>Ga0265298_10000136_pt1 | contig 109344 bp, 89 predicted proteins | sample AusTroGonzalo_MG_3_FD_193486 | JGI IMG/M metagenome (GOLD analysis project Ga0265298, IMG submission 193486) | Bovine rumen microbial communities from tropical cattle in Woodstock, Queensland, Australia - Gonzalo_01 | ecosystem: Host-associated > Mammals > Digestive system > Stomach > Rumen ...
AACAAGGAGAGAGAAGATTGGTTGTGAAACCGGTTCATCTAAATTTCAATTATTGGAAAAGGACTATTGAGAACGAGAGACCCGCTGTGCAGCGAGTCTCTTGTTTTTTATTGTCAAAGAAAAAAACATCAAGTATCTGCTGTGGCATTTTCCTTCCTGTTCATCTCCAAATACCTGTCTTTCCATATCTTAGGAGTAACTCCTGTCAGTCGGCTGAAAGCGGTATTAAAGGCAGAAGCACTTGAGAATCCGCATGCTGAAGCTATCTCCTTCTGTGTCACATCATCATGACTGATCAGGTATTGTTCAGCATACTCCACCCTCAACATATTGACATAGCTCTGGAATGACATGCCATACTCCATATCCAGATAATGTATCAATTCGGCCCTGGACACCTTAAGGTCATCAGCAACGGCCTGGACCGTCAGTTCACGTTTCAGGAACCTGTCACCTTCCTTTACATGTGCTTCAAACTTGGATTCAAGCATTGCCCTGACCGATTGGGACATCTCACTTGATTCATTTGACATTATGCCTGAGCCGCCGGCCTGTTCAGGAACGTCAAGACCATGACCGTCAACGGACGGTTTTGAATCAGCATTATCCTGATCCTGTTCAGGCACAACAACATCCGCGTCGGATTGGATGTTTCCGAAACGGACCAGTCTCAATATGCCGGGAATGGAATGACGCTCCACACTTCCCACCGTGCACACAAATGCCAGCATAGACAGAAGAAACGCCAGCATCACACAGCCCAGAATAACCAATATCACGTTATCCATGTAGGCGCCCTTGCCAAGCACCAATGAAGATACCACTATGAGGAATATCAGCATTGAAAGGAAATAGCGTACAGGCAACAGTTTGGTCTTCTGCTTCTTGAAAAAGAAGCCTAAAACATCCTTAAAGCTGCAGCCGCCATTTATGGCACAAGACATAAGGTTGATGGAAAATATAAAGAAATCAATGAGCAGGAAAGTCTTGAACATATATGTGTAGCAGGCATAGAATACCATCTGGCTTTTGTCATCCAGATAAGGGAACATAGGTCCATGAAAACTGAATGAATCCAGGTAAATGCCCAGACAGTTTTCAAAACCGGCCGCAAACACTGTCTCTATACCTACTACAAGATGGATATATGGAAAGATACCTATTATTCTCAGTATGAACCATGATGGCTTGCCACCCTGGATTTCCCTGACGTATGACATGAAAACAGGCACAAGAAAAAGTGCGGATACCTGTTCGAACAGAGTAAAATGAAGCAGCAATCTTGAATCCAGCTTAAATGAAAGGAATGCAAAAAGGAAAAAGAACGAAAAAACAATGAACAGACGCGTTGTCCTTTTATACACCCCGCCTTTCTGTGTAAACAACAGATAAGTGAGAAGCCAGAAAATACTGGCAACGCAAGGAAGCAACAGCGGCAATGATTCAAGTTTCATTACAATACAATCAGTATCATTGCCGCAAAGGTATGAAATAATTATTCAAGTTCTATGACTAAATATGTAAATTATTCAGAAAAATATTTTATTTGACAAAATAAATAATTTAAAATTCTGATTAACAACGAATTAGAAAACAATAGGATTTGTCTTGACTTTAAGCCAATCCAATTCATCACCGGAAAGGTATGGAGTCAAACCTTCAAAGACTCTCCTGTTGAAATTGTTTATCCATTCAATCTCATCCCTGTCCATAATGGAAACAATCAACGGGGAAACATCCAGATAAGTCATGGTCAGTGTCTCAAAAGCAAGCCATCTGCCGAATTCATTCTCGCCTGCAGGAACACAAAGTATCATGTTCTCATGGCGGATACCATGATAGCCTTCACGATATATTCCAGGCTCGTCGGATGTAATCATACCGGGTATGAGCGGCTGATCCTTAAGGTTCTGACGGATTGATTGCGGTCCCTCATGCACAGAAAGCACATTCCCCACCCCGTGTCCTGTGCCGTGACCGAAATTACGCATGGCCTGCCACAAAGGACGGCGTGCTATCGCATCAATGCGGCAGCCGGGCGTTCCCTGGGGGAAAATTGCCATGGCAAGGTCTATCATTGCCTTCATATCCAGAGTGTAGTCTTCACGCTCCAGGTCAGTAAGCGGTCCTAACGGGACGGTGCGGGTTATATCGGTAGTACCATACCTGTAATGTGCACCGCTGTCATTAAGATACAGTCCGTGCGGTTCAAGCACGGCATCCTGTCCTCTCACGGTTGTATAATGCGGCAACGCTGAATTCTTTCCGTATGCGGATATGGTTTCAAAACTCTCATCCAGGAAATCAGGCATAGCGGCACGCAGTTCATGCAGCTTGTCGGCGGCATCTGACTCCGTCACCCTTTCGCCTGCAGCCATCTTCTCTTCAAGCCACTTGAAAAAACGTGTCTGGACAATGCCATCCTGTATGTATGCCTTGCGGAATCCCTCTATCTCGACATCGTTCTTAATGGATTTGGCCAGTTCCACAGGCGATTCACCCGATACGGTATCCTCCTGTCCGAACGTACCGGCTATTGCCTTTCCTGTCTCATAATTGAGTGAGCCTGAATCTATCAGGATACAGCCATCGGCTTTCAAAGAGCCTATAAACTGCCCCATCTCTCCGTAGGGATGCACGTTTACATTCGCTTTTTTCAATTCAGTCAGGACTTCGTCACCGAATTTTGAAATCTCGGCAAACAGTTCCACACTGGCCGGTCCTACAATGGCAAAGGATATGACGAACGGACAGTACTCCACATCATTTGACCTTATGTTGAGCAGCCATGCAATCTGGTCCAGACAATTCAGGAACATATAACGGCATCCCCTGGCCTCCAGCTCACCACGCAGCCATGATAGTTTTTCCGCCCTGCTGCGCCCCGCATACCTGTCATCATGAAGCCACACGGTACCTTGCGGAAGCAACGGACGGTCAGGCCACAACTCCTCCAGATAATCAGGCTTTGAAACAACCGCAGCCCCCTTGCATGCAATCGCCTCGCCAAGCTGCACGGCTTCATTCATGCTCATGCACAGTCCGTCTATTCCCACGTTGCCGCCGGCAGGAACATTCTGTGCAATCCACTTTATCCAGTCCTTGTCCTCTACCGACACCATCTTGTGCAACTCGATGCCGCTTCCTTCAAGCTCCCTTGCAGCCTGAATCCAATATCGGGAATCCGTCCACAACCCAGCATGGTCTTTGGTAACGATCACAATACCGGCTGATCCCGTGAATCCTGATATGAACTGGCGCTGACACCAGCGCAAAGGCGTATATTCACTGTTATGGGGATCCTCGCCCACAGTAACTGCGGCATCCCAGCCCCACTCCGCCATCTTCCGGCGCAGGTTTTCTATTCTTTTCTTGATCATAGTGTTGCGAAATTAACTAAATCAGACTTAGAAACAAAAAAAAAGCAGAGCAACTGTCCCAGCCGCTCTGTTTCCCGAAAATAGATGAACCGGTTTTACGGTACAACCTAATCTTCTCTCCTTGTTTGCGGGGACAAATTTATTATAATTTCGGAAATTACGGATATGATTGTGATACAAAATTTTAATAACTTGGACGGAATATAGTTTGCGGTTTCGGATTATTGTTGTATGTTCGCACAACAACATGTTTACTAACCAATTTAACAGTAGAATGAAAAGGATTTTTCTATCAGTAATGATGCTGGCAGCATTGTCTGTTTCAGCTCAGCAACAGCAGAGAAACAACAACGTTCCGTCATTTGCGGACGCAGTTGAGGATTTCAAGCCCTCAGTAATCACAAACCAGCCCGGCCGTCAGTACCCCATGGTGAACTCACAGGGTGCAGTCCGCGTTCAGCTTCGTGCTCCGGGAGCCACCTCGGTTCAGCTGGATCTGGGACGCCGCTATGAGATGACCAAGGATGAGAACGGCGTATGGACAGGTACATCAGCCCCTCAGGATGTAGGTTTCCACTACTATCAGCTTATTGTTGACGGCACGGCAATGCCTGATCCCGGAACCATTTCTTATTTCGGCGCCGGCCGTTGGGGAAGCGGTATCGAGATTCCGTCCGATGACATGGATTTCTGGCAGGTAAAAAACGTGCCGCAGGGATCGGTTGAAGAGAAATACTACTGGTCAAAGGCTACTGAGAGCATGCGTCACTGCTATGTATATCTGCCCAACGAGTATGACAAGAACCCCAACAAGAAGTATCCGGTCCTGTACCTGCAACACGGTAATGCCGAGAACGAGTACGGTTGGTCTGTTCAGGGCCACGCCGGCCAGATTATGGACAACCTGATTGCACAGAAGAAGGCTGTGCCGTTCATCATAGTCATGGATTACGGTCAGGGCCAGAACATTCATCTGGTGGGCCAGTACGCTCAGCAGCAGCCTCAGCAACAGCAGGGCCAGGGCGGTCGCGGCGGCAGCAACGATGCATTCTCAGTCGTGCTGATGACAGACATCATACCGTTTATAGAGAAAGAGTATCGTGTATATACCGATGCTGCTCACCGCGCAATGGCAGGCCTGTCAATGGGCGGCGGTCAGACACGCCGTATTACGCTTGCTAACCCCACCAAGTTCGGTTATGTAGGTATGTTCAGCGGCGGCACCATCAGCCCCGATGATGTGAACGGTGCCCAGGGATTCAAGAATACCGCCAAGCTGGTGTTCATGAGCAGCGGCAGCAAGGAGAACCCCAGAGTTATGGAGGCAGCCGAAGCCCTCAACAATATGGGTGTGAAAGCCGTAGGTTACATTTCCGAGGGTACAGCCCACGAATGGCACACATGGCGCCGCAGCCTCTATCAGTTTGCACAGCTGATATTTAAATGAGATCAGACAGTCTTTGGCTCATTAGAGTGAAAGACTGATTTCCGCAAGTAGTGCCCGCGATGCTTCCATGATGTCACTGTAGGTGGTTTCAAAATCACCGGTGTACCAAGGGTCAGCTACATCGCGGTCACTGTTTTTGTATGACATCATAAGGTGTACCTTGCCTTCAGGGTCATCAGGGATGATGTATTTGAGCCAGCGCAGGTTCATCCGGTCCATGCAGATGATAAGGTCAAAGCGGCTGTAGTCGGCACGGGTTATCTGGCGTGCGGTCTTGCTATTGTCAAAAGGTATTCCATGGGCGTTCAGGCAACGTTTGGCAGGGGGATAGATGGAATTTCCTATCTCCTCTGTCGATACTGCGGCCGATTCTATGTAGAACAGGTCTTCAAGGCCCTGCTTCCTTATCATATCCTTGAATATGAATTCCGCCATAGGTGAACGGCAAATGTTGCCGTGGCAGACAAAAATAATCTTTATTATCTTGCTTTCCATCAGTTTGTTATCGTTTATCATTCTTACTCCGGTTTACGTTCTGACCCCATTGTATTGCGGTAAAAGAAACGGAAGGTACGTTTCTTGAGATACTCGCTGCCCAGGTCATGGGTATGGCCTGGCAGATAGAGCTGCTCAAAATCCTTGCCGTGCTTGACCAGTTCCGATACCACCTGCAGGGTGGATGCAGGGTCAACGTTGTCATCCATCTCGCCGTTAATAAGGAACAGCTTACCCTCCATGCGCCATGCGTTATCTACGTTGGAGTTCTCGGAATACCATGGACCTATGGGCCATCCCATCCACTGCTCGTTCCACCATATCTTGTCCATGCGGTTGTCGTGGCAGCCGCACAGGGCTACTGAAACTTTGTAGAAATCATTGAAGAATAGCAGTGCGGACAGGGCGTTCTGTCCTCCTGCCGAGTATCCGTATATCGCCATGTCCGATGTATCCATATAGGGATATTTATTTTGGGCTGCCTTGATCCAGAGAATGCGGTCCGGAAATCCGGCGTCCTTCAGGTTGCGGTAAGCCACATCCTGGAAACTTTTGGAGCGGTTATCGGTGCCCATGCCGTCTATGGTAACTACTATGAAACCCATCTCTACAAGATAGCTGAACCGCTCGTAGGTACTGAAGTCCTTGGTCACGAACGAGTCATGCGGGCCCGAGTAGATATACTCCACCACCGGATATTTCTTGTTAGGGTCCAGGTTCATGGGACGGTAAATGTTGCCCCATATATCGGTCTTGCCGTCACGTCCTTTGGCGTGGAAAACCTCAGGCAGTATGTAGCCGGCCTCAAGCATGCCTGAAATGTCGGCTTTCTGCAGTTTCAGCAGAACCTTGCCGTCGGTTGCGCTGCGTACGACGCTCTCAAAAGGCTTGTCGGGCCTGGACCAGTTATCTACGAATGCAGTCCAGTCACGGTTTGGGTGAACCTGATGGTTTCCGTCATCGGGAGTGAGGTCCGTTACCTTGCCGCTGTTCAGGTCCAGGCGCAGCAAGTGCTTGTTATACGGATCCTCGCCTTTTGATGCCCGATATCCGTTAGCGTAGAACAGTATGCAGCCCTGTTCCTCATCTATGCGCTGAATCTCACGGACGTTCCACTCACCTTTTGTGAGCTGTTTTATGCTGCCGTCGGCCGCGTCTATCATGTAAAGGTGACGCCAGTCATCACGCTCCGATATCCAGAGAATGTGGCGTCCGTCTTCCATCCAATGACGATACAGGTCGTTGTAATACACGAATGTGGCCGATTTCTCCTCTGCCAGTGTACGTGAAGTTCCATCCGTGTTGATTGCCACCAGTTGGTAAAGCTGATGGCCGCGCTGGTTGTACTCAAAAGTAAAGAACTTTGAGTCCGGTGACCATCGGCCCAATGTGAGGTCATACTGGTTTTGCCATTTTGAAGCATCTACAGGTATTTGTTTGAGCTCATCTATGCCGAACAGGGCGGGAACAGCCTGGGGAAGCGGATCTCCGGGCTTGTCATAATCCAGCCAGCGGTAGGTAGGCTGTACCTGGTCATCGGGACGGGAGTTCCTCAACAATATCTGACGCTGCTTGTGTTCCTGTTTGCGAAGCGCCGATATGTATTTGGAATCGGGTGACCAGATGTATCGTACGTAATAGTCCTGTTCATTGCCGTCAAAACTGAGTTGGGTAAGCTCCTTTGTCTCAACGTTTCGCACCCAGATGTTATGGTCGCGCACCAGGCACTCCCATTTGCCGTCAGGAGAGCGGGTTCCTGCATTGTTTCCCATAGGATAGCCCGGTGCGTTGAATCCGCCGCGCTGACGCTCCGGTGTACGATAGGCGTTGAGCGTGTCTCTGGTCACCTGTGTCTTGAGCATTGCTTTCAGATCCACCTTGTAATACTCTGTACTGTCTTTGCCTGCGGTCTGGTAGCAGAAAGTGTAAGAGTCTTTCCATTGCGGGGTTACAGCACCGTACTTGTCCTTGTACAGATATGTATAAACTCTGTCAGTGGCTTGTTTGTAAAGTTCCTCAAAACCTTCGCTCTCTGCCCGTGCAGACGGCAGGAACGTTAGCAGCAACGAAAATGCGGATATGGCTGTTCTATTCATGTTCATGACCTTTTATCTGACTGCAAAATTAGTCAAATATGGTGTTAATTGAAAATGTGACATTATGTAAGCACATTGACTAATTTTTACCCTATTATCCAATATACATTTCTATGTTAACTAAAATAATTTGAATTTCATTTGACAAAATGACAAAATAATTGCTTTAGGAGAACAACGTATCAATAAAACCATTTATATTTGCTGTATAAATAATCAATTAATGCATTCGATATGAACATAAACAACATTATGGCTGACCTGGAGCGCAGACATCCGGGTGAAAAGGAGTACCTTCAGGCAGTGCGTGAAGTGCTTATCAGTGTTGAACCCGTATATAACCAGCATCCCGAATTTGAGGATGCCAAGATTGTTGAACGCATGGTGGAACCCGACAGGATCTTCACTTTCAAGGTGCCATGGACCGATGACAATGGTGAAATCCATGTCAACACCGGTTATCGTGTGCAGTTCAACAACGCCATAGGACCGTACAAGGGCGGTCTCAGGTTCCATTCATCGGTCAACCTTTCCATCCTGAAGTTCCTGGGATTCGAGCAGACATTCAAGAATGCCTTGACCACTCTGCCCATGGGCGGCGGCAAGGGAGGTTCCGATTTCTCGGCACGTGGCCGTTCTGCAGCGGAGATTGAACGTTTCTGCCATAGCTTCATGCTGGAACTTTGGCGTAACATAGGTCCGGATACCGATGTGCCGGCCGGTGACATAGGCGTAGGCGCACGTGAGATTGGCTACCTGTACGGCATGTACAAGAAACTGGCCCGCGAAAATACCGGTGTGCTTACCGGCAAGGGACTTACCTTCGGCGGCTCTAAGATTCGTCCCGAGGCTACAGGTTTCGGTGCCCTGTATTTCCTGCGTCAGATGCTTGAGGACCGCGGTGACACGCTCCAGGGCAAGACCATTGCCATAAGCGGATTCGGCAATGTGGCCTGGGGTGCCGCCAAGAAGGCTACCCAGTTAGGCGCAAAGGTGGTGACACTGTCAGGTCCCGACGGATACGTCTATGACAAGGATGGCCTGAATGATGAGAAAATTGCATATATGCTTCAACTCCGCGCCACAAACAATGACGTGATTGAGCCGTATGCCAGGAAGTTCGGTGCCGAGTTCTTTGCAGGCTGCAAGCCCTGGGAATGCAAGGTTGACATAGCCATGCCTTGCGCCACCCAGAACGAGCTTAACGGCGATGATGCAACTCTGTTGATAAAGAATGGTGTGAAATATGTTGCTGAGGTCTCCAACATGGGCTGCACTCCCGAGGCTATTGACGCATTCATTGCTGCCCGCGTACTCTACGGTCCCGGCAAGGCTGTGAACGCCGGCGGTGTGGCAACATCAGGTCTGGAAATGACACAGAACGCCATGCATATTTCATGGTCTGCCGATGAGGTCGATGCCCGCCTGCATACCATAATGAATGATATACACGAGCAGTGCGTCAAGTACGGCACCGAGCCTGACGGCTATGTCAACTACATGAAGGGCGCCAACATAGCAGGCTTCATGAAAGTAGCACAGGCAATGCTTGAGCAGGGCTTCTTAGGATAAGTTTCATTTTTGGAGACTGTTTTATGTGATTACACATTTAACAGACGGGGCATTTTCTCATATAGTATATAGAGACAACAATATAAATGCTTATGAGAAAAAAGTTCATATTGTTTGCGTTGATATCAACGATGATGTCAATCTGCATTCCGGCAACAGCACAGCATACTGACCTGGATTCACTGCTGCTGCGGTTGCAGGAACTCAGCAAGATACCCGGTGTGCGCGTAGAACCAATCGGAACAACCAGGCACGCTGTTGATACAGTTGTCGTTGAAAAACAACTCTCACATACGAATGACAGTACTGCACTGCCTACCCAACCGGCGCTTCCGCCTGGTCCCAAGGAAAATGTTCCTGATGCAGGTTCATCTGAAAACAAATAACCGGAAAAAAGAATGAAAAAGCTGATTGCACAATCAGCTTTTTCGTTTAAATGAGTGTCTGAACCAGTTTTTTTGATCTGTTATGATTCTGTTATGCCCGTCCAGGGCAGTTCCGTGAGGATTTCCATTAAATTTGCAGAGTACAATAGTTAGACCAATATGGACAAAGGTTTTAACCCGCTTGGAAAAATAGTTTCTAATGGCATTCTGGTAATCTGTGCCGCTTTGTCAGCACTCTCTTGCAATAAAAAGAATGATTCAATAATAATGCAGGATGCTCAGAGGGTCATTGACTGCAATCTGGATGACGCAAAAAAAGTAACGAACCTGTCTGACGTGTTTGAAAGCATAGATGTCATTCCACTTGAAGAAAAGCATCTGGTAGGTTTTGTCGATAAAATACATTCAGATGAAAGCGGAATATATCTGGCAAACAACAACATGCTTTATGCATACAACTGGAACGGTCAAGAACTGTTCTGTCTTGACAGGAAGGGACGCGCCTTATCCGATTATCTTGAGATAGAAGACTTTACTCTTTCAGAAAAGTACATAGCCATATCGGATCCTGAAGGAATGAAGATATTGTTGTTTGACAAGCGTGACGGTCAGTATGACAAAACAATACAAGTGGATTTCTACCCGGAGGAGATTGCCTTCTTAAATGAGACAACCCTGATGGTGAATTGCGGTGGAACGGATGGGTTCAGGCTGGTAACGCTTGACATTGAAAAAGGTGAAGTTACAGATGGCTACTTTAATTTTGACAGGATATTCACTGAGCCTTTGTTGCAGGCCTTTTCATCCGTAAACGGAACGCCATTATACAGGATACCTTTCTACAGTGACTTCTATTCCGTTTCAAAAGATAGGAAACTGGAAAAGGCCCTGTCATTTGACTTCAAGGCAAAGAACTTCAATGCAAATGATTTGAAGGCCATAAACATTATGGGATTCAACATGTTGACAGATTCAAAAGGCAATGCAAACATCACCAATATGTACGCTGTCAATTCCACGTTTGCCATAAATTTCCAATGCCAGTCAATCTCGGAAGATTCACAATACCTGTTGCTGGTGGATACATTGAATCAGACCAAATATCTGTTTGACAGTGAGACCACCAATGATGATATACTCTTTTATAATCATTTGGCTCTGCCATTGTTCTACGATTGCAACAAAGACGGTTTCATCTGTCTCCTTTACCCGCATCTGTGGGCCTCCACTTTTGATTCCATAGATGAAGAACGCAAGAACACCGCCAACTACAGGAAGGCGCAAAGCATTTTCCAAACAGTATCCAAAACCGATAACCCTTCAGTATTGGTGTACAGATTGAAATAGTACGACTGGAATTGCAGTAGAGAACTTGAAATATTCCTCCCTCCAAAGTTCGTCCGGAATCAGCATTGTCATATCAGACCTGTATTCTGTGATTTTGGAGGGGATGATTGTATAAAACCTGTTGTAATTTACATCATCAATAATTACGGCGAAAGGTCCATTCTTTTCTATTTCAGCATTAGCGAAACGATTATAGACTGTCCCTTCAAGCCGACCGGCTAATTTCTTACTTACTTTTCGGATTTCCGAATTGTCACCTGCATTCAGAATGAGTTCAAACCTTCTTTTGTTTTTAACAAGAAACATACTATACTTTCTATCGCCCCAGTTGTCATTAACCACGTAACCGCACACATAACCTTGGGGAGCACTCTTTTGCAGATGCTCAAAGGTGTATGGATGAGAATCAGAATCCATGAGACTCGTGAAGAAATAACATGGATCCTCTTGAGCGTTTGAACTTATAGGGAACACGGATAACAGCAGGCCGCTTATAAACAGGACAGATAACTTTCTCATAATTCAATTATCTTAAATTCATTCATAAAACGGCATGATACGCTTAATACGTCTTGACGCCCCCCAAAAAGCTGTTGTTGAGCCTAGCCTGGCTCATTGTCCTTTTTGTTTCTATTGCTCAATTTGCCGGCAACGAAACTGATGAGGCAAAGCACGACCACTATTATGGTTCTTACCTTGACATCTGATGAAGTAGCCCATTTGTTCCGGTGTTCTGGGATTGTGCAAGAGTAGAAGTGAAAATGCCCGAAATCCAAGGATTCCGGGCATTTTTGGCTTTGTGACTCCGTTGGGATTCGAACCCAAGACCCACAGCTTAGAAGGCTGTTGCTCTATCCAGCTGAGCTACGGAGCCCCGCTTATTTGCGGGTGCAAAATTAGTTGATTAATTCAACATATCAAACCTCTTTCCGCGATTTTTGATACCATATCAGAATTATGGGCAGCGGGAGCCAGTAAACAAGAAACGAAACTATCCTCATTGCGCTCTCATTCAAGCCCAAAAGAGTATCAATGTGGGTATATGCCAGCGTCTGTATGAGTTGTGCCGCCACAAGCATCGTAATTAGGAAATGGGCGAACGGAGGCAGTATGGTGCAGAATGCGTCCACACAGTCACCGGCTGTCCTGAAGGTCTCGGTGGAGAGCCCGTACACCAGCGAAGGCAGGCAGACGGCCAGCATAAGCAGGAACATGAACCCTTCATACAGCGGGCTGCCCTTGAGCTTGCCTGTTATGCCAAGCAGCAGATGGCTACCTGCAAACACTCCAAGCACTATCAGGCAGATATAGATGACCAGCACCACCATGCTGATATAAAATGCGGTGGTCTCCTTAGGGGACAGGCTGCGCAAACGGGTGACGGCGCGGAACAAGCCGCTGCCCCTACCCGCGCCCACAGCTATAAAAAGCATCAGGGCGTTTCCTATAGGGGCTTGACCTACTCCCCATGCGGCCGACCTCACAGCCCAGCGTATGCCTGGCACTCCAAGCACGCTGCGAAGAGCCAGCTCACCGTTGCCGCCTGCATTGCCTATCTCCATTATGCTTCCTATCCATGACACCAGGATAGTGACAAAAAGCAGCAGCAGATAGACAATGGCCGGATGCCACCACCATTTTTTATTCATCGGGTTCCAGGTTTGATGGGTCTATTATATGCAGTTCTATGGCACGCACCACGAGGCGGGTCACGTTCACGCCGCGCTGTTCTCCCTGTGCGAACAGACGTGCTATGAGGTCGGCCTGACGCTTTTCAAGTGACTTGGCGCTGAACGGCATAGTGTGCAGTTCGCTTATCATGTCCTTGGTGTAGCCTAAAGCCAGATGGCGCAGGAAACGCTCGTCATACTCGTCAATCTCATACTGTATGCTGGCGCTGCGCTGCAGCCCCTCATCGGTCACAGCCTTGCGGAAACGTTCCACAAGTTTCTCCAGCACGGGCTGGTTGAACACGAAATGCTTGCCGCTCATCACGTCCATTATCTCGTTACGGGTAAGCAGCTCTCCTGTCTTGAGCACTATGCCATGGGCACCGGCATCCAGCACATCGGCCCACAGTTTCTCGTTAAGCAGTTCGCCGGTGAACACCAGGACCTTCACCCCACCCTTTGCGGTGAGTTTACGGCAGATGTCCACGCCCACGGTCGTAGAACCGCCCAACCCCAGGTCAAGCAGCACCAGATCTGGCTGTGCGCCGCCGTCCATCAGGGCCCAGAACTCCCGCTCCGTCTGCGCCGTCCCAATGACCTCGACTTCAGGTATGTCATTCCTTATTATGGACAATGTCCCCTTAAGCTCAAGTGACACATCCTCAACCACAATTGTCTTGAATTTCTCCATATCTTACAATGTATTATTTCACGTTGTCCGCCGGCACGGTAAACCATATCAACACACCATCCGGCTCACTTTCCGCGTTTATGCGACAGCCGGGATGCCCGAACGCCTCATCATGCTCGCGTATTATCTGGCGGCATATCACGTATGCCATGTTATCCTGGTTCATAAGCGGCGTGAACAGTCCGTCCAGCACACCGGCATCCGGAGCGGAACATTTCCTGTGCAGTTCAAACCGTACAAAATCCCCGTAAGGCACGGCCTTGAGCGTCATATCACCGCCATAGGAAAATCCACGGTCCAAGAGGTTCTCAATGAGATACTCAAGCATGACACGGTCTGCCGTAACCTTCAGGTCCGATGTCTCCACGCTTACGCTGCCCTCATAACCGCGTTTGGACTTGTTTTTTCTCACAAATGCCTCAGCCTGATCCATGAGTGCACTCACCGCAAACACCTCACGATGCAGCAGCTGGCCCTTGGTCTGTGACAAGGCATACTGGCTCAATATGCCGAATATGTCACGGTAATAATCCACAAGTTCCTGCATATCGGATACCTGGGCTCTGTTACGCTCCGGAGCGGGAGTTGACTCTATCCCTTCAACCATCTGCACTATGCGGTTTGGATACCACACCGTCTCATGTTTCAGCGTGGAGAGGCAGTTGTCAAGTATCAGGTTGCTCACATGCAGACGGTTCTCCTCATAACGTATGCGGTCAGACTCCTCACGTATCTGCTCTATGTCACGGAATCCGGACTCGAAGCGTATCACGCAACTGTACAACGCCGTAGCCATATACTTGACCACCATGCCCTTGACAATGGGCCAGGTCTGGTCAGCCTCATGTTCCAGACGGAATCCCACGGCCCCAATCACACGCTCACTGGCGTCCAGTGTAAGGATGAGCGGAAGCGCACGGCATAGCCCATCGGCGGAACTCTGCTCGGTACCCTGTGCCATACAGGCATTCACGCGGTCAGCCAGACGCTCATCTTCCGGTCCGTCGTTATGTACAGCAGTGATTATTCGGCCTTCATCATTGAGTGCTATCATAAAGGAACGCAGGTCAAGCAAATGGTCCAGTTCCAGGAATATCCCATCGGTAAGACTACGCACCACGTCATCGGCATTGAAGCTGTCCAGGTCCTTCACGGCCGTTGCCTGCGATATGCCGTCAACCACGCGTACGGCCTGCTGCAGGTCACTGCGGAACCTCATCCAATGGCGCAGATGAACCACATACCTCACAATGAGCACAATGATGAACATCAGCACAAAGAGTATGACCGCAATGGAAAGATTGCTGTTGGTGCGCTGCAGCTCACGACAATCCTCCTCAATCTTCCATTCACCAAAGTACAGCTTGAACAGTTTCAGGTAAGCGTCGTCATTATAGCGATATACAGTCCAGTCACGCAACGCCAGGGCCGATACGGCAATCTCGTTCCTAAGCCACAGCACCGTCTCGTAATCAGTGGCAAAACCGTCCTCAAGCCAGTATGTCTCGGCCGGGACAAGAGTGTCCATGACGGTCAGAAGCATATCCTGTGTACCTCCGTTCAGCAGATAGTCACGGTTCAGCGCATCGAATGCCGAATCGGCATACAGCAACGCATCCTCAAAAAGACCGTTGGTATTGCACAGATATGTCTGGTTGGCGTAGTTGTAGGCCTTTATAAGCAAGCTGTCCTGTGTATCGGCCGGTTCCTGTGCCTTTGCGGTCAGCCCCGCTCCAAGGACAAGCAGCACTGTGAGGGCACGCCTGATGCCTTTAGGCAGACGGAACGAGAAGCGGCTTCCCTTGCCCGGAGTGCTCTCCACGTCAAAGCGGCACACGCTGAACAGATCATCAGACTTACGGTATTTCTCAATTATGCCCTTGCAGTTCATAAGGCCAAAACCGCTGCCTTTACCCTGATGTTCTCCCTGCCCTATCTTTTCAGGGTCAAACACCTTGCTGTCCAGTATATTGTGTACATCGTCAGCACTCAGGCCCACACCTGTGTCACTGACTGATATCTCCACATAATCATTTCCTGAGAGTGCCTGAACGGTCACCTTTCCGCCCGCGGGCGTAAACTTGCGGGCATTGTCGGCAAGTGTGTTTATCATGAACAGCGTAAGCACACGGTCTGCCCGCACCACGGCATCACTCTCCACCACATCCAGCTCCACACCCTTCTGGCTGAAACTGCGCACGCCCTTGGCCACTATGTCAAACAGGCTCTGTACCGGGAAACTCTCCACATTCAGGGCCACCACACCCTGGCGTATGCGTATCCACTGTGACAGCAGGTCATTGTACTGGTTTATCCTCTCCGCCAGTTCACGTACATACTGCAGGCTCTGCTCATACTGCGGGCTATCCACGGGCATATCGGACAGATGACGTATCTCGGAGCGCATACGGTCTATGAAAGGTAGGCACTCCGCAACCACCTGGCAGCAGGTCTTACGGGCCAGGTTCTCACGTTTGTTAACCTCGGCATGCAGACTATACAGGTAATGCTGTTTCTCAGCCTGCTTAAGCCTGTCGGCCTGCCCGGTAAGCTCATCGGCATTCCTTAATGCCGCCTTCAGGTACGGAGCCACTGTGTTGAGCACGGTACGGCTGTCACGTCCCGCTTTGCCTGCACCCCATGACCCGATGATTTGGGCATTCTCATCTATTGTAATCTCTTCTGCCCCTGTCAGTTCCTTCAATTCCGGGGCCGCGGTACGGTTAAGCCACTCTATGATACCTGTATCGGCAGGCGTCGGTCTGAGGATACTCTCACACAGGCCCACCGTACGCTCCATCATATCCGCATACTTGCGGTTTGCGGCGTTTATACGCTTATGGAAAATAAGTATGAACAGTACAAGCAGCACCATGGCGCCGGCCACGGCATAAAGCATGCCCTTGAGACGGCGGTTGGAGCGTTCCAGCAGAATGGTTCGGGCCTCATAGCGGCGGTCCAGACGAATGTTCTTCTGAATCTCCAGATAGACCGTCCTGTTATAGTCCGATGCCAGCTTGTCATCCAGCCCGGAATAGGCCAGGCTCATCTGCTCGCGCAGTGATGCCATGCATTCCGGAACCACACCGCGCGGCAATGCCGTCATCCACTGCTCCTCAACTATGACGCCGTCTGCCCGATAATTCTCCAACGGTTCCAGTTCCTGCTGCCCTATATTGTTCAGACGGAAAATGTTGTTCAGCATATCCAGCGCATTGTCCAGTGCGCCAAGCGCATCCTGGTAGAGCCCGCGCTGTATGTAGCATGACGCAAGCAGCCTCTCGCTCTCTATTATCTCATACTGCCCTCCATACTGCGCCGACAGCTGCAACGCCTTGAGCGCCAACTGTGTAGGCAGAAGCTCCGGCTGCACATCCGATGCGTTCAGACGTGACAGCATATCGTCGCTCACCCCTGACAGCACATTGTCAGTGCCATACTCCAATAGCATGGAACAGATGGCGCTGATACTCAATGCCTGCATCCTCACGTTATTGTAGCGCACCGCACTGCGCAGGCAGTTGTCCAGGCTGCGCAGTCTCTGTGACACCTGCTCATCCAGGCTCATAGGCTCTATACCTATGCCAAGCCCGCGCATGTATGTGTAGGTAAGGAAACGGTCATGGTCATCGCGCAAAAGGTTATCAGCCACCACGTATGACATCTCACGTCCTGCCTGGGCGGGCTGTTCCAGCTCAAACCAATAACGGGCCGATTCCATCCGGAACGAACGCTCCAGAGACAGCAGACGTGACAGCTGGGCATCGTCCAATATCGCACTCTCCTCATGCAGCGCACGCAGGTTCAGCAGTATCTCATTACGGTATTCATAGAACTGCACATTGTCCGATGTACGCTGGCATATACGCATCAGTCCTATCTGCGACGCCACCACCTCAAGCATGTTACCCGTTATGGACGGTACCGAACTGTACAGTTCCCAGGCCTGCGTAAAGTCCATGCGCATGAATGCTATGCGGGCCAGCGTATTCACCGCCTTGGCACGCTCATCGGAATGACGGCGTGACACCTCCAGCGCAAACTGTGCATACTGATGAGCCGTGTCCAGATTGTTCCACAGATAGGATATGGCCTTCTCGTTCAAGTCAAACGCCGTCTGCCCTGAACCCTGCGCCAATGCCTGCACCGGAAACACCATCCAGAGCAACACACCCGCAATCCTGTGTAACAACCTTCTAAGTCTCATTTACTTCTCCTGCGTGAAGACCTCTTTTTCTGTACTTTCCTTTCAAGCGGCACCACAGTCTCCCCTTGAGGCATGAGACAGAGCTCACAAGCCGCCTCCAGACCGTACTCCGTATATGCGCATACCATAAAACTCTTTTTCCCGGTTTCCTGTTCCGGAATGGTTACCATACAGGCAAATGGGTCATCACACACTTTTATACTCACCGTAGAGTCAGAGACATGCCAGCCTATGAACATGCCCTCTTCCAGTCCGCGTACCTGCAACGTGGCAGTCTCTCCTGCCCTTAGCACGTTCCTTGGTGTGCTCATAAGCATCAGGAGCGGCCCGCGTGAACCGCCTGCAACGCTACCGGCCAGACCAAGACCGTCTATTTCAATGACACTCTCCTGCTCTTCCGGTACATATAGTTCACTGCCGTTCACATTCACATCAGTTACATAGTTACGGTCAGTCGGCTCCGGATGGCGGCTGAAACTGAACCCGTCACATCCTGTAATTTCGCAGCCGGACATTATCATGCCGCTGCCGTTCTCCGCCAAATAGAGCTTTCCGCTCCTGCTCTCAAACCTGCAGTTCCTGAACACCGCTCCGTAGGAATGGCTCATTACCACGCTATCCGTCAGGAATGTGCAGCCGTCAAACTCCACCGGCCAGGAAACATCTATAATGCCTTCAAATGTCCTGGATCGGAAACTGTTGAGCAAAGGCAATATCTGGGCAGACACGCTCGCTGCGGCAAAAAACGTTACCGCAAGCAGCATGCACAGACCGTATAACCGCCTTGATATGACCATAACTTACAAAAGTATTCCTTTTTTTCCGTATCTTCGCCTTCAGTATGGATAAAATGGTTCCCATAGCCAAGATAATGACGGGATTCCCCGGCAAGTTCGGAATACCAAGGCAGAGCGGGCTTGTGCCGGAGCTCAAGGGCACCATAGTGTTCCAGCCTGAATTCCGCAATGCCGACGCCCTGCGCGGACTGGAAGAATTCAGCCATATCTGGCTTATCTGGGAGTTCTCCGAGGCCATTAGGGAGGATTGGTCACCAACCGTACGTCCTCCACGTCTGGGAGGCAACACGCGCCTGGGGGTATTCGCCACACGCTCACCATTCCGGCCCAATCCCATAGGGCTGTCATGCGTCAAGCTTGAATCCATAGAACTGAGCTCACCCCAGGGACCGCTTATTCACGTGAGCGGCGCGGACCTTATGGACGGCACCCCCATCTATGACATCAAACCCTACATACCCTATACAGACTGCCAGCCCCAAGCCACATCAGGTTTTACCGGCTCGGTAAGCATGAACCCGCTTAACGTAATCATACCGCAGCATCTGGCAGCAAAAACAAAGCCCGGAACGCTCAATGCGCTCCGGGGTATCCTTGCCCAGGATCCGAGGCCACGCTATCAGAATGACCCGGACCGTGAATACGGCTTTGAATTTGACGGTTATCAGATAAAGTTCAAGGTACCTGACCGTGAAACCCTATCAGTCACGGAGATTACCCGTCTTTAAGACAACCCTTATTTCTGCTCCTGCGGTGTTACGCGGTCGGCAACCAGTTCCTCAACCATCTCACCCATGATATAAAGGTAAGCGGAGTTGACCTTGCAGTTGGTAGTAAGTGATATGGTCTTCTTCATCTTCCCCACACGCTTGGTAGAACCGCTGTAGCTCACCTTAATGGAATCGGTCATACCAGGCATGATAGCCGTCTTGGGGTACTCAGGTATGGTGCAGCCACAACTTGAGGTGGCAGACAGTATGAACAGTTCCTTGTCACCCGTGTTGGTAAACTTGAACCAACAGGTCTGGTCACCATGAGCACGGTCAAACAGGCCGAAGTCATGGGTGGTCTTGGAGAAAGTTATCTCGGGATACTTTTCGTTCTCGGTCACTTGGCCGTTTTCGGCCCACATAGGCAGTGCAGCTGCCCAGGCAAACAGAATCAATATCATGCACTTTTTCATATCCATGTCAGATTATACGTTTTCACGCCGCTAAATTATGAAAAAATTTTCAATTGTTAGAATCTGTCTCTTTTCTTTGTCCAATCCAAAAAACAACACTATTTTTGAACTCCACAAATTGAAGGACTAATCTTAACTATATGTTTGACGAGAAAGATTTGGAACAGTTTAAAAAGAAGGGAACAAATGCGGAGAGCGTAAAAGCCCAGTTGGAACTTATAAAGAAAGGATTTCCCTTCCTGGAATTAGAAGCGGCAGCATCAGTAGGCAACGGTATCGTTGCGGTCGATGAAAGCAAATTCGACAGTTATATCAAGACATGGGACACCTATTGCGCCAGCAGCCATAAGGTAACCAAATTCGTCCCCGCATCGGGAGCGGCCAGCCGTATGTTCAAGGATCTTTTCGCATTCCTGGATGCACCGTACAGCGTGCCCACCACCCCGTTTGAGAAGTCCTTCTTTGATGGTATTTGCAAGTTTGCATTCTATAAGGACCTTGACGCCGCATGCATGGCAAATGAGGGCAAGTCCATAAATGATCTCATATCAGCCGGTAATTACAAGGCAGTAGTTGCCAATCTGCTGCAGGCCAAGGGACTCAACTACGGCGCACTGCCCAAGGGCCTGCTCAAGTTCCACAGCTACAGCAGCACAACCCGCACTCCGCTTGAGGAGCACATGGCCGAGGGTGCCATGTACGCATCGGGAGCCGACGGCACGGTACACCTGCACTTCACCGTATCCACCGAGCACCGTGAGCTGTTCAAGAATCTGGCCGACAGCTGTGCCAAGGCCATGTCCAAGCGATACGGCACAACCTATGACATATCGTTCTCCGAGCAGAAGCCCAGCACTGACACCGTCGCGGCCGATGCCAACGGCGGCCCGTTCCGCAACGATGACGGCTCCATACTGTTCCGTCCGGGCGGTCACGGCGCACTCATAGAGAACCTTAATGACCTGGACACAGACATAGTCTTCATTAAGAACATAGACAACGTAGTCCCCGACCATCTCAAGACCGATACCGTCACCTACAAGAAACTGCTTGCAGGCATACTGGTAAGCGCACAGAACAAGGTGTTTGACTACCTGCGTCTGCTTGACAGCGGCAAATACACCCCCGCCAAGCTAAAACAGATTACAGACTTTGTAACAGATACGCTATGCTGCCGCAGGAAAGACATAGCATCACTTGAGGGCAAGGATCTTGCCTCATGGCTGCACGCCAAGCTTAACCGTCCGCTCCGCGTATGCGGTATGGTAAAGAACGTTGGTGAGCCCGGCGGCGGCCCGTTCCTGGCATACAACAGTGACGGCACAGTATCGCTCCAGATTCTGGAGAGCTCACAGATAGACCTGAATGACCCTGCCAAGAAGCAGATGTTCACTCAGGGCACCCACTTCAACCCCGTAGATCTGGTATGCGCCCTGCGAGGCTACAAGGGAGCCAAGTTCAACCTGCCAAATCACGTTGATCCCGCCACAGGATTCATATCAAGCAAGTCCAAAAACGGCCGTGAACTCAAGGCACTGGAACTCCCGGGCCTGTGGAACGGAGCCATGAGTGACTGGAACACCATATTCGTAGAGGTTCCCCTCACCACCTTCAACCCCGTCAAGACGGTCAACGACCTGCTCCGCCCGCAGCATCAACCTGCTTAACACAATAGGGACGGTTCCTTCTGTGTAATTCAGACCAAACAAAGACCGGACAGCTATCAAAACTGTCCGGCCTTTCTTATCTCAGGAACCTGTCTCGCTGATCAGTACCAGCCCACCGTGGCAGCCTTCCTGCTATACGAATAATCGTAATCTTTCCTGTAAATGATTTCTGACCAGGCCCAAGGAGTTGTCTTGCCTATTTCATAGAAATCAATATGGAACTTACCCCCGTAATTTATAATTCCCGGTTCTATAGTGTAAAGATGTGCATAGAATTTCTTGGAGTACCTGTAACCGTCAATAGTAAGGATTGTTGAATCACCTATCTGAACCAAAGTTGATACAACTTTTATGGAATCCCCATCCTTGGAATTGGACAAGTGATGATACTCGCGACATAAGGTATCATTTACTATGGTTTTTATGATTCCTCCGTCTGCACCTTTATCTGTAATCTTGTTCAAAGCATAATTTACATAAGCATATGCCCAGCTATCGGAAATATCTACCAGTTCCCATTCCGTGTTCCAATCCTTTCCCTTACATGCCACCAGACTTGTAAGTATCGCCACATAAAAGATAATGCCAGCTTTTTTCATAATCATCAGAACTTATAGCTTAAACCTACCCTCACGCCAGGAAATATAGGAACGACACTTGCTCCATACTCTTGTCCGTATCCAAGTTCCGCCATCACTCCCATTCTACTTTTTCCTTCTTTATTCCCCAGCGTCCAGTTAAATCCCAGAAATGTGAGTTGCATTATAATTATAGAATTGTAATCATCTCCATAACTCTTATAAATATAATCCCAATATCCGGAATCATCAGGAATATCATTTCCGGCAAGGAACTGTGTGTACAAATTGAATTTCTCCCGTTCTACAATGTTATATCTTATACCTATAAGAAGATCCAGTTTTCTGGCGGATTCCTTGCTGCTTGTAGCATTGACAATATCATATCTTTCCACACCGGCAAAATGATAACCGGCATATCCTACCAAATCCAGTTTTTTAAAGAAACCGGATTCTGACAAATCATAAGATAACTGGACAGAAAAACACGGATATAAGGTTGAGCTAAACGTATCCTCATCCAGATTGCTCAACGGTTCATCTTTATATACTTCAAAACTCTCAACACCTAAGTAAAACAGTTTTGAATCCTTCAATTCATCTATCCCCGGCGTTGAAACACCCACACTTATCTCAAAGCGGCTCTCTTTCTGAGCCACAACCCCTAAGGGAATGAGCGTCTCAATCAATAAGACAATCAGTGCTCTTCTGAGTAGTACCATAATATTGACACTTGTATGTAATATTATATCCATTCCTTTGTGCTATTTCACTTTGTGACACTAATTTGTCCAATACTCTATTTTGCGGGTTTCTGTCTTTGAAGTATTAGGGTCATAAGAATAAGAAAAAGTCCGTTCTATCCAATTACCCCTTTCGTCATACTTGTATGATATAATTGTTGTTTCAACATAACTACTATCATTATAAATCTCTGTCCACTCAATTTTTGTTTTGTTTCCTCTATCATCATAAGTATAGACAGCATATTGTTTAAATTGATCAGAATTATAACAAGAATACTTATCCAGAAGCATGAATCTGTCATCTTCTTTATAAAAGAAGTATCCCATATCTGTTCTAAATGTGCTGAACATGCCGTTCTTCTGATAAGTAATAGGACCTACAGTTCCGGAAGTTGTTGAATAAGGATATAAACCTTCATACAACACATAAACAGTATCAATTTTGCCATCAAACCTGGAATTATCAGAAATAACCAAAGTGTCACCGTGGAACTTGAATTCAGTAGAATAAGTACGTTGTGCCTGCTCAACTTTTATCTTTGACAAATTCGGCAAAAGTCCTCTGGTATTTAATTGAGTCACCAAACCTGCAACCGTCACATTAGGTATGAACTTACCGATATTTTCATATTCATACGTTACTCTTGTTATCACCTCATCATCATTTTCTGTATCAAGAATTGTTTTCTTTGATATAAATCCCTGTGAGTTATATTCATACAACAATTTTCTACCAGGATATTCATTAAGAGTCAGACGGCCCTCTCTGTCATAATGAAACACATTATCACCTTCTTCAATGGTTTTTATGCCTTTTGATACCATATCCGCCCTAAACCACCAATTGGAAGTTTCTAAAGACTCTGAATCATTATTGGTATCCGCTTTTTCACAAGATACAATACAGCAACTTGTTACCAGCAATGAAATAAGTAAATTATTAAATCTCATATAATCAGTCAATTAAGATTGTATCATCAAGTTCAGTACATTATATTCAAACTATAAGGATTGAATCGTATTGCAAATATAAACTATTCTGATTCATTCCTTTGTGCTATTTTGTGCTATTTCACTTTTTATTTCTTTACGGACAAGCTACAATGTCCAAATCAGTGAAAAGAGAAAGAGTCCCAAAGTCCGGAACCCTTTCCAAGAGCGATAGACGGGGCACGATCCCGCGACCTTCGGCTCAAGCGAGCGGGTAGCGAGCTATCGGACAAGCCTTTGGCTTTCCAAGCCGATAAAACGCGGAAAGAGTCCCAAAGTCTGGAACCCTTTCCAAGAGCGATAGACGGGGCACGATCCCGCGACCTTCGGCTTGGGAAGCCAACGCTCTACCAACTGAGCTACTATCGCACTAGCGATTGCAAAAGTAACAAAAAAGAAAAAAGGTCACTCAATAAGAGCGACCTTTTTCACCTTTTATCCACATTGATTACTCTACCTCCAGAGTCACGATGCTGGCAGCAGGAATCTCCAGTGTGATGGCACCGGTCTTCTTGTCTATCTTGGCACCCTTGAAATCGGCCAGCTTGATCTTGTCCGGATTCTCAAAAGTGTTGTAGTTGCTGGCCTTGTCGCTGGTCAGGATCTTGCCTGTCACGTTTTTGGCCTTGAAACCGTCCAGATTGACTGTTACTGTCTGAGCCTCATTCAGTTTTACGTTTGACATTGAAATGTGCAACTTGCCGTTCTTCTTTGAAGCGGTTGAGCTGAACAGAGGCAGCGGACGTGTGGCGGTCTCATCGGGATTGGCTGCATAGCGCTCATTGGGAGTAAGCTTTACCTCAACACCATCCAGGTCTGTGGGTATGTATGTTGCATCCATGTGGGGCTTGTACATATCGAATATCCAGTATGTAGGGGTAAGCACCATCTTGTCATCCTTGGTCAGGATCATTGACTGAAGCACATTGGCAACCTGGGCGATGTTTGTCATCTGGATGCGGTCGCAGTACTTGTGGAAAACGTCAAGCGACAGTGAAGCAACAAGAGCGTCACGCATTGTGCTCTGCTGATAGAGCTGTGTGCCGGGCTCCGGCTCCCACCATGTACCCCACTCGTCAACCAGCAGCGGAGTCTTGTGCTCGGGGTCATACTTACTCATTATAGCCAGGTGCTTCTGGATAACCGGCTCTATGCCGAGGCACTTGCCCAGGCACCAATAGAAATCCTCATCGCTGAAGTCCAGAGCGGGCTTCTTGGCACCTACCCAACCTGATACGGTATAGTAGTGCAGGGATACGGCGTTCATCATTGAGCCAACCTTCTTCATCAGGACCTCGGTCCACTCATAGTCATAGTCTGTGGCACCGCTGGCAATCTTGAAGAGCTGTGTGCCGTTAAAATCGCGGCAATAGGTCTGATAACGACGGAATATGTCAGAGTAGTACTCGGGCAGCATGTTACCGCCGCAACCCCATGCCTCATTACCTATACCTATATATTTAACGTGCCAGGGCTCCTCACGGCCGTTCTGCTTGCGCAGCTTGGCCATAGGGCCGTCAGCGGCATTCATATACTCAATCCACTTGGCAGCCTCCTCAACAGAGCCGCTACCTACGTTCAGTGAGATGTAGGGCTCGCAGCCTATCAGCTCACACAGGTTCAGGAACTCATGTGTACCAAAGCTGTTGTCCTCAACTATTCCACCCCAGTTGTTGTTTACCATAACCGGACGGTCTTCCTTGGGACCTATTCCGTCCATCCAGTGGTACTCATCGGCATAGCAGCCGCCCGGCCAGCGCATAACCGGAACCTCCAACTCCTTGAGCGCGGCCAGCACATCATTGCGGTATCCGTTGGTGTTAGGAATTGATGACTCCGGACCAACCCACAGACCGCCGTAGATGCAGGTTCCCAGATGCTCCGAGAACTGTCCGTAGATGTTCTTGTTGATGGTTGCACCGGGCTTGTCGGCGTGGACATTGACTGTAACTTCACTCTTGGCGCTTACTGACAGGGCTGCCGTCAGAGTAAGCAGGAAAAAGATTTTTCTCATTATTTAATTGTTTGTTGTTAGTCTGATGTAGGCAAAGTTATTAAAAAACCACACATGGAACGTACATTATCACTATTTTTGTACCCATATACATCAAACTACGATGGTCAGGAGAATTATCATTATAATTGCCGCAGTACTGCTTGTTACAGGAGCCGGAGCCGTTTTTTATTTTTACAGGCTTTTTACCACACCTGTTTCGGTATGTGATGACTACCGTATATTTATAACACCCACCGATACCAGGCAGAGCATACTGGCAGGCATACTGGAATCTGACCCTGATGCCAGAACCAAGGCGTTGGATTATCTGCTCAAGCGCCGTGACTATGACAGTCATATACATACCGGCTGCTATACAGTAAAATCCGGAGCCACTCCCAAGCAGGTGTCAAACATGCTGCTGAGCGGCGCACAGACTCCCGTCCGTCTTACCATAAACAGCACCCGTACCGTAGGCCAGATGGCCCGCGCTATTGCAGGCCAGATAATGACAGACTCGGCACAGATAGCGTCAAGACTCTGTGATGCATCATTCCTGGACTCGCTGGGATACACTCCTGCCACAGTCTTCTGCATGATCATACCCAATACGTATGAGGTCTATTGGAACACATCGGCCGATGCCCTGATAAGCCGCCTTGTAAAGGAGCGGGACCGTTTCTGGAACCGGGAACGTCTGGACAAAGCCGGCAGCATAGGTCTTACCCCTGAGCAGGTAACAACCCTTGCATCCATAGTCGAGGAGGAGACAGCCAAGACCGATGAACTGCCGGTTGTGGCAGGACTCTACATGAACCGCCTGCACAGGAATATGCTGCTGCAGGCCGACCCCACCGTGATTTACGCATTAGGCGGAGAAAGGCCCAAGCGTGTGCTCAAGGTTCATCTGGAGGTGGATTCGCCTTACAACACATACAGGTACCCCGGCCTCCCTCCTGCACCAATAAGGTTTGTTAGTACCCGCTCCATAGACGCTGTGCTTAATTACAGCAGGCACAACTACCTGTATATGTGTGCAAAAGAGGATTTCAGCGGTTATCACAACTTTACCTCATCGCTTTCACAGCACAACGCCAACGCAGCCCGTTATCAGCGTGCATTAAGAAACGCCGGCATACGTTGACATTATCATTTATTTGGCATAAATTTGCATATCAGTTAATCAAGACAACCAATAGCTATGAGAATCAGTATCAAGGCTTTTACATCTGTATTAGTTGGAATTTGTCTGTTCCCGGCAGGCGCAGGTGCACAGCTCTCTTCCAATCCTGACAAGTTCCTGGGCAACATAACCACCCGTTACCAGGTTGATTACGGCAATGAGAAATATTACACCCTGTGGAACCAGATTACCTGTGAGAACGAGACCAAATGGGGCTCGGTAGAAGGTAGTGCCCGCGGCCGTTTCAACTGGAACGACGCCGCCTACAACTATTCCAGGAGCCACAACTTCCCGTTCAAGTTCCACACGCTGATTTGGGGCGGACAGTATCCCAGGTGGATGGACGACCTGTCCACTTCCGAGCAGTACAAGGCCATTGTGGAGTGGTTTGATGAGGCCAAGCGCCACTATCCTGACCTTGAAATGATAGATGTGGTGAACGAGGCTATTCCCGGTCATGCTCCCGCGCCCTACAAGAACGCCCTGGGCGGCGACGGCGCAACTGGCTATGACTGGATAATAAAGGCCTTTGAGCTGGCATACGAGCGCTGGCCCAACGCCATACTTATCTATAATGACTACAACACTTTCCAGTGGCAGAAAAGCCAGTTCATAGACCTGGTGCGGATACTGCGTGACGCAGGTGCTCCCATAGACGCATACGGCTGCCAGTCACATGACCTTACGGACATGAGTTTCAATGATTTCAAGAACGCCATGACCGAGATACAGAACGCACTGCAGATGCCCATGTACAGCACCGAGTATGACATTGGCACCACCGATGACGCCAAGCAGTTGCAGCAGTACAGGGACCAGATTCCCTATATGTGGCAGGCAGATTACTGTGCCGGCATAACCCTGTGGGGATACATCTACGGTGCCACCTGGACCACCGACGGCAACTCAGGCATCATCCGTGACGGCAGGGACCGCCCCGCAATGGAGTGGTTGCGCACCTACATGAAATCGGAGGCTGCCAGGACAGCCAAAAGTCCGTTCCCGGGAATGAAGAAACAGATATCGCTTTACATCAAGCCGGGTGCAGGTGCCGCTATCATGGGAGAAACTATTCCCATTACAATCCGCGCCAGCCTGACAGACAGCAAGAAGACCATAGACAACATAAAGTTCTACGTAAACAACAATCTGTACGCCACACTGACCCAGGCTCCGTATATAGTAGATTTTGTACCATCCACAACAGGCAAGCAGGAGTTTAAGGCTGTAGTTTATGACAGCGACGGCAACTCATACCAGCGTGTGGGCAGTGTAACCGCATACGAGCCGCGCGCTCCATACAAGGCTGTGTCATTACCCGGAACCATTCAGGCCGAGAATTTTGACAAAGGCATAGAGGGAGTTGCATACCACGACAATGACAAGGAGAACCAGGGCAACGTTTACCGTAGCGACTGTGGCGTGGATATAGTAAGCGGAAACGACGGATATGCCATAGGATATACCGTCAATGGAGAGTGGCTGGAATATACAGTAGATGTAAAGAAAGCCGGTTTCTACAATTATGACGTAACCCTGTCATCACCGTCAGACGGCGCAGGCCTGATTCTTTCTGTCAATGAAAATAATAGTCTTACAGACTTGACAGACAGGATAGAAGCTCCCAACACCGGTGCCTGGGATACATACAAGACCATAAGCGGAAGGACCAAGGTAGCTCTCAAGGAGGGCATGCAGACTATCCGTCTGACCATAAACGGCATATCTGGCAACAACTGCAACATAGACAAGATAGCATTCAGGTATGCGGAAATTGACAATACGCTTAACCTGAATATCACTGCCGAACAGTCACCTACCACCATCAACACCAATACCAAGATATATTTCACTCCCCAATATGCCGACAGGGAGGGAGCCATGAAGAGTGTAAAGGTTTATGTTGACGGAATACTGTACAAGACGCTCACCAAGAAGCCTTTCGAGGCCATATACAGGCCTGCAGAGAAGCGTGAATACCTTATTACCGCCATTGCAACCGACACATTGAAACATGAGTCTGAGATAACGGCAATGACATTGAAGGCCAACAACAAGCGTGCTCCATACACCACTAACAACAAATCAACTATCCTGCCCGGAATAATACAGGCCGAAGATTTTGACAAAGGAGGTGACGGCACAACATTCCACGACTCAGATGACAAGGATCAGGGTAACTCCGGCTACCGTTCTGATAACGAAGGAGTGGATGTAATGAGAGCCAATAGTGGATATGTGATAAGTTATACTGCAGTTGACGAATGGCTTGAGTATTCAGTAAACGTACAGAGCGGCGGCACGTACTCATACTCCGCCACTGTAAGTTCTGGCTACGACAACGCAGGATTCAGGATCAGCCTTATGAAAGACGGCCAGGAGATTACGCTTGCCAATGTTGACGTTCCCAACAATGGAAAGAGAAAATATGCTGCCGTAAGCGGCGACCTGATTGAGGAATTAGAGGAGGGAGATCAGATAATACGCATAACGATAACCGGCGCAAACTGCAACATTGACAATATAGAATTCACTTGCACCACAGGAGTAAGCTATATCACCCCCGATGACATGAAGGCTCCCGGCACCCGTTACAACCTGGGTGGAGTAAGAGTCAATGAGTACCAGAGAGGTATCACTATCATGAACGGCAAGAAGGTGCTGATTATGGAGTAATGCATTGCTCTAACTATACAGAAACGGACTGGTCCGACGGATCAGTCCGTTTTGTATATAGTGCAATTGATCTCTGAAAAAAACCGCACCGGTGATGTGATGAGAACTCCGGAAAATAAGTTTTGGGCGCCCGGACTCCTTTGTAATCCACCGACCTGAGGTTACCCCTTAAGGGGCGTGGCCCGCCATTGGAAACCAGAGCTGTTCCCGGTTCTCTGTTTTTATTGATGAGTCTCCCGATCTAACCCGATGCGGTCAAGTGCGAAGATAATAAAAAAAGCGGGTAGAAAGTTATTCTACCCGCTTTTTTAACGTATTAAGTTAATTACTTTACCTTGGCAACGATAGCCTTGAAAGCCTCGGGGTTGTTCATAGCCAGGTCGGCCAGCACCTTGCGGTTGATCTCAATACCTGACTTATGGATAGCACCCATAAGCTGTGAATAGTTCATTCCCTCCAGGCGGGCAGCAGCGTTGATACGCTGTATCCACAGTGCACGGAACTCTCTCTTCTTGTTCTTGCGGTCACGGTAAGCGTAGGTCAGACCCTTCTCCCAAGTATTCTTGGCAACGGTCCAGACGTTCTTTCTTGCACCAAAGTAACCTCTGGTAAGACCTAAAATTTTCTTTCTCTTTGCTCTTGAAGCAACGTGATTTACTGATCTCGGCATAGTTTCTTGTTTTTTGAATGCCAGCGCCCTTACAGGTCTTTAATGCTGACAAATCGGTTAATTTCTTTTTTGACTGATCTCTTAATCGGGGTTATCTCATGCAGAGCAGAGACTTGACCTGCTTGGCGTTAGCCTGGTCAAGGATTGTGAAATGATCCAGATTTCTCTTACGCTTCTTGCTCTTCTTTGTGAGAATGTGGCTGTGGTAAGCGTGTTTTCTCTTGATTTTGCCCGATCCGGTAAGAGCGAATCTTTTTTTGGAACCGGAATTAGTCTTTGATTTCAACATTGTTATTAAAAGTTTTATTTGTTATTTATAACCGCCAGGCACCATGCCGGAGCCTTGACGATAAGTTTATTCCTTATTTTCTTCCTGCTTGGGTGCATCAGGTTTCTTGGGTGCCCCACCCTTCTTGGGCGAAATGAATATGGTCATACGCTTGCCCTCTAAGATGGGTGCCTGCTCCTGCTTTCCGTACTCCTCAAGGTCTTTTGCAAAACGGGCCAGAATGTTCTCGCCCTGCTCCTTGAACAGTATTGAACGGCCACGGAAGAACACGTATGCCTTTACCTTGTCACCGTTCTGCAGGAAACCCTTGGCGTGCTTAAGCTTGAAGTTGTAGTCATGGTCATCGGTCTGAGGTCCGAAACGGATCTCCTTGACGTCAATCTTGACCTGCTTTGCCTTGGCCTCCTTCTGCTTTTTCTTGAGCTGGTATATGAACTTGGAGAAATCAACGATCCTGCATACCGGAGGAACGGCATTCGGTGAAATAAGGACCAGATCCAACTCCATATTGTCAGCTATCTGAAGTGCTTCACGAAGTGAAACCACCCTGGGTTCAAAACCCTCGCCTACTATACGTACCTCGCGGGCCCGTATTTCGTCGTTGACCTGATACTGATCACTCAAATTGTCTTTCTTCATTCAGAATCCGTTATATTGTTTTTTCTCTTTTTTCTTATACCTAATTCAATATATTATTCCAAGCGGGCGCAAAATTACCATTTATTTATCATAGAATTAACTTCTTCGGCTATTTTTTTACCGAATTCGTCAATTTTCATGTTTCCGAGGTTCTCTGCACCCTGCTTGCGTACGTTGACTTCAGCGTTTTCAGCCTCTTTCTCACCAACTACAAGCATGTACGGGATGTGCTTGACCTCGTTGTCACGGATCTTGCGGCCTATCTTCTCGTTGCGGTCATCTACAAAACTGCGTATCTCATACTTGTCCTCAAGTTCCTTCTGAACCTTGTATGCATAGTCATTGGCCTTCTCGGAAATAGGCAGTATGGCTACCTGGTCAGGAATGAGCCAAAGCGGGAACTTGCCGGCGGTATGCTCTATCAGCACGGCTACGAAACGTTCCATTGAGCCGAAAGGTGCGCGGTGTATCATAACGGGGCGCTCCTTCTGGTTATCGGAAGCTATGTATTCAAGTTCGAATCTCTGCGGCAGGTTGTAGTCAACCTGGATGGTACCCAGCTGCCAGCGGCGGCCCAGGGCATCCTTGACCATGAAGTCAAGCTTTGGTCCGTAGAATGCGGCCTCGCCGTACTCTACGGTAGCCTTGAGTCCCTTTTCCTCACATGCCTCCACAATGGCACGCTCGGCTTTTTCCCAAACCTCATCGCTGCCCACATACTTCTCATGGTCGTTGGGGTCACGCAGTGATATCTGTGCCTCAAAGTTGTCAAAGTTCAGAGCCTTGAAGATGATCTCAATGATCTCCATAACGCGGATGAACTCGCCCTTTACCTGATCTGGACGGCAGAATATATGTGCATCGTCCTGAGTGAAGCTGCGTACACGGGTAAGTCCGTGAAGCTCACCGCTCTGCTCGTAACGGTAAACCGTACCGAACTCTGCTATGCGCAAGGGAAGGTCACGGTATGAACGGGGCTGTGACTTGAATATGCAGCAGTGGTGAGGACAGTTCATGGGTTTGAGCAGGTAGCACTCGCCCTCCTCGGGGGTGGTGATGGGCTGGAAGCTGTCCTTGCCGTAGTGATCCCAGTGACCAGAGGTTACATAGAGCTGCTTTGAACCGATATGCGGGGTGATTACCTGCTGGTAACCGTAGCGCTTCTGTATGCGTGACAGGAAATCCTGCAGACGCAGACGCAGTGCAGTGCCTTTGGGCAGCCAGATGGGCAGGCCCTTGCCTACCATCTCACTGAACATGAAGAGCTCCATCTCCTTTCCTATCTTGCGGTGGTCACGCTTCTTGGCCTCCTCAAGAAGTTCCAGATACTCATCCAGCATCTTCTGCTTGGGGAATGAGATACCGTATATGCGGGTCATCTGCGGACGCTTCTCGTCACCGCGCCAGTAAGCGGCCGATGTGGCGGTCAGCTTGACGGCCTTGATGGCACTGGTGTCAACCAGATGCGGGCCGCGGCACAGGTCAGTGTAGTTACCCTGGGTGTATGTGGTGATGGTTCCGTCCTCAAGGTCAGCTATGAGCTCATTCTTGTAGCTCTGGCCGCGGGCAGCGAAGAACTTAAGGGCATCGGCCTTGGAAATCTCCTCACGTACCAGCTTCTCCTTCTTCTGGACCAGTTCCTTCATCTTGGCCTCTATGGCGGGGAAATCACTCTCCTTGATTACTACGCCTTCGGGCGGCATGATGTCATAGTAGAATCCCTTCTCGATTGCGGGACCTATACCGAACTGTGTGCCGGGATAGAGTTCCTGCAGAGCCTCTGCCATAAGATGTGCGCTGGTGTGCCAGTAGGCGTGCTTGGCCTCCTCATCCTCCCACTTGTGCAGCTTTATGGTAGCATCGGTGGTTATGGGGCGGTTAAGCTCTGTAATCTGGTCGTTCACACTGCAGGCCAGCACCTCCTGTGCCAGTCTCTGGCTGATGCTCTCAGCAATCTCATAACCGGTTACGCCGCTTTCATATTCGCGTACGGAACCGTCGGGAAACGTAATCTTTATCATGTTGTTATGTTGTATATTCTTTTAAAGTTCGCAAAATTATCAAATTCTTTTCAATCAATCAGCTTTTGAGAAGCGTTTTATGATGTTATAGGCCGAATATATGCCAAGCTCGCCGGCACGGCTCAGGTCACTGAAGGCTTCGTCCATGCGGTTAAGCAGCACCAGTACCAGTCCGCGGTTGTACCAGGCCTCGGCCAGAGTCTCGTCAAGCTCTATGGCTTTATCCAGATCAACAAGTGCCGCATGAAGGTCATTGGTCATGGCGTAGAATGTTCCTCGGTTGTAGTATGCGAAAGCGAATGAAGGTTCCAGGTCTATGGCACGGGTCAGGTCCCTGATTACGAACTGGTATCCGGGATCGGAAATGTTCTCACGGATTGCGGAGCCTCCCTGCTGCAGATCCATATCCTGTTCGGCGCGTCTTATCTGTATGGAACGTGCCCTTACCTGCGAGCGGCAGAACCATAACGCCCAGTTGTTCGGATTTATGGCCACAGCGTTGTCCAGATCCTGCTCTGCATTGGTAAAGTCCTGAAGCAAGGCAAAATCAATGGCTCTGGCCAGCAGCAGGCAGTCTGCATTGCCGGGATTGTCCGACAGGTTCTGCGTACGTAAGCCTATGTCGGCAAACAGGCGGTCTATCTGCCTCTGCTCAAGCTGTACGTCATGGTTTTCAAGCACTATCTCCTGCATGAAACAACCGGATGCGGAGAGCTCATCCACCACCCTGCTCACATGCACCTTGCTTACTGCCTGGGTATGGTCCCTGAAGAACGTAAGGCGGTATGGCTCAAGGTACTGAACATCTACATTGCGGTTCTGGACCTTGCCGCGGTATTGGCTTGAGAATCCCGTGGAGTTTTCCAGATCCTCATCAACAATTATCTTGCGGTAGTTGCGTACGTTCTTGTCGGACTTGTCCCTGGTCTTGCCTTCATCTTCCTTGTCATCATCAGTGTAACCCATGGCGTTGTTGAAACGGCGGTTCTGTTCACGCAGCACCACCATGGCATCCTGCTCGGCACCGCGCAGGTTACCCAGTTTCTCACGTACCTCACTGCGTATCTGATACCCCTGTATAAACTGCGGATATTCTTCAAGTACCCTTGTCATGTCCTGCTCCGCACCGCGGTAATCACCCGTGTTCTCACGCAGGATTCCGCGGTAGAATATGGCCAGCAGGTTATCGGGCTCTGCATCTATAACCATGTCAAAGTCCTCTATGGCGCGATTGTCATCACCTATCTGGGCACGCAGGTTACCACGGTTGTAATGTCCCGTAACACTGGCCGGATCTATCATGATTGACATGTCATAATCAGATAACGCCCCGTTAAGGTTGTCACGGAAATAGCGCACCATTGCCCTTGTAATGTATGCCCCAGAACTGGCAGGGTCAAGGTATATGGCACGGTCCATGTCCTGTTCGGCCTCCTCATAGCGCTCCATGCGTGCAAGCATGACTCCGCGGTGATGCAGCATGTCGGCATCGTACTTGTTGATATCCAGTGCTTTGTTCACCCATTCCAAGGCTCCTGTGCTGTCGCCCATCTCCCACATGAGATCGGAGCGCATGGCCATGGCAGGTGCATATTTGGGGGATGACAGCAACAGGGTATCGGCAGCCTTTATCGCTTCGTCCTTCTTATCGCTACGTGTCAGGCATAATATGAGATTGTGTCTCAATGAGACGTTATCGGGCTCAAGCCGCAGTCCGGCCCTGAAATCACTTATGGCATCATCATATTTGGCCTGATACACGCGGGCCAGTCCGCGCACCTGATAACAGTTGACCACGAACGGGTTACGGCTCAAGGCGTTGTTGCAGTCCTGCTCGGCGCCACGGTAGTCCTCGAGCGAGAGCTTGGCCACGGCCCTGTAAAAATAGGGTTCCGCCAGATAGGGCTTGGCGTTGATGACCTGGTTGAAATACTGGATGGAGAGTACGTAATCCTCAAAATAAAGGGCGGTACGGCCCACCGACATCATACGGTCAGTGTTTATCTGAGCCCGCAATGGAGCACAAAGCACCAATAAGGCCGCAGCGCAGGCAATTACGGTCCGCCCTATCCTCATCTCCTATTTGTGTGAAACCTTTACCTTGTAGTCACAGTTGAATTTTCCGGCAGCTATCTGGGTAAGGTTCTTCTTGTTCATCTGCCTGCGCAACGGTGACATGCGGTCTATGAAACATTTGCCGTCAAGATGGTCTATCTCATGCTGGAGCACGCGGGCCGGGAATCCCTCGAACCACTCGTCATGTTCCTGAAAGTTCTCATCCTGCCAGCTCACGCGCACACGGGCCGGACGGTTCACCTTCTCATGTATGCCGGGAAAGCTCAGGCATCCCTCCTCATACGGCACCAGGGCTCCATCAGTCTCCTCAATGTAGGGATTGATGTATGTGCGGAAATAGCCCTTGAACTCGGGCTGGTCATCGGACATGACATCCAGATCAACCACGGCCAGGCGTATTGGTAATCCCACCTGTGGTGCCGCCAGGCCCACTCCTTCGGCTTTCCTCAGCGTCTCGAACATATCCTGGATGAGCTGCTGCAAGCCCTCATAACTGCTGTCTATCTCTTCGGCCTCTTTCTTGAGAACCGTCTGTCCGTAAGTGTATATAGGTAAAATCATAGTTCCTTGTATAGTTTTGAATCCATAAACGATTCCAGAATGATGGTTGCGCTCACCTCATCCACAAGTGCCTTGTTGCGGCGTGCCATGCGTCCTATTCCCGATTCCAGGATGGCCCGCTGTGCCATGACCGATGTAAAACGCTCGTCAAACATAAGCACTTTCCTGTCCGGGTACTGTTTTCTGAGTTTCTCCACGAACGGACGTATCTGCTTCATGCTGGCAGAGTCCTCACCGTTCATGTTTGTGGCATGGCCAACCACGATGATATCCACCTGTTCCCTGGTCATGTATTCTGCCAGGTAAGCGGGCAAATCATGCGTGGCCACCGTACCCAATCCGCCGGGCACAATCCTGAGAGGGTCTGTAACCGCTATTCCGGTACGTTTGGTGCCATAGTCAATGGCAAGAATCCTTCCCAATGTTATTTCCTGTAAAGGATCCAGGCAGCCTGGAAATCCTGATTGTCCGGATATCTGGCCTTGAATTTGCTACGTTCGGCAACAGCCTCCTCCTTGGTATTGAAGGTGGCGCATACCACACGGTAGGTCTTTCCGGCCTCATTAACCACTACTACGGCCTTGTAGCCGTCACCTACAAGACGGTCACGCAGGGCATCGGCATTGGCTTTTAGCGAGAAACTGCCGCAGACTATGCTGTATGCCTTGAGTTCCTGGTCGCCCGATACAACCGACACCTTCTCCTCACGGACTGATACGTTTTCCACATCCTCAGCCACGGGAGCCTGTACGGTAGAAACCGGAGCCTCGACTACAGGCTTGACCTCATCGGCACTTACCGCCTTCTCGTATGCTTCCTTATAGGCACTCTGACTGGTTTTGCACGCGGAGAGTGAGAGCACCGCTCCGGCAATCAACAAACAACTTGTTATTTTCTTCATAATCATAGTTTATATTGTACGCATCAACGTACTTGATTCATAATGCTGAAATTGACAGTATCTTTAGCCAGACATGCGCTGACCACATTCTCCGGAACAAGCTTCCACGTGGAGACAGGCTTAACCTTAACCGCCATGTCCATCTCTTTCCTCAATGAGAGGTCTGTAATCATGTAATACCTCAAATCGGCCGCCGATGAACCGTTCAGACGCTTCTGGATGTCAGTGAGCGTCATGCCGGTGGTTCTCAGCAAGGCAGATCCGGAACTTGAGAAAAGTGCGGAACTGATGACGGTCCTGTAATATGAATCCGTATCAAACGGCTTGCCGTCACTGAATGAAAGTATCCTTACGCGTTTTCCGTTGGGCTTGGTGACATCAATCACATAATCTATCCCTGCCGCCGTGATAAGGCTGTTTACGGAACGCCGTGGGGTCTTGTTACCGTTTGATGATTCACGGTACTTGAGCATGGTCTGCGACCTGTCCGATACCGTGTTGTAGAACATGTCGGCCGAATACTCAAGCAGGTCACGGACCTCACTGCCCTTCAGCATGACCGATACCATGGCATTGTCACCCTGGCACAATGAAAACAGGTCACGCATGCTGATCTCCCTGGAAGCGGCCTGCGGCACCGCAAAGAGTGGTGATGCAAGGGATATCTGAGCCCCGTTATACCCCAGTTGTATGGAATGGATATAGTCCATGATGGTTGAATTCCTCCAAAGGATACCGTTTGCCTCCAATGTGACCGATGTGGAACCTACTACCGAGTCCGCATAGTGTTTCACATCATCATACCATCCGGACAGCTTGTTCATGAAATCCTTGTCGGGTTCCTCGGCAGAGATATCCACCAATGATCCCGAAGCCATGACCGTCGGGCTTTCCTTATCATCAAAAACCACATCTATGGTAGCCACTACGGTCCTGGACACTTTCTCGCCGGGGTTAAGCAGCAGGACGGAATCACCGTTGCAGTCAACCTCCTTAAGGCAGCGGGCCTGGTGGTCATGTCCATAGACTATGACATTGAAACCGGGAACCTGGCTTATGAGCCTGCGCACGGAATTCTCATATACTCCGATATCTTCCAGAACCCTGCCGTTCTGCAATCCTGTGTGAAGCAGTCCTATTACCACATCAGCTTTCTTCTCTTCCTTGAGATAAGGAACCCATTGTCTGGCTGTCTCCACAACGTCACGCAGTTCCAGTTCCCCTACACAGTCTGACGGAAGGGCGTATTTTGCTATGGGAGTAGTCAAGCCCAACACGGCTATTCTCACACCTCCCCTGTTGAGCATCCTGTAAGGCGGCATATAGTCTCCTGACTCCTCAAAACATGCATTCGCGCCAAGTACAGGGAATTCAGCTCCGCGAAAGAAGCGTTCGTAACTGGCTACGCCCACGGCAAAATCATGGTTACCCATAACCGAGGCGTCACATCCCAGAATACTGAAAGCCTGAGCCGGCAGGCTGGTCCTGTGCAACTGGGCCGTCACATCCTGATATACGTCAACCGATCCCTGAAGATTATCGCCGGCATCCAGATAGACCACATGCTTGTACTCCTTGCGCTGGCGGTTCAGGTAAGTGGAGAACTTGGCAAGGCTGCCTCTCCTCTCCTCACCTGTCAGACAATCCGTGTCAAAGATTGAGCCATGGACATCGGATGTGCCTACCAGACGGATTGACACGGTACCATGTCTTGGAGAGCATCCCGCTGCAGCTATCAGCAGCGAAACCGGAATAAGGAAAAACTTTAAAAATCTGCTTATCATTTCTTTATGAATGACCAGGATTCTATACTGACATTACCTTGTGCAACAATGAACAATTTCTGCACAACTCCCTTGGTTATTGACCATAACGGGACTGTTATATCCGTATAACCCCTTGAATCAACCTCTGCAACGGTAATGTAGGTGCCCCACTTTCCCGGGTTTTTTGAAGTGACTGCAATGAGGCCTGTTCCGGACACCCTTGCGGTGAATCCTATGGCACCCTCACCGAAATCAACACGTGAAAGGCACATCCAAGAGCCGGTTTCCATCTGAGCCGTGCATTTGTAAGAAGAACCTGAGATGGCGTATTTTGTGGTTATCTTGTCTGCCCAGGCCATGGTGGTGCCGGGTACCTTCTGATACGGATCAAAATCCTTGAGCTGTTTTACTCCTTCCTGTGTGATTGCTGAAGATGACAGATGCTGGATCTTGGCATTGACGGTATCCACGCGTATCTCGCTCATGCAGGTGCTTCTTACCTCCATGCCGCTGCTGATATCACTGTTATCGGCTCTCATGGCACTCTTTAGCGTGCGGGTGTGATACAGTATGTAATATTTGCCTTTGTACTCGACAATGGCGTGATGGTTGTTGCCGCCACCGCCTCCCCAGCTTGCACCTCCGGGATTGTCAAAGCAGGTGCCCACGTATGTGAAAGGACCGAGCGGCTCATCCGATTTCATATAGGCTATGTTGGCCACTCCGGGTCCGTTGTTGCTTGTCCAGTTGGAGCAATAGCTGTAAAGATACTTGCCGCCCACCTTGTTGATTCCGGCATCCTCAAACAGATACGGCGGATTGATGGTCTTGGGAGTACCCACTATCGATGTCATGTTACTGCCCAACTGTACGCAGCGCGCCGTGCCAGGATCAGCATCCTTGCCGTTTGGAACACCACCGCCAAAGTAGAGATAAGCATTGCCGTCATCATCAATAAGAACAGCGGGATCAAAGAGCCACGTGACATCACCGCAGTTGGCAGTGGAACGTGATATGAGCTGGTTCATGCCGCTGGGCTGTTTCCAGGGGCCGTACGGAGAATCGGCTGTAAGTACTCCAATTCCGTTGGCGTTGTCGGCAAAATAGAGAAAATACTTTTCCTTGCCGCCTATGGTCTTGTGCGCTGCACACGGTGCCCACATGTTGTTGGCCCAGGTGGCAGGTCCGGTACCACCGCCCCTGCCTGCTACCGGCTGAGCCCCGTGGTCAGTCCAGTTAACCAGGTCATCGGTTGATATGATGCTTACATTCTTACAGTCTGAATAGTCACTGTCAGGTACAGGTCTTCCGGTCTGTGAATTGTAAATGTGGTCATCGGTCATATACACATAGAGGCGGTCACCATCCACCATACCGAACGGATCGGCTCCAAATTTGTGAGGCATGAGCGGATTATGGTGTTCAAACTTCTTGTATGAAGTAGTCTTTACGGATACCTTGTTGAATTCCGCCTTAAGTTCACTAGGGCTTTTCCTGTTGGTGCTCACAATATCGGGAACCGACACAGTGATACTGTCTATGTCATTCAGAACCAAAGAGTTTTTCTTAGTACCGGAATGGATGACCAGAGTGGTGTCGGAAGCTTCGAAATCAATGCTGTCAATCGTAACAAGCGAATAGTCTGACATGACGCCGTCTTTCCATACCGACATGGAACGGAAAGACTGGCTGACAAGTGCCGTGAGCGGCAGACATGCCATAACGGCTGCCGCCGCCAAACGTCTCATACCGTAATTCATATACCAAGATCCTTCTTGAATGCCTCGATCTTCTTCATGGCCTGAGCCTGAACCTTAAGGTAGTCAGCCTTGTCCGCCATAGGAAGCTTGGCCTCCATGTAGAACTTGATCTTGGGCTCGGTACCTGAAGGACGGACCGATATCTTGTCACCTGCGGCAGTAAAGTACTGCAGCACGTTTGACGGCTCGGGCATAATCAGGTCTGTCACCTTGCCGGCGGCATCGGTCTGTTTGAGCAGCTTGAAGTCCTTGATAAGAACCACCTTCTCGCCAGCCAATGACTTGGGCGGATTGGCGCGGAACTGCTCCATCATGGCCTTTATCTCATCGGCACCGCTCTTACCGGGCTTGACAACGCTTACTGCGGCCTCCTGTGAGAAACCGTACTCCTGGTAAGCATCCAGCAGCAGGTCCCAGAGAGTCTTGCCGTTTTCCTTGGCCCAGGCTGCGATCTCAGCCATCAGTGAGCAAGCCGATACGGCATCCTTGTCACGTACAAAGTCCTCGGCCAGGAAGCCGAAGCTCTCCTCACCTCCTCCGATGTAGTGCTTGCCCTTGGCGTTCTCATCGGCAATAACCTTTGCAATCCACTTGAAACCGGTGTAGCAGTCAAACATCTCCAGGTTGTTCTTCTCGGCGATGCGGCTGATAACCTCGGTGGTTACGATGGTCTTCACGATGTACTCCTTGCCGGTCATCTTACCCAGCTTGGTGTACTGTGTTATAATATAGTAAAGGAAAATCATTGCAGTCTGGTTACCGTTCAGCAGGGTCAGTTCACCCTTGTCGTTGCGGCAGGCCACACCCAGACGGTCGGCGTCGGGGTCCGATGCCATTACCACGTCGGCGTTCAGCTTGCGGGCCAGGGCCAGAGCCATAGTCAGAGCCTCAGGGTACTCGGGGTTGGGTGATACAACGGTCGGGAAGTTACCGTCGGGTATCATCTGCTCGGGAACGCAGTTCACGTTGGTAAAGCCCCATTGCTTGAGTGAGCGAGGTATCATCACGCGACCGCATCCGTGCAACGGAGTATAGACTATGCAGAGATCGTGGTTACGCTTGACCAGATCAGGGTCGATGCAAATCCCCTCAATGGCATCCAGATAGGGTTTGTCAACCTCCTCGCCTATTATCTGGATCAAAGCGGGATTACCATTGAACTTGATATCCTGCACCTTAACCTTGGCAACCTCATCGATTATGCCGGTATCATGCGGAGCAAGCACCTGTGCGCCGTCCTCCCAGTATGCCTTGTAACCGTTATACTCGCGGGGGTTATGGCTGGCGGTAACGTTGACACCGCTCTGGCAGCCCAGGTAACGGATAGCGAATGAAACCTCAGGTGTGGGACGGAGGTCATCGAACAGATAGACCTTGATGCCGTTTGCGCTGAATATGTTTGCTACGGTCTCGGCAAACAGACGTCCGTTATTGCGGCAGTCATGTCCAACTACGACTGATATCTCTTTACGCTCCTTGAAGTTCTTGTTAAGATAGTTGGCAAGACCCTGGGTGGCCATACCAACGGTGTATATGTTCATGCGGTTGGTTCCTGCGCCCATGATTCCGCGCAGACCGCCTGTTCCGAACTCCAGATCCTTGTAAAAAGCGTCAATAAGATCTGATTTGTCCTCTTTTGCCATGAGAGCCTTGACCTCCTCGCGGGTTTTCTCATCGAATGAACCGCCTAACCATTCCTGTGCCTTGGCAGTTACCTGTCCTAATAATTCGTCCATATATCTTTACTAATAACGTTAATTTAATTCTATACGTAATTAGCAAAGATAAGGATTATTTTCCTAATAAACGCCTTAAAAGGAAATAGAATTCAATTTGAAGGAAATAAAGCCTGAAAGAGTGACATGGTATGTATCCGAATTTCATTTTCAAGCCCCTGGGCAACAGGCTTTTATCAATGTCATTCCATGCCGTGCGGAATCGGGCCAGCGCCTCGTCCCTGTCTGCCAGCTCCTTGTGTTCAAGCCAGAAACCGCATATTCCCGTCAGGTTTATCCAACGCTTCTTTTCAAAGAAAGCACGGATCTCACGTGACTGTCCCTCGGATTTGATCTGATGAGCCAATGAAGTATTGGCCTCGACAAGATCCAATCTCCTGACCGAAACCTGATGGGTCATACTCTCTCCGTGCTGCCGGTAATAATAAACCCCTGAGCATGAACCTACCCTGCCGGAATGAAGAAAGTGGATACGCGAAGTATTCTCATCGCTGTACAACCGGCTGGAAGCGTCATAAGGATAATCCCTGAAGAGCTGGGTTCTAGACACATATAAACCATGAATTCCCCAGTCAATGCTCAGTTCGAAAGCCTCTTGCGCGCTCCACTCACTCTCCTGACTGCGTACCGGATACGGCCTCTCTCCATCACCGTCAAACAGCATGAGTTTAAACAGCACCGAACCCATATCCTGATTGGCATCCAACACGGATGCAGCCCGTTCCAACGCATCGGCCGACAACAGGTCATCGGCATCAACCATGGTGATGTACTGGCCGTCAGCAACTCCTATACCATGATTGCGCGCCACAGCCAGTCCGCTGTTTACCTTCTCGGTCAGTATTCGTATACGACGGTCTTTACTGGCATAGCGGTCAAGTATCTGTGGTGTGGAATCAGTTGACCCATCATCTATGCATACAATCTGTATATCCTTGAGAGTCTGCCCAACCAGAGAATCAAGGCACTCCTCAAGATATTTCTCAGCATTGTATGCCGCCACTAGAACCGTCACTTTGCTCATAGACCTATCTTTTTACCAACCCTTGAACTGATGGAACGGATAAAGGATGTATGCTTACGGAGATGATAGAATGAATGGAGTGACGAGACAACCAGCAGGAGCACACCTGTCACCCACTGCCAGACCCCGACCATGTAGGTTGATGCTGCCCAAGTGGCCGCTATCAGCGGAAGCTGTAACAGGAACACCTTAATGGCACGCTTTGAATATGTAATACCGTACCGGGAATGCGTAATGAAATATACAATCACCATGTCCGCAACAGCTGCGACAGAGAGTGCCGTTCCAGTCATCGTAATTCCGCCGTATTTGAACATACCCACCACTGATGCCACAAAAATAACATCGTACAACACATCCTGAAGCATAAATGTTTTGGAATCGCCCTTGGCCAGCGAGACGTATGCAAGGGGCTGTGTCATTGCCTTGAAAGCCAGCCCTATTACTGCCAGACGAGCCATGGGGACAGCCTCAAAGAAACGTGTTGTCAGCAGCAGGTGAACTATCAGCTCCAGGAACACGATAAAGCCCACAATCATGGGAGCCATTAGCAGTATTGCCACCTCAGCCTGATTGTTGACAAGTTTATTTACCTGTTCCCGGTCCTGATTTACAGCCGACAACCTTGGAAAATAGTCCGACTCCATGGCTGAAAATACGAACATTCCAAGATATGATATCAGCAGATAACCCGCACTGTATATGCCTGTTACCTCTGCACTCCCGTGTTTCATCAGGTAGTTGGCTATGATAGAGAATGCACCTGCACCAAAGAACGACGTAATGGTAAAGAATACGCCCAGTTTTATCATGCTGAATCCCTTTGTAAGAATATCTCTGGAGAACGGCCTGATCCTGTAGGGATATTCGCTGAATGTGTATCGGCAGGTAACCGCCATTGAAGCGAATGAAACCAGCACCAGAGATGGCGCAATACCCTGAAGGCCGAATTTCCAGAACAGAGGTATAGAGATACAGAGCGTTGCCGCCACAATTATGAGCTGGCTCTTGGCCAGTTTCCGCAGCATACCTGCGCCCTTCATTATGGCCATTTCTCCGCCGTTGATTGCGCTGAACGCAGCCATAGGTGAAAGCATCAGAAAAGACAGCGTATAGCCCCAGTCACCCTCAAAAGCCCAGTAGCTGAACAAGGGAGCCAGCAGCAGACAAAGCAGCATACCGGTCGCTGCCGTCAGGAACGCCCACGAACGGGTTACCAGAAGACTCTCCTCAAGTGCTCCCGGGACCTGGCTGCTCTTGCACTCCGATACGGTCTTTACCGCGCTGAATGGGATTCCAAGGTCTGTGGTGCTCTTAACCAGGTTCAGTGTACGGTTGAACGATTCCGTAATGCCGAATCCCGTAGGTCCCAACAGCATGGAAACCAGTTTAGTACGCACAATATTGATCAGGACGACAATGCCCTGTACACCGCCGAACAGACCGGTATATTTGATAATCCTGTCGTATGAATCCGAAGTCTCTTTCCTGCCCACGTTATCTTAAACGCTATTATAACTGCAAAAGTATATAGAATCTAAAATAATAAACTTAAATTTACGTTTTGAATCAATATGACACAGTTATCGGTAATAGTTCCCGTCTTCAACACCGCCGCAACGCTAAAGAGATGCACGGACAGTATACTCTCACAGCACGTTGACGGTCTGGAACTTATTTTGGTTGATGACGGCTCCACCGACGGCAGTTCCGACATGTGTGACGGACTTGCAGCAGCCGATGACCGCATTCGCGTGATACACCGTGACAACGGCGGTCTGAGCGCCGCGCGCAACACCGGAATCGATGCCGCCACAGGCATCTGGATTACATTTGCAGACAGTGATGATGAACTGGCTTCCGATACGCTCGACGCCAATCTTGAGCTTGCTTCGGATGATGTTGACCTTATAGAGTTTCCGGCATATGTCCACTATGGTGCACCCAATGGTTTCCAGCTTGATTTCCAGCCTCTGACCGTATCCGGCAATGATGTGTTTGGAGACTGGATAAGGTCCGGCGGCTACACACACTGCTATGCCTGGAACAAAATTTACCGCAGGACGCTTTTCAATGAGATTCGCTTTCCTGCAGGAGAAAACTTTGAGGATGCTGCCATATGCCCTTCTATCATTCGCAAATGCCGCGCCGTAACATACTCTGACCGTGGACGTTATCTATACTACAGTTCCAATGGCAGCATAACGCTCCAATACCGTTTTGCCAATCAGGAACCCCTGTTCAGGCATAACCTTGAGTTGCTGCAAACCATCACTGGTCTAGGGTTTGATGACGAGTGTCTTGGTAAGCTCTGGAACATATCTTTGAACCTGCTCATTGACCTTGCCAGATGCACGGATGCTGACCGGAATTATATAACTGATGCAGCCTTGAAATTACGATCCCTGAAACCGGCTTCCGCTATGCGTCACGCCGGTTCATTTAGACAGAAACTCAAAGTCATACTGGGCCCCAAAGCCGCCTCCTCACTTCTAAGCATAAGGAAATACGAATGAAACTGTCCGTGATCATACCCTACTGGAATCCTGACAGCAACGCTCAGGCTGAAGCATTGCTGTTAAGGGCCGTACGTTCTGCACAGGACAACCGTCCTTATGAGATAATCGTAGTCAATGACGGATCACCGGCTGACCCAGATTTGAGTTCCGTGCCCGGAATCAGGTATTTAAGGCGTGAGCATGGAATGCTGGGAGCGACCCGCAACACCGGAATCGAGGCTGCATCCGGTGACGTGATTGCCTTCCTGGATGCTGACGACTACTACTATCCCGGTACACTCGCTCCCTGCCTGAAGGCAATGGAACAGGCAGATGCAGACCTGCTGGGTTTCGGATTCACGGTAACACGGAACGCAGTAGGAATTGACAGTATAAAAACCTGTTGCGCACCACAGTTCACAGAGTCTGTAACCGGTGATCAGTTCATGTGTTCCAACAATCTGTTCGGCAGCGCCTGCCAATATCTTATCAGCAGGAAACTTATTGATGACAACGGTCTGCGCTTTAAGGAGAATGTTTTCATAGAGGATGAGGAGTTCACTCCACGCCTGCTGTTTTTCAGCCGAAAGTTCATTCGTACGGACTATCCCGTTTACGCATATTACGTCCACGCCGGAACTATCATCACTACTCAGACGCAGGAGATGACGGACCTTAAGGCGCAACACATGATTGACGCCATTGAGAGCCTGCAGTCATTCAGAAATGATCATTCCTCAGAACCGCATCAGGGACTTGACCGCAAGATAAGAACCCTTGCCGTTGACCATCTGCGCCGCACATTGCGCCGCCCCGACTGGCGTTCCGCTCTACCCACTCAGATTGAATCTCTGAAACAATCAGGTCTATATCCACTCGATACCGGCGGATTACCTTTCAAATTCAAGCTTTTCGGCCTCTTTTCCCGTTGCCGGTCGGGACGGCTTATACTCCACGTCATTGAATCATTCTACAAATGAAAATACTGCTCATAGGAGAATACAGCAACCTACACAACACTCTTGCCATTGGCCTGAGAGAGTTGGGACACACTGTTACCGTAGCAAGTGACGGAGACGGATGGAAAAACTACCCTCGTGACATAGACCTTCAGCGTAACCCGGACAGTAAGACAGGACGGATCTCATTCATGTGGAGACTGTTCAGGGCTCTTCCTCTGATGCGCGGCTATGATGTCGTACAACTGATAAATCCCATGTTCGTTGAACTGAAAGCAGAACGTATATTACCCATTTACCGATACCTGCGCCGCCACAACGACAAGGTTTTCATGGAAGCATGCGGAATTGATTACTACTGGGCAAGCGTCAACACTGACATCAGGCCTCTGCGTTACAGCGATTTCAATTTCGGAGATGAAATCCGGACGGACAAGGAAGCACAACTTTACCGCGATGAATGGATAGGCACGCCTAAACAGGAACTGAATGAGGCGATAGCATGCGATTGCGATGGTATTACGACTGTTTTATACGAATATTGGGCTACCTATAACGAGGCTGATAAGCCGGGAAAAAACGGCATTGCCATTCGCGACAAGGTACGTTTCATTCCGCTGCCCATAGTAATGCCGGACACTCCCCGGGTCACATTTGACGGAGGTCCCGTAAAACTGTTCATCGGAATAAGCCGTGGACGTTCGGCATACAAGGGAACAGACATAATGCTGCGCGCCGCACAGGCACTTAAGGAAAAATACCCTGACCGTCTGGAAATGAGAATAGCCGAAGGGGTTCCTTTTGAGGAGTATCAACGCATGATGGACGGCAGCGATGCCATATTGGACCAGCTTTACAGCTATACTCCGTCCATGAACTCACTGCTGGCCATGTCCAAAGGAATCATAGTGATTGGCGGCGGAGAACCGGAGAACTATGACATTCTGGGCGAGAAGGAACTCAGGCCCATAATCAATGTCCAACCCAATGAGCAAAGCGTTTATGAGCAGTTGGAACAGCTCGTTCTCCACCCGGAGCGTATCCCGGAACTCAAACGCCAATCGGTAGAATATGTGCGCCGCCACCATGACTATGTCAAAGTGGCGGCACAATATGCAAATTTCTACTCAGAAGCGTAACAGTCAGATTACACCTGTATCGGGAGCTTTCTTCTTCTTGAATTTCCACCTTATGTCCGAACACAGGCGACGGAAATAAAGCCCGTAGTCATACAGGTATTTGAGTGAGGGCAATGAAAGCAGCAGCAGAACAACTGCAATCTTCCAGTTGAACAGCAGGAAATAGATCAACACCCATATAATAAGCGCCGGAATGGCCAATCCCACACGCACTCCATACCTGGCTGTATTATAGAAAGCGTCATCTTTGACACCCCTCATGACCAACAGGATAGGTACCCACTTGATTGAGCCCACGACCGCGCAGAACAGATAGTAAGGTAAACCCGCTAAAGCAACCAGAAATCTTAAGAAAAGAACCGCCCAGTTACGTTCATGGGCTATGGACTTCACCGAGATGCCGTTCTGGATTCTCCATACGCGCAGTTCATCCACCTTCTTGAACAGGTCACGTGCCTTGTCCGGCTCATTTTCCCTGAGAGCCAATGCCTCTTTTACCGCCTGTTTGTCAACCGCCTGGAATCCCAGCAGACCTTTGTGTTTCTTACCCTCCGCCGATTCTATCTCTGCCAATGTCTTCCTGAAATAATCAGGATTGTCTGCCTTAAGCTTGACGTATTCCCATATAGCGTCATAATCCTCGTCATCAGGGATATAGACAATCTGCTCTGCCAGTCTGGCGGTAAGCAGTTCACGCATCTTGAGCATGACGACAGGCTGCGGCTCATCGGAATGTTCCTTTATGAACTCCGATATGTTTATAGGCTTGCCGAACCTAATCAGGACTTCGGTACGGAAGCGGAAATAGTCACCATACTCTATACCTATGGGCAGGATGTAAACCGGCCTGCCGTCCTTGGACTGCTCTATGGCAGATTCGGCTATGTGGAAAATGCCTTTACTGAGTTTAAGAAGCGAATGCTTGGGACGGTGAGTGGCTTCGGGAAAAATCACGAAAGGAACACCGTCCATAATGACGCCGGTTGCCTGCGCAATAGCCTCATCATTATGTTTTACGGCGTTGATGCCGTCCCTGATACGGTAGATAGGCATCACGCGCAGGAATGACAGTGCCTTGCATGCCCATTCCTTCTTGAAAATATCAGCCCGGGCCACGAAAACCTTACGGCCGCGCGTGGACGAGAGCATGACCATAGGATCCATGAGGGCATTAGTGTGGTTGGATGCCCAGATAACACTGCCGTCCTGGGGAATGTTCTCCAAACCCTCAACCTGAAACTTGCGATATGAGCTTCTGACCGACCAGTCAACAAATTTTTTTAGGAATGTATATATCGGATCACTGTCCTGGATATGCTGTCTCATTTCTTCTTATGCAAGAATTTTGAAAGGCCTGTCGTATCAAAAGCCGATAACCGGAACGCCGTTCCAAGCAGAAGCCCCGATATGATATGCCACACGCCCCACCATGCTGTCACGAACACCATTCCGCCCTTGGCAATCTCGGGCGGAAAAATGCCGGTATTGAACAGCAGGAGCAATCCCAATCCTGAATTCTGGATTCCGGTCTCAATAGTAACGGCTCGCCTGTCCTTTACAGGGGAATTTCCTATCGAGGCTGCCGCATACCCGATACCGAAACCTATCAGATTGTGTACAAATACTATAATGAAAATAAAACCTATATATTCCCTGAACAGGATATAATTCTGTGAAATCATCATTCCCGCCACGCCAATGAAAATAACAATTGACACATACCTCATTATCTCCTTTAAACGGGCGGAGACATTGGGGGCGAACTTGACGGTAACAAAGCCTAAAAGCACCGGAATGCCTATTATCACTATCACCGTCAAGGCAATCTGCATGGGCGGAACTTGTAGCGTCCGCAATACGTCACCTGCAGCAGAATCCATGTATTTGGTGTAGAGGCCGCCCCAGATAGCGTAGTTTATGGGAGTGAATATCGGTGCGCCAAGGGTGGTTATGGTACTCATAAGAACGGACAACTCGGCATTGCCCTTGGCGTATGAAGTCATGAAATTGGACACCGCACCGCCGGGACATGAGGCCACCAGGATAAGACCCATTGCAACCATAGGAGGCACAACACTGTGAAACAGTACGCAGAGAAGGAATGTTATGAGCGGAAGTACCAGCCATTGGCAAGCCAGGCCAATGAACAGGGAACGCGGACGGTTGAACACACCACGGAAGAACTGAGGTCTCAATCCCAATGCCACGCCATACATCACTACAGCCATGAAAAGCATCAGCAGCCAGTTTCCCGTCCTGTTGAAGTTGATTGAAAGCGTATCAAGTTGTTGCAGACTCTGGTACATATCCGGTTACCGTTCGTTCCTCTGACTACAAAAATCTTGCAAACTTAACAAATATCCTCCAAACCGCCAAAATCACGCGGATTGATTGTATCTTCGTACGGCCAACATATGAAATGTAATGAAAATTCTCCTAATAGTCATAGGCAAGACGGACCAGAAGTGGCTTACTGAAGGCATAAACCAATACGCGGATCGCCTTACGCATTTCAGCCAGTTTGAATTGCAGGTCATACCCGACATAAAGAACACCCGCTGCATGGAGCCGCAGGTGCAGAAGGTCCGTGAAGGGGAACAGATACTCAAAATGCTCCAGCCGTCTGACGACGTATGGCTTCTGGATGACAAAGGCCGTGAGATGACTTCGCCGGAGCTGGCGGGCTGGCTTGAAAAACGTATGGCCCAATCCGCCAAACGTCTGGTCTTTATAATAGGAGGACCTTACGGATTCTCGCCCGATGTATATAACCGGGTTCCTGGCCGCCTGTCCCTATCCCGGATGACATTCTCGCACCAGATGGTGCGGCTTATTTTTGTGGAACAGCTCTATCGGGCTTTCAGTATACTCAACAACCTGCCCTACCACCACGAGTGACACCGGGGTCAATTGAAAGAGTTGATTGCTTTGATTACAGATTGAGCCTCATTATTAGTGATTACCTGACTGATGGGCAGACTCAGTTCCTGAGCATGAATAAACTCCGTGACAGGCAAACTCAACTCATTCCATTCACTATAGCACTGCTGCTTATGAGGTGGTATGGGATAATGTATCAGCGTCTGTACGCCATTTAATAGCAGATGCTTCTGAAGTTCATCCCTGCGCTCACAGAATATGGGAAATATATGCCAAACGTTTGACTGCTCAGGCAAACGATCCGGAAGGCTGATAAGCGGGTTGGTAATACCATCCATATACATTGCGGCTATCCGTTTACGGGCATCGTTGTCCTCATCCAGATGACGCAGTTTGACGCGTAGAATTGCAGCCTGAACCTCATCCATGCGGCTGTTGCGTCCACGATAACTGAAGACATATTTTTCATTTGAGCCATAATTGGCAATAGCACGGACAGTCTCAGCAAGCATACCATCATCGGTAGTAACAGCCCCGGCATCGCCTAGTGCCCCCAGATTCTTTCCGGGATAAAAACTGTGTCCAGCCGCATCACCCAACGAACCGGTACGGCGACCGTTCAGAGTCATGCAACCCTGTGCCTGGGCATTATCCTCTATCAGTTTCAGCCCGTTGCGACGGCATATCTCAGACATACGTCCCGACCACGACAGCCTACCGTAGAGATGAACCGTCATCAGAGCCTTGGTACGCGGTGTAATCAGCCTTTCTATGAGTTCCTCATCTATCTCAAGAGTCTCAAAACACGGTTCTACCAGCACCGGTCTAAGTCCGTTCTCCGTGATTGCCAGAATGGAAGCGATATATGTATTGGCAGGAACCAGCACCTCATCTCCGGGTTTCATCACCCCCATCTCTATATAGGCGCGTAATATGAGCCACAGTGCATCAAGTCCGTTGGCGCAAGCAACACAGTTACGGGTTCCGATATAATCGGCGTACTCACGTTCAAACGTTTCCACCTCATCACCCATCAGATACCAGCCGCTGTCCACGGCACGCAGCACCGCGCGATGTATCTCATCGGAATATTTCTCCGTGACTTTCTTGAGAGGAAGGAACTCTATCATATCTCAGAAAAGCATTTCATATGTATCATAAACCACGGAACGGGCGCCGAATCCCTCCTTCTGAAAGATAAGACCTTCATTCAGATAGCTGCCTCCGTTCTCGGTTGAGACTCCGAAATCAAAGTATGTCCTATCGGCATAAATCTCTGTTATCAGCTTATGTACCAGCAGGTCAAGCGCTCCGGTCTTTTTACCAGACTCAGATGACGCGATATACTGGGCATGGGCAACATGTCCCATATCATAAACCATTATACCGGCCACAACCTCACTGCCGTCACGCACTACATGAAGTTTTATGTTATCAGGAAAACGGCTATGGAGCAGTTTCAGTTCAGCTATGGTATGAACCGGTTTCTTACGGTGCTTGTCCATCAGAATCCCGGCAAGGATATTCCAGAAACTCTCCAGGTCATCATCCATATTTCCGTTATCAACCACAAGACCGGCCTTGACCGCCTTGGCGTATCCACGTTTGCGCAACTGGCGCATCGGCAATCGGTTTGAGCAGTCAATGACCGATGAAACTCCACGCTCTTTAAGCTTCCCGCCACTACGGAACAATGCATACAGATCCTCCTCGGCCGGCAACTTACTATAGATATACGGGATGGGCTTATAAATCCACCTATGGGCGCCCAGCACGCGTTTCATCCAATCGATGGCGCAACTGAACACCTCAAGCGCATCGACTGCTATCATATCCTTTGGAACAATCAGACCACCGTATGTCAGACCGCCATGTGACTGTACCGTCCCTTCCTCTTCACGCCAGTTTGCCGGCAGCATGGCCAGTAACTTGCCATGTTTGTAGAACATAAGAGAGCAGTCCTTGAATCGGTCACTGTGGTAATCCATGTATCCGCGGTCAAACAGGAACGTCCCGTTTTTGGACAGTTTCACAAAAGCGTTCCACTCATCCTTATGTGATTCATCATATCTTACCACTGACAGCTGTTCAGTCAGATACTCGCTGTAATCGTTTATATAACCCGATGCATTATACGGGTGTGACGCAAAAACAACGCAGACCGTGCCTGGTGCAAAGTCACGCAGGTCACACCATACACCGGGAGGTATCAGGATACCCTTCCGTGGAGAATCCATACGGATAACACGGCTGTGAGTGCCGTCATCAACCATCATGCTGAAACTGCCGCTCACGGGAACAACCACCTCAGCCGACTCACTGTGTGAATGTCCTCCACGTGTTTTGCCGTAAGGTACTCCATAAATCCAGAACACACGTTCTATCTGAAAAGGGATCTGATGTGCACCTTCTGCAAAAGAGAGTGCACCTCGGTCGTCGGCCTGTTCGGGAAACTCTATTATTCTGCACCCGCGCGGAAACTGTTCCATCTCTGATTCTTTCATACTAATCGTAAAGATAACGCAAAAAAATTTCGGATGTTGTTTTTTTAAAATTATTCGTCACAAAACTTGCAAGACTCAAAAACGTACATTACCTTTGTGCCCGCTAAAGGATTCCGGACCTACGGTTCCCAGGGAAGTTTGGGTGAGTGGCTGAAACCAGCAGTTTGCTAAACTGCCGTACGGGTAACCGTACCGGGGGTTCGAATCCCCCAGCTTCCGCCTCCTTTTGGCAGACATAACGTAACCGAATGGCGCTTTCATCTAACGGTTAGGATACAAGATTCTCAATCTTGGCATACGGGTTCGATTCCCGTAGGCGCTACACAAAACAAGAGGTCCCAATGACCTCTTGTTTTTTTGTAGCATTTGTACGCCCTGGTTTGCCAACCGACGCATTCCATTTTATCCATTATGCCTTTTGTTGTCTGCGGACAAAAAATACGTACACAAGAAGTACAATATTCATCATCAGAGAATAAAGGATAGCGGGTATTGCCATCTCGGCGCTGTTAAAGATGAATGGACTGGAGGCTATTGCTATGGCCTGCGCAGCATTCTGCATTCCCACTTCTATAACCACGGTGCGACGTTGCTGCGCACTATTCCTGACCATACGCGACAATAATGACGAACAAATTACGGCAACCAAAATCAGAACCGTCACACAGGTACCCAACAAGCCAATGTTATTCATAATCGTTTCATGATGCTGGATATAAAAAACGGTTATAAGCACCATCAGAAGCGGAAATGCGAGTTTGGAGAGCACACGATCCGTTCTGGCTGAGGCTTTTGGCCATGCATAGTGCATACCTATTCCCAACAGAACAGGCAGAAGCATGAGCAGCAGATTCTGCTTAATCAGATTACCGACCGGCAAGGTAATACCCACGCTTTCGCCCACTATCCGGGTAGCCCAGCTCATAATGACCGGTATAGTAAACAAAGTGATGATACTGCTCAGAGCCGTAAGGATTACCGATAACGCCACATCACCGCCTGCCAGTCTGGAAAACACGTTCGATGAACTCCCGCCCGGACAGCATGCAATCAGAATCAATCCTATAAAGAATACCGGAGAAAGACGGAAAGCCCATGCCAATCCGAGCGCTATGAGCGGCAACAACACCAACTGCCCCAAAAGAGCCACCGCAATGGCCCAAGGATGACGGATCACCTTTCCAAAATCATCAAAACGGAGCGTAAGCCCCAAATCGAACATAAGCAGAGTAAGAATAGGTAATACGATCCAAATAGTATTCATATCAGTGTCCATTAATTTCGGACCGCAAACTTACTCATTTTTTATCCCGATGTTTCTCACATCTTTAAGGAAAGGAAAAAAACTGACTATGAAACGTGCAAGAAAAAATGCAAGAGTCACTGAGATGACATATATAAGCAGCATTGATACGGATGTAATTACAGAAAATCTTTGCATAACAATGGAAACGACCGTAGGGATAGCTCCGCTCAAAAAATAGAACAGGATGGAATTGCGACCTATGAACGTCAGGAATCCTGACCGCGGCATCCGTTTGCATATTTCAATGAGAGTTATGATTCCGATCATGCTCCATATAAATCCCAACGGTTGAACATCACAGTTATAAGAACTGTGTCCGCTTAAGAAATCCGTATGCCAAATGCTTCCGGTCAAATATACGCAGGCAAAAACTGCAAGCATTTTTACGGACAGACCAAAGTAGTTCTCATACTTACCGTACACTCCTCCGGCAGCCATGAACAAAGTGCATATCATACCCTGTTTGTATTTCCATGGGAATGTGGGATCCTCTTTTATTATAATCAGCCCCGATGATTCAACAGTCATTGCAATTAGCACCAGGATAACTGAACAGGCCACATAGAACCATATGTTACGGCAGCGCGTAAGAAGCATCAGAAAAAACAGCAGTTGTGCCACCACGAGTGCGCTCACAAACCAATAGGTGCCGCCGCCCAAAGTCTCCGTCAGGAATGATACCAGATTTGTAGAATCGCCTCTGATAATTCTTTTGGGCCAATACTCGATAAATGAAAATATCACAGCCGGAATAACGAGACGGAACAATATTCCTGATAAAAGGTCTCTGCCCGCTCCGTTCAAGTAGTTTCTGCGATCGTCTTCAATAACGGACGGACACAACTGCTTGCCGAAAAACAGATAACCTGACACAAAGAAGAAAGCGTTGACATAAACAGGATCATATAACCAATACAACGGTTCCGGAATTCCGAAACCGTTGATTGCAACACAATGCGCAAAGTATACCAGCAATATGCAGACTGCCCTTACGCAGTTTATCCAATCAAGTTCTTTCACCTATTTCTTTAAAATCGATTTGTGCCCCGTTTCGCGGAAGCGAAACTAAAATAAGGTCAGGGATTCCTGGGTCAAGTCGATTACTTGAAATCGACTTGAGCCCAAGGAATCCACTTCTGAACTTCCTTGTCCTCAAGAACATCATTAACATGCATCACATTGTTGGTATCAACATCCTTGCCAAGCAGGAACCTGTCAATGAAGGCCTCAACCTCAGGATACTGGCTCTGCGGGAGCTGGCAGTGACCATGCTTGCCCTCGATGGAGAATCCCATGCGGTCCTCAATGCCGAACTTCTTCCAAACCTCACGTGCAGCTACACATGATACGTAACCAGCCTCATCGGCTAACCACTCGTAATCAGTGTTACCCAATACAAGCAGGGCACGCGGGCAAACCAGTGCGCAAAGCTCGTGATGGTCATAAGGGAGCTTTGAAACGTTATCTTCCTTCCAGTCCCACATTGACTCCTTGAACCAATGGTTGTCCGTATTGCCAAGGTTCTCAACATTACCCAGGGTCTGTGATACGCGCCATGCTGCAGCACCGCCGCCACCGGGCTCCTGAGCGATAACAAGAGCTATGCGCTCGTCAAGGGCACCTGACCACAAAGCCATCTTGCCGGCGTATGAGCAACCGGTTATGCCGATATGCTTAAGGTCAATCTTGCTGGCAGCACCAACAATCTCCAAACCGTCAATGAGGCGGCTAACACCCCATGCCCACTCTGAATATGCGCCGTTGTCAACCAGTTCGGGATAGAGTTTGTCAAACGGATATGAGCCACGGCCGGGCCTCTGGCCACCACCGCCGCCGAAACCACCCATCTGTGAGTAGCTGTTAACCTGACGCTCGCTGAAATTAACGGTAGCAATCTTGCGGTCTGTGAAGAACTGACGCGGCAGAGCATTGTTTGATGCGCCTATCATCAGCGGGAACGGGCCGTCACCCTCGGGATAAGTTATATTAGCGGTAATTTCAAGGGTCTCACCGTTATGGGTAACCTTAACGGTCAGTTTATTGCCCTCCATGTTTGCCTCAACTTCCTTTCTGTCAACCATCGGCTTCTCACCTATCTCATAATGCTGGAGTTCACGGACAATCTCAGCACGACGCTTCTCCCAGTCCTTGAACTTCTTGACCTTTTTCTTTCCGTTGGAGAACTCGAACGGGTTGGGCAGAGTCTCCAAGACCTTAGCCTCATTTACGGACGGAAAAGCCGGAGCGGGATACTTTGCACCTGCAAACTCCTGGTCATAAACCAGCGGAATAGACTTCTGTGCCATTGCCGGACATACAGCCAGAACAGCTGCTACGGCAAACAATGATTTGATACTCTTCATATTATCGGTTTTTAGGTTAATGTAATTCGTTTCAAGCACCCAAATATAGGGTTAATTTTAGGAATCTGTTTATTTTTCTTCCATAAAAGAATAATTTTGACAGCCATACCAAATATCAGTTTATACGTATTTGGATGTCAGTATAAATCAGAATCCGATACGCAATTTGACCGGAAGATGATCCGAATAACCGCCCTGATAGCGTCGTCCGTTATATGTGCGCAGCGGTTTGTCGCCACCGTAATTGTCATCATCCGTAAGTATGAAGGGCAAGCGCATTACCTCAGCGCCAAGGAACTCCATACAGCCTTTTCCGTTCAACAGCGATGCCGATACCACAAACTGGTCATACTTGTCCCACTCTCCCTGATATTTGTAACTGCCGTCATCAAGCGGGTCCATCAAAGTCACAAGCTCGCGGTCATCCAGACGCGCTCCCTTTGAATACGGATGCGCTTTCAGTCCATCGCGCAGGGCTGTGGCACCGGGGCCGTCGTTGAGGTCACCCATTATGATCACATAAGGTTTTCTACGCGCGCTGAAAACACTGTCCACTGATTTCCTGACCACTTGGGCTGCACATACCCGGCGAGGCTCAGTCTCTTCCACTCCTCCGTTTCGGCTGGGCCAGTGGCATACATATATGTCTATGGTATCTGCATTTTCCAACTGGCCTGTCACGTGAAGGATGTCACGGGTGGCACCTCCGCCATACGGGCGCAGGTTCACCCGCAGCGACTCCTCTGCTATCAGCCTGAAGAAACTGCGACGGTAAAGCAGAGCCACGTCTATGCCGCGGCGGTCGGGCGAATCGGTCATGACAAACCTGTACCCGGCCTCACGCAAAGCAGAGCGGGCGGTCAGGTCATTCAGGACAGTTTCGTTCTCCACCTCACACAATCCCACAAGCGCCGGGGCCATATCATCATCGGCAGCAACAATAACCTTGGATAGCGCATCAAGTTTCTCCCAATATCGCTTCTGAGTCCAACGGTAATCACCGTCGGGAGTGAAATCATCATCTTCCTTAAGGGGGTCATCCTCCGGGTCAAACAGATTCTCAGTGTTGTAGAACATGACCGTTATGCCGTCACGCTGGGAGCATGAGGTCAGATGAAATAGAGTGCAGACAATCAGGAAAAGGAATAAACGTTTCATTATGGATTTCAATTATCAGATAATCTATTTGCCGGCTGTTTCGGGTACGAACTGATAGCATCCCGCATCAGCCCCTTTTGGCGGTCTCGGTACACCGGCCAGATCAACCGGCCAGACGCGGGACAACGTATCGGCTATGCCTCGGGCCCGCGACAGGGAATCCAGTGCAAACACGGAACCGTATCCCCTTATAGTGTAATCCACAAAGTTGGACGATGCGAACGCTACACGGTCCTTGTTCTCGAACACCACATTACGGAAACGGACATCGGCAGTGTCCTTTACCATGAGAAGTGAGTTTTCCACACTATAAGGAGCAGTCTTGCTTACTGAATCTGCAAAATCGGCAATGAACTCCGATTCATGCCTGCCGGTGATTATGCAGTTGCGGAAACTTGCACCTGTAAAAGGCACGCTGTTCCCGTCACGAATGTCGGAAATAAGCACTGCCTGCGAGCCCAAACTCCACAGACTGAACCCCGCGATAGTGCAGAAAGTGAATTCAGACTTTCCACCCGCAATATCCAAGCAACTGGTACCCGCATTGGTTATCTGCGAGTTGGCTACATCGATCATGCATCCGGTAGCCTCAATGCAACTGCCGCTCACGTTGTGTACAACCGATGAATAAAGGCTGAACTTGGTCTTTCCGGACGATGCACTGTCAGCAATGATTCCGAACTCTCCGCTATGTATATCGCAATGACTGAATACGTTTCCGTAACTGCCGCCCCTTATCCTGATACCGCCCCATTGGGCTGCAAGCAGGTCGTATGCGACCGGAGGCGCTGTGTTCATTGCATCCAGACGGTCACCACGCATTATTATCACGCTGTCAGCACTGCCCTCTGCCATTACCCTGCCTGCCACGTCCAGAACGGACTTGCTGTGGAAATAGAGCCTTGCACCCGGAGCAACAGTCAGGGTTGCCCCTTCCGCAACATACAGGCTGTCATATACCAGATAAGGCAGTGTTGCGTCAAGACGAGTATCGGAATCAATCCTGATGCCTTTAAGCACTATCGCATTCTGTCCGTAGGCAGACAGTCTCACATGCTGCACCACACCGCTCTCCAACACAAACCGTATGGAATCAAACGCATTGAAAGGCCTGGTAATATCCGAAGGCGGAATATTCACAGTAACGAAGCAGAAAAGACTGTCACCGGCTGGAATCTCAAGTCCGGTAATGACAGCACCGCCCTCACCGTCCAGATTCATGCGGAACGGACTGCCCGTACCGCCGCCCATGACCACATCAAACCGCAGTCCGGCATCATTGGGATTATAGACCATGAATCCTGCCGATGCCGACGCTATACCCGTAAATACGGTGTCAAGCTTTACGGTATCTGCCGAAAAATCCAGTGCATACCGGCTGTCATTGCTGAACGACCAGTCATCCTGACATGAGAACAGAGCCAGGACAGCCGTTACGAGGTATAGTATCCTTGAACCTTTCATCGATTCATAGCTTTCGGGGCGCTAAGATAAAACGGAAAATCCGAATAAAAAGTATCTTCACGTTAGATTTGTTGACTATCTTTGACTTCGTCCATGATAAGCTGCGCCTCGGGATAAAAAATAAACGATGTTTATTTTATTCTCCTCTCGGCTTGCATTATCTTTGCACAGCGAATGAAAGACAGGTTTCTGAAATTCCTCAAGGACTGGATGCTGGTCATAGGTATGGTCTCAGGAGCGGGAGCATACCTAGTTTATATGCAGATTACCTCCATACACACTTTTGGACCTGTACTGGAAGCAATCTGCCGAAAGACACAGCCCACCCTGCTTTTCCTAATGCTCTTCATCAGTTTCAGCCGCATAGAACCCAGGCAACTGGTGTTCAGACGATGGCATATACATAACCTCCTTATACAGGTATTTGTGTTCATTGCACTCTGCCTTACAGTAGTCTGGGCTATGCATAGTAACAATTCCGCCGCTGTATGGGTACTAAGGAACAGAATCCTGTTCGAATCCGCAATGCTCTGCATGATCTGTCCCACCGCTACTGCCTGTGCGGTTGTTACAGGTAAGCTTGGAGGCAGCATGGCCCAGGTAGTCATGTACACCATACTGATAAATCTGGCGGTTTCAATAGTAGTTCCCCTAACCGTCCCCCTGCTTTACCCGCAGGCAGGAATAACCTTTATCACTGCTTTCAGCAGGATCCTGGTTAAAGTGTTCCCGCTACTGATACTACCCTGCCTCACTGCATGGTCGGTCCGATGGCTCATGCCTCGATTCCACAACTGGGTGGCTTCTAAAATGAATCTGAGCTTCTACCTGTGGAGCATTTCCCTTACAATAGCCATACTCATGAGCACACGTGCCATAATCCACAGCGGATGCGGTTTACTGACACTTGCCGGAGTGGCTCTTGTATCCATGCTCTGCTGCATATTCCAGTTCGCGACAGGCAGGATTACAGGCCGCAGGGAAAGCTGCATGATCGAGGCCAGCCAGGCACTCGGCCAGAAGAACACCGTGTTCGGTATATGGATGGGCTACACATTCTGGAACCCTCTGGTATCGGTTGCGGGCGGATTCTACACGATATGGCATAATATTCACAACACAAGTCAGTTATATAAAAAAAGACCGAAAATATGAAAAAGACTGCATTACTTCTTACAATCACGGCAGCCCTTATCTATTCAGGGTGCGCCAAAGACAGTTCTGATGATCAGGCTCCGGAGAAACCGTCCAAGCGGGAATGGTATGACCTGGTCAAGACCGATACCATAAGCAACACTGAAATGCTCAAACAGATATCAGGCTTTTCCCTTCCTTTAGGCAATGCGATGATAAGGAACACTTTTCTCTATCATTATGTAAACGGAACTGACACACTGACTCTTTCTGGTGCCGTATGCTGGCCTTTGAACATAAGCAGTTCCTCCGAGATATGGTTTGAAAGCCACTATTTCAGCGCACGTTGGGACCAATGTCCCACGCAGCAGGCGCAATCGGGCATGGTTCTGGCATCTATGAGAAACTCCGTTTACATCGGTGCCGACTATCAGGGACTCGGACTCTCCAGAGACCTGTATCTGCCTTATCTGAATACCGTCATGCTGGCTGAACAGAATATTGAATGCTTTAAGGCTGCCATGACACTGCTCAAGGATTATGGACCTGAGTTAACCGATGATTTCCAGACATACAATATAGGATACTCCCTTGGCGGTGCCGTATCGATGGGTGTGGCAAAACAGATTGAACTTGATCCGGAATTGAAGGAGCTCACTCACCTTAAAAAGACTTTCAGCGGCGGTGGTCCGTATGACCAGGTTGTATATTTCAACTATTTCCTTGACAGACAGGACCTGTACCTGGACTATCCCGTAGCATTCCTTTGTGCCGTAAAGAGCATTATAAACAGTGATCCATCATTCAAGCTGCAGTTTGATATTTCAGACTGTTTTTCAGACAAGATCCTGGAAAGCCGCGTACTGGATGACCTTGATTCCAAGAATTACGACACTGATCAGATAAACCAGACACTGCGCGACATCAATTGCAACACTATTGAAGACATTCTATCCGTACAGGCACTTGACAGGAACTCTAATGTAAACAAGGCCGTGTTCAAAGCGGTTGAGAATCTTGACCTGCCGGCAGGATGGACACCCAAGCTGCCAATTCTGGTCCGCCATTCCATGACCGACACTTATGTGCCGTTTGTCTGCATGAAGCATGTTATGGAATTATGGGCCGACAATCCAAATGTCGTATTTGAAACCATTGAATCCGGGCAACACACTGAAGACGGTGTCAATTTCTACCTGAACCTGGCTTTCAACAAGTATCCCCTTGACTGATTTACAAATAATATAAACAGGAAAATCAGTGGAATTTGTAAACAAAATACAGCAGTACATAGACAATAACAGGATGTTGGACAGCGGTTCAACAGTCATAGTAGGTCTGAGCGGCGGAGCTGACAGCACGGCGCTGCTCAGAGTACTGCTGGCACTTGAGTACCGCTGCATAGCCGTACACTGCAATTTCCATCTGCGCGGTGCAGAAAGCAACCGCGACCAACAGTTTGTAACGGAGTTATGTCAGAGTCTGGGAGTTGAGCTCATAGTGTGCAGTTACGACACCGCTGCCTATGCAAAACAGAAAAACATCTCCATCGAGATGGCTGCCCGTGAACTCAGATATACTGATTTTGAACGCATAATGCAGGAACGCGAGGCAAATGCAGTCTGCATAGCGCACCATAGGGAGGATTCAAATGAAACTCTGCTTCTGAATCTTATCCGCGGCACCGGAATCAAAGGCCTTACGGGTATAAAACCATGCAATGGGCATATCATACGCCCGCTTCTTTGTGTCACACGCCAAGAGGTCGAAGAGTGGCTCGAAAAAATGGGCCAGCCTTACGTAACAGACAGCACGAATCTGGAAACAGACTATACCCGCAACAAAATCAGACTCCAGTTGATGCCCCTGATGCGTAGCATCAACCCCAGTGCCGATGCATCATTAGCGGAAACCGCCCGGCATCTTCAGCAGGCATACGCTTTTTACAGCCAGGCCATCGGTCAGGCAAAGGAGCAGGTTGTTACAGGTACGGAACAGGAGTTTTCAATTGACATCAACAAGTTAAGGCAGGTTCCATCTGTACAGGGGCTTCTTTTTGAAATCCTGTCGCCGTTAGGTTTCAATGACACTCAGATATCATCAATATCGGAGTCATTGGATTCACAGCCAGGCATACGTTTCTGCTCCGACACGCATCAGCTGTTCAAAGACCGTGACTGCTTTATGGTTTCACCTTTGAACAAACCGGATACAGCTCAGTTTTCAATAGATATAAGGAACCATACAACTGTCACCTTACCTGACGGCAGAATCATCAGCATTACCCATGCGCCCGCAGGGACGCCCATTTCGGCAGACCCTTGTACTGCCACACTGGACGCGGCGTTTGTTACAGACAGTCAGATTACTGTAAGGCGCTGGAAAGAAGGAGACTGGTTCATTCCTTTCGGCATGAAAGGCCGCAAGCTTGTCAGCGACTATCTTACCGACATCAAGGTCAGTCAGGCTGAACGCCGGGGACAACTGGTTGTAACACATAAAGATGACATAATCTGGGTAGTCGGCCGCCGCAGCGACAACCGCTATCGTGTAACATCCCGGACACTTAATCAGATCATCTTCAAGTTAGAATGAGCCGCTTTTTTGATTATCTTCGCGTCCGATGACAAAAAACGGCTACGATACTGTCCCCAAACTGATGCTTCAGAAACGGTTCCTACTGTGTACCGTTCTGTTCGCGTCACTCTTCTCCATGCTGTTCATGGTCATATACCAACCGTTCTCCGCCACCACATGGTTCGGATTCGGTTCCATGAAAAAGGCAGGAGTGACCGCCCTGTTCTACCTTGTGGCAGTACTGTCACTGGTAGTCAGCAAGTTCCTTCTGGTAAAATACGCGAACAACCATATTGTAACCACCAGGAGATTCCTGTTATGGCATATAGCCGAGTTCATCGTCATAGCCACGGAATACTATTTCTTCACGGTCTATTTCAAACTTGGACTTTCACGCGAACTGCCGCAACTGCTCATACGAATCCCTGCATGCGTTGCTCTGATCCTGGCCATACCCTACTCTATGGTATGGTTTTACGCGCAGTACAAGGCCAAGAAAGAGGAGCTTGAACTGTTCAAGGTTACCCATAAGCGTGAGACCATGGAATCCGGCCGCCATCTCATACAGTTCCGCGACAGCCAGGGCAAGCACAAGATGTCACTTAGTGAAGACTCAATCTTCTATATAGAGTCACAAGACAATTACGTGCAGATTTTCTATGACCTGGAAGGCAAGCTGTCCAGCTACCTGCTGCGTTGCAGCACACAGAGGATCGAAGAGGATCTGGAAGGCACTTCAGTTGTCCGTTGCCGCCGCTCTTTCCTGGTCAACACCACCAAGATAGTCCGTTACGGCAAAGAGCACGGCCATCTGACCGTCACCCTTGACCAACCGTCAGGCAAGACGATAACCGTCACTCCCGCATATTACCGCACGGTACTCTCCAAGCTTGACAAGCGCTCCTGATTGGTTGGAATTTTTCCTACACACACGTTGGTTGCCCGGCCATTAAAAGGAGCAACTATTTTCCATCCTGGCTTTTTTCTCTAAAGACAAGCGCAAACAGTATAGTCACCACCATCATGTAAGCCGCAAACACGAACCACGCCCGGCTCCAATCCGGATTTACGGCATTGAACACGTAATGGTCCATTACAGAGCCGGCACCTATCATGCCTATTGTGGCACCGACGCCGTTAGACATCATCATAAAGAGTCCCTGGGCGCTGGCACGGATGCTTTTGTCAACATTCTTCTCTACATACAGGGAACCGGCGATATTGTAAAAATCAAAAGCCACACCATAAAGGATACAACTCAGAATGAACAACAGCACTCCAGGCATGTCGGGAGTGCCTATGCCAAACAGGCCGAACCTGAGTACCCATGCCGCCATGGACATGAGCAGTACCTTCTTTATCCCGTAACGTTTCATACAGAACGGCACAAGCAGGAAACACAGAGTCTCGGATATCTGGGAAAGTGACAGCAGGGCATTGGAATTTCTGACAGCGAACGTATCGGCAAACGCTGGATTTGACGAGAAAGAGCCCAGGAACGTGTTGGCATAGCCGTTTGTTATCTGTAACGCACTGCCCATGAGGATGCAGAACATAAAGAATACCGCCATTTGCCTTTTCCTGAACAGGCTGAATGCATTAATGCCGAACGCATCCTTGAGGCTTCTTTCCTCCCTGCCGCCACCAGTGGGACACTGCGGCAGAGTCAGTGCGTACAGGCATAGGATGACCGATAAAATTCCTGACAGGATAAGCTGGGTGAAAGAATCCTGCATACGCACCCCGTTAACAGAAATATAGTTAACGGCCAGCATGCTGCATATGAAACCTACCGTACCGAACAGCCTGATGGGGGGATAATCCTTGACCGGATCCCCTCCGGCCTTGGTGATTATGCTGTACGATACGGAATTGGTAAGAGCCACTGTGGGCATAAAGAACACTATGCTTGAAGCATAGAGTGAATAAAGCGGCAGGAATACCACCTGACCCGCCCTAAGACAGTACATGCCGGCCGACAGCATAAACAGTCCGGCCAATGCATGACATAATGACAACAGACGCTGAGCCTGGATATACCTGTCCGCCACAATGCCCACAAGTGCAGGCATGAACAGTGATACGATACCGTTTGTGGCAAAGAACCACTTTATCTGGCTGCCCAGCCCGACACCGGCAAGATATCTACCTATAGATATAAGATAGGCACCCCATACAGCATACTGAAGGAACACCAGGATTATAAGCCTGAGTCTGATACTTTTTCCAATCACACTAATAACTTTTTGCACACAAAAATACCATTTTATAGCCAATCCGGCTATCTACAGAGCCGTTTTTTGTATTTGCCGAAAAAAGTTATCAACATCATCAGGATAATTTATCAACAGATTCGAAAAAGAGTTATCAACATGTTGAAAACTACCCTCATTTTTTGAAAAATAAATTTGGTTGTTATATTTATTTTTGTATCGACTATGATTCAAAGGGTAGTTTACGCTTTCAAAAGGACTCGGCTCTTAAAGCCGTTACTGTTCCTCATATCGGTCATCATTACCGGTAATGTACTACCCGTCGCCGCACAAATCCCAGGATATTCAAACAGGCTTCTACCCGTTGGAGACACCGTTGTCAAGCGTATTTTACCCAAACCGATGTCCGAATGCATGTATGTGGCAACCGACTATACGGAGATCCACTTTGAGCTTGATAAAGCAAAACTGGACATATCATACATGGACAACGGCCTCTCTTTCCTCCATCTGGACCATGTCATTGATTCTATCGGAGCAGAGAACATAACTGCAATAGAGCTTATCTCCCAATCATCACCGGAAGGCACCCTGAAACACAACGAATGGCTTACCGAGCACCGTTCACAGGTCATGATGAAATACCTGAAACGGGTCTTCCCGGAACTCGTTGACAAGATAACGGTTAACAAGATATCAGAGTCATGGGAAAACCTGTCGCAATATGTGGCACAAGACCCCAACATGACCCAGGATTCCAAGCAAAGGATCCTGGACATAACTGATTCCGATGAACTGAGCGTGGTAGAAAAGAAAAAACGGATCAGGAGTTCGCTTGACAAGGATCCCAACATAGGAGACATATATGATTATCTTTTCAAATACTATTACCCTGTAATACGTAACTCTGGCATATACATCCTCCATATGGTTGAGCCCGAGAAGCCCATTGAAATCGAACCTCAGACGCCACAGACGTATGATACCGTAACTGTTTATCCGGACACCATACAATATCAGCCGGAGATTCATACGACCCTGTTAAGGAAACGTCCGTTGCTTGCAGTCAAGACAAACCTGGCTTACGATGCATTCTTTACCAAGGACATGGGCTGGGCACCTATTTATAATATAGAAGCAGAGTTGTACCCGACAGATAATGGCCATTGGACATGGCTCCTGGAATATGAATTCCCGTGGCATTCAATAGACAGCAAGCACCAGTATCTCCAGATACTCAATCTCCAGTTTGAGAGCCGCAGGTACTTCAAATATGCATCACACCATTCAGGGCACTACTTATCAGCATACGCAGGTATCAACCTCTATGACATCTGTTTTGACAGGGTTGCCGGCCATGGTTATCAGGGTGAAGGTTTAGGCGGCGGTCTAGGCTACGGATATGTGCTGCCGTTAGGCAAGAAACCGGACACTCCCTGGAAACTGGAACTCTTCATAAAAGGCGGATACTATGCCACATTCTATGATCCGTACGATGCAGGCTCACCGTATGCCGGAAAGTACTACTATGAATGGTATGACAACCCCAAACTGTTTATCAGGCGTAACATGCTGTTCCAGTGGTTCGGTCCTACAGGTGCCGGTATAACCATAAGCTACGACCTTTTCAAAAAGACCATCAAGTCCGAAAAGTAGGCCGTCACTATCGATTGACCCTTTAACAACTATATTTCAACATGAGCAGATCTTACATATTACTTCTGTCACTACTGTTGTCTTTCCCGTGCATGGCACAGAAAGATGAGATAATAAAGACAGGATGGAACTTCGGACCGTTACCCGTGATAGGGTTTGATTCCGATTTGGGCTTCCAGTACGGACTGTGCTGTGACATCTTTAATTTCGGCGATGGCACAAACTATCCTGTTTACGACTACAAGATCAACGTGGAGGCATCTACATACACCAAGGGTTCCAGCATACTGCGTACATACGGTGATTTCAAGACGCTTATACCGGACGGCAAGCTGTTTTTTGACATTACATACTTCAATGCTCCCAAATTCGGATTCTACGGTTTCAACGGGTTTGCACAAAAGTATGACCCTGACAAGATTGCCTGGTATCCATCAGCCACACCTTCAAATGATGCCAAGTCCGGCTACAACCTGATGTCTAAAAACCAGTTCCGCGTCATGGCAAGCGTAAGCAAGGAAATAGCCGGCAACCTGAGCGCCGCGGCAGGTGTCGCATTCTATCATATCACGACTGACCGCCTGGGTATCAGTGACTATGACGGACAATACACACTCTTTGATGAATACGTGTGCAAAGGTCTTATACGTGAAAACGAGAAGAACGGCGGCAATGTTACACAGTTCAGGGCCGGTCTTGTCTATGACACACGTGACCACGACAGTGACCCCACCAGTGGAGAGAACATCGAGGCATCCCTGGTCTATAGCCCTGATCTTATTGACGGCAACGGATACAGCAATCTGGGTTTGTTTCTCTGTATGAGCCAGTACAGGTCCATATTCTCGGACAGACTTACATTCGCCTACCGTTTCCTTGTCCAGTCCAACCTATGGGGTGAGATACCTTACTGGTTCACCAACAACATCAACAGCATGTTCTTCCGCAAGCTTTACACGGAGGCAATAGGCGGGAACGCCTCTGTAAGAGGTTTGAACCGAAACGGTGTTCTAGGACAAGGAATCGTCATGGTCAACGGTGAAATACGCTGGAGGATATATGATTTCAAGTTCATAAACCAGAACTGGCAGATAGCCGCCAATCCGTTCTTTGATGCCGGTCAGGTCATACAGTCATACCGCCTTGACGAGCAGAAGGCTGCCGGTCTTCATTCAGGGAATGACGATGGCATCCACTGTACCGCTGGAGCCGGTTTCAAGCTTGTAATGAACCACAATATGGTTTTGTCATTCGAGGCAGCCAAGGCTCTTGACAAGAATGACGGCAACGGTCTCTGGACCAATATAGGATTCAACTATCTGTTCTGAACGATATGCCACGCCGTCTGCTTACCATCTCCATTCTCCTGTCCGTATTGTTCACTACAGGAATTGAAGGTGCAGACAAAGGCACGGCAAAAGACGGATGGTCTGTCACCCCCCTGCCTGCGGTGGGCTATGACTCTGATTTCGGTTTCATGGGCGGCGGATTCATTGACATAAACTACTATGGCGGCCTGTACCCCAACTACAGACACCGTTTTTGTCTTGAGGCCCTGGTCTATTCCAAGCATGCAAGCTATTACATGTTTCAGTATGACTCCCGATATCTGATACCCGGCATAAGGACACAGGCCAAACTGTTCTTTGACAACAACCCTCTCTACTGGTTCTACGGTTTCAACGGTGCGGTACACGATTATGATGCGGACCTCAACATGAACCGTGACAAAGGGATTGCATACTACAGCTTGGACCGCAAGTTCCTGAACGGACGTCTGGAATTTGAAGGAGACCTTTCCGCCCACCTTGACTGGTCGGCCGGTATCTCATACTGGCATTATTGGATAAAGGAGCTTAACTGGAAAGGATACGACCCTGATTTCACTCTTTTCAGGGAATACCGGCAAGCCGGCCTTATCGATGATGACGAAGCTTCAGGAGGAAACGTTGCCGAGTTCCAGGTCGGTCTAAAATATGACACCCGCGATATTGAAGCAGCGCCAACCCGTGGTGTATTTGCCGACATGAACGCCGTCTATGCACCTGACCTTTTCCACACAGGACATGATTACCTCAAGCTGGCCGCACGCCTGCGTCAGTATATAAGCCTTGGAACTGAAAGACTGGTTCTGGCATACAGTCTGGCATATCAGGGTACTTTTGCAGGCAATCCGGCCTTTTACTCCCAACCGTCACTGACGTATTTCAAGCCATCGGACGGTTTGGGCGGAGCCACCACGCTGCGAGGCGTATTATACAACCGTGTGGTTGGCAGTGACTATCTGTGGGGAAACTTTGAACTGCGTACCAGAATTATGGATTTCACGCTTCTGAAACGGCGCGTATTCGCAGTCGTGACTCCATTCTTCGATGCCGGAATAATAACTCAGCCTTTCCGTTTTGACCGTCAGACACAAGCGTTCCATGCCAATGACAATGTGTCAGCCATTCCCTATGACAATTACCGTTCATCAATGCTAAAAAAAGCCCGGGAACTCCACATGAGCTACGGAATAAGTGCTCAGGCTGTCATTGACTACAACTTCATCCCTACGATAGTGTTTGGCATACCTTTTGATAAAAGAGACGGTGAATACGGTCTGTATATGACCCTTGACTATATTTTCTGACTTTATAATACATTATATATATGACAGACAAGACTCCGGTCCTGCTGCTCACCGGTTATCTGGGCAGCGGTAAGACAACCCTGCTCAACCGTATCCTGAGCAACAGCAAAGGAATAAAGTTTGCTGTAATAGTAAATGACATAGGTGAGGTAAACATCGACGCCAGCCTGATACAGCAGGGAGGCGTGGTAGGCATGAATGACGACAGTCTGGTAGCCCTGCAAAACGGCTGCATCTGCTGCACCCTAAAGATGGACCTTGTGGAGCAGTTGCACCAGATAATTGCCATGCACCGTTTTGACTACATAGTCATCGAGGCCAGCGGAATCTGCGAGCCCGGCCCCATAGCACAAACCATAGAATCCATCCCCCGCATGGATCCAAAATACACCAAAGACGGCATACCGAAACTGGACTGCATAGTAACTGTCGTAGATGCCCTGCGCATACGCGACGAGTTCGGCTGCGGCGATGACCTTGTAAAGAAGAACATCGGCGAGGAAGACCTGGAGAACCTGGTCATCCAGCAGATAGAATTCTGTAACATCGTACTGCTGAACAAGGCATCGGAAGTAAGTGCCGAAGAGCTGCTCCGCATACGCAAGGTTGTCCGTGCACTTCAGCCCCGCGCTCGCATACTTGAGTGTGACTACGGTGACATTGAACTGGAGAACATACTCAACACCGGCATGTTTGACTTTGAGCGTGTAGCCACCAGCGCCACCTGGATCCAGGAAATTGAAAAGCGCGGCGATGAGTTGGAGCACCAGGATGATGATGACGACGATGACGAACATGAGGAGCATCACCACGGACACCATCATGACCATGAGCATCACCACCATCACCACGACCATGAGGGCGGTGAGGTTGAGGAGTACGGAATAGGCACATACGTCTATTATGCCCGTCGTCCAATGGACCTGAACCGTTTTGACTGGTTCGTATCAAAGAAATGGCCTAAAGGCGTTATCCGCACCAAGGGAATGTGCTATTTCACTGATGAGTTTGATATCTGTTACCTCTTTGAGCAGGCCGGCAAACAGATGTCTCTAAAGAACGCCGGACAATGGTACGCCACCATGCCCGAGAACCAGCTGGCCAACATGCTGCGCTCTGACCCTACCCTGGCCGCCGATTGGGACGAGGTTTATGGAGACCGCATGCAGAAACTGGTCTTCATTGGCCAGAACCTGGACAAGGCCTACATCAAAAAAGAACTGGACGCCTGCCTGGTTGACTAAAACAAAAAAGACCGACTCAATCGAGCCGGTCTTTTTTATCTGAGCAGTATAATTACTTCTTAGCGGCAAGAGCCTGAGCTACGTCAACGGCGCAAGCAACAGAGCAACCTACCATCGGGTTGTTACCGATGCCAAGGAAGCCCATCATCTCAACGTGTGCGGGAACTGAAGATGAACCTGCAAACTGAGCGTCTGAGTGCATACGGCCCATGGTGTCGGTCATACCGTATGAAGCGGGACCTGCGGCCATGTTATCGGGATGCAGGGTACGGCCTGTACCACCACCTGATGCTACTGAGAAATAAGGCTTGCCAGCCAGAACACGCTCCTTCTTGTAAGTACCTGCTACGGGATGCTGGAAACGTGTGGGGTTGGTTGAGTTACCTGTAATAGATACGTCAACACCCTCCTTCCACATGATAGCTACGCCCTCACGAACGTCATCGGCGCCATAGCACCTAACCTTGGCACGGGGACCGTCGCTGTAAGGAATCGTCTTAACGACCTTGAGCTTACCGGTATAGTAGTCAAACTTAGTCTGAACGTATGTGAAACCGTTGATACGGCTGATGATCTGTGCGGCATCCTTGCCCAGACCGTTCAGGATAACGCGCAGAGGCTGCTTACGTACCTTATCGGCCTTAGCGGCAATCTTGATGGCACCCTCGGCGGCAGCGAAACTCTCGTGACCGGCCAGGAATGCAAAGCACTGAGTCTTTTCTGAAAGCAGACGGGCAGCCAGGTTACCGTGGCCAAGACCTACCTTACGGTCATCGGCAACTGAACCGGGGATGCAGAAGCTCTGCAGACCGATACCGATGTTCTCGGCAGCCTTGACGGCGCTCTTGTCACCAGTCTTCTCACCCTCCTTGAGAGCGATGGCGCAACCTACAACGTAAGCCCACTTGGCGTTCTCAAAGCAGATAGGCTGAGTCTCCTCACAAGCCTTGTAAGGATCGATACCATAGCTGTCACAAATCTTGTTAGCCTCTTCAATTGAGGAGATTCCATGCTCCTTGAGAGCAGCGAGGATCTGCTTGATGCGACGATCCTGTGATTCGAACTTGACTTCTCTAATCATAGTAGTATCTCCTTATTCTTTACGGGGGTCAATAATCTTAACTGCACCAGCCTCCTTGCTGAAGCGTCCGTAGGTTGAAGTAACCTTCTTCAGAGCCTCGTTGGCATCGGTACCCTTCTTAATCTCATCCATGAGCTTACCGAAGTTGATGAACTCATAACCGCAAACCTGATCGTCCTTGTCAAGAGCGATACGGTTTACATAACCCTCAGCCATCTCAAGGTAACGAACGCCCTTGGCCTTGGTGCCGTACATGGTACCAACCTGGCTGCGCAGACCCTTACCCAGGTCCTCCAGACCGGCGCCTACAATCAGGCCACCCTCTGAGAAAGCGCTCTGTGAACGACCGTAAACGATCTGCAGGAACAGCTCACGCATAGCGGTGTTGATAGCATCGCATACAAGGTCAGTGTTCAGGGCCTCGAGCAGAGTCTTACCCTGCAGGATCTCGGCAGCCATAGCGGCTGAGTGAGTCATACCTGAGCAACCGATAGTCTCAACGAGAGCCTCCTCGATGATACCGTTCTTGATGTTGAGTGACAATTTGCATGCACCCTGCTGAGGAGCGCACCAACCAATACCGTGGGTATAGCCTGAGATATCCTTGATCTCCTTGGCCTTGATCCACTTACCCTCTTCCGGAATGGGAGCGGGACCGTGCTTGGGACCTTTCTGGACCACGCACATGTTTTCAACTTCTTTTGAGTAAATCATAAATGGAATATGGTTTTTTATGATGATTTTCTTATCAGCCGCGAATTTACTCAAAAAACAGACCACATTATTATATTTGGTCAAAAATAAAACAGAATCTTTGACCTTCGGTCCAAACCTCGGGACAAAAAATAAACAAGTTTCTTTTTTCTCCTCTCGGATATATCTTTGACCTTCGGTCCAAGATAAGCTGCGCCTCGGGATAAAAAATAAACAAGTTTCTTTTTTCTCCTCTCGGATATATCTTTGACCTTCGGTCCAAGATAAGCTGCGCCTCGGGATAAAAAATAAACAAGTTTCTTTTTTCTCCTCTCGGCTTGCATTATCTTTGCCAAACAAACAAAAGACTTGAATTATGAAAAGCAAGACCTTTTTTTCATCATTGGTAGCATTACTGTATGCAGGAATGATATTCTCTTCCTGCGAGCCGCTTGAGCCATCAACATATACTGAAAGTTTTTACCGTATTGCTTCCGTCCGTTACAAGGACGGTAAGGCATCGCTCCTTATTGACTACACGGGAGAGACATACTATTTCAGCAATTTCTCCACCCAGGCCGACATGAACAGATTCAATCTAAAGGACGGCGACCGCGTGATAGCGGGAATGACTCTTTCGGCCGTAGGCAATATTACCAATAACAAACTTACCCTTGACGCGGTGTCAAAGTTCGCAAAGAATGCCGTTGCCCAGTCGCGTCCGTCAGACACGCTAAATTACAAATTTCAGTTTGACGTACTCAACATCATAAATATACAATATCCCAAGATATGGTCACAAGGGCATCTTGTCAATCTGGCCCCCACTTATGAGGTGTCTTCACAAGACAAGAGTGTCCAATTCCACCTTTATCCCTTGGGAGCCAGCAATGACACCCTGACCATGAAGCTGTTCGCCGACATTCCCGATACAGTGTCTTCACAGAATATTCTCTATGAGCAGAAACTTCTGTGCTACGACATATCAACAATGAGAGATTCGGTATCCGATCCTGCAGAAAACGCATATCGCGACAATTTGCTGACAATTCTGGCTAACGCCGGAAAAGATTCCATCACGGTCCAGATTCTTGCTGCCGATACACTGCGTCAGATATGGAACACCTCAAGCGGAATCAAAGAAAGAAAATATTTCCCCATACCAAGGGCTGCCGTTTCAGTCTCCATCCCGTTTGATTTCTGATTCCCGATGGCCAAGCGCACCGCTTCAAAAAGCGTCAACATAAAGAACAAACGTGCCACGTTTGACTATGAACTGATTGAAACATGGACTGCCGGAATTGTGCTTACCGGTACTGAGATCAAGTCAATACGTGATTCCAAAGCCAGTCTGGCCGACACATACTGTACTTTCATAAACGGCGAGCTGTGGGTAAAGGGAATGCATGTGGCACAGTATTTCTACGGTTCGTACAACAACCATGAGGCCAAACGTGACCGCAAACTGCTGCTCACAAAGAAAGAGTTGCGGAAACTGGCCGCCGACAGCAAGAACCCCGGCTTCACAATAATCCCCACCCGCCTGTTCATCGGCGACAAAGGACTGGCCAAACTTGTCATTGCTCTGGCTAAGGGTAAGCATGAGTATGACAAGCGCCAATCTATCAAGGATAATGAAGACAAGCGGGAGATTGCCCGTGCGTTCTTGAAATAACAAATTAACGTTTGGAGGTTAGCATAACGGCGTGGACGGCCTGCAGCCAGCCCTGACGGTTGCGGATACGCTCCTCCGGCTTCATCTCCGGCAGGCAGATCTCACTGATCTTGCGTAGCTCCTTTATTTCCTGTACGGATGTGTAGATACCGCAGGCACAGCAGTTCAGTATTGCGGAACCTAAGCCGGAAGCTTCCTCCAGTCCAAGCCTCTTGACCGGGAATCCCAGGATATCGGCCTGAAACTGCATCAGGAAGTCATTCTTGGCAGACTCACCGTCTATGCAGAGTTCACGAAGCGGTGTAGAGAGGTCGCGCATGGCAAGTTCCACCACATCGGCAACCTGATATGCTATTGATTCAAGAGCGGCCCTTACAACATGGGCACGGGTAGTCTGCATGGTCAACCCGGTTATCATTGCCTTGGCATCAGGTACCCACCAGGGAGAACCCAATCCGTTGAATGCCGGCACAAAATAGACACCGCCGTTGTTGGGCACGCTCTGCGCAAGAGTCTGAGTGTCTTCGTTCGAATCCACCAGACGAAGGTTATCGGTAATCCAGTCAAGGACTGCTCCCGATGAATGCACATGTCCTTCAAGAACGTAATAGTTATGGTCAAACAGAGAGAATCCTACAGAACAGACCATACCATTTGGTGCCGGAACGGGACTCTCGCCAATATTGAACATTACCGATGAGCCGGTACCATAGGTAGCCTTGCCCTCACCAGGCTCAAAACAGAGTTGTCCTACCAGGGCACCGTGCGAATTTCCCAACACACCGGCTATCTGAACAGGATGAGGCAGAAGGCCCTCCAGATCAGTCTCGCCAAACACGCTGTCCGATGGCTTTGTCTCCGGCAGCATACTTGCCGGAATGGTAAACACCCTCAGGATATCAGGATCCCAATCCAAAGTATTGATATTGAACAACAGTGTACGTGAAGCATTGGAATAGTCAGTTACATGCTCCTTGCCACCGGTAAGTTTCCATATGAGCCATGTATCAATAGTGCCAAGCAGGATATCGCCATTCTCGGCACGCTCCCTTACGCTTGGTATGTTGTCCAATATCCATTTCACACCGCTGGCAGAAAAATAGGTGTCCGGGAGAAGTCCGGTACGCTCCTTAATTGTAGCCTCGTAACCCTTGTCTATCAGTTCCTGGCAGAATGCTGCGCCACGGCGACACTGCCACAAAACGGCCGGATAGACAGGCTTACCTGTATTCCTGTCCCATACCACAACCGTCTCACGCTGGTTTACCAGCGAAATGGAGAATGTTGCGTCAGCGTCCTTAGGCAGGTCCAGCTGCTTTATTGCAGCTACGGTATTGTCATATATCTCCTCTGCATCAGCTTCAGCCCAGTCTTCCTTGGGATGGTTAACCTTATGGGGAATTATCCTGTGATCGATCAGATTAAGCTTGTCGTCAAACAACAGCGCCTTTGATGATGAAGTGCGCTGGTCTATAGTTATGATATACCTCATTTATTCTTATTGTTATCTGCTAATTTCTCAAAAGCCCGGAACAGAAGGTCCTGACTCTTGTATTCATTGTATTTTCGGGTAACACGTCTGACATAGTTCAGCGTTTCGGTTGCATCGAAATAACCATACCGGCAAATGCTGTCGGTATAGACATCCGGGTCGGACAACGAAACCAGAACAGGTGTAAGACTGCTCCAGCTGTAACGGTTCACACCTTGTTTGCGTGCCACCCTCATTGCGTCAAATATATGGTTTGAACCGCCGTTGTAACTGCCCAGGATATAGTTTATCCTCTCTTTCTCATTAATGAAAGTGAACAGGCTGTTCAACTGGCCGATATAATTAACCGCCACAATCACATCCAGTTCAACATTCTGTGCCATTGTGTCGGGAACACCCATCTTGGCCAAGGTGTGACGGTATGTGGACGGCATTATCTGCATAAGCCCCTGCGCCCCCCGGTATGAATGTGCCGCAGTGTCAAACTTGGACTCCACGTAGGCAATGGCAGCCAGCATTTTCCAGTCACATACGCTGTCTGCATAGAGACGGAAAAGGGAATCATAAGGGGAAATGTAAAGGAACTGCTCTTGGAACGGAGCTTCCTCAACAGGTGCTTCAGGCTGATGATTGCCACACCTTGTCCTGGAAAGGAAAAGTATCAATAGCAAGGCTGCGGCAAGAAGCAGGACTGTAAGTTTCCTTGCATTCATTTCTGGCCCGTTGTATTTTGTCTCTACCATTGCAAACGTCGCGTCATCGGGCGACAAAAGTGTTCTTTCAGGCTGCAAATTTACTGCATTATTATCAATCTTCCAAAATACAAACTGCAATTAGTTTATTTTCACCTATTTATATAATTAACAAAAATCAAAAAAATATGCCCAATCGTTTGCAAATTGAAAGGGAAGCACTAACTTTGCAATCGAATCAGAAACACATTTGAGTTTTAAGCATGATTATGACAGCTAACTTCTGGTGGTGGCGCTACTCGGGATTCAAAAGATCGTGAGAAGACAGCTGTGCACCCCAAAAGTAAAGCATGGATATAACCTTAGAGGCCTGTCGTTCTTACGACGGGCCTCTTTATTTTTTAACTGAACAATAATTTAAAACCTTATAAACAATGCCACAAAGTTATCATGTTGACAGGAACGGTTACTACGGAGAGTTTGGCGGAGCCTACATTCCGGAGATTCTCTACTCAACCGTTAAGACATTACAGGACAGTTACCTGCCCATCATCGAATCAGATTCATTCCGCAAGGAATATATGCAGCTGCTAAGGGATTATGTAGGCCGTCCCTCACCTCTTTACTATGCAGAGCGCATGAGCCGCAAGTACGGCTGCAGGCTATATCTCAAGCGTGAGGACCTGAACCACACTGGAGCACATAAGATCAACAACACCGTAGGCCAGATCCTGCTGGCCAAACGCATGGGAAAGACACGTATCATTGCCGAGACAGGTGCGGGACAGCACGGTGTGGCCACCGCCACAGTATGTGCACTTATGGACATGAAATGTGAGATATTCATGGGTGCCACTGATGTAGAGCGCCAGCACACCAACGTGGAGCGCATGAAGATGCTGGGAGCAACTGTAAATCCCGTACGTACAGGCAACATGACACTGTCCGATGCCTGTTCGGCCGCTATACGCGACTGGTGCTGCCATCCCTCCGATACCTATTATCTGGTAGGTTCAACCATGGGGCCGCACCCCTATCCTGACCTGGTGGCACACATGCAGAGCATCATATCGGAAGAGATTAAGCAGCAACTCACTGAAAAGACAGGGCGTGACTATCCCGATTACCTTGTAGCATGCATAGGTGGCGGAAGCAATGCGGCCGGTACCATCTACCACTATGTGGACGATGAGCGTGTACGCATAGTGCTGGCCGAAGCCGGAGGAGAGGGTTATGAGACTGACCGTACAGCCGCTACGTTCCATCGCGGCACCACCGGCATACTGCACGGAGCCAAGATGCTGGTCATGCAGGACGGCGACGGCCAGATACAGGAGGCCTTCACCATCAGTGCAGGTCTGGACTACCCGGGTGTAGGACCCATGCACTGCAACATGTACAAACAGGGACGCACGCAGGTATTAAGCATAAACGATGACGAGGCCATACTTGCCGGCTACGAGCTTACCCGCATGGAAGGAATCATTCCGGCTATTGAATCGGCCCACGCCATTGCCGCCCTCTCCAAACTCAGGTTCAACCCCGATGATGTGGTAGTGCTTACGGTGAGCGGACGCGGCGACAAAGACATACAGACTTATCTCAACAACAAGGAAAAGGCAGGAGAATATGGAAACTTTTAACCTCACAACCGTCAGCCGCACCATACTGGCTGACCTCTACACCCCGGTAGGTGTCTATATGCGTCTGAGGGACCTTTACCCGCAGAGCGCACTTATGGAGAGCTCTGACTACCATGAGCAGAGCAACTCCCGTTCGTTCATAGGCATCAATCCCATAGCATCAGTGGCCGTAGGTCACGGACTGGCCACGATAACCTTCCCTGACGGAAGCAGCCTGAGGCATGACATTGAACCCGGTTTTGACGTTGCCGATGCCATCCACACCCTGATTGACCGCATACATGTGGAGGGCCAGAACGCATCTGCCATGGGTCTGTTCGGCTACACATCATTCAATGCCGTACGCTATTTTGAGGATATAGCAGTCAAGGACGAGACCCAGGAGCGCAATGATGCCCCTGATATGCTCTACATAATGTACAAGATGGTTATAGCATTTGACCATCACAACAACCGCCTTACAATGGTAACTGTAGGCGATGAATCTGACCTCAATGCCGTCTCTCTTGCCATGAACAAGGCCAATGTCCCCGCATACGGGTTCCGTCCCGTAGGTGAGACCACATCAACGCTTACTGACGATGAGCACAAGGAGAACATACGCCGCGGCATTCAGCACTGCAAGCGTGGAGACGTGTTCCAGATCGTGCTCTCGCGCCGTTTCGTGCAGCGATATGAGGGCGATGACTTCAAGCTCTACCGTGCCCTGCGCAGCATCAACCCCAGTCCGTATCTGTTCTACTTTGACTTTGGAGGATTCCGAATTTTCGGATCATCACCCGAGACCCACTGCCGCATAGAGAACGGACGCGCCTACATTGACCCCATAGCCGGCACCACACGCCGCACAGGCGATGCGGAGGCTGACCGCCAGGGGGCGGAATTCCTGCGCAATGATGCCAAGGAGAATGCCGAGCACGTGATGCTGGTAGACTTGGCCCGCAATGACCTGAGCCGCAACTGCCACGGCGTAAAGGTTGATTTCTACAAGGAGCTGCAGTACTACTCACATGTAATACACCTGGTATCAAGGGTATCAGGCCAGCTTGACAAGGATGCCGATCCCGTACGTGCATTCATAGACACATTCCCGGCAGGAACCCTGAGCGGAGCGCCCAAGGTACGTGCCATGCAGCTGATATCGGAATATGAACCGCACAACCGCGGCGCCTATGGAGGCTGCATAGGAATCATCGGACTTGACGGATCCCTGAACCAGGCCATAACCATACGTACATTCGTGGCCCGTGGCGGAGAACTCTGGTTCCAGGCCGGTGGCGGGATAGTTGCCAAGAGTGATCCCGAATATGAACTCCAGGAGGTAAACAACAAGCTCGGTGCCCTGCGCCGTGCCATATTCATGGCCCAAAACATGTAAGAAGATGAAAACAGTAATAATAGACAACTATGACTCATTCACATACAACCTGAGTCATCTTGTAAAGGAACTGGGTGCCGATGTCACCGTATTGCGTAACGACCGCTTTGAGCTGGCACAGTTGGCACAGTTTGACAAAATCATACTGAGCCCCGTGGCATACCGTCCGAAGCAGGTCTTCTGCTTGACGTGATACTCACATACGCTTCACGTAAGCCCATGCTTGGCGTTTGTCTGGGGCATCAGGCCATAGGCGAAGCATTCGGAGCCACACTCACCAACCTGCAGGATGTATTCCACGGAGTAGCCACCCCATGCCGCATTGCCGCATCGGACCCCATTTTCAAGGGACTCCCGCATGAGATAACCGTAGGCCGATACCACTCATGGGTGGTCTCACGCGACGGTTTACCCGCATGCCTGGAAGTGACCGCATTGAGTGACGAAGGCCAGATCATGGCCATACGCCATCGCGACTATCCCGTACACGGCATACAATTTCACCCGGAGAGCGTACTCACGCCTCAGGGCAGGACAATAATCGATAACTTCTTAAAACTATAATAATATGAAAGAGATTCTGCAAAAGCTCCTCAACCATGAGTACCTTACACGTGAGGAGATGAAAACCATCCTTATAGGAATTACACACAGCGAGTACCCCACCGAGCAGATTACAGCCCTGCTCACCGCTCTCCAGATGCGCGGTGTCACGGTCGATGAACTTCTGGGATTCCGTGACGGCATACTGGAGACAGGCGTTCCCGCCATCCTGAACGCTGACCGCTACATAGACGTGGTTGGTACCGGAGGCGACCGCAAGAACACATTCAACATCTCCACCACCGCCTGCTTTGTGATAGCAGGTGCAGGTTACAAGGTAGCCAAGCATGGCAACTACGCAGCGACATCGGTAAGCGGTGCCAGTAACGTTATACAGCATCACGGCATCAGGTTCACTGACGATATTGACCGGCTGAACCGCAGCCTGGACGAGGCCGGCATAGTATATCTGCACGCACAGCTCTTTGCCCGTGCCATGAAGTACGTAGGCCCTATCCGCAAGGCCCTTCAGTTCCCCACCATCTTCAACCTGCTGGGTCCCATCGTCAACCCAAGCCAGCCCAAGTGCCAGCTTCTGGGTGTGGCCAACCTGGACCAGATGCGCCTGTACCATCAGGTATATCAGAAGATCGGCATAGACTACGGAATTGTCAACTCCATAGACGGTTATGACGAAATCTCGCTTACAGGCGATTTCAAGGTAACCACAAACTCTTACGAGCGCGTGTTCAGCCCCTCCGACCTGGGATTCAACATAGCCAAGCCCGAGGAGCTGGTTGGCGGTGCAACAGAGGAAGAGGCTGCACAGATATTCGATTCAGTGCTTGAAAACCGTGCCCTTCCCGCCCAGAAGAACATTGTACTGGCCAACGCCGCATTCGGCATCCAGGTACTGGAAAAGGGCACCAAGAGTATTGATGAGTGCATAGAGATAGCACGTGAGAGCATAGACTCCGGCTCCGCCCTGCGCACATTCCGTAAGTTTGTGGAACTGAACAGCTGATACCTATATGGCAAAAGATATTCTGCAGGAGATAGTAGAGCATAAGCGCGTTGAGGTGAAAGCCCTTCGCGCCGCCGCGCCACAATTCAGCAAGCCCCGGGGAGCAGTTATCCCCTCTCTCAGGGCTGCCCTGCTGAACAGCTCTACCGGTATAATTGCAGAGTTCAAACGCAAATCACCATCCAAGGGTTGGATAAAGGAGGACGGCCGTCCCGACATCATTCCGCTATCCTATCAGCAGAACGGTGCCGCCGCGCTGAGCATCCTTACCGATGAGCGTTATTTCGGAGGATGTGACGGTTTCATACGCCAGGCCCGCCAAAGCGGAGTAACCCTGCCCATCCTCTACAAGAACTTTGTGATAGATGAAATCCAGCTCTATGCCGCGCTCACGTGCGGAGCATCGGCAGTATTGCTCATAGCCGCCTGCCTTAGCAAAAAACTCTGCAAGGAACTCATTGACAAAGCACACTCTCTCGGACTGGAAGTACTGCTTGAAATGCATTCAGAGCAGGAACTGGAATACGCCGAACTTGAGCCTGACCTATGCGGCATAAACAACCGCAACCTGGGATCGTTCGTAACCGATGTGGAGAACTCCTTCCGTCTGGCCTCCAGGCTGCCTGACGATGCAGTCAAGGTGAGCGAGAGCGGCATATCCAACCCCGATACGGTAGCGGCGCTGCGCCAGGCCGGTTTCAGAGGATTCCTTATAGGTGAGAACTTTATGAAGACTCCAGACCCGGGCATGTCACTGGCCCGTTTCATCAACCAACTCAATATCGTAAAGTCATGATTATCAAGGTATGCGGAATGCGCCAGGCAGACAACATCCGCGCAGTGGAGGCTCTTGGAGTAGATTGGATGGGATTCATATTCTACCCCAAGTCACCACGATATGTGAGTTCTGTTCCGGATTATCTGCCAAACGGAACCAGGCTTGCCGGAGTATTTGTGAATGAAGACCCTGCCGTGGTAAGCAGCCATGTGCAGGAGTTCCATCTGAACATAGTCCAGCTGCACGGCACGGAAGACGCCCCTTACATAGGACGAATCAGGGCGCTCTGCCCCGGAATTACAGTGGTAAAGGCTCTGAACATTGCAACCAAACAGGATCTTGAACAGGCCACGCCCTATTACGGCATGGCAGACTACCTGCTCTTTGACACCAAGGCCCGGCTTGCAGGAGGCAACGGCATGCAGTTTGACTGGAGCATACTGAACTCCTACCACGGAACTTTGCCATTCATACTGAGTGGTGGCATAGGTCCTGATGATGCAGGACGCATAAACGCATTCCGCCACCCCATGATGGCAGGCATAGACCTGAACAGCCGGTTTGAGCTCAGTCCTGGCCTTAAGGATACAGACGCACTCAAATCCTTTCTTACGGATCTGGACACAGATTCACAACACCAACCATACAACTAAAAACAGATTATTATGAACAAGATAAACCAAGTATTCGCAGGCCGTGGCGACCGCAAGCTGCTCAGCCTCTATTTCTGCGCCGGAGCCCCTACACCCGACTGCACCGGACAGGTAATCCTTGCGATGCAAAGACGCGGCATTGATTTCATTGAAGTAGGAATCCCTTTCAGCGACCCGTTGGCCGACGGTCCCGTAATACAGACCGCCGCCACCAAGGCCCTCCGTAACGGAATGACACTCAAGAAACTGTTCGGCCAGTTGGCAGAGATCAAGGACAGGGTAAATGTCCCGCTCATACTCATGGGATACCTCAACCCTATCCTGCACTACGGTATTGAAGAGTTCTGCCGGTCTTGCGCAGAGAGCGGAGTAAGCGGTATGATAATACCGGACCTTCCTTTCAATGACTATCTGGAAAGTGTCAAGCCAATTGCCGACAAATATGACCTGAGAGTCATCATGCTCATAACCCCTGAAACCTCCGATGAGCGAATCCGGTTCATTGACGGTAACACCGACGGATTCATTTACATGGTAAGCAGTGCCGCCATAACCGGAGCCCAGAAGAGCTTTGACGATGCCAGGCAGGAATATTTCCGCCACATAGACGCAATGGACCTGCACAATCCATGCATGATAGGATTCGGTATAAGTAACGCCCAGACACTCAAGGCTGCCAGGGACAATGCCGCCGGTGCCATAATAGGTTCCAAGTTCGTCCAACTTCTGGATGAAACAGAAGGAGATGCAGACGCAGCCCTTGACCGCCTCTTTGACGCTCTTTCCAAATAATCAGCGCTAATGTTTGCATATACAAAATAAAGAGAGTATTTTTGCACTCGAAATGAAGAGAATAGCATCATACCACCATCACCATACCTGCAGATCCTAATCGGTAGGCTATGATGGCGTATATTTATACAATGAGGCTTGCCGATAAACGGTGAGCCTCTTTTTTGTTGGATGATAATTTAAACTTAAATACAATGCTTAGAATAGCTGTACAATCAAAAGGTCGTTTATATGACGAGACAATGGCGCTGCTTCAGGAGTCAGGCATCAGTTTGGGAGTATCCAAGCGTACACTTCTGGTACAGGCCGGCAACTTTCCGGTCGAGGTACTGTTCCTGCGTGACGATGACATACCGCAGTCTGTTGCAGGCGGCGTAGCCGATGTAGGCATAGTAGGTGAAAATGAGTTTGTGGAGCGTGCCGAGAAGGCCGATATCATCAAGCGTCTGGGATTCAGCCGCTGCCGCCTCTCACTGGCCATCCCCAAGGCCATAGACTACAAAGGACTGGAGTGGTTCAACGGCAAGAAGATTGCCACCTCATACCCCGGCATACTCAAGTCATTCCTTAAGGAAAAGGGTATCAAGGCCGAGACACACGTCATAACCGGTTCCGTTGAGATTGCCCCCGGCATAGGTCTGGCCGATGCCATCTTTGACATTGTCAGTTCAGGCTCCACGCTGGTAAGCAACAACCTGCGCGAGGTAGAAGTTGTAATGCAGTCCGAGGCCCTGCTCATAGGCAACCCCAAGATGGATGCAGAAAAGAAAGCCATTCTTGATGAGCTGCTCTTCCGCTTTGATGCAGTCAAGGCCGCACAGGGCAAGAAATACATTATGATGAACGTGCCCGATGACCGCATGAGCGAGGTTATAGCCGAGCTGCCCGGCATAAAGAGCCCCACGGTAATGCCTCTTGCAACAAAAGGCTGGAGTTCAGTCCACACCGTACTGGACGAAAAACGTTTCTGGGAAATAATAGGCAAGCTCAAGGCCGCCGGTGCCGAAGGCATCCTGGTACTCCCCATCGAAAAGATGATTCTCTAACAAGGTTTCCAGTTGCACCCGGTAAAACCAATCCATTTCCGCTTCGCTTTAATGGCTTGGTTTTACGCGACCGGAGGGAGCCAAGCGGAGTGAAACGGAGCGCGTTTCCAGAAGGAAACTAAAAAAAGGTTGTTTCAAATACGCAGATAGGATTCCATCCAACGGCTTTCAAGGCCTTTAGGCCAAGAAAGTAAAAAAACGAACCGCAAAGCGGTGATAAACCCGCCGGAGGAAAAAAAGACAAATATGAACATAGTAAAGTACCCAAATAAAAACGAGTGGAAGGAGCTCCTCTCCCGTCCCGCGCTAAGCGTGGAAGGCCTGTACGAGCGTGTCCAGACAGTACTTGATACAGTACGCAATGGTGGCGACAAGGCGCTAAAGGACTACGAGCTCCAGTTTGACAAGGTACAGCTTGATTCACTGGCAGTCAGCCAGGCTGAGCTTGATGAGGCCGCAGCACTGGTACCGGCCGGACTGCGCGGCGCCATTGACCGCGCAGCCAAAAACATCCGCAAGTTCCACGAGTCACAACTGCCATCACTCTCCAAGGTAGAAACCACCCCGGGAGTAACCTGCTGGCAGAAAGCGGTGCCAATTACCAAAGTAGGTCTGTACATACCGGGAGGTACCGCCCCACTCTTTTCAACCGTTCTGATGCTGGCCATTCCCGCCCGCACCGCCGGTTGCTCGGAGATAGTGCTCTGCACCCCTCCGGGACGCGACGGCCGTGTCAACCCCGCAATACTCTACGCCGCACAGGTGGCAGGCGTGAACCGCTTCTTCAAACTGGGCGGATCACAGGCCATCGCCGCAATGGCATACGGAACCGAGAGCGTACCCAAGGTATCCAAGATTTTCGGTCCGGGTAACCCTTACGTTACCGCTGCCAAGCAGATTGTATCGCTTAAGGACGTAGCTATCGATATGCCCGCCGGCCCGTCGGAAGTTGAGGTAATAGCCGATGCACAGGCCAACCCCGCATTCGTGGCCGCAGACCTGCTCTCACAGGCCGAGCACGGACGTGACAGCCAGGTAATACTGCTCACCACATCAGCGGAATTCATAGACAGGGTTCAGGCTGAGGTTGACCGTCAGGTAGCACTCCTGCCCCGCAACGAAATTGCCCAGGCAGCCTTGGAGAACAGCCGTATGATACTGCTCAAAAACGATGATGAGATCATGGAGATGACCAACGAGTATGCTCCCGAGCACCTGATCATACAGACCGCAAACGCCAATGAGCTGGCCGAGCGCGTGGTAAACGCAGGCAGCGTGTTCATAGGTCCTTGGTCACCGGAGAGTGCCGGTGACTATGCATCGGGCACCAACCACACCCTGCCCACCAGCGGCTACGCCAAGGCATACTCCGGAGTTAGCATAGACAGCTTTATGCGCAAGATAACCTTCCAGGAACTTTCCCGCGAAGGACTCAACTCGCTTGGTCCGGTAATCGAGACCATGGCTGCAGGTGAATATTTGGATGCCCACAAGAACGCAGTAACAGTGCGATTGAAAGAATTATGAAAAAGTTACAAGAACTGGTAAGACCCAATATCTGGAGCCTTAGCCCCTATACATCGGCACGTGACGAGTATCAGGGCAAGGACGCAAAAGTGTTCCTGGATGCCAACGAGAACCCATACAACAATCCGGTAAACCGTTACCCGGACCCGTTGCAGCGGGACCTCAAACAGCGTATCGCAGCCATCAAAGGTGTACCCGCCCAAAACATATTCTTTGGAAACGGCAGCGATGAGGCCATTGACCTGATGTACCGCATATTCTGCCGTCCCGGAATTGATAACGCCGTTGCCATAGAACCTACCTACGGCATGTACGGAGTCTGCGCCGACATCAACGATGTCGAGTACCGCCGCGTGCTCATGGATGAAAACTTTCAACCAGATGCGGACAAACTCATGGCAGCAGTTGATGCCAACACAAAACTGATATTCTTCTGCTCACCCAACAACCCAAGCGGCAATAACATTGACCGCCGGGTGATAGAGAAGGTGCTTGACAGTTTTGAAGGAATTGTGATTGTTGATGAGGCCTACATAGATTTTGCAGGCGTACCGTCATTCCTGCGTCAGCTTGCCGACCGCCCCAACCTTATTGTCCTGCAGACTTTCTCCAAGGCGTGGGGAATGGCCGGAATCCGCCTGGGCATGGCATTCGCCCAACCGGAGATCATAGGCATCATGAACAAGGTCAAGTATCCCTACAACATCAACCTGCTCACACAGCAGCGCGCCATGGAAGAGGTGATGCAGCATGACCGGGTAAAGAACTGGGTTGATTCCATCCTGAAAGAGCGCACCCGCCTGATGGATGAATTCAGGAAACTGAATTGCACCATTAAGGTATATCCGTCCGATGCAAACTTCTTCTTGGTACGTGTAAAGGATGCCACCGCCACCTACAACTACCTTGTCGATTGCGGAATTATAGTCCGCAACCGTAGCAAGATAGCACTCTGCGGCAACAGTCTCCGCGTCACCATCGGCACAGTCCACGAAAACAATACCCTGCTTGACGCGCTCAGAAATTATAATTAACTTTGGCAGATATGAGCAAGAGAGTCCTATTCATAGACCGTGACGGAACCATAGTGGTTGAGCCGTCCGACGAGCAGCTTGACAGCTTTGAAAAGCTGGAGTTTGTACCCGGAGTATTCAAGAGCCTGTCATTCCTAAGGGAGCACACAGACTTTGAGTTCGTGATGGCCAGCAACCAGGACGGACTGGGCACCCCGTCATACCCGGAAAAGGACTTCTATCCCACCCATAACTTCATTCTTAACACATTGAAAGGTGAGGGAGTCTCATTTGACGATATCCTTATTGACACGCATTTCCCCCAGGACAACGCGCCCACGCGCAAGCCCGGCACAGGCATGTTCGGTAAGTATATGACCGATGAATATGACCTGGCGACAAGCTATGTCATAGGTGACCGCGCCACTGACGTGGAGCTGGCCCGCAACCTTGGTTGCCGTGCCGTTTTGCTGCAGGACAGTGCCGATTCCCTGCCCGATGACCTCAAAGCAGTCTGTGCCTTTGCCAGCCGCGACTGGTGGAAGGTAGCAGAGTTCATCTTTGCAGGCGAACGCCGTGCAACGGCCCATCGTGCAACAAAAGAGACCGACATTCTGGTAGAGCTCAACATAGACGGCTCAGGCAAGTGTGACATAAATACCGGCCTTGGATTCTTTGACCACATGCTGGAGCAGATAGGCCGTCACGGCGGTATGGACCTGACCATCAAGGTAAAGGGAGACCTGAATGTCGATGAACACCACACAATTGAGGATACAGGTATCGTGCTGGGCGAATGCATACGCAAGGCATTAGGTGACAAGCGCGGCATAGAACGCTACGGCTACGCCCTGCCCATGGATGACTGCATGGCTCAGGTGGTGCTTGATTTTGGAGGCCGCAGCTGGCTGGTATGGAACACCGAGTTCCATAGGGAGAAGGTTGGTGACATGCCCACTGAGATGTTCCTGCATTTCTTCAAATCACTCTCTGACGCCGCCGCCATGAACCTCAACATCCAGGCCCAGGGCGACAACGAGCACCACAAGATAGAAGCCATCTTCAAAGCCTTTGCCCGCGCCCTGAAAGCCGCCGTCCGCCGCGACATCCGGAACTACAGTCTTCCTTCTTCGAAGGGAGTCCTATAGTCCCAATCCTCCTTTTATTTTGCTACATAAAAGCGCGTTGCAGAAACGTTGCAATAAAATGCAACGGGTTTGCAACGCTTTTTTCTTGGTGCGCAGGCGGCCGATGCTGATATTTGCAGCAAAAACCAAACGATATGAAACGATTTGTATTGATTTTTGCCACGGTGGCATTGCTCATGAACTCAGAGGCATGGGCAGGTAAGAAAAAGGATGTGATAAGTAAGGAGCCGGGCTCCGTAACATTCCGTGTGGATCTGGATTTGCCCAAGCCGGAGAATCTGTACTGGGCATACCCTGGCCGCAGCAATATCAGCAGTATCCTTAGGGACAAAGGAATAAACAGTGATGATGAAAGGGTCATAGCATCCAGTTATGCCAATGATACCCTGTGCGGCTTTATGAACAACCCCTTCTTTAAGGGAATGATTGAGGCCTTTTCCAATCATCGGCCGGTGGTTCTTACGCCCGATGTCATCTGGATTCTGATAAGTCAGGGATTTGCACATTATATAAATGACAATCCTGAAGAGATGCGCCATCTTATAGTGGAGCATGAGGATAAGATGAGTCTTATTGTTGAGTCCGGCGTGGACATTCTCACACAGCCGGTTGATTGGGACAGTATAATAGGTGTGTTTGCGGATCAAATCCGGGCAAATACGCTGAACGGAATAGCTGATCTCATGGAGGCCGATTTCACTACCACGGGTGTCACCGAACGCACCGTATCAAGGGCTACTCTCATGGAGGGCGTAAAGGCTTATTTTGAATACATCATAATGTATGCGGCCTGCGGAATTCCGGACATAACCCTTAAAGGCACCCCTGATGATTGGCAGAAGGTCCTGGATAAGACGATCCGCCTGAGGGAATACGGATTGGGCTGGTGGGTCGATGATCTGGAGCCGATACTCAAGGAGTTCATCAATGCATCAAAGGGCCGTCCCGACCGTAAGTTCTGGATGAACATAGTCAAGAAATACCGTCCGGGCGATGTCCGTGGTGGAGGCTGCAGCATGGATACTCCCACCAAGTTTGACGGTTGGTTCCTTAAGTTCCTGCCTTTTGACAAGAATGGCCGTACGCCTGAGAAGGTGACTGCCGGCCATAACATGCTGCCTGAGATGGTGAGAACTGAATTCAAGTATATCAAGGTGGATCCTTTTACCGGAGAACAAGTAACTACCGAGATGGAACTGTGGTCAGGCATAGCAGGCATGGAACAGAACCCTGAGACATACGCATTCACTCCCAAACTGGGCTGGTTCGTGCGTGTGGCCAAGACCGAGGAACAGCTGATAGAAGAGATTATGGATAAGTCAGAAAACGGTTATGACGGCCTGTATATCAGGGTAAAGCAGGTGCCTGAGATATTCCGTAAGATACACCGTCTTGACAATCTGCATCTGGTATTCATGGGCAAGGTTGTTATACCTGAATGGATGGATAAGATGAAAATAGGTTCATTCGCTATAGAGGGTGACATGACGGTTGATGAGGCCAAGGCCCTGCACGAGCGTTTTCCAAAATGCCAGATAAGGACTACTAAGAAGGGATGGTTGGACTTTGACAAACTGCAGTAAGAATGAAACGCATAGGATTGATATTGCTGTGCGGTATTGCAGTCAGTGCCGCCGCAAAGAATACACGTGACAGGCATGAAAGTGTTGACCTGGGCCTGTCGGTCCGATGGGCAACCACGAACGTAGGTGCACGCAAACCATATGATTACGGCACATACTATGCCTGGGCCGAGGTGGAGAGCAAGGAATTCTTCAGTTCAGGCAACTACAAATACGGAAACGGGAATTCATATACCAAATATGAGTCCAGGGAGTTTTGTCCCACGTATGATGGCCGGAAAGTTCTTGCGCCCGGCGATGATGCAGCAGCCGTAAATTGGGGTAACGGCTGGCGTATGCCCACCAAAAAGGAGATGGAGGAGCTGATAGCGTACTGCACCTGGGAGTGGACCACCGTCAACGGCGTATATGGCGCCAAGGTTTACTCAAAGGCCGATGGATTTGAGGACCAGTACATATTTCTGCCTGCATCGGGAAGCATGGATGGCAATGAGCCGCTTGAAAGGGGCAATAATGTTCAGTTCTGGACTTCAAGCCTGAATGGGGCAAGCGCCTACAACTGCGAGATGTTCAAGGTTGATGATACCAAGGATATTCCGCTCAACATGTTTTCAAACAGATGTCTGGGTATGACTATACGTCCTGTCCGCAGCCTTGAGGAGAACGACCTGAAATCCATCAGCCTTGGCGGTGATATTGATATGGCTGTAGGCGGAATGAAAATCATGAAGGTCATTACCGCTCCGCAGCATCCCGTGGGAGGTGGATTATTTAGCTGGGAGACATCGGACCCTGCGGTTGCAACGGTTTCAGAAACCGGTGTGGTTACTGCAATGTGTGCCGGTTCCTGCTGCGTGACGGCGCGTTTGGGCCAGTTGGAAGCAGTATGCAGGATAAACGTGACATTTGTAGAGCCTGAAACCGTGGATCTGGGACTGAGCGTGCTGTGGTCATCGGTCAATGTGGGCGCTTTAACCCCGTATGAGCTGGGAGGTTTGTTCCATAAGGGGGAGACGGCACCGTTTGAGTGGCTGCTGGAGAAGGGGTGGAGGCTCCCCACATATACTGAATATGAGGAACTGCAGCATGAGACCCGTTCAAACTGGAGATATAATGTAAAAATGGCTGACAGCCTGGGAATGGAGTGTTTATTCGGCTGGAGATTCAGCGAGATGCAAGGATATGAGGACCGGAATATTGTGACTTTTATGGATCTTGAGGATCTTACGGATGTGTTTGGAGAAGACTTTGAATATTCATACTATTTCCGGATGACCGCCGATGGATCAGAGCCGGGTGATTTTGAATACGACATGAAGCGTAGTCCGTTGTTGCCGGTAAGACTGGTGCGCGATTACCGCCCAGGCGATGTGACCGTAGAGCCTTCCATTACGATCTTTGATGAAAATGTTTGCCTGGAGCCGGGTGAGGCCCGTGTTGAATACGCATTGGCTCAGCCGGGTATGGTGGCTGACAACACTATGATAGAATGGGTATCGTCTGATGCCCGTGTGGCAACTGTGACGGATGGCGTGATTACAGCTGTATCGGCCGGAAAGTGCAGCATTACAGCATCATACGGGGGGGCAAGTGCATCCTGCAATGTTACGGTTGTCAAGTCGGGATCGGGCCAATCGGACTATCAGTATGTTGATCTGGGACTGAGCGTAAAGTGGGCAACAGTCAATGTGGGATCTACAGCGGAGAATGTTTACGGTGACACGCATCAGTGGGGTAAGCCTGTGATTGATATTCACGAATATGTAAACCGCCAAAGATACGATATTGATGCTGATACGGCCGATGTGGCATCATTTAATTGGGGCGGAGATTGGCGTCTCCCTTCAAGGCAGGAGATGCAGGAGCTTATTGACAGTTGTGATTGGGCGATGGATGAATCCGGCGGCATAAAAGGCTGGAGAGTCACCAGTCGCAAAGAGGGTTTCACTGACCGGAGCATTTTCCTGCCTTACAGAAATAGCGTCGCCAATTATATGTCCGGAGACACAGCCCTGGACTGGAACGATCATGAAACACAGTGTGCTACACTACACATTACAGAAAAACCTGTGACTGTCAGTGATGACATCAACAAAAGAAAGAAAAAGTACTACCTGATTGAAAACTACAACCGCTCCAATACCTTCTTAGTCCGCCCGGTGCATCCATAAAAAAAGTTGTACTTTTTTCTTACTTTTGCATAAAAATCAGGACTATGGAGCGAAGCATAGAATATCTGCAGTTGCTGGCCAAGAGTTTTCCCTCAATCGCGGCCGCATCGACTGAGATCATAAACCTTGAGGCAATCCTTAACCTGCCCAAAGGTACTGAACATTTTGTGACCGATATTCACGGTGAGTACGATGCGTTTGACTACGTATTGCGCTCCGCATCGGGCGTAATCCAACAGAAGATTGAAGCTGTGTTCGGCGATGACCTGAGCGTGGAGGAGAAGCGGAGCCTGAGCGCTCTGATAAGCTATCCTGAGGCCAAGCTGCGCGCGCTTAAGGCTGAAAACAGCAATCTGGACGAGTGGTATAAAGTGACTCTCATGCAGCTGATAGCGGTGCTCACCCGCGTATCGTCACGCTATACCCGTTCCAAGGTGCGCAAGGCTCTGCCCAAAGACTATGCTTACATCATAGAGGAACTCATGCATGAAACCCGCGGCACGTTCCTCTCCAAATATAACTACGTGCAAGCCATTGTAGATACCATCATCTCAACCGGCCGTGCAAGCCATTTCATAATTGCCATTGCCGACGTAACCCGTAATCTTGTCATAGACCAGCTGCATATAATAGGTGATATATATGACCGCGGCCCGGGCGCGCACCGCATAATGGATATGCTCTGCAATTACCGCGACTTTGACATTCAGTGGGGCAATCATGATGTTGTCTGGATGGGAGCTGCCACCGGCAGTGAGGCCTGTGTGGCCAACGTAATCCGCAACAGCATAAAATACGCCGATATGAGTACTCTTGAAGACGGCTACGGCATAAACCTGCTGCCGCTTGCAACTTTTGCAATGGAAACGTATGCCGATGATGACTGCGCACTGTTCCGTCCTGTCAAATCAGACCAGACACCGGCCGAGGACATTCCGCAGATACGCCTTCTGTCACAGATGCACAAGGCAATAGCCATAATCCAATTCAAGATTGAGGCTGCGGTCATAGCGCGTCATCCGGAATTCAGGATGGAGCACCGCAACCTGCTTGACAAGATTGATTTCAAGAAAGGCACAGTTATATGTAACGGTAAGGAGTACAAGCTGCTTGATACCAACCTCCCTACTGTTGACCCATCCCATCCGTTCAGGCTTACACCTGCCGAACAGAACGTAATATCACGCCTGGTACACAGTTTCACAAACAGCAAAGCGTTGGCACGCCACATGGAGTGCCTCTTTGCACACGGCTCACTGTACCTGGTTCACAACAACAACCTGCTCTACCACGGTAGCGTACCGCTTAATGATGACGGCACGTTTGCATCATTGGAGATTCAAGGTGTGGAGTACAAAGGCCGTGAACTATTTGATACGATTGAGAAACTGGTTCGTACCGCATATTTCTCCACAAGTGATGATGAACTGAAAGATTACGGCAAAGACCTGTTCTGGTACCTGTGGTGCGGCCCGGTATCACCTCCTTTCGACAAGAAGAGCATGGCCACTTTTGAGCGTTATTTCATAGCTGACCCTACTACCCACGTTGAGGAGAAGGGCAACTATTACCGCCTTAAGAACCGCCGTGATATCTGCGAGATGATTCTTCACGAGTTTGGAATTGACGATATGGAGCATGCCCACATAATCAACGGACACATACCCGTTAAGGCTGCAAGCGGTGAAAGCCCGATAAAGGCCGAAGGCCGTCTTCTGGTCATTGACGGCGGATTCTCAAAGGTCTATCACCAGCAGACAGGCATAGCCGGCTACACACTGATCTACAACTCTCACGGAATGCGCCTGGTGCAGCACCGTCCGTTCGAGTCTATTCACCAATCAGTTGCCCAGGGCATGGATGTCATCGCCGCGACCCAAGTTGTGGAATATACCGATAAGCAGATTCTGGTACGCGATACGGACAAGGGCAAGCGCCTTATGGCCCGCGTAGAAGACCTCAAAGCCTTGCTTCAGGCCTATCGTACCGGCCTTATCCGCAACTGACAGACAATAAACCCCGGAAGCCTTTAGAAAACTTCCGGGGTTTATTTCACTTATAGGTCATCCTGTTTTATGCTCATTTGGCAGGAATAGCTGCAAGAACAGCCTTAAGATAGTCCCAAACCTTCTGGACTGAAGGTATGTAGCAGCGCTCATCGGGTGAATGGGGGCTCATAAGCGTGGGTCCGAACGATACCATATCCCAGTGAGGATATGCTCCGCTCAGTATTCCGCACTCCAGACCGGCATGAATGGCCATAACCTTGGGCTCGGTGCCGAACATCTTCTTGTACTCGGTCTTCATTACATGCAGTATGGGTGATGCGGCATTGGGTGCCCAACCTGAATAGCCACCGGCAAGCTCAACCTTGCAGCCGGCCAGGTCACCCAGGCTCTTCATACGCAGTGCCAACAGTTCCTTGGCTGTATCAACCGAGCTGCGCAGCAGGTTTATGATAAAGAACTCACCCTTGTATATCTTGACCATAGCCATATTGTTCGATGTCTCCACCAGACCGGGCATCTGGTCGCTCATGCGCTCCACTCCATCGGGGCAAGCCAGGATGGTCTCTATATAACGCAGTGCTGCACCCTCCTCCACATAGAGGCAGTCATCGGGATCACAGGTCTCACCCGGGGCGCACTGATAAGGCTCAAATACGTAGTTGCAGCCCGGATCAGTTGCAGCATATTCTGCCTTGACCTCTGCAAACACATCGGCCACCACCTTCTTGGCAATATCCAGTTTTGCAGGATCAACATAAACGGTTGCAAAGCACTCGCGCGGGATTGCGTTACGCAGGGTTCCGCCCTCCATGTCTATCAGCTTGACATCGGCCTTGGTGAGAAGAGCATACATAACGCGGGCTCCCACCTTGTTGGCATTGGCACGGCAAAGTATGATGTCCATACCTGAATGTCCGCCCTGGAATCCCTTTACAGCCAGACTGTAGCAGAGCCAGCCCTTGGGCTCCGGCTTGCGGTCATACTTGCCCAGTATCGAGACATCCAGACCACCGGCGCAACCTATGTAAAGCTCACCCTCGGTCTCTGAGTCCAGATTGAGCAGGATGTCACCTTTTAGAATGCCCGGCTTAAGCAGGTTGGCACCGGTCATACCGGTCTCCTCATCGTATGTGACAAGCAGTTCCAGCGGACCGTGTTTGATGTCATTTGACTCCAGTACAGAAAGGGCCAGAGCTACACCCAGACCGTTATCGGCACCAAGTGTCGTGCCTTTAGCCTTGAGCCATTCGCCGTCCACCCAGGTCTCAATGGGATCTTTCTCAAAATCATGCTTTACATCGGCATTCTTCTGGGGTACCATATCCATATGGCCCTGCATGATGACTCCCTTGAGATTTTCCATACCGGGTGTAGCTGGCTTGCGCATTATGACGTTACCTGTCTCATCGGCAAAAGCCTCAATGTTACGCTGTTTTGCCCAGTCCAGAAGCCATGCACGAATTTTCTCCTCATGCTTGGACGGACGTGGCTGACGGGTTATCCCGTAAAAGTTATCCCAAACGATCTTGGGCTGTAAATCCTTGATAGTCATATTCTAATTACTTTAATTGGTTATTCATTATTTTCCTGCCGTTAATTATGACAATGCCTTTATAGTCATCGCCTACTATCGAACCGCCCAGATTGTAGCGGGTACCGTTGGCGTTCCTGTCATCGGGCATGATATAGCTTACATCATCGGAATCAAGAATCAGTTCAATCCTGTCAATGTTGCAGTATGCCCCGTCTATTGTCACGCGCAATACCTGCAGTCCGGCATCAAGATAGCCCAGGTCACCGGTTACAGACTGATAGTTGCTCCAGGTGTTGTCACCTGTCTGCGGAATATTTACCTTGCAGATATTGTTTACGCCGTTGTTCACTATTCCAATCTGGAATCCGCTGCCTGTCACTCCGGAACTTGCCGTTACGGAATACTTGTAATTACCGGCAGTCAATACGTTGACGGTATATTCAAGCCATTCGCCGTCGGCAGTGTTGCCTATCACTATACCGCCGTTGCGGGCCTTGAGGTCAACTCCTCCGTTGTCGGTACGGTAGTTGGCGTCACCCTCATCGTCAGAGTCGGAATCGTGGAAAGCCACTCCTTCACCACCCTTGTCAAAATCCTCTATCTGGATTGTTCCGGGAATCTCTATCGGAGTACCGCTGAAAGGCTCGCTCACCTTAAGGCTGTACGTAACTATGTCCGACTGTCCGCCGTCAACGTCCGTGGCTACGGCCTGGAAGGTATAGTTTCCTCTTTTTGAAGGTCTGAATACATACTCATAAGGAGCCTGGGTGAAAGTCTTGAGCAATGAGGTACCCTGATACAGCTTTACGTTGGCAATTGAAACCTCGTTGTCATTGACATTCACTTTTATTGTGGTGCTTCCGTTCACGACCACAGGCTCAGAGCTTATGCTCAGCTTTATGTTCTCATTGTAATCAATTCTGCTCAACACTATCTTGTCAATGTTGCAGCTGCTGCCGGTTATGTTCAGGCGGATTATTTGCCTGCCCTCATTGAGACTGACCTTGAAGCGTCCGGTAATGGTGGTGTAAGTACCCCAGTCGTTGCTTCCGGTCTGAGGCACTGATATTGTTCCGGTCAGGTCAGTAAGGTTATCATTATCATTCAGTGAAAGGCTGAAAGATGAACCTGTGGTACCCGATGAAGCGTATGCAGTGTAGGTATATACGCCAGCCTCCTTGACATTAACCGTGTATTCAAGCCATTCGCCGCTTGAGGTATAGCCGATGGCATAACCGCCGTTACCGGTCACGATATCAACTCCTGTGCCGTCAGAGCGGTAACTGTTTCCGTCACCTTCGGCATTGTTGTCAGAGTCATGGTATGCTATGCCACTGGGACCCTCGTCAAAATCCTCGGCCTGTATAGTGCCGGGAAGATCAATTGTCTTATGGGGCGTACGTGGGTTATAGGCAGTAAAACCTGACAAGCGCTCGTATGTGGTACCGTCATCAGCATATACCACAGCCTTCAGGTTGTATTTGCCGGTTGTCACAGGTACGTATTCAGTCTCATAAGGAGCCTCGGTCAATGTAGCGATCAGATCATCGTTAACATACAGTTCAATGTAGTCTATAGTCTTTGTCCTCATGCTGGCTCTGACAGTGATAGGCACCAGTTCACCCTTGGTTACAGTTATGGAAGCCGGCTTGACATAGACAGATGCCTCCTTCTTCATTCCCGGGAACGGGCTCTTGGCGTTCTTGGCAGCATCTGTTGCCATATACTGTTTAAGCCACGTCATTGCCGGACGCTCTGAGCCGTTCCTGTACAAACCCGAGTGGTCAACCCAGGTGGCGCCGTACACATATCCCCAGATGGTAACACCGGCACAGTAGTCGGCTTCCCACATCACGGGGAATATGCTCTCATACTGGGCTTTCTGCTGGTTGTCATCCTGAACGTTGATATCCAGCTCCGTTATATACATAGGCATCTTGACGGCATCCTGGATTCTGGCCATTGCATTCTGAAGATTGCTCTTGCTGATGTTGTCGACGTCATGTGATTGACAACCGTATGCGTCAATGGGAGCACCTGCATCGCGCAATGTACGGACCAGGTCAATGTATGCATCCGTGTCATGCTGAAAGGTGTTGTAATCGTTGTAGATGAGAATGGCATCGGGCCAACGCTCATGTGCCATCTCAAATGCGTTGATCAGCCAGTCATATCCTGTCTTGCCTTCACCTCCAAGTGACTCTTTCATGAGCGGGTTACCCTGCTGGTGCATGCCTACCGCTTCATTTACTACGTCAATCATAGGCAGGTCAGGATAATGCTTCTTGACTTCATCAAACCATTTTACTATCGCATTATAGCGCTCCGTAACGGACAGGCTGCTGCTGAACCAGCTAGGGTACTGGGCACCCCATACCAGAGCGTGGAACTTGTATGTGAAATTGTGGCTTTTGGCATAGTTGAACGGAGTGTCGCTGCCCCAGTTAAACCTGCCTCTTGTGCCCTCCACAGAACCCCATTTGGATTCATTCTCAGGGGTTATCTGGTTCCATAATGTGTAGTAAGACGGTACTCCGCCTCCGGCATCCACCTGGTATCTTGTTGTGATGTTACCCAGAAACTTGTTCGGGTTCTTGGACAACTGTGCATAGGTTGCATAAGGCGTGAGACACATCACTCCCAAAATAACAAAGTAAAGTTTCTTCATATTTTTCAAATAATTATTCATAAGCATTGGCACAAAAATAGTAATAATCAGATTAGTTTCCAACCGTCTTACAAATATAGGTCATTTAGTTTAACTCCAACCGATGAGTATCCCAAAAAATGCCTATATTCGCACGACAATAATTATCACAAAATATAAAAGGAACAATTATGAAGAAGAGTTTGATTCTGACAATGATGGCTCTGGTAATGGCATCATGCGCAGCAAAGGATCCTAAAGTACTGATAACCTATTTCTCTGCCTCCGGAACAACCAAGTCCCTGTCACAGGACCTGGCCGCAGCCACCGGCGCTGACCTGTTCGAGATTGAGGGAGCACAGCCATACACGGCCGAAGACGTCAACCTGGGCAACCGCGAGGCACGCGCCTTCAAGGAGATGGCAGACAAGTCTTTCCGTCCCGAGGTCAAGGAGAAACCCAAGAATCTGAAAAGCTATGATGTAGTGTTCATAGGATTCCCCATCTGGGGCGATGCCGCACCAAATATCATCTACTCATTCATAGAGCAGAATGACCTTAAGGGCAAGACCGTAATCATATTCTCAACTTCAGGCAGCAGCAATCTGACCAATTCATACAATAAGCTTAAGGAGCAGTATCCTGACCTGAATCTGGTTGAGGGCACAACCCTTAAGCGCAACCCCACCCCCGAGGCTCGCCAGAACGTAATCAACAAACTCAAAGAGGCTATACCCGCCAAATAAATGGCAAAAGGACGCACATCGTGGGCATGGGTGCCCACACTCTATTTTGCCGAGGGACTGCCGTACGTGCTGGTGGTCATCGTATCAAGTCTTATGTTCAAGCAATTGGGCATAAGTGTTGCCGATGTGACACTATATACCAGCTGGCTGTATCTGCCGTGGGTCATCAAACCGTTCTGGAGCCCCTTCATTGATCTGGTCAGGACCAAGCGCTGGTGGCTTCTGCTCACACAGATCATCCTTGGAGCCGGCCTGGCCGGAGTGGGACTGACACTGAACACAAACAACTTCTTCAGATGGTCACTGGCCATAATGTGGCTGCTGGCATTCAGTTCAGCCACGCATGACATATCCATTGACGGATTCTACATGCTGGGCCTTGACGAGGGCGAGCAGTCCATGTTCGTGGGCATAAGGAACACGGCCTACCGCATAGCCATGATTGCAGGCCAGGGCGGTCTGCTCATACTTGTGGGCCAGTTTGAGAAGGCTTTCGGCTCAACCGTACGGGCATGGAGCTTAGGATTCATGATAGCAGGCGGTCTTATGATACTGCTATGGCTCTACCACTCATATATACTGCCCCACCCCGTAGCCGACTGCACGACAGGCGTATCGGGAAGCAACATACTGAAGGAGTTCGGAATGACATTCGTGAGCTATTTCAAAAAGCCACATATAATTCCGGCCCTGCTGTTCATACTGCTGTTCCGGTTCCCCGAGGCACAATTAGGCAAGATAGCCCCGCTGTTCCTGGTTGATTCGGCGGCCGAAGGCGGTCTGGCACTTACCACAAGCCAGGTGGGTTTTGCCCAAGGCACGCTGGGAGTGATAGGCCTGCTGCTGGGAGGCATCCTGGGCGGACTCACACTGTCACGTTTCGGACTTAAGAAGTGCATCTGGTATATGGTAGCGGCCATATCCGTACCGGACCTGGTATATGTATATCTCAGTTGGCTGCCCACACAGAATATGGCATTGGTAAGCACCTGCATATTCATAGAACAGATGGGCTACGGATTCGGATTCACCGCATATACGCTGTTCCTGATGTATTTTGCGCGCGGTGAGCACCAGACATCGCACTACGCAATCAGTACAGGCATTATGGCCTTAGGCATGATGCTCCCGGGTATGATTTCCGGAATGCTCCAGGAGATGATGGGATACCGGACATTCTTCATCTGGGTTATAGCCTGCTGTGCCGTAACCTGTGTGGTATCGGCCATAATAAAGTATGAACCTGATTTTGGAAAGAAACAATGAAACTTGCAATTGACAGCGGCTCCACCAAGACCGATTGGGGATTCTTCAACACAGCCGATGACCTGAAGATATACAAGACCCAGGGAATCAACCCGCTCCATCAGCATACCGATGAAGTGAAAAGGATCATTTCAATCGAACTTCTGGAGAACAATCCCGATATAACACCTGACAACGTCAAAGAGCTGTATTTCTATGGTGCCGGATGCGCCAATGAAACCATCTGCGGACAGATGGCAGACATACTTAAGGAATACTTCCCAAAAGCAGAGATATTTGTGGACAGTGACATGTTGGGTGCAGCCCGGGCGTTGTGCGGAAACTCCGAAGGTGTAGCATGCGTTCTGGGCACAGGCTCCAACTCATGTCTCTACAACGGCCGTATCATAGTGGATCAGGTGCCGTCATTAGGCTACATTCTGGGTGATGAGGGCAGTGCCGTGGCCTTAGGCCGCCGCCTGATAGGCGACTGCCTGAAGCGCCAGCTTCCCGAATCGGTTTGCACGGAGTTCATGCAGAAATACTCCCTTACCAAGGACATTATTATAGAGAATGTGTATCGCAAGCCACTGGCCAACCGCTATATAGCAAGTTTTGCCACTTTCCTGATAGACAAACGTGATATACCCGGTGTGCACAAAATGCTTGTCCAGTGTTTTTCGGAATTCTTTACCCGTAATGTCATAAGTTACCACAAGCCATGGATGCCCGTACACTTTGTAGGCTCGCTGGCCCAGAGTTTTGCCGATGAACTGAGAGAGGCCGCCGATTCGCTGGGTATGACCATCGGCAATATAGAGGTAAGCCCTATGAAAGGCCTTGTGGAATACCACAGTCAGCCAGGATAGGCTATTTATATTCCTTTGTGTTAACATATTAGGCAGTTGCCGCTGTTTTAACTACGAATAACAGTTAAAACAACGGCAGCTGTTTCAATATTTAAATTTTAGTGTATATTTGCATCTGAACATGCTGTTATATGTATGCTTATGGGAACAAATTCTGACGTCGTCCGTTTCATGCATTTGAAAAGGGCTTTAACGTACTGCCTACTGTTTCTTGCAATATGGAATATCCCGTGCAAGGCAGCCCCTGCAACCATTGACTCACTCAGGAAATTTGCCGGCAACATACACCAGTTCAATGCCATCTTCCCGCAGGAGAAAGTCTATCTGCAGTTTGACAACACATCGTACTACACAGGCGAGACTATATGGTTCAAGGCGTTCGTGACAAGTGCGTCAGACCTTTCACGTGCCAAAAGCAAGGTATTGTATGTGGATCTGGTCTCTCCAGCAGGAGAGGTACTGCAACAGCAGAAACTCATGATTGTGGCAGGCCAGGCAGACGGTTCCATGTCACTGGTTGACGTATCCACAGCCCAGGCCCGCGACAAGCGCGGAATGCTGGAATACCCCAGTGGTTTTTACGAAATCCGCGCCTATACCAGCTACATGCTTAACTTTGACGAGAGCATAGTTTTTTCACGTGTATTCGCAGTGTTTGAAAAGCCCCGTAAAGAGGGTGATTTCTATGAATCCAACCCCACCATAAGATTACGCAAGACCGACAACAACACCGACAAAAGGCCCAAAACCGAAAAGACACATGACATAAACTGCTCATTCTACCCTGAAGGGGGACATCTCATAATAGGCAAGCCTTGCCGCGTAGCTTTCAAGGTGACTGACGAAACCGGATTCGGCACTGATGCTCAGGTCACTCTCCAGGACAGCGGAATTACATTCTCCACCGTTCATGACGGCATGGGCGAGTTCACGTTCACGCCGCAGCAGAGACGTAACCAGGTGACCATTACAGCCGGAGGGAAATCCGGCACGTTCAGTCTGCCGCAGGCCGAGGCTACCGGCTTAGCACTGAAAGTAGAGCCACAGGAGAACGATGAGATACTGGTCACGGTCAATGGCACGGATGATTTCAAAGGCGCCACACTGGGTATGACACTTACCTGCAGAGGCGAACTTATAGACTTCGGGACCATCATGACAGGTTCCGCTCCGGCCCAAAGGACCGTATCACTTAATGGAGCACCCGAAGGTGTTTGCCGCATTCACCTGTTTGACAGCAACGGCACGCTGTATGCAAGCCGTTCAATCTACCACCACAGCCTGATGGCCAAGTCACCTGTATTGGAAGTTACTACCGATAAGGAGAGCTACGCTCCTTTTGACAAGGTGAGCATGAGCTTTAAGCTGGATGACGGCCATGGAAACCCGTTCCGTGACCGTTTCTGCCTGGCTGTACGTGACATACGCACCCAGGGCAGTTCCCTGGCCGATGACCTGCGAACCTCAATGCTTCTGTCATCCGACCTGCGCGGAATGATTGAGTCACCGTCATGGTATTTTGATTCCGATTCCCCTGAACGGCTCCATGCCCTGGACCTGCTCTGCATGGTACAGGGCTGGGAACGTTATGACTGGGCCACGATGACCGGACAGAGGGAGTTCACCGAGAAGCACCGCATTGAAGAGAGCCTTACCGTGAACGGCTGGATAATGAGTTCATCCGGAAAGAAGCCTCTTAACGATGTAGAGGTTAACGCCGCACTTGTGCCCAAGGACAAGAAATTGACCGAAAAATACAGGCTCAAGACTGATTCAACAGGATATTTCGGATTTGACCTGGGCGTGGATTTCTACAACAAGGCCAAATTCAGCATAGGAGCCCATCTTAACAAGAAGAAACGCAAGCTGTTCGGACCCGAGGCCAGGATAGTGTTCGAGCGTTCCATTAAACCGGCCGTCCGCGCCTACCAGCCTGCGGAACTGGCACTTAAAAGCACCCTTTCCAACAACCGAAAAGCAGGTGTAACCCGGACCATGCCCCAGGAGGATGAAGCCCTGCCGGCAGTGATAAGCCAGGAGAAAGGCTACACCCTTGAGGCGGTTGACATTGAAGAGGAGCGCATGTACATAGACTATTACACGTTCAAGGCATACGATGTCGTAGCCGATGCCGAAGCCGACCTGGACAAAGGTGAATACACCACCGACCTGTATGGCTACCTGCAGGAAAAAGGGTACAATGTTCAACTGGATTTATCTGGTGTCATTGACACAATCAACGGATTCAAGCCGTTTTTCTATTTCCATACAAGCAACAAGTATTATGCCAAGGGGCTTTCAGATTTCCCCACTTCAATTGATGCCATTGACATCAAAAGCATCATTGTCTATGACCATCCCATGACCTATTGGGAGATAATACAGGTATGTCCGCTGTTTGATGATTATATGAACAAATCCATACAAGGAACACTTGCTTCAAATGATGAATATTCGCAAATGATGCTTGATGATATGCCTAATAACGCTGGACAAATTGATCCAAAACAACTTGAACGCCGCAAAATACTGATTGATGTTCAAATAAAAGAAGAGATAGAGCAAAGTCTATATTCGGAACTTTATAATTTAAACCGGCGCATAACCACCGTTGACGGCTACTCCCAACCATACGCATTCTATTCGCCGGAGTATCCGGACGGACCTATTCCTGGCGATGTGGACTATCGTCGCACCCTATACTGGAATCCTAACGTGATAACCGATGCCGAAGGCAAGGCACAGGTGGAGTTCTACAACAGCTCCATCACAAGACGCTTCAGCGTATCGGCAGCAGGTATTACCGCATCAGGGGTACCCTACATTCTGGAATCACAGTTCTGACATATCCTGACGGTTCAATACCGCAACGGATACGGCATAACCCTTTTCACGGTATATGTCAGTGTGGGTAACTGTATTGTCGGTAAGTATGCCGTGCAGGTCATCGGTAATGCCTGTGCCTATAAGTTTGAACACCGCCTCCTTACGGGTCCAATAGGCTGCAAATGTCTCTTCCGGTACTCCCGATGCCAGTATCTCCGCTTTTTCACCAGCATTCATGGTCTTGTCCAGAAGCCCGTTGCCAAAACTGCGGAATGACTCCACATCAATGCCTATCGGCCGGTCACTCACAGCCACCGCAATGGCTTTCCGGCAATGGCTTATATTGAAATGTATTTCTGGATGGTCTGCAAGATAGGGTTTGCCGTGCTCCCCCACCTCAATGCGGAAAGTCCCGATACCGAACTCCGTTTGCAGAAGTTCGGCAAGCATAAGATATGACTTGAGGCAGGCAAAACGGCCGAATGTGTGACTGAAACGAAGCGCTTCGCTGTGACGCGGCTCCGGAACCAAAGACAGCATGCTTTCCACCTCCGCATCGGTGCAGAGTGTCATGTCATCAAAAATCTGAACACGCATCATCCCTTCTTTACGGCTATCTTGAACATCCTGCCGGGAAGGCTGGTCACAAATATGATGCCAAGCACTATGGCAATGGTCACGCCAAGTGCGGTGAACCCTGTTGTTACAGCCGTACCAAGTTCCTTCACCACCACCCAATATGCAGTCCAGAATATACCTGCTCCCGGTATTAACGGAAACACGCCGCAAATCTGGAACACTATTACCGGGCAACGGCGACGCACCGCCATGAACCTGGAGACAAGCACTACTGCCAGCGTAGCCACAAATGTGGATTCTATTACCGATGCCCCTGCCGCACGTATCATGAGCAGATAGACCGCCCATCCTGCCAGACCGCACAATCCCACCGGCATATACTGGTCACGCGGCACCCCAAACAGGACCGCGAAACCCGCAGTGCCAAGGAACGCGGCAATCATCTGTATAGGCCAGACAGCTGTCACAGGGTTTGTCCTCATACCATCCAGCACAATGATTCCGTTCTCTATCCGGCCATCGACAAGGAATGTCAGAGCCACTCCGGCAGCTATGCAGAAAAACACTGTCAAAGCATCTATCAGACGTGTTGAACCCGCTATGTAGTCCTCATTTGCCAGATCACGGATTCCGTTGGTAAAAGGTACTCCGGGAATCAGAGGGATTATGGAACCTATAATCATATTGCCGGGATTCTCACCGAATCCCAAACGATAGAATATGATACATAGAGCCGTTGCCAATGTGCTGCCCAGAATGTTGGTCACTATCTTGGAGAGCCCCCACCTGCATACCATGAGTACAAACGCATAGAGCAGCAATCCAACTACAAATGACACCAGACAATCCATGGGACTGCCGCCGAATATGGCACAGAAAGCGCCGCTTCCCACCGCCGAGGCCATGACCTGCTCCCAGAAAGGTTTTGGTTTCATGGACCTAATTTCAGCCAGGCGTGAACGGGCGTTCATAAGGGAACAGCCTCCAGCCTCTATCTCACGTGACAGACGGTTAACTTCTACAACCTTCTCCAGCTGTGCTCCCTTGAAAGGGATGAACTCCACATTCGAGTAGCTTGTACCTCCCGATGTTATGATACCATTGCTAAGGACAAAGAAATGACCAGAATCTATGCCGTAATGGCGGGTGATGCGTTCCATGGTCTCCTCCACCCTGAATATCTCGGCACCGTTCTCAAGCATAATATGCCCGGCATCGGTAGCCACCTGCATCACATCGGCCAGGCTGTTGTCATTTCCGGAGTTCATCAGAAGCGTTTATTTGCCGTTTGCAAAGTATTTCTTCTTGACCGGGTCACAGGTAAGGCCCACGCCCAACTTTCGGAAAATCTTGCGGTCCACCTCACTCAGCAGGACCGTGCAATGCACCTGACATCCGCGCAGTTCCGGCAGCATATCCAAAGCCTTGCGGCAGTTATCGTCCTGCTGGCTCAGGATTGACAGGGCCACCAGGACCTCATCGGTATGCAGTCGCGGATTGTTACCGTGCAGATAATTGACCTTGGTTTTCTGGATGGGCTCTATCATGTTCTGGGGTATGAGCTTAGTATCATGGTCAATGCCAGCCAAATGTTTTGTAGCATTGAGTATCACCGCTGCGCTGGGACCCAGCAGAGCCGTGGTCTTGGATGTTATGATGGTTCCGTCCGAAAGCTCTATCGCGGCAGCCGGAACGCCGGTCTGCTCCTGACGCTGCTTTGCGGCCACAGTACAACGTCGGGTGGCAGTGGTTATGCCGGCCTTGTTCATGAGCAGCGCTATCTTGTTAACCTCGGTCTCACTGTTCTTGCCGCTGGCCATGTCACCCAGTGCCGTATAGTAACGGCGTATCACCTCATCCTTGGCGGCACGGCAGCACACATCATCGTCACTGATGCAGAATCCTGCCATGTTCACACCCATGTCGGTAGGTGATTTGTAGGGGTTCTCGCCGTAGATTCCCTTGAACAGGGCGTCCAGCACCGGGAATATCTCTATGTCACGGTTGTAGTTCACAGTGGTCTTGCCGTACGCCTCCAGATGGAACGGGTCTATCATGTTCACGTCGTCAAGGTCTGCCGTAGCGGCCTCATACGCTATGTTTATGGGATGTTTCAGGGGCAGGTTCCAGATTGGGAATGTCTCGAACTTGGCATAGCCGGCCTTGATGCCGTGTTTCTGCTCCTGATAGAGCTGGCTCAGGCAGACCGCCATCTTGCCGCTGCCGGGACCGGGAGCCGTCACCACCACAAGCGGACGTGTGGTCACCACATAGTCATTACGCCCGAATCCCTCATCGGAATCAATCAGGGCCACGTTGTTGGGATATCCGTCTATGGTGTAATGTACGTATGTCACTATGCCCAGGCGTTTCAGGCGCTCGCGGAAGGCGTCGGCGCTGGACTGGCCGTTGTAGTGGGTAATAACCACCGAGCCCACCAGCAGTCCACGGGTCTGGAACTCCTCACGCAGGCGCAGCACGTCCATATCGTAAGTGATTCCAAGGTCACTGCGCACCTTGTTCTTCTCAATGTCAAGCGCACTGATAACAATCACAATCTCGGCACAGTCACTCAACTGCATGAGCATACGCAGCTTGCTGTCTGGCTGAAAACCGGGAAGTACACGGCTGGCGTGGTGGTCATCGAAGAGCTTGCCTCCGAACTCAAGATAAAGCTTGTCTCCGAACTGGGCTATGCGCTCCTTGATGTGTTCGGACTGTATCCGCAGATACTTTTCGTTGTCAAATCCGTATATCATAACGGATTGCAAATATAATTAAAGATATCATATTATGTAAACCCGGTTGGTATCACTTTTCCACATTTTTTCTAATTTTGCCGCAACTTGCCAAACAATTTGTCACGACAGGATGCATACTATTACAAAAATACTCAAACGCGGTCTATTACTGACCATTCTGCTGTCCGCAGCCATTCCATGCCACTCTGAATCCGAAAGTGTTGATTCACTCATGAGGTTTGCAGGCAACATACACCAGTTCAACGAGATTTTCCCGCAGGAGAAGGTTTTTCTCCAGTTCGACAACACATCGTATTATACCGGTGAGACCATCTGGTTCAAGGCATTCGTTACAAGCGCCACCACTCTGAGCAGGGCTCAGAGCAAGATTCTTTACGTAGATCTGATCTCCCCTACCGGCGTACTGCTAAAACAGCAGAAACTCATGATAGTGGCTGGCCAGGCTGACGGTTCATTCCCCCTGCTGGACGGCTCAACCGCACAGGCCAGGGAGAAGCGTGGCGTGATAAGCTACCCCAGCGGATTCTATGAAATACGCGCCTACACAAGTTTCATGCTCAACTTTGACCAGGACATCATATTTTCAAGGGTTTTTGCCGTTTATGAGAAACCGGACATAGACGGAGACTACTATGAATCCAACCCCACCATAAAGATCCGCCGTTCCGACTCCAACGAACCCCGTCCCAAGACAGAGAACATGCGTGACATAAACGCGTCATTCTATCCCGAAGGCGGGCATCTTATCATAGGCAAACCGTGCCACGTTGCTTTCAAAGTCACGGACGATACGGGGTTCGGGATTGATGCTCAAGGCACACTTGAAGGGAGCGGCATATCATTCAGTACTGTCCATGACGGAATGGGTGAATTCACCTTCACTCCACAGGAAAGACGCAACCAGGTCAGGATAACGGCCGGTGGCAACACACGCACTTTCCAGCTACCGCAAGCCGAGACATCAGGCTATGCCGTACATGTGGAGTCATGCGGTGCAGACAGCATCCTCATATCGACTGACGGCACGACCGACATGGGCGGCAAAGTCCTTGGAGTTACGCTTACCTGCCGTGGAGAGCTGATGGATTTCGGCACCATAGACACTGGCTCAGGAGAGTCTGAAAGAATAATATCCACATACGGAGTACCCGAGGGAGTATGCCGTATCCATGTATTTGACAAAGACGGAACCCTATACGCAAGCCGCTCGATTTACCACCACAGTCAGGTGACCAAAAGCCCCTTGCTTGATGTAACTACCGACAAGGACACATACGGTCCGTTTGAGAAAGTGACCATGGATTTCAGTCTTGAGGACGGTTCCGGCAACCCGTTCCGTGACCGTTTCTGTCTGGCTGTACGCGATTCCCGCAGCCAGGGCAACGCCTTTGCCGATGACCTTAAGACATCCATGCTGCTGTCATCAGACCTGAAGGGACTCATAGAGACTCCTTCATGGTATTTTGACTCCGATTCGCCGCAGCGCGAATATGCCCTGGACCTTCTCTGCATGGTACAAGGCTGGGAGCGTTATGACTGGAATGTAATGACCGGCCAGAAAGAGTTCACCGAGAAGCATCGCATGGAAGAGAACCTTACCGTAAACGGATGGATAATGAACTCATCTGGCAAGAAACCGGTGGGGAACGTTGAAGTCACCGCTGCCCTTGTTCCGCAGGACAAGAAACTGACCGAGACCTATTCATACAAAACTGATTCCACAGGCTATTTCGGATTTGACATAGGTGTGGATTTCTATGACAGGGCACGTTTCACCATAAATGCGCATGCCGATAAAGAACGCCTGATAGGTCCAAGCGCCAGGATAGTGTTTGACCGCTCAATGATTCCGGGCATCCGTGCATACAAGCCCGAGGAACTGGTTTTCGGAAGCGTTCAGAACAACAAGAGAAAAGCCGAGAAGAAACAGACCGCACCTGAGGATGATGCCCTTCCCACCGTAATCAAGGCCGAGACAGGATACATACTGCGTGACTTGGACATCACTGAAGAAAGGATGTACATAGACTACTTTACGTTCGATGCATACGATGTGGTGAAGGATGTGGAACTGGAACTTGACAAAGGCGAATACTCAACAGACCTGTGGGGTTACCTGCTGGAGAAAGGATATGAGGTGTTCCAGAATGACAGCGGCATTCTTGTTAACGGATTCGAGCCGTTCTTTTACGTGCATGACTCCAAGAAGTTCCTGGATCAGGGCATATTTGAAACTCCCACATCGATTGACTCCAAGGACATTCGCAGCATCATAATCTATGACCGCCCCATGTTCCTTATGAACATTCTCACGCAATGCCCGCTTTATCAGACCCAGCTCAACAAGAGGATACAGATCATCCCCACAGACAGTCTGTATGAACGTTTCCTGCTTATTGACGTGCTGGCAAAGGAGGAGCATGAACGGAGTACGCGCGACGAACTGTTCAACATCAACAGGCGCATAACCACCGTTGACGGCTTCTCAAGGCCGTATGAGTTCTATTCGCCGCAGTATCCCGACGGACCGATTCCCGGCGATGTGGATTACCGCCGTACACTCTACTGGAACCCCAACGTGATAACCGATGAGGAAGGCCATGCCAAGGTTGAGTTCTACAACAGCTCCATCACCAAGCACTTCAACGTGGAAGCCGCAGGTATAACGTCATCGGGCATACCATACACCCTCGATGCCGGATTCTGATTGCAGATACGGCATTTTACCGCAAAATTTGAATCAAAATACGCTTTATTAAATAATAAAGTGCTATCTTTGCGCCCGCCAAGCGCGAAAGTGTCTTGGTTTGTGTTTACAACATATTGTCTAACTTTATCTTAGTTTCAAAATTTAACTAATGGAAGATTTAAAGAATGTAGCTCCCCTTCAGGAATTTGACTGGGATGCTTTTGAAAAC
>Ga0265298_10000137_pt1 | contig 109217 bp, 81 predicted proteins | sample AusTroGonzalo_MG_3_FD_193486 | JGI IMG/M metagenome (GOLD analysis project Ga0265298, IMG submission 193486) | Bovine rumen microbial communities from tropical cattle in Woodstock, Queensland, Australia - Gonzalo_01 | ecosystem: Host-associated > Mammals > Digestive system > Stomach > Rumen ...
TGCCTTCGCGCTTGGTAAATCCGCCGGGGAAACGACCGGCTGCACTGTACTGTTCACGATAATCTACCTGCAAAGGCATAAAATCTGTTCCGGGAACTGCATCTTTTGCGGCACAAACAGTGGCGAGCAATACGGTGTTGTTCATACGGAGAACAACGGAGCCGTCGGTCTGTTTTGCCACTTTCCCGGTTTCAATGGTAATGGTACGTCCATCAGCCAATTGAAGGGTCTTTGTAATTACGTTCATCTTGTTTAAAACATCTAAAAAATAAAAAATGCAAAGACAGCGAAAACCGAACTCAGAAAGCCCGCATATCGCTAAAAAGTGCTGTCTGCTTTCGTGTTCGCATTGTCAAAATGCGGGCGCAAAGTTACACATTATAATATAAATAAACAAAAAAATGATGATTATTTTTCGTTTTTTATGAAAAAAGGCATACCTTTTGCATCCAGCGTATATCACCGTGCTCGAAAAAACACAAATAAATTTGGTATTTTGGTTGCTTATTTGTACCTTTGCCATCTGAAAACTAAAGACAAGATGAAAAAGACAAATATTTGGAAGGCGACAGCCATGATGCTGAGCGCCATGGTAATAGCCTCATGTAACAACAATAAGTTCACAGTGGAGGGACAGATTGGTAATGCCAAAGACTCTGTGCTCTATTTTGAGAATGTGGGAATCGAGGGTATCAGTGTGCTCGACTCTGTAAAACTCGACGAAGCCGGCGACTTCTCCTTCAGCGAGGAGGCTACAGCAGCCCCGGAGTTCTATCGTCTTAGGATTGCAGACCAAATTATCAATGTGAGCATCGACTCCACTGAGACAGTAAAAATCAAAGGCGATTACCCTGACATGGCAACAAATTACACCGTCAGCGGTTCAGATAACTGTGAGAAGATCAGGGAATTGGCCTTCAAGCAGATCAATCTGCAGAACCGTGCCATCGCCATCCAGCAAGACTCTTCACTCACTGTGGAAGCTGCGAACGACAGCATCCTCAAACTTCTGGCCGACTATAAGAACGACGTGAAGTTTAACTATATCTTCAAAGAGCCTTTTAAGGCTTACTCTTATTTCGCTCTTTTCCAAACTTTGGGAAACTGGTTGATTTTCAATCCACGCACCGACAAGGATGACATCAAGGTCTTTGCCGCCGTTGCCACTAGTTGGGATACTTACTACCCACATGCCGAGCGCGGTCAGAACCTACACAACATCGCTATCGAGGGTATAAAGAATCAGCGCATTATAGCAGCAAAGAATGCAAATCTGGAGGTTGACGCCGACAAGGTAAAGGAGGCTGGTGTTCTTGATATCACTCTGTTGGACAACAAGGGTCAGGCACGTCACCTTACAGACTTAAAAGGCCAGGTGGTGCTGCTCGACTTCCACGTCTTTGCCTTGGATGACTCTCCAGCCCGTATCCTAATGCTTCGTGAACTCTATAACAAATACCACGCTCAGGGACTTGAGGTATTCCAAGTATCGCTCGATTCCGACGAACATTTCTGGAAGCAGCAGACGGCCGCTCTACCTTGGATCAACGTGCGTGATGGCGATGGTGTCAACTCAGAGCGTCTGATGATGTACAATATACAGGCCGTGCCTGATTATTTCCTGATTGATCGTGGTAACAATCTCGTGAAGCGTGCCGCCCAGATCAAGGATCTGGAGGCAGAAATAAAGAAACTGCTTTAAAGAAAGAATCTGTTCATATATGCAAGAAAAAAAACGCTTTTTCTTGCATATATGAAACCTTTTCATTACCTTTGCACCCACAAAAAAGAAAAGTCGGCATAGCTCAGCTGGTTAGAGTATCACCTTGACATGGTGGGGGTCCTTGGTCCGAATCCAAGTGTCGACACTCATAAAAGAGCCCCGCAAATGATGTTCATTTGCGGGGCTCTTTTATTTCTCCAACACACAAGACTTAGAAATCCACCCTATAGGCAATATTCGGGAAAGTGAGCGACGTGAACTTATCCACAATTTCATGCGTTCGGATGTCGAAAGTTTGCCCTTGGAAGGAGCGTATTCCAAGATACTCCAAAATAAAGTGATGAGCCGTCTTCCTGCCATTGAACGTATACTTTACAGAGAAGGCATAGCCCACATTTACACCTTTCATCTGCTTGCTGTATGGATGATCACCATCTTCAGGAATTGATCTATCAGGACGCGACACGACATCTTCATAGGTGAACCCCTCTGGCATTGGCGTATATCGCTCACCACCCATCAGAGTTAATCGGCCATTGAGACCAAAGACATTCTTATGGTTCCGACCAACCATCCACTCTTTACCACCTAAGAGGTTGGCGATATAGCCACGATCGAGACGCGTACGATGCCACACTCTCTGGGCATCACGGTATTCCGACTTGAATACCGTTGCTGTCAACATGCCATAAAAACCATCCTTCAGATAGCGCTCCAACGTGAAGTCGATACCGTAGTTACGGCCAGCTCCCGTGTTGACTAGTGCTTTGTCCTGAAAGAACTTACGGTGGTTGATAATAGAATAGGTTGTGCCCTCTTCTACAGGCACATCAAAGAGATACTGCCAATAAGGTTCAATCTTCATCATGGCATTATCTCCCAAACGCTGAGCAAACGATGCAGAGACATAGTGCGAACGGGTAAGACCGAGATTCTTATTAGGAGAAGGACATCCAGACTGAGCATCCGGCAATAGTACGAAGTAAGCATCCGTCGCCTCCTTACGACTATTCTGTGCATAAGCCACAGAGAATGTGCTCAAAGGAGATGTCTTATACTGTACACTGAAACGAGGTTCTACGATCCACTGATTGTTGAGATTGAACCACATCACATTGACACCAGCCACAGTTGAGAGGCGACTACTGATAGAAACTTTATGGTTAGTATAGAAACGGGTAAGTCCCGTATTCCCGTCCGACTCGTAGACACGGTATAACGGACCACCTACGATACTAATATGATCAAGCTTTGTACGGAAATCCATATGCTGGTGTTCGAAACCATTCTGCATGGTGTAACGTGAGGAGAACTTATGCTGATGTTGTATACTGGTGATAATATTCCATGACTTGTTACGACCAGCCATGTCGGGCATCTTATTGAGCTGCTCATCATAGTCGTTCACTCCTAATTTGGTATAACTTCCCGTATAGGCGATGCTAGTGCGCAGAGTACTTCCCGCACGGAAACGGTAGATATGCGTCAATCCTGTTGCCCAGTTACGCTGACGCGACCATGAATCGTTCGTGTCCCACAACGTCTCTCTCTCCGACAATTCTGGCACCTTATTTTCGTAGTTATCAATCAGACTCGTAAACCATACAGAGAATGTGCCTGCATGGGTAGTGGGGAAGTTCAGCTTGAAACTCAGATCCTGATAGTCGATTGTCTCCTTGTCCATATTGATAGCATGCATCTTCTTTGCAAGTTCAAGAAAACTATAGCGGTAATTCACGAGGTACGAGGCTTTCGAATTCCTACCCAACGGTCCTTCTGAGGCGACATCAACACCTAGGGTACCCACTTGAACGGTATGTTCGTACTTCGTATTATTTCCCACACGCATCTTCATATCGAACGCTCCAGACAAAGCATTACCGAACTCTGCCGGCATAGCACCTGTGAGGAAGTCGCTGTTGGCCAGCACCGTACCATTGAGAGAGGTAAAGATTCCACCACCTGCCTCCGAGATATCCGCGAAGTGGTTGGGATTATTCACCTCAACGCCCTCCACACGCCACTGTAACATCTGTGGCGAGTTACCGTGGATACTGATGCCATTCGTAGCACCACCAGAGGCCACACCCGCGAACATCGAGGCTGTACGAGCAGGATCGGCCATACCACCAGCATAACGATTGGCCTCTTCCACACTGAACATACGTGCGCCCACTTGCGCCATCTCATTGAGTGGCATCTGTTTGTTCACACGTGGTTTTACGACAATCTCGTGAAGAGTGGATACACGTTCTCGCATCTGGAGATTCAACACCATTTCTTTTCCTGAAGAAAGCAACTGTTCCTTAAGTACCACCGGCTCATAGCCTACATAACTAGCCTTTATGGAATGTCGTCCAACAGGCACTCTCTTTATGACAAAGTTTCCGTTCATATCAGAGACGGTAGCGGTACTACAGTCGTTGTCAACCTGAATTGTCACACCAATCATCGGCTCTCCCGATGCCACATCGTTCACTTGCCCACGGATTGTCTGTGTGGCTTGTGCCCCTGCCACCATAGGGAACAGCAGCATCGTTATTATAGCTGCTATAGAAAACAATCTTTTCATTCTTTCTTAATTAATGTTTCGTTTATGTGTTACTTTGCTAAATCCTTCTATTACTTTTTTCTGACATGCATCTCTCCAGACACTATACTATCAGGCCATAGCCTAACACTATTTCTGTCTGCAAAAGTAGGGTATAATAAGTGCAACTCGGTTGCAAAAAAACTCTTACTTACCAATACCCCTTTCTTTATTTGACGAGATGAGTATCCAAATAGTTGCAATACCATTACTTTTTCGTCAGATATCTACTTGTCATCATATCGAGCAAATAACAACAAGAGCCACAAGGGAACTATTTCTCCTTTGTGACTCTTGCTAGTTGGAAGAACGTCCGTTCGCTATCTCTGGGGTACGATTACCCGATAATTACCACTCAAATGCATAAAGGCAAAAAGGCGAAGCAGACCATCATAATAAGCATCGAAATAACCATCGTCGAAAGGTTCGTGTTTGGCATTCCAAAGAGCATCCACGAATTCCTTGCTTTTATCATGACCACACATTATCGACGCAGCGGCAGACGTCGCCACGAGACCAATACTATGACGTAGTTTCCGATAACCACCAGCCTGCAGAATCTCATCGCCTTCGGGGAGCGATCCATCAACTCGATACTGATCGACAAATGTGTCAACACCTTGACTATAGAGAAAGTTCTGGATCTTCTCGCCATATTGGCGCTGCCACTCACCGTCAGCACAGCTCCACTCGTAGTCAAGAGTGATGTTCATCGGCACACGCCATGAATCATAGCGGAAATTATTGTTACCGAAACGACGGGGTGCGCCCTGCTGATTCTGAGACATGCCTGGGAAACGAGGCATCTGCATCTCACTACCATCATACTGACACATGTCGGCATTCAGGCCCGTCTGCTCATTGATGGCCTTGTGCAGGAACTCACGACTTTTCTGGGCACACTCTTTCCAATAGTCACTACGCCCGTCGTCTGCCCACTTCGCCCATACTTCGTAGAAAGCAGGGATATGATAACTAGGATCGGTATAGCGCTGCCCGAAACCATCAGGTGTAAAGGTAATCAGTTGTGTCTCAGGATCTATCAGGTACATCTTCTGCGGACCTGTCTGCTGGGGACCAAAGCCAGGAAATCCACCCTGACGAGGCTCTGGCTCATACTCTTTGGGTTGAATGCAATCAAGGATGTGCTGTGCCTCTGCCTTGTAGTTGATGCCGGTATCGTTTCCCCAACGATTCGAGGCGAAAATCAATGAGGTAATGAAATAGAGTTCTCCGTCGGAGGCTGCGCCCTCTGCATTATGTGTTCCATCGGTCTTACAACTCCATGCGAAGTAGCCTTTACGGTTGCCATCCTGATGCTGCATATACTTCTTACTCCATCGCCACAGACGGTCAAAGATATCCTTCTCACCGAACTGCACTGCGATCATCATCCCATATGACATTCCCTCGGTACGTGCGTCGTGGTTTTTCACGTCAGAAACATAGCCCATCGTATCGCCCACCTCGAAATAAACCTTGTTAGGGCCACGGAATACATCGTCGAACACAGTCTTCAGTTTCGCGTCGACATCGACCTGTTTATAACCCATCTCCACAAAGAGATTTCGGTACTGGCCGGTTTCAAATCCACCTTTTTCCCAAGGCGTGAGCGCCATCATTTGGATGGTCAGCATCATCAGTGATGCTAGAATAATTGATTTCTTCATTTTTTTAAATAGTTGATGTCAGAATGTGTTTAGGTTTATCCCTTCTACAATTATTTTCCTAATAATGGCTGCAAAGATAATCATTTTTTTCGTAACTTTGCAGCAAACATCTAATAAAATGGAAGTCGTATTGGTCAGACATACCCGAGTGAATGTTCCTAAGGGAATGTGCTATGGACAAACAGACGTGGCAGTAGCCGACACTTTCGAACAAGAGGCTGCCGTTACGAAGCTGAATCTGTCACGACACCTACCCTTCGATCAGGTCTTTTCGTCACCGTTAACGCGAGCACGACTGTTGGCAGTATACTGCGGGTATAAAAAGCCCGTGCTCGATGACCGAATTATGGAAATGTCGATGGGCGTATGGGAGATGCAGATGTTTGATGAAATCAAGGATCCTCGCCTTGATGCTTGGTATAAGGACTATATGCACCTGCCGACACCCGGAGGCGAGAGCTTTCCCATGCTTTACCAGAGAGTGGCGACATTTCTCGACGAGGTAAAGACAAAACCCTACCGACGCATCGCAGTCTTTGCCCATGGGGGTGTGCTGCTTTGTGCAGGGCTCTATGCAGGACTATTCACTGAGCAAGAGACATGGAACAACTTGGTAGATTATGGTGGAATAGAAAAGATCACGATATGAAAAAGATCATTATGATTACTGGCGGCCAACGATCTGGCAAGAGTCGTCATGCAGAGGAACTAGCACTCCGTCTGTCGCCTCATCCCGTCTATCTGGCCACTGCACATCTCTGGGATGATGAGTTCCGCGAACGGGTGCGGAAACATCAGCAACGACGCGGTCCCCAGTGGACGAATATCGAAGAAGAGATGTACCTAAGTCGACATGACCTTACGGGACACGTGGTAGTAATCGACTGCGTGACATTATGGTTGACAAATTTCTTTTACAAAACCTCTGATGTTGACCAAACACTCAAGACCGTCAAAGAAGAAATTGACCGCTTCACCGACCACGATGCTACTTTTATCTTCGTTACCAACGAGATTGGCAGTGGCGGTGTGAGTGAGAATGCCATACAGAGGAAATTCACGGATCTCGAAGGCTGGATTAACCAATATATCGCCCAGAAAGCTAACGAGGTTATTCTGATGATCAGTGGAATACCAATAAAAATCAAATGAGGACCTTCAATATCCAGATGCCCGACAAGTCTATGCGTCCGGCAATCCAGACAAAGATTGATAACCTGAACAAACCCAAGGGTTCACTCGGCAGGTTGGAGACGTTAGCCATGCAGATCTGTCTTATCCAACAGACTCTCACACCAAAGCTTCTTTCACCTTGCCATCTGCTGTTCGGCGGTGACCACGGCATCGAACGCGAGGGGGTCAGTATCTCACCACGCGAAGTGACGTGGCAGCAGATGATTAATTTCACCCATGGCGGTGGCGGGGTTAACATGTTCTGTCGCCAACACGGTTTCAAGCTACGTATTATTGATGTCGGCGTCGACCATGACCTGAGTGGCATTGATGGTATTATTCATCGTAAGATTGCCCGCGGCACCCGAAATTTTCTCTATGAACCTGCCATGACAACCGAGGAGTTCGACCAAGCCATCCGCATAGGTAGTAACCTGGTTGACGACTGCATCGCTGATGGCTGTACCATCCTTTCTATCGGCGAGATGGGTATTGCCAACACCTCTCCGTCAAGTATCTGGATGAGTCTGTTCGGACAGTTACCTCTCGAGACATGCATCGGTGCCGGAGCCGGTCTAGCCACAGAAGGGGTCTACCTCAAACAACAATTACTGAAACGGGCCGTCAACCACTTCCTAACTGACAATACTGTTACATCGTCTTCTGTGGAAAATATCATCGCCTATTTCGGCGGCTACGAGATGGTTGCAGCCATCGGTGCCATGCTTCGCGCCGCAGAGCAACGCCTTATCATATTGATAGACGGATTCATCATGACGGCCTGTGCTTTGGCCGCCATCCAACTTTATCCAACCGCTAAGGAGTACATGATCTTCACCCACTGTGGTGACGAGAACGGACACAAGAAGATGCTTGACATTCTTCAAGTAAAAGCTTTACTCAATCTGGGCTTACGACTCGGTGAGGGAACTGGCGCCCTCTGTGCCTTTCCCATCGTAGACTCTGCCGTAAGGATGATTAATGAGATGGACCATTTTGAACACGCAAAAATTACTAAATATTTCTGACCACCATGGAGATCCATATTGACTCACTCCGTCCAAAAGACCAGAACTCATCAGAACGCTGTCGTTGGTACGATCGTACCTGGGCCGCCTTCATTTTCTTTACCCGTCTGCCCTTCTGGCGATTGCACAAGCCGCCTAAAACGTGTTATCAGGCAGTTGTCGAGCACTGGCCGCTCACTGGTTGGCTCACGGGCAGCACGATGGCCGCTACACTCTACTTTGGTAGTATGGTCGTACCCTACGCTATTGCTGTTATCACCGCCATTAGCATGCGAATGCTTATGACTGGAGCCCTTCACGAAGACGGACTGGCCGACTTTCTCGATGGTTTCGGAGGCGGAGGTACTGACCGCCAGCGTATCTTAGATATCATGAAAGACTCACACATCGGCACCTTTGGTGTACTAGGACTTTTCATATACGTATTGCTCTTGGGAACCGTCCTATTTTCCATGTCGCCTAAAATGGCCGCTCTAACCATCCTTGTCGCCGATCCTTATAGTAAGATGGTGACTAGCCAACTGATTATGATGATGCCATATGCACGACAAGAGGACGAAGCAAAGGCCAAAACCGTTTATAGGAAAATCGACTGGAAGGCTGGCATCAGTCTTGCCATTCAGGGACTGCTTCCCATGGCAACCTTTCTCTACCTAACCCACCTGTCATGGGAGATGGTTATCTTCTTACCTTGTCTAATAATGTATTTCCTCTACCTGCTCATCTGGCGTCGTCTACACGGCTATACCGGTGACTGCTGCGGCGCAGTCTATCTTCTGGTAGAACTGACAACCTGCCTGGTCGTCTGTACGTTAACAACAAATCCATGATGTCAACGCGACTAAACCAACCATCCATACCTCTGTCATCCGATTGATGCGAACAGCAATCAGCATATCTTCTTTCGTCAACAGACGATCATGATCACCAATATAAGGTTTATAGAAAAGTTCGCCAAAATAATAATGAGGACCACCAAAACGACAATCAAGGATTCCGGCAAGAGCGGCTTCCGGATAGCCGCTGTTGGGTGAGGCATGGTTACTACCATTGCACCAAACAAATGACAACAAGTCAAGCCTTCCCGACACAAGAATCATCAATAAGGCCGTAAGACGGGCAGGGAGATAGTTGGCCACATCATCGATATAGGCGGCCCAACAACCAAACGCTCTATAACGCTTCGTACGGTAGCCAATCATCGAATCAAGCGTATTCACCATCTTATAGGTCAGCATACCAGGTGTTCCTAATAGAGCCAACCAAAATAGTGGGGCGACCACCCCATCACTAAGATTCTCTGCAAGAGTCTCGAGGGCTGCAGTCATCACTTCCTGGGCAGAGAGCTCCGACGTGTCGCGTCCCACAATACGAGCCACCTGCCGTCGCCCCTCGTCTAACGACCGGTCGAGGGCGAGAAATACCTGACGTACCTCCCGAATGAGCGTCGTGCCAGCCAGACAGTAGAAAACCAACAGCATATCAAAGAGATAGAAGAGCACAGGTTGCCGGGTACCATCACTAAGAGGTATTGTGAACATACTCAACAGCTCTCTGATACCCCACGTCACTCCAAAAACCAAAAGGATTAAAGTAACTGCCACCACAGCGCCCTTCAATTTGCGAAAGCGTCCCTTATTGAACCAATACTCACAAAACGAAATCATCCGTCCAAAGCACACCACAGGATGCGGTAACCGCACTCCCCGACTGTGTCCCCTTAACCATATCCTCTGTGGATCACCGAGAACAAGGTCAAGCACCCAACCAAATAACAAAGACAACGGATTGATCATTGATTACGAGCCAATACGCTAAACCTTTTTTCTTCATTTATGATACTATTATGCAAAATTAGAAAAAAAAGCGCGAATCAACAACATCTCTCCCCAAGAAGTTGTATCTTTGCATCTCGGAACTTAAAACTACGATAACAATGAAGAAAACCCTTTCGACTTTAACACTCGCGGTTCTAGTACTCGGCGTAGAAGCCAAAGTAAGACTACCTCACATCATATGTGATAACATGGTACTACAACAGCAGACCGAGGCTCGTCTCTGGGGATGGACTCAACCCGGCAAGACGGTGAAGGTTACCACTTCATGGGATTGCACGACAACGATGAGCAAAGCTGACAAAGACGGGCGATGGCTCGTAAAAGTAAAGACCCCAAAAGCAAGTTACGATCCACTATCAATCACATTCGATGACGGAGAACCGGTAACCGTCAGTAATGTCGTAGCCGGTGAGGTGTGGGTATGTGCTGGACAGTCGAACATGGAGATGCCGGTAAAAGGATTCTGGCAATGCCCCGTAAAAGACTATAATCAAGTAGTCATTGATGCCGTCAATCACAGAGGAGTACGTTCTGTGAAGATTCCCAGCGTGATGCGTGCTGAGCCACAGGATGACGCTCTATGCGAGTGGAAGACCTGCTCTCCTAATACCGTCGGTGACTTCTCGGCCACTGGTTATTTTTTTGCTCGCACCATACACCAGGCACTGGACATCCCCGTCGGAATCATTGAAGCGAATAAAGGAGGTACGCGCGTAGAAAGTTGGCTAACGAAAGAAAACTTGCAGGAATACACCAACGACCCGACAGATTCCGTCACGATCTGCAAGAGATGGGAGATGTATGATTATCACCGCTCCATGCTCTGGGGAAACGGAACTTTCAACCCCATCCTGAACTATACCATTAAAGGTATCCTATTCTACCAGGGCTGCTCAAACGTCGGTGATCCCGGTAATCAATATGCTGAGCGCCTGACATTGCTCGTTGAGCAATGGCGTTCACAATTCGGATTAGGAGAGATTCCCTTTTATTTTGTTCAGATTGCTCCCTATGCCTATAACGATGATCTCGACGACACTAGCGGTGCTTTGTTGCGTGAACAGCAGCACAAGGCCAGTCAGATGATCCCCAATAGTTCTCTTGTCTGCACAAACGATTTGGTTTTCCCCTATGAATTTTCACAGATTCATCCTGCTCAGAAGCAACAGGTGGGTGAACGACTGGCCTATACCGCGCTCAACCGCGACTATGGCTTTGAAAAAATACTTTATAAGAGTTCGACGTTCAAAGACATGATCATCAAAGACTATGCCGCCTATATCCATCTGCAGGACAATTACCACAGTGACGCTCCTTTTGAGGATATCAAAGGTTTTGAGATTGCCGGTGAGGACAAGGTCTTCTACCCCGCCGAAGCCCAGCACTTTTGGCAACCTGGCGGTAACTACTGGGATGAGGCCATCAAGGTCTACTCGCCTAAGGTCAAAAAACCCGTAGCTGTACGTTACTGTTTTAAGAACTTCCAACTCGGCAACATGAAGAACGGGGCCAACCTGCCCCTATTCCCGTTCCGTACCGACAATTGGTAATGTAATCGTTTACTTAGAAATATGAATCATCCATTAGACATCTTTCATTATTGTCCAAAATGTGGCAGTGAGCTATTCAAGGAACACAATTTCAAAAGCAAACACTGCTCGAAATGTGGGTTCACTTATTACCAGAACCCCAGTTCGGCAACAGCCGCTTTTATCCTAAACGAAAGAAACGAGCTGTTGGTCGTCCGTCGTGGGAAAGAACCAGCCAAGGGCACACTTGACCTACCAGGCGGTTTTGTTGACAATGAAGAGTCCGGTGAACAAGGTATGGTACGTGAAATCAAGGAGGAAACGGGTCTCACAATCGATGCCGATAACGTAAAATACCTTTTTTCCATTCCTAACACATACCCCTACTCAGACATGGAGATTCACACACTCGATATGTTCTTCATCTGTCATACAAACGAGAGCGTCATGCCACAAGCCGATGACGACGCAGCCGAATGTCTTTGGGTATCCCTTCATGATGTGGATGTTAGGCATTTTGGACTACACTCTATCCGTCAAGCCGTTCAACGCTTCCTACAAGATAATTGTTAAGAAAACAAAAAATCCTATATATAAATAAGGTGAGAGAAAGTTTTTTGCTTACTTTTGCAGCCCGTAAGAAATAAAAACAAGACGAAGTATGCAGAAAAACTTAGTGATCGTGGAGTCTCCAGCCAAGGCAAAGACCATTGAGAAGTTTCTCGGAAAGGACTTTAAGGTCATGTCAAGCTATGGACATATCCGCGACTTGAAGAAAAAAGAACTAAGCGTCGATGATAAGACGCTTGAGCCAGAATACGAGATTCCCGAAGAAAAGACCAAGTTGGTAGCCGACCTGCGTTCAAAAGCAGCCAAAGCCGAAAAGGTCTGGCTCGCATCCGATGAGGACCGTGAGGGAGAAGCCATCTCATGGCATCTGTGCGAGGTGCTCGGGCTCGACAAGCAGAAGACCAACCGCATTGTCTTCCATGAAATCACCAAAACGGCTATTCTTGATGCCATTGAACATCCTCGCCATCTGGACATGAACCTGGTGAACGCACAACAGGCACGCCGTGTGCTTGACCGTATCGTCGGCTTCAAGCTCTCACCCGTCTTGTGGAGGAAAGTCAAGCCTGCTCTCTCTGCCGGTCGCGTGCAGAGCGTGGCTGTCCGACTAATTGTTGAGCGTGAACGTGAGATTCAGAACTTCAAGAGTGAAATATATTATAGTGTGAACGGTATCTTTGCTGTCACCAACCCCGACGGTTCGGCAACAGAGGTAAAGGCACTATTGGGTTCACGATTTAAGACAGAGAACGAAGCGATGGCCTTCTTGGAGAAGTGCAAGGAAGCAACATTCACCGTAGAGAGTATCACAAAAAAACCAGTCAAGCGCACACCGGCACCTCCTTTCACCACATCCACCCTCCAGCAAGAGGCTGCCCGTAAGCTCGGCTATACGGTCAGTCAGACGATGATGGTAGCGCAACACCTTTATGAGAATGGACGTATCACTTATATGCGTACTGACTCTGTCAACCTCTCGAATCTCTGTCTCGGTGCCAGCAAGGAAGAGATTGCTAAGCTATATGGCAGCAACTATAGCAAGCCCCGTCAGTATCACACCAGCGCCAAGGGAGCACAAGAGGCACACGAAGCCATCCGCCCAACATACATGGATCAGGCAGAGATAGAAGGAACTGCACAAGAGAAGCGACTGTACGAACTGATTTGGAAACGCACGATTGCCAGCCAGATGGCCGATGCAGAGATTGAAAAAACCACCATTAACATTCAGGTCAGCGGATGCGACGAACAGTTTGTTGCCCAGGGTGAACTGGTGAAGTTCGATGGATTCCTTAAGGTCTACCGTGAATCTTCCGATGATGATGAGCAGATTGACGAGTTCGGACACCTCCTTCCCCCATTGAAGAAAGGACAGGAACTAGTCCGTCGCGAGATTCTCGCCACAGAGCGCTTCAGTCAGGGACCACAGCGATACACAGAGGCTAGCCTCGTACACAAGATGGAAGAGTTGGGTATCGGTCGTCCGTCAACATACGCCCCAACCATCTCAACAATCCAGCAGCGCGAATATGTGCAGAAAGGTGATAAGAAAGGTGAGGAACGCAGCTATTCCCTCTTCCAACTGAAAGGGAAGCAAATCAACCAGAAGACTCGTAAAGAGATGGTTGGCTCAGAGAAAGGAAAACTTATTCCCACCGATGTAGGTATCGTCGTGAATGACTTCTTGATGAAGAACTTCAAGGATATTATGGACTATAACTTCACTGCAAAGGTGGAGCAGGACTTCGATAGAATCGCTGAAGGTGGTGAGAAGTGGACAGACATGATGCACACGTTCTATAACGACTTCAAGCCTACCGTCGAGAAGACCATGAACAGCCGTAATGTACACAAGGCCGGTGAGCGCCTGTTAGGCGTTGATCCCAATAGCGATCGGCCCGTATTCGTAAAAATCGGCCGTTTCGGACCTGTTGTACAGATAGGTACCGCTGAGGATAAGGACAAACCACTGTTTGCTCAGTTACCTAAAGAACAGAGCATGGAGACTATCACCATCGATGAAGCGCTTGATCTATTCAAGTTACCACGTGAGGTGGGCGAATTTGAAGGAAAGCCTGTCACCATCGGTGCCGGTCGCTTCGGTCCCTACGTCCTTCACGACAGAAAATACACGTCACTCCCCAAGGGAGCCGACCCCATGACCATCACCCTCAATGAGGCTATCGCGCTAATTGAGGAGAAACGTCAGCAAGACAACAAGAAACATCTGAAGATTTTCCTCGAGGACGCGAAACTGGAGGTCCTCAACGGTCGGTACGGTCCCTATCTGGTATACGACGGCAAGAACTATCGTCTGCCGAAGTCCCTTCATGAGAAAGTCGCAGAGCTTACTTACGACGAGTGCATGAAAGTTATCCATGCAACTCCTGTAAAGAAAGGTTGACATGACACGTATTATCCTCGTCGGCTATATGGGAGCTGGAAAAACCACAATCGGCAAGGCGCTCTCACAGGAACTGGGCATTGTATTCTATGACCTCGATTGGTATATCGAAAACCGTATGCGCAAGACCGTTACCCAAATCTTTGCCGAGAAAGGTGAGGAAGGATTCCGTCTGATAGAGCATAACATGCTCCATGAGATAGCAGAATTTGAGGATGTAATCATCAGTTGCGGTGGTGGAACACCTTGTTTTTTCGACAACATGGACTACCTCAACGAACAAGGACAGGTAATATACCTGAAAGCGACACCTGAGGTACTATACAAACATTTGTTAATGAGCAAGGGTGAACGCCCGTTGCTGAAAGGCAAGAGTCCCGAGGAACTCATTACCTTCATCAGGGAACAGTTAGAGAAACGGGAAATATTTTACAACAAGGCGCGTTACACACTGGATGTCAGTCTGATGGACAATTATGAGAAAATCAAAATCAGCATCGCCAAAATTCGCGAGTTGCTCTCTCTATAACACCTAATCACCCTAACAAACCGATTTGAAAAGTCATGAAGAAATGGACGATTGAAGATTCGAAAGAGCTCTATAACATCACTGGTTGGGGCACTTCCTATTTCGGCATCAACGACAAAGGTCATGTCTATGTCACACCGTGTAAAAACAAGACACAGATTGACATCCGCGAGGTCATGGACGAACTCGCACTGCGCGACGTCACTCCGCCTGTATTGCTACGCTTCCCCGACATCCTCGACAACCGAATCGAGAAGACGTGGAGTTGTTTCAAAAGGGCAGCCGAGGAGTATGAGTACAAAGGAGAGAATTACGTCATCTATCCTATCAAGGTGAATCAGATGCAGCCCGTCGTCGAGGAGATTATCTCACACGGCAAAAAGTTCAACTTAGGACTTGAGGCAGGTTCTAAGCCCGAACTCCATGCCGTTATCGCCGTTCAGTGCCAAAGCGATTCTCTAATCGTCTGTAACGGCTATAAAGACCAGAGCTATATCGAACTGGCACTGCTTGCACAAAAGATGGGTAAGAAGATCTTCATCGTCGTTGAAAAACTTAACGAACTGGAGATCATCGCGAAAGTGGCAAAAAAATTGAATGTCCGTCCTAACATTGGCATCCGCATTAAACTAGCCTCCAGTGGTAGCGGCAAATGGGAGGAAAGCGGCGGTGATGCCAGCAAATTCGGCTTAACAAGTGCAGAACTATTGGAAGCTCTCGAGCTATTGGACAAGAAAGACATGCGTGACTGCCTGCGTCTGATTCATTTCCATATCGGATCTCAAATTACTAAGATTCGTCGTATCCAAACAGCGCTCCGCGAGGCCTCACAATTCTATATTCAATTGCATAAGATGGGCTACAACGTTGATTTTGTTGACTGTGGCGGTGGTCTTGGCGTCGACTATGACGGCACTCGCTCACCCTCGAGCGAAAGCTCCGTTAACTACTCCATTCAGGAATACGTCAACGATTGTATTTATACCTTTGTCGAGGCTGCCAACAAGAATAATCTTCCCCATCCGAATATCATCACAGAGAGCGGACGCTCCCTGGCAGCTCACCACTCCGTACTTGTCATCGATGTGCTAGAGACAGCCTCCCTACCAGAAATGCCCGAGGAGTTCGAGCCCGATGAGGAGAGCCATCAGTTAGTGAAGGATCTCTATGATATATGGGACAACCTCTCACCACGGAATGTGTTGGAAGACTGGCATGATGCGGAACAGATCCGCGAGGAAGTGCTCGATCTTTTCAGTCATGGCATCGTCGACCTGAAAACTCGCGCCGAGATTGAGGCCATGTATTGGAGCGTGTGTCATGAAATCAATATCCTTACAAAAGGTCTAAAGCATATTCCAGAGGAGTTGATGAACATCGACAAGCTCTTAGCCGACAAATATTTCTGTAACTTTTCTCTGTTCCAGAGTTTGCCAGATTCATGGGCCATCGACCAACTTTTCCCCATCATGCCTATCCAGCGTCTTGACGAACGTCCTACACGTAATGCAACCATCCAAGATATCACATGCGACTCAGACGGAAAGGTAGCCAACTTCGTGACCAACCGCAATAACTCGCACTCCCTTCCTGTTCATCCGCTCAGGAAGAACGAATCTTACTATCTGGGGGTATTCCTCGTGGGCGCTTATCAGGAGATCCTAGGCGACATGCACAATCTGTTCGGTGACACAAATGCCGTACATATCTCTGAGAAAGACGGTTCCTATCATATCGACCAAATCATCGATGGTGAGACCGTGGCCGAGGTGCTCGACTACGTCCAATACGATCCCAAGAAACTCGTCCGTCAGTTGGAGGTATGGGTAGCCAAGAGTGTTAAACAGGGTAGGATTTCCCTTGAGGAAGGCAAGGAGTTCCTGAGTAACTATCGTTCTGGGTTATATGGTTACACCTATCTCGAATAAAGAAAAAACACAAAAGTGAAAGAGAAAATCACGATAGTTAAAGTAGGTGGTGCCATCGTCGAGGACGATGCCCAACTCACCCAATTGCTCAAGAAGTTCTGTACAATTGAGGGAAAAAAAGTTTTGGTACATGGTGGTGGCCGCAAGGCTACAAAAGTAGCAGAAGCTCTCGGCATTGAATCGAAGATGGTAGGTGGACGCCGCGTCACCGATGCCGACATGCTCAGTGTGGTGACCATGGTGTATGGGGGACTTGTCAACAAGAATCTTGTGGCCCGTCTTCAGGCTAATGGAGTGAATGCCATCGGCCTTACTGGCGCCGATATGGATATCATCCGTAGTCACCGTCGCCCCCCAGTTGCGATCTCCGGGGTTTCTACTCTCGTCAATTTCGGCTTCGTGGGCGATGTTGACCATGCTAATGGTGAGATGCTTAGTCGACTGATTGAGGTTGGCATCACACCAGTCATGGCCCCACTGACCCACGATGGGCAAGGGAACATTCTAAACACCAATGCTGATACAATTGCCAGTGAGACCGCCAAGGCTCTGGCGTCTTACTACGACGTGACACTCATCTTTTGTTTTGAGAAGAAGGGAGTGCTCAGCAATCCTGAAGACGATGATTCTGTCATTCCTGTCATCACGCATGCGGACTTCGAGCGCTATAAAGCCGACGGGACCGTTAGCGGAGGTATGCTGCCAAAGATTGAGAATGCACTTTCCGCCATCGATGCCGGTGTGAAAGAGGTAATCATCACCCTTGCTACAGCTATTGACAGTTCCTCTGGCACAACGATCAGATAAGCCAAGCCACCAAGGACATTAAAAACAACATAATTTTGCTCTTTGTGTCCATGGTAAAAAACTCTTATTTATTTGTAACTTTTCCCGTTTTCAATCGTCATTCTATTATAGAGAGGATGAAAAAGATTAGTTTCCGAAATGATATCCTGCCGCTAAAGAACGAGCTCTACCGGCTTGCCTTTCGCATCACTCTCAACGCGGAAGAGGCAGAAGATATTGTACAGGAGACCATGATTAAGGTTTGGAATAGACGCACTCAATGGAATGAGATTGAATCAATCGAGGCTTTTTGTCTGACAATCTGTCGACATTTATCACTCGACAAAAGACGCAAGATGGAAAATCTCAATCAATTTCTAGAAGAGGAAGATTACAACGCGCCAGATCCACATCACTCATCCAATCCTGAGGAACAGGCCATGCAGCAAGATAAAATTCTTCTGATACAACGCCTCATTAACAGACTCCCGGAAAAGCAACGCACAGCCATGCAACTGAGAGAATTCGAGGAGAAAAGTTATAAAGAGATCGCAGCGATCATGGACATCAGTGAAGAACAGGTTAAAGTTAACATCTTCCGAGCTCGTCAGACCGTTCGACAAAAATATATAGATACAGAAAAATATGGACTATAAGTATATCGAACAATTACTAGAACGTTACTGGCAGTGTGAAACCACTCTGCAGGAGGAGTCTATCCTGCGTGCATTCTTCAGTCAGGAGATGCCAGACCTTCCGGAGAACATCCGAAAGTATCAGTTTCTTTTTTCCTGCGAGTTTCAGAAAGAAGAACCTCTAGGTGATGATTTCGATGTGAAGATGCTGGAGATGATCGGCGAGGAAGCCCCCAAGAGCAAGACCATCAGTCTGACAAGTCGTCTGATGCCGTTGTTTAAGGCTGCAGCCATCGTAGCTATCATTCTGACCCTCGGCAATGCTGCTCAGGCTCCTTGGGATCGTGGTTGGGATGACCCAAAAGATGCCTATGCCAAATTCCATGAACAGAAAGGCGATTCTGTCAACGTACTGGGCACCATTCAAGCCGAGAACCTAAGCGATAGTACAAAGGTGAGTGCCTCGGAGCCGGCAAGTTATTACGAATAAGATTTTTCTATGCTTTCTATATATAAATAATCAGTTATTAAAACAAAAGGAAACTGTGAAGTTCCCCATTCTCTCAAATCTTTTTCCCTAATACCAATGATATGAAATGGGCTGCCTCCGAACTATTGGAAGCAGCCCATTTCAACATTTCGAGATTCTATTTCCGAAGTCTTTCATTCAGTTGGTACAGCGAAGGAAGGAAAATACACATTGAGAACAGCAATGCCATTTGGACCGTGTGACTGTTATCACCAAATAGATCGTTAAGTGTCAGCGACGGATCGGGAAAGAAATTGTAGACCACGTACACCACCGTATTATTCACCCAATGATAGACCACTCCGGGAACAATACTATCTGTACGATAATACATCCATCCTAACAGCAGACCGATCAGGAATGCATGTGGCATCTGTGCAGGATTCATGTGAATCAGTGCGAAAAGAACGGCTGAGATACCGATAGCTATCCACGAGTTAGCCCTCACACGAAGCAAAACCCTTAGGACTGCACCACGGAACACCAATTCTTCGCCTAACGGAGCCAATAATCCAACCACCACATAACCCCATCGCTCCTTCATAATGATGCCCATCTGTTCCTCCACAATATTCGGCAAATCTGGCATTTGCTCCTGTAGCCATACAGAAGGGATGATAGCCCCCAAGGCTGCCAATACACACCAAAAGAGAACGTTCCACGGACGTGTACGCACCCAATGTCTAGACAACTCGCTCCACCTCATCCACAAGAACATACAGATAATCAGCACATCCGTTACAGTCAGGGTCACCAACATAAACGATGTACTCATCATCTGTCCCTGACCGCCTGTCAGACGCCAGAGCATAAAAGACATATTAGCAGCCACCAACTTGATGGCTATGAACACGAGTGAGTATAATAACGCTCTTTTCATATCTCTTTTTCATATTTCTTTCATGCCCAACACCGTCTCTGCCATCCGTTTATCCTCAAACAACTGAGTTTTCAAAGCCTCTGGTGTATCGAAGAAACGTTCTGCACGAAGACGCATCACGAACGACACGCTGAGAGTCTGGCCATAGAGGTCACCCTCGAAGTCGAAGAGATTTACCTCCAGTGTCTGTCGTTGACCATTGAATGTTGGGCGCTTTCCGATATTCATCATCGCTGCCCATACCCGACCATCACCCTCCAGCGTTGCCCATACGGCATAGACACCTGCTTCCGGAATCAGTTTACAGGGATCATCGAGCGTAAGATTAGCTGTAGGAAAACCAAGACACCGACCAATATGCTCGCCCTGTGTCACCTTACCACTCAACTGATAAGGTCGTGTCAGGCACGACGGCATCAGTTCCACCTTTCCCTCCAACAACAGGTCTCGAATTACCGATGAACTGATCGTCCGCTGGCCTCCATCCATCAACACAGCCTCGCCACGACACACCTGCATGCCAAGTTCCCGACCATAGCGAACATAGTCATCAAAACCCTCCGACCGATTCTTGCCAAAACGGTGATCATAGCCTGTGATAAGCGTTTCTACACAGAGTTGATCACGAAGTATCTGTTGCATAAAAGAACGTGCCGACAAAGCGGCCGTTTCTTTCGTGAAAGGAAGTATGACAAAATAGTCTACCCCAAGCCCCTCTACCACCGCTATCTTCTCGTCTAGGGTGGTCAACACCTGCGGCTGAAATGTCGGATCCAATATTTGTCGTGGCTGACGGTCGAAGGTTATCACCACAGAAGTGAGACTCTGTGTCCGCGCTTTCTCAACCACCAGCCCGATTAACTGTTGGTGCCCACGGTGCACACCATCGAACACCCCGACTGTCGCCACGGTGGGAGAGAGAATCTTTTCTTCCTGGTTCAACCAAATCGTCTTCATCGGAGTGCAAAGTTACGAATAATTACAGAATTTCGAGTAAAAAGCCCATTTTTATTTGGATATTTCATGAATTTCTTGTAACTTTGCAACCCAAATCCCGGACTTGTAGCTCAGTTGGTTAGAGCAACAGACTCATAATCTGGAGGTCCCAGGTTCAAGCCCTGGCTGGTCCACCATTCTAAGCCGAGCATTTTATGATGAAAAAAAAGGAGTGGATAAAATGTGGGGTTGCCGCTTTCTTATGTCTGATGGCAACTGGGTGCTCAAAAGAATCCGGATTATCAGGAGACGAGGAATTCACTGAGAATTTCAGAACATTCGTTATGGGTGGCAAGACGATTGATGCCCATCAGACGTGGAGTACCGTTGTCAGCGTACCAGTGAGGATTATTGTCGACTTCGGTAACACCGCTGATTATACCGTCTATATCTTTCAGACACCACCACTTTACGACACAAAGGCTCTTTATATCGGCATGGCTAAGGTAAAATCCGGAACATCAAAGACCATCTATGTTACCAAACCCGCCAATACAGGATTATTCTATGCCGCCTGTTATGACAGTGACGGACATGCCGTCTGTCGGCCGTTCCCTATAAGCACCACAGATACAGAATTGACCTTCACGGGAAAGATTCCCGACACGACGACCAACATCATTCCAATCGGCGGCAACAGGTGGAGCATTACGGAAAAAGAAATACCCAATCTGACGCACTATATCACTGGTACATTGCCGGAGGTTACCGATGTCATGGACCAAGCAAATGGAGAGGCGATGCACATGAGACTCAGCTCCGATTACACGGGTTTCATTCCCAACCTGGCCCTTTATGAGGGACAGTCGCTCTACGTCACCAGTCAGTGGACGCTAAGCATGAACCAACAGATCTCCAACGGCAACGTACTTATCATCGGCGATGGAGGTGAAGTGGTTATTCCAAAAGACTATAAGCTCACTACGAAATCACTCGGCAGTAACAGCAAGTCGGGTGCTATCTATGTCCTACCCGGTGGAAAAATCAGTGGAGAAGGAAACGTCGAGTTCACCGACAACGAGAGCGAGTACCACTATAATGGGGGAACGATCATGGTCAATAACCTCCTTCTCTCTGGCGGTCTTCTGTATAATATCGGCACCATCGGTAATCCAATTATCACAACCACAAGTATAACCTCTTCAATTGATGCTAACGGTCAGAATGGCAATCTTATCAACCGAGGCTATACCTACCTTACACAGTTCAATGGTAATAATCTAGCCATCCAGAATGGTGGCTACCTAAAAGTTAACGGTCCGTTGCAGTTGAGCAGTAGCTCCCTGATGGATGACGGGAGCTATACCGAATGTGATGCTCTAACCCTCAATGGCAGCAGCAACGGTGATAAAGTTCTCTATATGGGCAATGCTGCCTATCTGAATTGTCTAGGCGATGTGAGCATCAACAATTTTGGAGTATGGGGACCCACTGGTGACAACTATCAAAGCAATGCAATCTTCAAGATTTCAGGCTGCAGTTATTGCACAACCACCGACGGTCAACCCGGAACATATATGCTTGATCATGTGGAACTTATCACACCACAGAAATTCCCGACCGTGTTCGACAATGGTGCAATGAACATTTGGGATAGTTCCATCAAAGGCATCGGTACTGGCAAACTGCAAACCTCCTTCTCCGGTTTCTATAATTTGTATATGCTCTACCATTGGTTCAATGGCTATGAAGGACGAATCCTTAACACTGAAAACTATCAATGGACAACCGATAACAACGACAAAAACAATTTCGAATGGAATAAAGAACTGGCACCGCATGCCTCAGGTGTGGAAAGTCTCCGACAAACATGCCTCTACAGTACATCACCCTCCTATACCTATACGGGAATCGCCAGATTCCGGAAGGAAAGTGTAACCACACCTTCCAACAACTGTGTGTACTATGCCTTCGAAACGTTAGAAGACAAGACAAAAGACTACGATTTTAATGATCTCGTGCTACGTGTCAATACACCTATCGACAACGGTGATAACACCTATACATCCACCGTTCAGATTATGTGCGTGGGCAACACCATCAAGACCAACGTGCTATACAACAACGAGGTGTTTGGCAATGAGATACATGCCACCATCGGAACGGCCGTCACGACACCTATTAACGTGACCGATGTACCACGTGTGTTTCGTAAGTTTGGAACAATTACCTTCAACGCTGCCGACAATAGAATCGACCAACTGCCTTTTTCCATACAGACCGAGGATACTAACGGCAAGATAACACTCCTAAAACCAGATATCAGATCGGGTGAAGCACCATTATTTATCGTCATCAACGGTGATATCAGGAGTCGTTGGTTCTGGCCTATCGAGGGCACAAATATCGGCATTGCTTATCCGCAATTCAGCAACTGGGGTGCCAACATGCAAAGTAACGTCGACTGGTACGACAGCACTAACGCCGCCGTCAACAGAACCGTCGTCTGGGAATAAGAGAAATTAGAAAACCCGGGTAGGGGTAGCGTATTTGTCAAGATACCAGTCCAGGAATCTGTTACGGTCCATCGCCCACTCTCCAAACGAATGTCCCTCGGTGGCATAGGCTCCGAAAAGAATACTTCCGTTAATAATAAAACCAATGTTCACGCCTTCAAGAGGCCAACGGAATGTACCCGACGGAATTCTAAAGGCCCATGGTAATTTAGCGATCTTCGCACCTGTATAAGGATAGAGCACCTGGGCATTTCGGTACTCATACATATGCACCTCCCAACGCCCGCCGTTGAACTCTTCTACGATAAAAGGATCAAGTTGGTCAAGCGACAACCTGTTCAGTAGCTTTTCATCTTTGAATGTTACGACATAGGTTATCTCACGAGGAACCATCATTTGAGCTGTACCACCTGTGTTTTTTGTCACATTGTACTTCTTCCGTCCCATCATTCCAAAGTTGTCGTCTAACTCTTCGCCTGTTGCCCAATGGGCATCCACAAAGAGATTAAGTACAGCCTCATCATGCCGCCCTTTCGCAAAAAGCGACTTGTCAGTCAGCACATACATCATCTGGTCGGAAATCGTCTTACCATTGGTAACGTTGAACGACATATTATTCACTGTCGACACGCTCTCAATATCGTCATACTTCACATCCACCAAACGCAGACAGGCTCCCACCTGCTTACTAGCACCCACGGCAGCTAGTGTCACATGGTAGCGCATCTCCATCTTGCCGGTCCGCTCCTGCGAGATACGCATAACCACATCGTTATAGTCATAATCACCAGGTTTAGGATACTCTTCCTCAAAACAATATGTATATACCTGTGGCTGTGGTTCATACGAGATACCATCACCTTTAAGAATGGGATTACTGAAAGTAATGACCCCCTGTTCATCCGGAGAAAAAACCTCCAATGTATACTTTCCATTCTGGTCAATGAGGGCTGCATAAAGGGTGGCAAGCGTACTTGGATAGGAGATACTGATCATTCTTTTCTCTCCATCGGTAACATATACCTGTCCCACCAGCTTGGCATCACCGCTTTGGCGGGGGTTCGCAGTCAGTATCTGCACCTTCTCTGCATTCATACCTTCTGGGACCATGATAAGTAAATCCTTCGCTGTTGTCAACACCCAACTATGATCCTTGTCTATAGAGTCTACAGGACAGACACTGTCAAGCAATTCCTCATATCTCTCCTCGTCGAACACATCCCGATGACAGGACACGCCTGTTAAAACCATGGCACAGAATGCAACCAATGATATCCACGTAACTTGTTTCATTACCCTCTTTTTCGTTTTGGGCAAAATTACAAAAATTATCGAATACGATCCCTTTTGAAGGAGATGTTTTACAGATTTTAACAAACATTTTGATACAACTTGGGGATTTTTTAATTATATTTGCAGCCTAATCGATTAGTTTGTCAAGTTACGTAACCGTCTATTAATTAGTTTTGCAATGAAAAAGTATTTGATTATTAAAGGAGCATCGTTAGCCCTCATCATTGGAGGTATTATCGCCAGTTGTGCGAAGGATGATGTAGAGTATGTTCCAATTTCCGTGAAGAAAACACAAGAATACGAAAAAGTATTCCGGGAGGTCTTTGGCGAGATTAGCCCGAACCAGAACTGGGGATTCTCCACAGAGGTGCCTGAAGAGGCCGTCGAGGAGGTTGAAGAGCAGGCTTCTACCCGAACTGTCAACTGTACGCACACCTTCCCTTCTGCGCCTAGCTCAAGTGCCTATAAATCTAGTGTCCCATCAGGAGTAACCTACCTAGGTAGCATCAGTGGCGATGTATACAACAAGGTTCAGAGCAACACAGCTTATTGGGTTGATGGAAACGTTAACTACAATATGGACTTCGGAAGGGTTCAGAATACCACATTATACATTAAAGGTACCGTTAAGCCAACAAACTTATACCTTAAAGGAAGAAGTGTCATCTACGTGACCAAAGGAGCCACCCTTGCCTTTGACAATGAATATTCAATCGGTACAAACGTTACCATCTATGTGGCTGAAGGTGGTACGCTCAAGGGATCGACCTCGAAGAAATTGCAACTTAATAGTGCCACCGTATATAACAAAGGATCGGTAACGGGAAGTTGGATTCAATTAGCGAACAACTCATTACTGTATAACCAGAATTCCGTCACTACAACGGGCGACTTGACCATCGAAAACGCCGGAGGTCATGTTGTCAACGACGGAACACTGAACGTGGGCGGCAATCTGAAAACTCAAGGTAGCAGTCATTTCCAGAATAACGGTCCGACAGTTGTCAAAGGCTATACGATGATTAATAGTACCAACAACACATGGGTGAACAATGACAGCTATACCACGGGGGATTGGTACTATCAGGATGGTAGCCCAAACGTAATCAACAATTGTAAACTGATCTCTAAGAACAAATTCTGTATTAACAACGGCGGTGGTGCCAACTCTTTCAAGATGGATGCCAACGCCTATACAGAATGTAAGTACTTCTATGCTGGAGCAACCATGGGCAACCTGAATGGTAATGGTGACGTAAAGATCGACATGGGTGCGAACTCCCTGTTCAAGGTTACCGAGACAGCCACAATGAATATCCAGCAGATAGGTTACTACCAATATAACAACACCTACCAGAACGGCATCTATGGTCCAACCTCTGGTAATAGCCGCGCTACATTCCAAGCCAAGGTCATCGCACAAGGCAGTAACAACAACTACCAGAAATTCATCGAGTACGGTGCTAAACTGAACGTTATTGCCACAAGCAGTCACTTCGCATTCTGGGAAGATGGCTATGGCAATGCCAACTACCAGTTCTTCTTGGGATTCACCATTAATGATGTCTACATCGCTGGTAAAAACAAGGCAAACAAGGCCGCTCCAGCATTACCTACTGGTCTATGCGGCTGCGGTCCCGTCATCACATACGGCGTAGAGAATAAGGTGGAGCGGACTATCATTGAGTCGGGACGCGTGTTCTGTGAGGATCTAGGACAGGCCACCCGTGAGGATCTCGACTTCAACGATGTGGTCTTCGATGCGAAGGTAATCAAGGTAGAGGAAGTAACTTACACGACCACCTATGCAGATGGCAAGCCTACCGGCACAGCCGTTCGGAAAGTGAACAAGACCTACTATGAGAACGAGGTTGTACTGCTCGCTGCCGGTGGTACCTATAACATCACTGTCGACAACATTGATGTCCACAGTGCGTTCGGTAGTGATGTAAGTAAGGTAACAATGGTGAACACCCGCGATAACAACTCTACTGCCTTCGGTGATTTCATCGTAAAAGACCCTGTCCCTCTGACGCTTAACCACGTCTACACCAGGATCATCGATATCCCTGTGGTCGTCGACTACGAAGGTGACAGCCAGACCTATCAGTCGGCTAGGTATAAGACTCTGGAGTCCGTCCCTGGACAGCCGCCTCACAAGTTCATGATTCCGAAGGGTGATGTTGCTGATCCACAATGGCCCACAGAGCGAAAGAACATAGGACTGGGCTATAAGACTTTCAAGGACTGGGTGAACAATGGTTCAACGAAATTCTGGCTGGGCGCTACCGACTCGTATTACCTCTACTCCAAACTGCATGGCACTGATAATGATCCGAAGGGTACAGTTGTCACAACAGTAACCAGCACGTCTACAATTATAGAGGAAACACTATGGAACGCCGGACAGACGTTTACTGCGTGGAGCACAAAGGGCATCACTCTCGTGAATGCCGGCGACGACTTCAAGGCTGGTGACCGCCTACGCTTTAACGGTAGTGCGGCAAGCGGCGCTACCACTGGTGAAGAGCCACACATCACGCTAGTTGTCAATAATGCCGAGCCATATTTCCTTGACAGCAAGTTCCCTGAGGCGCAGACCGACGCTCAAGGAAATCCTGTGGCAGTCTCACTAGAGGTAACCCTCGACGATGATGCAGCTGCGCGTCTGAACAATGCAGTCAACAACTCGCAGACCATCTCACTGCGTGGAATGTACTGTACGCTGAACAGCATCACCATTATCCGTAAATAATCAATCCATTAAATCAAATACATTAATTGCATGTGAAGGGGTGTCTGCGGGAGCAGATGCCCTCTTCTTTTCCTTTCAAAGTACGAACTTTTTTAAAATGATCATTTTCTATACAAAATGTTTCAGGCTCTTACTGTTTGCGCACACTTTAACTTTTTTTAAGCGGCTTTTCACACCTCCTATTATATTTTGGTGTATATTTGCAGGACTTTTTCAAGAAAGTTGGAGAGAGAACTAGAGTATACAAATCCAAATATAAACAACTAAAATTATCAAACTAACATGAAAAAGTATTTGATGACAGGTATGACTGCTGTTGCACTTTGCCTCGCATTCAATAGCTGTTCACATGACACGAATCTTTACGATCCAGACATCCCTGAGAAGGAGGTGACCAAAAACTATGAGGAAGCGTTTAAGAAGTATGTAGGTGGCACCATCTCCCCCAACCAGAACTGGGGCTTTGACGAGGACGTCGCCCAAGCACGCGCCCTTACACGCACAGCCAACCCTAATGCCAATATGTGGGGAGAGACTTGGGAGGTGCCCGAAACACTGACTACTGCCCAAAAAAAGAGGGTGCGTCTCTATTTCCAGTACAATAAGACTCCCCAGAACGAACCCATCGATTATAAGAACTTCTTCGTGCAGGACGTCTATAAAGGCGCAGGTACGCCGCTGAACAACGGCTCACAAGCCATGAGCGCATATAGTACGGAAAAATATAGTTTCAATAACAAACAGGAAGCAGGTAGTGACCATATGGATAAGCTGACGGCCGGTTCCAGACAGGATCACATTTACAACTACAACGATGCAAAATGTAGTAGTAACAACAAGGTATGGGATGGTTACAGCTATGAGACTGGCTGGCCGAAGGCTGATGCCAGTCAGGCCGAGAATTTCAACCACAAGAAGTTCCACACTGACTATATCATGCTCATGGAGAACTCCAAGACCGACTGCTTCGGATGGCACGAGACACAGGGTGAGATTCAGCACGATGACCACTATGTCATCATCAGTGCCGCTACCATCGACGCCTGGGCTGACGCTCATAGTGAGCTCGGAGATCTGGGAGCACCCGTGACCGACAAGTGGAACCGCAACTTCGTTGGCTTCGACTACGAGGCACAAGTAGACATGAGCCAGCTCTACGCCCGTGACGGAAGGGGGAATATCCTCTATTATGATCAGGCTCATACAATTCCCTACTTAAAAGTGGAGACCAACCAATACTCCCACACCATCGTACCCGCCGGTACCCCCGGCGCATATCCTATCAAGGATCGTTATGTGGACAATGACCAGACAAAGGGTAATCTCTGGGCAAAGGTTGGTTGTGCCGATGATTACTACAGCGACTGGATCGTCTGTATCACCGACGCAAAGACAAGGGGCACAATCATCGAGGAGCCCAAATGGATCCGTATCATCGGTGAGGACCTAAGTGCCACCGATGCCAGCGACTTCGACTTCAATGACATCGTCATCGACGTCAAATTGACAGCCACAGGCGCTGACTGTATCCTGCAAGCCGCCGGCGGTACCCTTCCGCTCCGCATCAACAGAAATGACAAATACGAAGTTCACAAACTCTTCGGTGTAAACACCGATGTGATGGTGAACACCAACGCAGAAAATACACAGAACCCGAAAGATCCTTCACAGAAGCTGAAGGGCGCCAGCAAGACACCTGTCAGTTTCTCAATGATAGGCGACTGGACGAATGCCAAGGACATCAAGATTGAAGTGAAGAAGAACGACACATGGATGGAGCTCAAGGCTGTGAAAGGCGAGCCCGCCGCCAAGATTGCTGTTGAAACCACCTTCAACTGGTGCAACGAGCTTGTAAGCATTAAGGGACAGTACCCGTTGTTCACCCAGTGGGTTCAGGCTAACCACCCAGGTACCGTGATTTGGTATTGAGAATACATCAAATACTTTGAGAAGGGGCATCTACTCACGTAGGTGCCCCCTTTTCATGCAAAAAAATCCTCAAAAAGGTTGCATGATAAGGATTAATTTTCTATCTTTGCATATTATAAAAGCAAGATATTAGTGCACTAACGATCTAATTTTGACTTTGATATGAAAAAGTATTTGATGACAGAAATGGCAGCTGTCGCACTTTGTTTCTCTTTTACCAGCTGCTCACATGATTTTGAGACAAACGGAGACAACACATTTGATCCCGTGAAAAACTACGAGGAAGCTTTTACCATCCGCTTCGGTCAGCCTGATGAGAACCAGGACTGGGGCTTCGACTCTTTCATTGCTCAGACACGCGCTATCACACGAACCTCCAATCCTAATGCCAATATGTGGGGTGAGACTTGGGAGGTGCCTGAAACACTAACCACGGCCCAAAAGAAGAGGGTGCGTCTCTATTTTCAATACAACAAGACACCACAGAACGAGCCCATCGACTACAAGAACTTCTTTGTGCAAGACGTGTACAAAGGAGCTACCACGCCACTGAACAACGGATCGGCGGCCTTGATTACCTACAGCACTGAGAAATACACTTTCAACAACCAACAGGAACCGGGTAGTGAGCATATGGACAAACTGACTGCCGGCTCCAATCAAGATCACATCTACAACTACAACGATGCCAACTGTAGCAGTAACTCCGAGGTTTGGGATGGTGTAAGCTATGAGGCTGGCTGGCCAAGGGCTGACGCCAGCGAGGCGGAGAATTTGAACCACAAGAAGTTCCACACCGACTATATCATGCTCATGGAGAACTCCAAGACCGACTGCTTCGGATGGCACGAGACACAGGGTGAGATACAGCACGATGACCATTATGTCATCATCAGTGCCGCCACCATCGACGCCTGGGCCGACGCCCACAGTGAGCTTGGAGATCTGGGAGCACCCGTGACCGACAAGTGGAACCGCAACTTCGTTGGCTTCGACTATGAGGCACAAGTCGACCTGAATCAACTTTATGCCCGTGACTGGCGGGGTAACATCCTCTATTATGATCAGGCCCATACTATCCCCTATCTGAAGGTCGAGACCAACCAGTATGCCCATACCATCGTACCCGCCGGCACCCCAGGTGCTCTTCCTATTAAAGACCGCTACGTAGACAATGACCAGACGAAGGGAAACCTCTGGGCAGAGGTTGGCTGTGCTGACGGTTACTATAGTGACTGGATTGTCTGCATCACAGATGCAAAGAAAAAGGGGACAACCCCTCCTCCAGGTGCCAACGTACGTATCATCGCAGAAGATTTAACCGTCGATGAGAGAGGTGACTTCGATTTCAACGATGTGGTGTTTGATGTCTACTACAACACTCCGTCCTCTGGTAAAACCACTATCAAACTGCTGGCCGCCGGCGGTACGTTACCGCTGACCGTGGCAGGTTTTGAAGTGCATGAGAAGTTCGCAGAGGCCAACCCGGGCAGGAGCATCACAACCTCGACGATGATTAACACCCATGCCAACGGTGGTATCGACGGTTTGGACCCAGTAACCATTGTTGTTGACAACAGTTACAACGGCAATGCCATCAACATCCCCATCATTGTCACCAAGCAGAGCGGCACCCTCACCCTTCAGGCTAACAGGGGACGCGCGCCCCATAAAATCGCCGTGAAACCCACCTTCGAATGGTGCGATGAACGTCAGGATATCGAAAGGGCATATCCAGACTTCGCTGATTGGGTAAGAAACCCATCTGTCTCATGGTATTAATCCATATCAACACATAATAGCTTATCGTGGGGCATCAGTCTATGCTGATGTCCCATTTGTTTTTCCGCTCAACTTCTCCTATTTTTGCCGTTTACGACAGCGAAGGTACTTTTGCTCGGAAAAAAAGAAACAAGTTTCTTTGTTTTTTCTCTCTCTTATTCGTACCTTTGCACAGAATATGGTATTGAATTATATCTGGATCGCTTTTTTTGTCATCGCATTCGTTATTGCTTTGATAAAACTCATTTTTCTGGGAGACCTTGAGGTCTTCCCTGCCATGATGGATTCAACATTCGCATCGTCGAAGACCGCCTTCGAAATTTCTCTCGGACTGACGGGTGTTCTCTCCCTCTGGCTCGGGATTATGAAAATCGGTGAGAAGGGTGGTGTGGTAAATATCCTCGCCAAAGTGCTTAGTCCTATCTTCATCAGATTATTTCCTGACATCCCCAAAGGTCATCCGGTCACCGGTTCCATCTTCATGAATATCGCAGCAAACATGCTCGGCCTCGATAATGCCGCCACCCCCCTCGGTCTGAAAGCCATGGAGCAGTTGGACGAGGTAAAAAACGAGAAGATACAAGCCATGAGGGATGCCGAAGAGATCAATGCGACTAAGGCAGAAGAGTTGAAAGTTACTGCATCGGACGCGATGATTATGTTTCTCGTGCTGAACACTAGCGGGCTAACGCTCATCCCCATCTCTATCCTCGTATATCGTGCCCAGTTGGGAGCCACCCAACCGACGGACATTTTTATACCCATCCTATTGGCCACGTTCTTCTCTACTCTTGCAGGCATTATCATCACAAGTCTCTACCAACGCATCAACCTATTGAACCGGACAATGCTATTAACGCTCGGCACCATCGCAGTAGCCGTCGCTGCTATTATCTGGGGGCTCGGGCAGATGGACTCGCCATTGTTAAACAAGGTCAGCACTTCTGCAGCAAACATCCTGCTGATGTTTATCATCATCGCCTTTATCGTTGCTGGGTTGCGAAAAAAGACAAACGTCTATGAAGCATTTATCGAAGGGGCAAAAGACGGCTTTACGACTGCCATCCGTATCATCCCCTATCTTGTAGCGATCCTCGTAGCTATCGGGGTGTTTCGTGCCTCGGGAGCCATGGATATGCTCATCTGCTGTATCGAATGGACAGTGACCGTCTGTGGTGGAAACACTGATTTTGTGGGAGCCCTTCCCACTGCCATGATGAAGCCGCTTTCGGGAAGCGGTGCCCGGGGTATGATGGTTGATGCGATGACCACCTATGGCGTCGACTCGTTCGTGGGACGACTAAGTTGTATCTTCCAAGGCTCTACCGATACGACCTTCTATATCCTCGCCGTCTATTTCGGTAGTGTTGGTATCCGAAAGACACGCCATGCTGTAGCCTGCGGTCTCCTGGCCGACTTCGCCGGCATCATTGCAGCAATAGCAATCGCGTATTTGTTCTTCGGATAAATGTATTTAATTATTGTTTTGAAAGATGGAGAATCTGAAATCACTTGCTAAAGATACGGCAATTTATGGGCTGAGTAGCATTATTGCGCGATTCATCAACTATTTGTTAGTCCCGATTCAGACGGCTCGCTTTGCGGCTTCTGGTGGAGAATATGGAATCATTACTAATGTCTATGCCTATGTGTCGCTGCTGATCATCCTGTTGACCTTCGGTATGGAGACCACCTTTTTCCGCTTTATGAGCAAGGAAGGAGAGGATCCCAAGAAAGTCTATTCGACGACACTTACGATGGTGATGATGACATCCCTGGTCTCCACGCTATTAGTCATGCTCTTCCTGCACCCAATAGCATCAGTCGTTGGATATGCTGACCATCCGGAATATGTTGCAGTAATGTACGTTACGGTAGCCATTGATGCCTTCATGGCAATTCCCTTTGCCTATCTGCGCTATCTCCACAAACCGATCAAGTTTGCGATGCTGAAGATTATTAACATTCTGATGAACATCGCACTGAACATATTATATCTGATTATTCTGCCAGCACTGAAGTTGAACTTATTTGGCATCTATGACGAACAGTTCACACTGGATGTTGCCTTCGTTTTCTATATCAACCTCTTTTGTACATGTGCCACATTACTGATGCTCTGGAAGGAATGGGGTACAATACCATTTAAAATTGACAAAGTCACCTGTAAACGAATGTTTAATTATACATGGCCGTTGCTTGTGATGGGACTAGCAGGACAATTGAATCAGGCGGCCTCGCAAATCCTATTCCCCTATTTCTTCGACGGATCACAGGAAGAAGCGCGCGCCCAACTTGGCATCTATGGTGCCTGTATTAAAATTGCCATGATCATGGTCATGATTACCCAAGCTTTCCGTTTCGCCTATGAACCGTTTGTCTTTGGTAAATCCAAGGATAAAGACAACCGTGAGACATACGCACAGGCGATGAAGTTCTATCTAGTCTTCACTCTACTGGCCTTTCTCATGGTGATGGGTTATCTTGACATTTTGAAATTCCTTGTTGGTGAAAGTTATTGGGAAGGCTTGCGTGTAGTACCTATCGTCATGGCAGCAGAGATTATGTTTGGAGTGTTCTTCAATCTGTCATTCTGGTACAAGCTAACAGACAGAACCATCTGGGGAGCCTATTTCTCTGGCATTGGAGCAGTGGTGCTTATTGTAATTGACATCCTACTGATTCCAAGATTCAGTTATATGGCCTGCGCCTGGGCAGGATTCGCAGCTTATGCCACTTCTATGATTCTCTCCTACTTTATCGGTCAGCGGTATTATCCCATCACCTACCCCATCAAGGATATGACCATCTACCTAATACTTACCATCTTCCTCTTTATAGGAATTCAATATGCCAATAGAGCATTTCCTCTCTGGATTGCGCTCATCATCAATACCCTGCTAATAGCTGTCTTTGTTGTCTATCTAGTAAAAAAAGACTTCCCCCTCAGCAGTCTCCCGATAATAGGGAAGATCTTCGCGAAAAAGTAGGAGAAAGAATAGATATAATTACTTAACATATACTTAAGATATAATAAATGTATTAGATATGAAAAAACTACTATTTGCATTAATTGCAACACTATCACTGAGCATTGCCCGTGCTGACGAGGGAATGTGGACTCTGTACAACCTACCGAACGCCGTTTATGAAACAATGAAGCAGGAAAACTACGAACTGCCTTATGGCGCACTCTACAAAGGCGACGATGCCATTAAGAATTGTGTCGTGAATTTCGGTGGCTACTGCTCTGGTGTGGTTGTCTCTCCAGATGGTCTCGTCTTCACAAACCACCACTGTGGCTTCGACGCCATCCGCTCACATTCTACCGTAGAGCATGACTATATGCTCAACGGCTTTGTATCGAACAGTCTTGAGGAAGAACTGCCCAACGAGGATCTGTTCGTGAGTTTCATGATTGAGCAGAAGGATATTACCTCACTCATCGACTCCCTTGGCCTTAAAAAAGTGGAAGAAGGAAAAAGAGCCCATTTTATCGACTCTATCGAGAATGCTATGCAGAAAGAGATTGCCCAACAGGATTCCACTCTGCGCGTGGAGATCAAACCTTTCTATGAGGGTAATCAATACTACCTAACAACCTATCGCGACTACCCCGATGTTCGTCTAGTGTTTGCCCTGCCTAAGTCGATGGGAAAATTCGGTGGTGAGACCGATAACTGGATGTGGCCACGCCAGACATGTGATTTCTCTGTGTTCCGTATCTATGTTGATCCCAAGACAGGCGGCCCAGCAAAGTACTCGAAAGATAACGTGCCATATCACCCGAAGAAGTGGGCACCCGTTTCTCTACAGGGCTATGTGCCGGGCTCGTTCTCAATGACCATCGGCTACCCCGGCTCTACCAGTCGTTATCTATCTAGCTACGGCATCCGGGAACGCCGTGATGCCATCAACGAGCCCCGTTACAAGACTCGTGAGGTGAAGCAAGACATCATGATTCGTCATATGCGTGCCGACGAGGCTGTTCGTATCAAATACGACTCAAAATATGCCCGTAGCTCAAATTATTGGAAGAACTCTATCGGAATGAACAAGTGTATTGACAGCATCGGTCTCATCAGGCAGAAGGCTCAGTTCGAGCAGAAAATCCGCCAATGGCAAGACTCCACGGGCTATCTGCAGGGACAACTTGATTTCGACAAACTGCAGCAGCTCTACGACAAACGCCTCAAGGCTGTTCGTGCCTTAACTTTTTTTAACGAGACCTTCGGTGGCAGTAACACAGACGAGATGACTCGCCGAGCTGTCCGTTCACAGAACGATGCCATTGTCAAGGGCAAAGATGGCATATTCAAGAAGCACTATATTGAATTCAAAGATAATAGTGATGAATGGGACTACGACACCGACCGTGAGATCCTCGCCGCTCTGCTGAAGCATTACCGTTTACAAGTGGAGGCCAAATATCTACCTGAGTTCTTTAACACCATTGATAAAGACAACAAAGGCGACTACCAAAAGTTCGTTGACAATCTCTATAAGAGGTCGAAACTGATGGCAAGCAAAAAGATCTACATTAACAAGAAAAGTTTCCAACGCGATCCTGCTGTGATCTATGGTCAGAGCTTACTCTCTACAGTAGCAGAGATACGTTCTGATATCCTTGAGACCATTGATTCCATCGACATCATGGAACGCTATCTCTGCGCCGCTAAGTTGCGCATGGAAGAGGATCTCCCCAACTATAGTGACGCAAACTTCACCATGCGACTCTCTTACGGACAAGTTGGAGAGTATCTGTTAGCAGGTCAACCATCAGGGTACTACACCACAGCAGAGAGTATCGTCGAAAAGATGGAAAAAGCAGACCGAATTATCGATTACGAAGCAGAGCCCATCATGAAGGAGTTGCTCAGCGTCAAGGACTTCGGTCGGTATACCGACAATACTACAGGTAAGATGCATCTCTGTTTCCTATCGAACAACGACATCACCGGCGGTAACAGTGGTTCACCTATGTTCAACGGGAAAGGCGAACTCATCGGTCTGGCTTTCGACGGCAACTGGGATAGTCTGTCGAGTGACATCTTCTTCGATAAGCAACTTGCTCGATGCATCGGTGTAGATATCCGTTACGTCCTCTACATGATGGAGAGTTGGGGCAAGGCCAATCGTTTACTGAAGGAAATCAACGCGCATTAGAATCTATAAACTCTCCAATCATCCGCAAGAAGTGCCATGTGTATTGTCAGACACATTGCACTTCTCATTCAAGAGAGATCGTTTTTATGATTATGACATAGATTTTAAGAACAAAAATTGTTATCCTTTAATGTATAATCTTTAACATGAGAGGCCAAGGAAATGTCATTGTTCTTTTGGTTATTTACCTGTTTTTTTGTACCTTCGCCAACAAAAACCGAAACAATGAGAAAATCAATCTTATCCCTAATGATTCTATTCTGTCTCTGTGCGATGGCAGATAACCACATCCGACGTATTGACCTTAGTGGGACATGGTTGTTCGCCCTTGACCGTGAGGCAACAATCGGGCCCAGTGATTCCCTGACAGAGACCATCCAACTGCCGGGGACGACAGACACGAACAAGAAGGGCTACCCGATTGTAAAAAAGGACGAGAGCACCCATCTCTCCCGTCTCTACACATATCAGGGACGTGCATGGTACAAACGTATAATAGAGATTCCAGACAACTGGAGAGGCCTTCCCATCCATCTATTCCTTGAACGTACGAAACCGTCTGAAGTATATATCGACTCAAAAATCATAGGCTCGTCTAACGACATCTCTACCCCCCAAGTGTTCGACCTATCGGCGATACTCACCCCCGGCAAGCACGAACTGACCATCATGATCGATAATGGTAGCGGTGTGCCTCAACAGTTGTATGCAAGTAGCCATGCCTATACCGAAGACACCCAGACCAACTGGAACGGCATCATCGGAAAAATTGAAATGAGAACAGATAGTCTGGAACATAACACCACACCTGAGGTACACCCGAATTTTCGCAACTTCCATATTGAGAAACAACACTTTTATGCCAATGGGCATAAGATCTTCCTACGTGGTAAACATGATGCATGTGTCTGGCCATTGACAGGACATGTGGCCATGGATGTAGAATCTTGGCACGATTATCTCAGCACCTGTGCCGCTTATGGTCTGAACCATATACGCTTCCACTCCTGGTGCCCACCTGAAGCCGCCTTCGTTGCCGCCGACGACTTGGGTATTATCCTTCAACCCGAGCTACCCTTTTGGGGCGACTTCAACGCCAGTGACACAATCCTCATGCAGTTCCTTCACAAAGAGGGTGAAAATATCCTTCGTACATATGGTCATCACCCCTCGTTCCGGATGTTCGCTCTCGGCAACGAATTGTGGGGTAGTATCGATAAAATGGCCGAGTTTGTTAACGACTTCCGTAAAATAGCCCCTGACAAGCTGTATACCTTCGGCTCAAACTACTACCTCGGTTATCAGGGAGTGAAGGCTGGCATGGACTACTTTACCACCTGTCGTGTAGGTGGTGAAGGTTGGGGGAATTACAACACCCACACTCGGGGTTCATTCTCGTTTGCCGATGCCGACGACGGTGGTATAATCAACCACTTCTACCCCAACACACAGATGAACTTCGAAGAAGGTTGTGCTCGAGCTTTCCCAGAAAATAGTTCACAAGTATTTGCAATCCCCGTAATCAGTCATGAGACAGCCCAATTCCAGACCTATCCCTGCTATGATGAAATCAAGAAGTACACAGGCGTTCTATACCCTTACAATATGGAGGTCTTCCGTTCAAAACTCGAAAAGGCCGGTATGCTGGACCAAGCAGACGACTTCCACAAAGCCAGTGGTCTCTGGTCTCTCCAACTCTACAAACAGGACATCGAAATGGACCTGCGCACGAAGAACATGGCCGGTTTTCAGCTTCTCGACCTACAAGACTACCCCGGACAAGGTTCTGCATATGTCGGTATCCTTGATGCATTCATGGATTCTAAGGGACTCTGTACAGAGAGGGAGTGGCGTCAATGGTGTGCACCAGTGGTACCATTATTTATTACCGATCGTTTCTGTTTCACCACCGAGAATGGCATCCACGCACGTATTCAAGTTGCCAACTACAGCGGAGAATCACTTGATGGCAAGACACTCCATTGGGAACTCACTGGACCAGGTATAACAGAATCTGGTGAGATGAAACTTTTTTCTACTGAAGGACTTTTCGATGTTGGAAAATTGGATATCAATCTCTACCACCTCAACATTCCCACCCAGTTACAGTTGTTGCTCTGCATTGATGACACCGAATACTATGGTGTTCCCTATCATAACACCTACAACCTATGGGTCTATCCTGACAACAACAACCTTAAAAAGCTACAGAGAAAAGTGATTGTGACCGATATACTCACGGCCCAGATAGCTCGACAACTAGAGAAAGGTAAAAACGTATTGTTGATGCCAGGAACCTCGGACCTGACAATTGGCGGACTCTTCCAGACCGACTACTGGAACTACCGGATGTTCAAAACCATCTCAGAGAACAATAAGAAGATGGTCTCACCTGGTACCCTCGGCATCCTGACCGACCCCCTACATCCGCTCTTCAAGAGCTTCCCTACCGAGATGCATACTAATTGGCAATGGTTTCCCGTGATAAAGAACAGCCACCCGATGATTCTCGACAACACCAGCAAAATTTACCGCCCTATTGTACAGGTAATCGACAACATTGAACGTAACCATAAACTCGGGCTAGTATTCGAGTTCCAAGTAGGAAAAGGTAAGTTGCTTATCTGCATGGCTGATCTCAACAAAGCGAGTGCTTACCCTGAGGGGCGCGCTTTCTACTCTAGTCTTCTTGAATATATGACCTCTCGTGATTTCGCCCCTAAGACCCATATCACCCTCAATGATTTCCTGCGATTGATAACAACACCCGTTGTCGAAGGAAAAATTGGAGAACTAAACAACATCTCACCATATTAAAATATGATGCCCTCCGAAGATTATTTCTTAACATTCGAAGGACATCTCACATTGCGGCTCTTCTCATTTTTTCTTTCGGGGACGACGCATGGCCCATCCTTCTTCTGAGAAATCAGGTTCTGGTCCTTTCAGTTCTCGAGCCTTTCTCTTACCCTGCGAGCGACCACCGTCTGAGTGTATAAGACTGCGCCAGTCGTCTTTTTTTTGACATATTAATCTGTCGGTTGCATCGTGCCCCCTAGAACTCTTACCACCCTTTTGTGCCCCCTTGTTATCCATCGGTGCCTGATTGGCATCGTTACAGCGAACTGTGCGCCCCTTATAACGGATACCCGTCAGCTGAATCATCACCTTCTTGGCATCTTTTTCTGGTACCTCGAAATAGGAAATTGTGTCAAGCAGGTCAATATGTCCCACCTCCTGTCGTCCACCCACAAAGCGGTTAAGTGTCTGCATCAACTCACCAGGATAGAACCCGTCACGCTTGCCAAGGTTGATAAACAATCGCTTATAACCCTTTGCAGCTTTGTTCTGCAATTTCTGTTTGTCACTCTGTGGCTTTTTCTCCCTTCTATCGGGAACAACCTCCTCAATCTCCGGAGCCTCGGCATAGTAAGCCAGAAATTTCCCGAACTCCAATGATACAATCTTCTTAATTAGATCCTCCTTGTCGATATACTCAAAATAACGATTGATATCCTGTATGAAAGGAGCAATTTCCTCGTCGTCAACATCCGTCTTCACGATCTGATCCATCACCTTGTAGAGTTGTTTCTTACAGATTTCCTCAGCCGATGGAATCTCTGCCTGTACGAAGGCCTTACCGATTACCTTCTCGATATTACGGATCTTGAACTTCTCGCGTGAGTGGACGATAGATATCGACGTCCCCTTCTTTCCTGCTCGACCCGTACGACCCGAACGATGGGTGTAGTTCTCAATATCGTCAGGCAGTCCGAAGTTGATGACATGCGTCAGGTCATCAACGTCGAGACCACGAGCAGCCACATCGGTTGCGACAAGCAACTGTATCAAATGGCTACGGAACTTCTGCATCGTTAGATCACGCTGCGGTTGGGCGAGGTCACCATGCAATGATTCTGCATTATAACCATCGCGGATCAGTTTGTCAGCAATCTCCTGTGTCTCAGCTTTCGTTCGACAGAAAATAATAGCGAAAATACGCGGATAATAATCCACGATACGCTTCAATACAAGATATTTATCCTTGGCGTTTACCATATAATAGATATGGTTCACGTTCTCCGCACCCTCATTACGGCTTCCCACCACAATCTCTTGATAATCGTGCAGATAGGTCTTTGCCACTCGCTCCACTTCCTTGCTCATAGTGGCTGAGAACATCAAGGTATTATGTTCCTCATGGAGTGATTCGAATATCTCGTTGATACTGTCGGCAAATCCCATGTTCAGCATCTCGTCGGCCTCGTCAAGCACAATGTTCGTCACCTGCTCCAAACGAGCCTTGCCACGGTGCATCAAGTCGACAAGTCGTCCCGGTGTAGCCACAATGATCTCCACGCCCTTCTGTAAAGCACGCATCTGCGGCTCTATGGCCGCACCGCCATAAACGGCCTCCACATGCAGACCATCCATATACTTGGCAAAGTCACGGATATCATCGGCTATCTGAAGGCATAACTCTCTCGTCGGCGAGAGCACCAATGCTTGTGTTTCCCGCCTTGACAGATCAATGCGCTCTAACAGCGGTATACCGAATGCCGCCGTCTTACCCGTTCCCGTCTGAGCCAAAGCAATCACATCGTTTCTGTTTCCCAACAGATAAGGAATCACCGCCTCCTGTACTGGCATCGGCTGAACGAATCCCAATTCCTCTACGGCCTTACGAATGACCTCGCTGACTCCTAACTCCTCAAATGTTCTCATTTATATGTATTATTATTTCCTATCGAACCACTTCCGTGAATTCCGGCTTGGCCCCTTCTCCCTTACCAACTGTTACATAAATCGTAGAGATGGACTCCTCACCATTCATGCCGCGGCCCTTCACAACAAACTGATAGTCGGTACTATCGTCTGTCACACGCTTTCCAACCGTCTGTGGTGTACCAAGCGGGAACTGATAACTGGAACAGGCTGCGTTGAAGATTGCCGTCTCCTCATCAGTCACAGGCAATTGTGCGGAGTAATCGGGCAGCTTTGCAACCACACCTCTCTTGTATCCGTTTGCCTTCAAGAAACGGTCGAGTTCTTTCCCAACTGCCAGTATTCTAGCAGTACGCACGCCATAACCGGTTTGTACTTTTGCCTTGGGTAGCGCAGCCTTCAATGCCTCTGTCGAGGTGTTCAGTCCACCACTGCCGAACGTACAGAAAGGCACCACGGTCTTACCTGCGAAATCGTTCTCCTTGACAAGAGTCGCTATCGGCATAGCATAGGTTCCAAACCAAATAGGATAACCGATGAAAATCACATCATAGTCGGCAATGTTCACATGCAGCGGCTTGAGGGCCGGTGTCTCACCACTCTGCATTTCACGTTGTCCACGCTGGATGGTTGCCTGAAAATCGCCAGAATAAGGCTCCACGGCCACAATACTGTCAATGTCGGCTCCCAATTGTTTTTGCAACTCTTCCGCTACCACCTGTGTGGTACCCGTCTGAGAATAATACAACACCAGATTCTTCTGTGCATAACCAGTTGCAATAAATGTCGTCAATGCCATTGATAATAAGAGTTTTTTCATACGTTAATCTTTTGTTTGGGTTGATTGTTATCTCGTTTTCTTTTCTTTAATCGCTGCAAACTTACATAAAATATTTGAAAAAAACAAGAGTTTTCGACGGAAACCCCATTCCAGACAATCCATACTGTCAATATAATCGCAAATACATTTGGTTTTTCACTCACTTTATCATACCTTTGTACTCATTATGAAAATCTGTATATTCTGTTCTGCGAACCAGCAGATAGACTCAGACTTCTTCTCTATGACTGAAGAATTGGGAAAGTGGGCCGCCGAAAACGGTCATGACATCGTCTTTGGCGGTGTAAATCAAGGACTGATGGAATGTGTGGGAAAGGCCGTCAGAGAACACGGTGGTCGAACTATCGGTGTCGTACCAATGATTGTCGAGAAAAGCGGTAGGACAAGCGATCATGTGGACATAGAGATTCCTTGCGACAACCTGAGCGACCGTAAACAGTTGATGATGGACCAAAGCGATGTCTTTGTGGCCCTGCCTGGCGGTATCGGCACCCTTGACGAGGTATTTACCATAGCCGCCTCCGCCACCATTGGTTATCACAAGAAGAGGGTGATCCTCTACAACATGAAAGGATTCTGGGACTCTCTTATCAACCTGCTTAATAACCTACAAGCAAAAGGCATGATCCGTGGCGACTGGCAACAATACATCAAAATCGCCAACTCCTTACAGGAGCTGGCGAATCTTATCTAGAATCTTTCTGAATATACCCTCACACTGCTTTCAGGCGCTCAGCCATCGCACGACCAAGAGCCTCGCATTGAGTTTTTGTTTCGGGAGTGAGTGACTGTTTGATCTCCACAGGCTCACCAGTAACCTCGAAGTGCAGTTTCTCGTCATTCCATTTCTGGATCTCTGTCACAGCCTTACTAGCCCATCCATAGGACCCGAACCAACCGAGCAGATGGTTCTTGATGTCACGACCTGCCAATTCGGATAACAACACATCCATCTCATGATAAAGACCCGTATTATAAGTCGGTGCACCGACAATGAGCCCTCGATAGCGGAACACATCGCGTATTATATATGAATGATGTGTTTTCGATACGTTATACATTACGATATTCTTGACACCAGCCTCTGAGGCAGCACGGGCGATAACTTCAGCGGCACGCTCCGTATTGCCGTACATTGTTCCATAGCAAATCACCAGTCCGGGCTCTGTCTCATATTTGCTCAACGTGTCATAGATTCCTATCACCTTCTCCACATACTCATGCCATACTGGACCATGGGTAGCACAGAGATAATCGAGTCGGATACCTACCAGTTTCTTCAAAGCATTCTGCACAGGCGTACCATATTTCCCCACTATATTCGAGTAGTAGCGCACCATCTCCAACCAAAATGTGTCTGTATTGATCTGCGAGTCGACTACGCCTCCATTCAATGCGCCAAAGCAGCCAAAAGCATCGCCCGAAAAGAGTACGTGACTCGTGTTTTCCAGCGTCACCATTGTCTCCGGCCAGTGCACCATAGGGGTCATCACGAAGCTAAGCGTATGATTACCCAATTCAATCGTATCGCCATTCTTCACCTCCAACAGGCCGTCTATCACCCCATAGAAGCCCTCTGCCATCTGGAAGGTCTTCTTGTTACCGATGATCTTAATATCCGGATAGTACTTTCTGATTAATGCCAGACTACCGCTGTGGTCGGGTTCCATGTGGTTTACCACGAGAAAATCAATCTTTCTATCTCCGATTACCTCCCTGATGTTCTCCAGAAACTGCACGAAGAAGTCAACCTCCACCGTGTCGATTAGACACACCTTCTCGTCATCAATCAGATAAGAGTTGTATGAAACACCATTAGGCAAGGGCCATAAACCTTCGAAAAGGTTCTTATTACGATCGTTAACACCAACGTAATAGATTTTGTTTACTATTTCTTTCATATCATGTATTATTTTAGGCTGTTTATTGAACAGAATCCTTTTTCTCCGACAAGGCAGCAAAAGCGTCCTCCAACTCAGCACGCTTACGATCTGCGAACACCTGATCCACGCTATTATGGATGCTCTGACACACATTCGCAGAGAACTGTTGTGCTTGATCAATGATCTCGTCCCACTGCTGTTCGGCCAGACCGTTCTCTAGCATCTCTCGGGTGACACCATCCTTCAACAGACCATATACAAAACCTGCATTGAAATTATCACCGGCACCGATGGTGCTGATAGTATTTTTCTGTTCCACAGAATAACGCTTTTCTACACCACCAACGGCGCGCAACTCCAATGGTTCAGCGCCACAAGTATAGATGAAGTTTTTACAGTAGAAAGATATCTGTGAACGATATACCTGATCGCCATTCTCCAAGCCGAACATCACTTCAAAATCCTCCTTGCTACCACGTACGATGTCTGCCAACTCGAAATTCTCCAAGATATTCGCCCTCAATTTCATCACCTCATCACGATGAGAGGCACGGAAGTTCACATCGTAGTAGAGGATAGCCCCCTGCGCACGGGCATGTTCCAGGAATGTCCTCACCTGATCGCGTATAACCGGATTCACAGCATAGTAAGATCCGTACATCACCACATCATCGGGCTGAATGTCAGGATAGGAGAACTCAAGATGATCATGGGGATGATCCTTATAGAAGATATACTCCGCATCGTTCCTGTCGTCAAGGAAAGCCAGTGATATCGGCGACTTCGTCTCCGGCCAGATGCTGACCTTACTAGCATCAACATGATTTTCCTCCAGAAAGTGGATGATGTTCTTTCCGACCCGGTCATCGCCTGTCTCACTGATCAAGGTTGCGTTCAGACCTGAACGTCCCAAGGATATCAGGCCGTTGAACATTGAGCCGCCTGGTACAGCTCCTATCGGCTGCTCGTCTTTAAATATAATATCGAGAATGGTCTCGCCTATTCCTATTACTTTTCGCATAGTTTCTCTTAAACATTACAAATGCAAAAGTACAAAATAAATATGAAATTTACGATTGGAGATACTGCTTTTCTTCAAAAAAGCAAGATGAATTATAATTTATTTTGTACTTTTGCAAACAGTATGACGAAATACAACACGCATACACTCAAGAACGGTCTGCGCATCATCCATCTGCCATCTGCATCGCAAGTGGTATATTGTGGTTATGGAATTGCCGCTGGCACCCGTGATGAACGAATGAATAGTCAGGCAAGACCGCTGAGCGAGGAGGGCTTGGCTCATTTTTGTGAGCATATGACGTTCAAAGGTACGGCACAACGCAACGCCCTTCAGATCATCAATGCCTTAGAAGGTGTGGGCGGAGAACTGAATGCCTTCACTAACAAGGAAGACACCGTTTTCTATGCCGCAATATCGAAGGAGCACTTCACTCAAGCGGTCGATGTGCTCACCGATATCGTCTTCCATAGTCAATATCCACAACATGAAATCGATAAAGAGGTGGAGGTGATTTGCGACGAAATCGAGAGTTATAACGACACACCTGCAGAACTGATCTACGATGAGTTCGAGAATCTCCTTTTCGAGGGACATCCTTTGGGACACAACATCCTAGGCAACGCAGAACAGTTGCGCACTTACAAGACAGAGGACTTCCTTCATTTCGTACGTTGTCACTATTGCCCCGACAACGCTGTGTTCTTCGTTTACGGTGACATCAGTTTCGCACGCCTCGTCAAGAAACTAGAGAATTTAGAATTTTCGAAGGCCATTAAAATGGCCAATCAGCACTGTTGTTCCATCGGGATAGGACGTTCCGTTGATGGTCAATCGATCATTCTCGACAAGGGCACCCATCAAGCCCATGTAATGCTCGGCACCCGATCCTATGCCTTTGACGACCCGCGCCGCATGACGCTCTACCTCCTTAATAACATTTTGGGAGGACCAGGCATGAACGCCCGCCTGAATCTCTCGCTTCGAGAGCGACACGGTCTGGTATACACTGTTGAGAGCATTATGACTAGCTATTCCGATACAGGTATCTGGAGTGTCTACTTCGGTTGCGATCACGCCGACATCCATCGCTGTCTCCGACTAGTACGCCATGAACTTGACCGCATGATGATACGTCCGCTCTCCGAGCGCCAACTCTCTGCTGCCAAGCGCCAACTGAAAGGACAGATTGCCATCGCTTGCGACAATCGCGAACAGTTCGCCCTCGACTTCGGTAAAAGCTATCTGCATCTTGGTCAGGAGCGCGACTTGGATCGACTATTCCAACGCATCGATGCTATCAAGGCCGAAGACATCCAACAGGTAGCCCGTAAGTTGTTCGTCCCAGAGCGTCTCACCACCCTGATTTTCAAATAGCCTGCCATTCGGCTTCTCTGTGCAACTTTGATTCTATTCTTGTCAAACCATAGAAACCCGGGATTTCTTTAAAACTCCGGGTTTCTGTTTGTGGCCGGACGGAATATGACTGCAGGACAGAAGTGCTAATTACCTCATTACAGCTACATATAAATCCGCTTTTTTATATGCAAATATAACATTAATTTTTTCTTATATAGAAATTCTTTCTTGCATATTTAAAGTTATAATTTGAAGAGTTACTCATGTTGGGGTGGTCATATTGATATGCGCTACTAGGATTTGTATCGTTTGCGAACCAACCATCGCATGTTCCACCCCATCCCCAGTTCATGTGTGAGTAGGCATATACAACGCCTCCATAGATATTGGGATTATTAATGGTTCCCCAACCAGGAACGAAGTTGCCATTTCCATTAGGTTGCCATTCTGTAAAGATATACAATCTTCCTTGAGTCGTTCTTTTCATGCCGTCACATATCCAATAGTGACTGTTTCCTATTTCACCAAGAGAACCGGGTAATGGATTATTGGTGGAGTTGCCTAACATGATGACCGGTCTATGGCCACTCATAATTTCTTGTTCGACTTTATACGGGTCATTACCGCCTACAGAAACGCTATATCCTAATTTCTTTATGCCTTTTTCCATGTTTCCCGGAGTTGTATACGAACTACTACCAATGGGCGATGAGGATGTCTTGTCATACACATATTTGACCAGGGCTGCAACTGGGTAATTATTCCAGTTGTAAGTATGACCATTATATGTAAACTGTGAAGGATACTTATAGTAGTTCATAATCTGAGCCATTGCAATGGGACCGCATCCTGCAGCATGGCCGTTACAATAGTCATTGTAAGGCGAGCTTTGATGCCAAGACGTCTGGACAAGCGGACCAACTTCGTCCTTTTCTGTGCAGAACTTCCATCCCAAAACAGATGTACCTGGTGTTGATTGATTAAATTCCGCACTATAACACAAATTATCGTATAACCAAGAATATCCGATATCTGCAAGAGCTTGCCTAGCCTCAGCCAAGGGCCAGAAGTGCCATCCTTGATCACCACCATATCCATATTGGTTCAACAAGTCCTCACACCGCTCGTAACAAGCTATTTCTGCGTTGCCCAATCCCGCCCTTGTAGATGATGTTTCGCGTGTTACAGGATAATCTTGTACGTCTAATGACTCCCAAAGTCCCTGTATCCTTGCTTTAACAGAGTCGTTTAGTGATTCACTTGACGATACGGCTTCTTTCGTGTCTTCGATCCATGATGCAACTCCACTTATCCCTAATGACGCATCGAAACAGGATTCTTCAGAATAAGCAAGAATCGGATAATAATCTTTCGTAGCACTAATAATGACAAAACCACCATTTTTGTAATTAAATACATACATCAAAGGGGCTCCATTCTTACTGATCGTTTTAACACTGGAGAAATCGTTATAAGAGCGTGTTGATGCTTTATCCGACAACTTCTTCATAAAGAGATTTGCAGTCTCCCCTGCTTTACTTTCAGAAACGAAGGAACTGTTGATCGCTGAAGATCCCAACTCTTCCATCAGTTCGCAATCCATCTTGATGAGATCATTCTCATTACATGATGTAGCTAACAACAAACAGCCAACTAATGTGGCACATCTCACTTTTTTTCTCATAATACACATTTTTTAATTATAAATTAGTAAATAATAAAGAAAGTATTCTGACTAAAATACTTTGATATAGTCGTTTGTTTTCTGTTATGATGCAGTTTTTGTAAAAAAAGTCCAGGATGACATCTTCCGGGACTTGGCGCTGGGCCGTGCTACCCTGAACTTCTTCAATAACAATCGAGGCATAATATATATATCTAGTTTACAGATTGGTTCAGAAAATATGCAATGATCATATTCAATAAAGGCTCATCATCAACCCTTAATACCCATAATAGGAAAAAGACGATGATGGCTGACAGAAAAACAATGAGGAGGCCATATCTGATGAATAGCATCTTCCTTAAATTCATTCGTTCCATAATTACTTGCTTAAATCCAACTGAGTCTTAACTAACTCGTAATAAAATCCCTTCAGAGCAAGAAGCTCTTCATGAGTGCCGCGCTCTGTGATCTTTCCACTATGCAGGACCATGATTTGATCGGCATTCTTCACCGTACTTAAACGGTGGGCAATCTTTAGAACGGTTCTTCCTTTGAGGAATTTATCCAGATCGTGATATATCTTGTTCTCGGTCTTTGCATCCAATGAAGAGGTTGCCTCGTCGAATAAGACGAACGGAGGATTCTGATAGATGGCACGGGCGATGAGAATACGCTGGCGCTGACCTCCAGAGATGCTGTTGCCACCTGTACCCAACTGTGTCTGGAGTCCCTGTGGGAGATTCTCCACAAACTCGGTCAACTGTGCGATGCTGATGGCATTCTTCAGTTTCTCTTGGTCTATAGGCTGTTTGCCTGTTGCAATGTTCCTCTCAAGTGTGTCTGAGAAAATATAGCCATCCTGCATGACGACACCACAATGCTCACGGAGGCTTTGGGCTGAGATATCTTTCAATTCCGCATTTCCATAAAGGATTGTGCCATTGTACTTGTCGTAGAACTTAAGAAGCAATTTCATCAGCGTGGTCTTTCCGCTGCCACTCTCTCCAACGATGGCCGTTGTCTTACCAAATGGGATGTCCAAGGTCATATCATCGATGACCTTGGGCGAACGCGGGCCGTAATAATGAAAATCCACATGCTCCAAATGGATACCATCGCAGGTCTTATAGGTATCGTTATTGATCTCAACCGTCGTGTCTTTATCCTCTTCCTCCAAAGCTTGGACATCGGTCAGCCGATCATAACTTAACTTGGCATATTGCAGACTGCGTATGAACTCTATAATCTGACTGATAGGCTGATTCAAGGAGCCAATGATATAGGAAATCGCAAGCAGCGTACCAAGTGTCATAGTGCCAATGATAACATCGTATGCGGCCATGGAAACGACGATGATATCCTTGAGCTTGTTAAATGACTCCAATCCGATACTTTCAAGCTGGCAGAGTTTCAGAATATCGACGTCAATACCAAAAAGCCTGATCTGACTATTCTTCCAGCATCCCAGTTCATAATCCTCGATCCCATTCAGTTTGATCTCGGATATACCATTAATAATTTCATAGACGTTCTGCTGCGTTTCTCTGTCAGTCCTATATCGCGAGTAGTCAATCTTCTTTTCTTTTTTTACAAAGACAACAGACCATATGATAGCGATGGCCGTTATCGCGAGATAGACCAACAAAATTTTTGAGTCATAATATGTCAAGAGAATAAAATAAACGATAAACGTCAGGAAAGAGAAGATAACGGTGATACTGCTTGAGGTCAGGAAAAACCGGATCCTGTTATGGTCGTTAATTCGTGCGGTGAAGTCAGCAAGCTGTTTCGTGTCGAAATACTTGAATGGCAGTTTGATGATCTTTGCCAGGAAATCATGAATGATATCAATATTGACAACAGAGTTACTATACAAGAGTGTCCAATTCCTGACAATTGTGATGAGCGTAGATCCGACAAATAAGAACAGTTGGGCAAGAAGGAATATGAAGACGATATGGATGTCTTTCCTACCAATACCGTTATCTATCAAAGACTGAGTCAAGAAAGGGAAGATAAGAGCGAAAATACTGCTGAAGATCATACCCCAAAAAAGGATAGAATATTCATTCCTGAATGTCTTACATAGGGAAAGGAAATTCTTTTTATAATGGCTTTTAGCCTGTTTTGGAGCCATCTCATAGAAATCCTCCTTCGGTGTCATAAGTAATGCCATGCCTTCTCCGTCGATGCCACACCAATGTGAGCAGAACTCATCTTCATCGATTTTCACCCTACCATAACTCGGGTCTGAGATATAGAAATATCTCTGGCCTGTAATCAGTGATTTTCTTATATCATAAAGCACAACAAAATGAGTATTATCCCAATGAAGAATACAAGGAGAAGGTTTCTTCCTGCATAGCCTTGCGATAGAGGTCTTTGTTGGTAGAGTCTCAAAGCCAATCCTTTTTGCGGCATCTTCTATTCCCTGCAGACTTACCCCATCCTTAGTTAGAAAACAATATTCCCGAAGTTCTGGGATACTATAATTCTTATCATAATATGAAGCGATCGAAGCCAATGCTGCTGGCCCACAATCCATCATGTCAAATTGAATATAACAAGGAAATCTTTTAAGTCTTTCCCCATATTTCTTCATTGTTTTTGCTATTTTCATGTCTGATCTACAATTTCTAATACCGACACCGTAGCTCCAACCATAGGAGATCCATTTTCATCACAGACTCCACCCCTTATCTGCGCACAAACAGAATTCACGACAAAGAGTACTCCCAACAAAGAGAGCATCCTTTTCATTCCATTTACAATACAACAATAAGTATTATTTTGAATGACGCATTTCTTCATATAAACAAACACTAACATAATGCTTGCTACCATAAAACCTAATAGAATTTTATAATTTCCCATTTCGTACATTTTGCTTTTTGACAGCGCAAATGTATGACATCTATTTGGGAAAAGCAAGCATTTTTTCCATTTTCGTTATCTACCCTGTTGCATGACACACCTCTGCAACATACTCAAAATGAGGATGTTGCCTTATTTGCAGCACTTTTTCATGGTCAAAATGTCAAATTCCAAAAGACACGAATAAGACTTTTCTCATCCATTTTCCTCTTTTTTAGCTGGCTCTCATTTCGCTTTTCATCACAATAATTGATGATGATACCTCAAAAAACTCTGTTAAGGTTTTATAAAGAAGGGAAATCTTCAAAGAAAAAAGTGTATTTTTGCATTTAACTAAACCTGAGATGAGATGAAAAGATATAGTTACTACCTTCTGAGCCTAACCATATTATTCAATAGTAGTTGTTCGAACAGTAAGTTCGAGCAGCTAAACGCGGTCAATCAACTGATCGAGCAAGACAGACTCGATTCGGCAGAGATCAAATTAGACGAAGTAGATTTTACTGCATTTAAAAACAAGCAAGATGTAGCATATTACAACCTGATAAGATGTAAACTCGATTACAGACAATACAGATCACAGGATTCAGACACCTTAATTAATTTCAGTATCAACGTATTCCAGAAAACAGATAATGATTCCTTATTGGCAGAAAGCTATTATTATAAGGGTGTACAGCAATGTGAACAAGGGCAGGTCAAGGAGGGATTCTCTAATTTACTTAAAGCAGAAAGAGCAGCAGATAATACTTCTAACATCAAGTTAAAACAAAAAATCGTAGAAAAGATAGCCGAGCAATACCTTTATTCCGGAGACAGCGATCTCGCAAAACAATATTGCGAAAAGAATTATAATCTTTCCGTCAAGGCTAATAACAAAGAATGGCTTGCGTATGCACATATATTATATATGGTGTTGTATTATACGCAAGGGAATAAAGTAAAGGCTAAACATGCGTTAGAGAAGTGTGAACCATATATTGAGTATGTAAAAGGAGAACAAAAATCTTATCTCTACGCTTATCTTGCCAGCTTCATGTTGCCAGATAGTATCAATAAGGCCATTGAGTATATCAATAAAGCACAGGAATATGGAAAGAACACTAATGTGTTCTTTGTTAAAAGCAAGATACATCAACTCCAGAAGGAATACGACAAGTCCAGATCTTGTCTGGATTCAGCCTATCATATCAGTTCTTCTATACATGACAAAGCAACTATAACAAGTAATATATCCAAGATATGTGAATCTGTTCAGGATTATGAGGGAGCCAACAAGTATAATAAGCAGCTCATAAACCTTAAGGACTCTCTCTATAAACAGAGACAGCAGAACAATATAAGGGGTATTATGGCCCAGAATGAGTTTGAACACCGACAGTTTCTGTTTCGCCAAAAAATATCCTATTTTATCTTCATTATTGTTATTCTTGTCTGTATATGCATAGGTATATATATATTCTTTAAATTCCGTTCAAGCAAGATTAAGGCGAAGGTCCTTGAGAACCAGTTGCTGATTAATCTGTATTCCGACAAGATTAAGAACCTGAATGAAATCAGTTCAAATAAGAATAATGAGGTTAAACAACTGCAAGATAAAATTGATAACCTGAACCACAAACAGTCAAAGATACTTTATGAGGGAAAGGCTCTGTATGAGAGTCTGGTAGAAGGAGGTACGGTTGTCACATGGACGAAAAACGACTACCTGCATTTTATTGAATACTATAAACTCATAGATTTCCCATTCGTTGTTCAGCTTAATACGGATTATGATCATCTTTCACCTAGGTATCAGTTGTTCGAAATATTAAGTCATATGGGTAAATCCGATACAGATATTGAGCGGATTATGGGTATCAGTAACAGTACGATAAGATCGACGAGAACAAGAATCAAGTCAAGAAAGCTATAAATCGCTGGAATTCTCATCTTATCAGCCCTTAAATTGCTGCATTATTCTTCGTAACAGCGTGCTGCCTTTTATGCAACACGCTGTTATATTGACTGTTACTAGCGTAATTTACGCAACGTTTATTTTGTTTTTTTCTCCAATTAATTTGTTTTTCTCAGGAAAAGGAAATAGCTTTGCAGTGAAAGTAATTCAATAACAATCTAAAATTATAAACCATTATGAACAAAAAATTATTCTGCTTGGTGATGGCTCTTTTCGCCGTTCTTCCCAATTACAATGTTGCATGTGCTGACAATGAACCTGATGATGATGGCATTATATTACCAACATTGCCACATAAAATAAGGAGTTGCAACAGACCTGCTGTTTACGTCAGCTATAATGATTATATGGGAGCCGCAGAGATTAGTTTCACTGGAGTATTGAATAATGTTACTATTAAAGTTTATCATGAAGGCATGTTGGTCGACGATATCACAATAGGAACCACCAGCTATGGATACAAAGAAATCGTATATTTCAGCATGGGTGAAGGAGACTATAGAGTAGTCGTTGAGACAAATGGCAACACCATATACAATAATACTTTTGAATATACAGACTAATTATCAACTATCATTTAGGGTTTAGCTTTGAGAGAGTGCATCGTCTGTGATGCACTCTTTCTATATGCACCTCTTACTAAAATGAGATTGTGTTTCAATTTTTGGTGGATCAATTTTATTAAAGGCATCCATATGTCAACACTTTAATAATACACCTTTACACATACCCCAAAAATTGAAACGCGGAAAGTTCGTCATGGATTTGGAAGGTAATAGAATTCTTTATACATTTGCAACGATAAACTTGTTGAACGGTGGCTACTTGGAATAAAGATAACTCATCATGCGACTCGCAAATGTTTCCGTCTTGGAGTCACAAAAGTAAGTCTTACATTTTGCGGGCGTCGACCTGTTGCTTCAGTTCCTCCCAGTTTCTGAAGCCGAGGGACTTCTCATTGTGCAGTAGCTGCACTAGGATATCGCCTGCGACATTCCTATAGAAAACCATCTGCAGGTTGGCTGCCATCGGCAGAATTTCATCCATGCCCATGCCCCCAGTATCGACACCCATCAGTGTCAGCAGACGGTAGAGATTCGTGTCATGACCAAAACGCAGATCAGCACCTACATCACCCCTGGCTATAGCCGCATCAGCATCGGCCTCGATACGACGCCAGAGTGAGACGGCACTGCGGGCGGCAATCCCACCGTTCAGACTCTCATCGCCATTACAGATGGTCATCCGCTCGTTGTTCATCGCATAGACAGCCTCCAGTTCCTCTCTTGTGAAGATATCATAGAGCGAGACGTCCAGTTCCACATCCTGCATATCAGAGGCGATCGTATGCAGTTCCGTAAGCAGTCGCTCAGGACTCTCCACCTTCGACGGGTCAATGAACAGAGCCCTGACAAAACGGTCGGGCGAGACCGTTAGTGGCACATGGGTACGGTTCTCCAGAGCCTTCTCCTCTGGCGAGGTATAGGCGATCCACGCCATATCCTCTTCGCGAGTCACGGGCTGGATGTCCAATGAGGGGTTCTGTGTCTGAAGCTCGGACAGGAAGTTCAGCATACTGCTCCTGCAACGGCCAACGGTACTGGAGTGAGCCGTCAGATGAGCCTCGGCCGTGAAGAGGTGAGGAAAATGGCGGAACATCCTCTGGGCGATACCCCGATGCTGGCGGCCTCCGAGTGGAGTCAGCCTGCCACCATGCCCTTTGGCATCCTTCCATATCAGCGACAGTCGCTTGTGAACACTCTCGCCCAGATCTGTCAGGTTTTTCCGATTCGCGAACTGTTTGTTTACCCATCTGTACCGCTCGTCGCTGGGCAGCCAGCGCGACCCATGTCGCCCATAGTGTGAGATGTAAAACGCCACATAGCCGTCGGGCGCCGGCTGAAAGTCTGGCATCGCCACCCCCGACTCTATAGGATAGGCATAATACACACCACCCAACTGCTGGGGTGATTTCTCCTGCGCCATCACTCCTACGACTGCGAAGATTAAAGTAGCAAGCAGTATTTTTCTCATCTGTTGATATTGTCTAATCCTAACGCATCAGGCGCCAGTCGATGCCGAGGGGGTTATTTCTCATCTCCGTCACAAGATACAGGCCGAGCGTCCTGTCGTACTCTATCCACATGTCCGTCTGATCGATATCAGCACGGACATGTGTCTTTTCCGCACTGCTATCACCCTGATTGCGCCAGGTGATGCCGTCGTAGACGAAAAAGCCATTCTGTCGCAGGTGGTCCATAGCCTGGCGGGAGATGAAGGCGAAAGTACCCTGAGACAGATACACTGCACCATCGGCAGGGATATCCCAACAGAAGCCCGTGGCATGCTCCACGACAGAACGGGGGAGGATATACTGCGCCTCCTTGCAGGTGACGACCAGCGTGTCGCCTTGCCAGCCATAGACGAGTGGCCATGTACGGAACTGTTGATTTAACGTATAACTGATATGAAGCGTCTTGGTCGGAGCAAAGTCTTGGTTTGCCCGGCGTAAAGTCTTGGTTTGCCCGGCATAAAGTAGCTGTGTACTGGCATCTGATGATTGTTTTGGCTTCCTCGGGTCTTTAGAGACATAGAACACGAGGTCACCGCCCTGCATCAGGTCGGCATGTGTGATGCGTGCGTCTGTCAATTCACGGCCGTTGAAGGTCACACGCTCGAAGCGGGTGCCCCGCCCTTTGACGACAGCATGCACGGTCTTACCATTACATAACTGCAACAACCATTCAGAGAGAAGCGGAACGTGGAGCAGATAGTAATCCTGTCCAGCATTGGGATAGAGTCCCAGCTGATGGAAGGCGAGCCACGATGACATCGCGCCACTATCGTCATTACCAGGCAGTCCATCGGGTTGATCGCTATAATGCGCTGTAACAATCTGGCACACACGGTCGGAGGTAAGGTCAGGACGTCCTATCCAGTGATAGAGACAAGGGGTGAGGAACGACGGCTCGTTACCCACATTATAGCGCCCTCGCTCAAAGAATAGGTCAAGTCGGCGACGGAAAGTCTCGTTGCCGCCACAAACCTCGATAAGTGCGGCCACGTCGTGGGGGATACTCAGCGAGTATTCTGCCGACAGGGCCTCGTAGAAGAACGTGCTCCACCACGGTAGGTACCAGGGGGCCACCTTCGTCACTGGCGTATAGGGGATGAGAGGCTTAAAGACCTTCGAACGGCCCCAGGGCACGGAGTCAAGCCAGACCCCATCAGCATCACGAGGCATGATATAGCCCCGCACATCATCCCATTCATAGTCGCTACGCCAGAGGTTCTTCCAGTTCTGCGACTGACGGAGAAAACGCTCACAGATATCCATGCGCCCCAAACCCTTGGCCACCTCAGCGATACAATAGTCGTCGTAGGCATACTCGATGGTACGAGTGCCGGCACGGTCTATGCCATAGGGGATATAGTCCAAGCGATTATACTCGAGGAGTCCGCCCCTTCCATGCTTCTCATGATCAGCTCCTGGATCGGCCTCCGCATCCTTCAACATCGCCTCAAGAGCCAGATTGTAATCAATACCCTTCAGTCCTTTCACATAGGCATCGGCAATGACCACATCGGCATTCGAGCCGCCCTGCGTACGACCGTTACAGTCACCACTGCGTGCATCGGACATATATCCCTCACGTCTGTAGATATTCAACAGAGCGTTTACAATATCAGTCTCACGCTGCTCGTCGAGCAGGGTGATGAGCGGAGTTGACGTACGATAGGTATCCCAGATAGCATAGAAATCATCGTAATAGGGTGTGTCCGCCCACTTCGGGTTCTCACCAGTCTTGTCGACAGGCATCAGCATCGTGTGGTAAAGAGCTGTATAGAACATCCGACGCTGAGAATCGGAACCTTTGATCTGCACCCTGCTCAGCAGCTGCTCCCAACGTTCGCGAAGCCTGCCTAACTGCGTGTCGAAGTCGCAGTCGGGGATATTCCGCCTGGCCTGCTGGGTACTGACATAGGAAATGCCGATCCTGATATTGACAAGTGTGTCAGAGAAATGAAGGGTGGTCGTCTGTCCACTACCTGCAGAGGAGAACGGCCTGTCACTAGTCAGACAGAAATAGACCGTATAGGCATCACCATTGTTCCAACCTCCTCGGACACGAGAGAAACCACATACCTCATGGTCACCCATCACCTCTACCTCAGCATCGACAAACTGCTGCTGTTCACGCAGATCAGGGATAGAGTTCTTACCCAGATAATGAGTGGCATTGATGAACAGCAAGCCTTTAGTTGGATAATGGATACGATAGAAGGCACACCGCTCAGAGGTTGTGATCTCCGTACAAATGCCACTCTCGAAGGTCGTAGCATAATAGCCAAGCGAGAATTCCTCTTTAGCACGACGCTGCTCGTACGTTTTCTGATCCTCGTTTCCAATGACGGGTTGTATCAGGATATTACCATATTTCTGTCCCCCACCCGTACCACTGACATGAGTCTGTGAGAAGCCCGTCACCACCTCCGGCATGGGAGCCCATCCTGCATTTGGTTTTACTGTACAATCGGGACCTGGCTTACACATACCAAAGGGCATCGAAGGACCAGGAAACGTGCGCCCCACGCCCTCACTGCCAATACGCGGATCAACATCGTGCCATACTTGTGCCACCATTGTTATTGAAACAAACAGGAGACAAGCGGTAAGTATTACTATACTCTTTTTCATATTGATTACGGATCATTATTTCGGTACCTCGATGATGGCACGACACCCTTCCTGATAGGTGGTATCAAATAGGAGATCACCACCTAAACCAACAGCATGACGCTTGGCCAAAGGCAGACCAAGACCAAGGCCCTCAGACAGATCATCAACCTTCGTGAAAGGTTTGAAGATCAGATCCTGGGATTCTTCCGGCATTCCTGGTCCTATATCCTCGACGATAAAGCGGATAGATGTATCCGTCTGTGAAACACGCAATAGGATATGCTGACCATCAGAGTACTTGGCTGAGTTGTAAAGCAACTCTCGGAGTGAGCGTACCAGATACAAGTGATTAGTCAGAATACAGAAGCTATCACTCAGTTCCGACACGAAAGAGATGGTCAGACCAGGGAAATGGGTTTTTGTATATTCGATGCTTTCCCTAGCAAGTTCGTTACACGACACCTCATCACTTCTACGACTCAGCAACTCCTCGGAAGCTCCTGTTTCCGAACTATCGAAGAGCATAAGTACCATACGTTTCAGGTGGATGGCATTGTACTTCATCATACCTGTGATGTCATGCAACTCCTTGTCGTGAAGGGCACCGCCCCCGTCGTCACTATGCGACGAGAAACTGTCGCGCAGCACATTCGCAAAACCAAGAATGATGTTCAACGGTGTACGTATCTGATGCGACACGTTCTGTATAAACAGACTCTTCTGCTTAACAGCCTCTTCTGCCATCTTCATGGCATGCACCAGTTCCTCATTACGTTCCCGGGTCTCTTCTGTGGTTTGATGAATACTATGCATATGCTCATGGAGTGAGCGCTGCATGGCTGCAAAGCTGTTTTGCAACTGACCAAGGACATCTTCACGTGTGGAAGTTGGAATCATTTCATCATAATTGCCATCAGCTATCTTCTTCGAGAAACCCATCAACTGATTAATGGGCTGAATGGTACGACTTACAGAGCGCCTACACAACCATAGGATGCCCAGTAGCCCGACGATGATAAGTGCGATGACAACATAGGTCAGCCGGTGATAGCTCTTTAGGATATCACTATCTGGACAAACCAGTGCGAGACTCCAGTTTGTACCAGGTACTGGACGGTAGCACACATGGCAGAGCTGATCGTCGATGGTGATGTGCATATTTCCTTGTTTACCAGCCGTCATCTCATGCCCCAAGGCAATCCTGTCGGAATGAAGAACGGGATCAGCATCAGTAAAGATGGTCTTCCTAAAAAGACGCATCGTATCGGGATGGATAAAGTAACGCCCATCGCCGCCAAGGAGAATAAAATAAGTATTGGGAAGGCTTTGATCAGTGGAGTTGAGAATTCTGGAAAGTTGACTGAAAGCGAGATCCACGGAGATAACCCCCGCGATGTGCTCGCCATCTGGACGAAGGGGTTTACAATAAGTAGCGATAGCCTCATTATAATCGATTGCTCCTTCTGTATGTTCACAGAAAGGATCCACCCAACAAGCCTTCCCAGAGTCTATCGGAGCCTTGTACCATATCTTGTCGAAATAGTCGAAGTCTGGTTCACGGACGGTGATAATCGTATCACCATCATTGATGGTGAAGACAGAGAAGTAACGGCCATATTGAGGAAATGTATTAGGCACGGCGCTGACGGAACAACTACGTACCTGACGGTTAAGGCTCACAATACGGTGAGAGGTCGACTGCAACGAATCGGGTGTGAAATGCTCTTCAAGGAGCCACGTGTTAGCATCGGTCGAGGTCTCTATCGTGCTCATGTAGTTCCTGACACGTTGTGTCATAGTATTAAGCATACTGTTAGCACGCTCCGAGGCTTCCTGACGGATAAAAAATCGCGACTGGAGGTATAATGCACCCAAAGCCGCGATAAAGGTTGGTGCGACCATCAGCAGAATGCCAAGACAGAGTTTCGTTGAGAGACTTCGTCTAGGCGAGTGAAACTCGGATATTAGTTTTCGAAAGATATTACTCATGAGACTCCTCCTTCTTCTTTTCGAACTTCACCCGCCGTCCCATCGTCTTCTCCGTATCATTTCCTGCGACATGAAGCAGATGGTTAAGTTGGTCAATGATGACGTCGGTCTGTTTCTGAATATTGCTAACTTCGTGATCAATCTCCTCCTGACTGATATCGTGATAGTTGTTGCACAAGGTTGTGACACTCTTGTCGATGGCGTCTGAAGGTCCTGTCATCTGATTGGTCATGTAATGAAGAAAGGTTGTCTTCGTGCGATCAGCCTCCTGAGCCCTCTTATAAGCTTTCCGTAGTACCTTACTGCGTTCACGCAGTGTAGTTGACAACTCCTTCAACTCGCTGACATGAGTTACTAACGACTGCTGCATCTTCTTGAAATGGTCCTGTAACTGTCCTACCTCGTCTTCTCGAGTGGTGTCTGGAATCACTTCGTCGTAGTTACCATCGGTTATACGCTGTGTCGAGCGAGTAAGCATATTCAATGGTAGCAACTGACGATGTAAAACTGTACGACAGAGTACAAAGAAGAGTAATAGTCCGATAATGGCAATAGCCACCACATAATAAAGCAGTCTGTTGTATTCACCGAAGATATCTTCCTCAGGATAAACAACACCAATACTCCAATGGAGGTTCTCTAATGCACGTCCCGGCACCTCCAGACACTTGAAGGGTTTGAAGAATATATACCATTTCTGGTCATCCATGTAGAAAGGCTTAAACCCCGACTCACCAGCCACCATCGCTTTGCCAACCTTTAAGACCGAAGGGTCTGCACCTTGATCCATCTGAGAGAATACCGTCTGATGCAACAGCTTTTCCGGATCAGGGTGTACGATATATGAACCGTTACTCGCCAATAGAACGCTATAGCCATTGTCGGAGGGTTTGGCAGACAGAATAATTTGCGACAGTTGACTAATGGCTAGATCGACGGCCACCACTCCCACACACTTTGCACTACGATCGTAGATGGGTAAACAGAAAGTGGAGATTGCCTCACCCTCGGTACTATCGTTCTTCAATGGGTCCGTCCAACAGGTTCGACCAGTCCTCATAGGTTCAGTATACCATACCTGCTCCGTATAGGGTCGGTTGGCGAAGGTCTCTTGCATCACCAATTCCGACTGACCACCAGAATTCTCCCTGTTGTCCTGACGATGAACATAGGCCATAAACAATTCACGATCAGGATAATAATTCGGTTTAAAGGCAATTGCACAACCCACGATATTGGGGTTACACTCTACGATTTTCCGACTATAAATGAACATACGATCTGGTTGGTCAAGATGTGCTAATAGTTCCCAATAGAAGTTGCCAACCGACTGCTCCACGCCCAATAGGATGTTGTCGACATGCTGCGCCGTTCCCTCCAGTGTCTGCTCCGCATCATGCATTGCCTCTTCCCTTAAAGCCTTACGCGAAAAGTAGAGCATCACTGCCAAAGAAAGCGAGAGCAGCAACGCAATCTCAAAGCAAACCATCAGGCTTAGTTTGAGCGACAGAGTCTTGGGAATGAATCTAGACAGCCTCAACATATCTCATACGACGACATATCAGCCACACCACCACTATTCCCGCCACAGCGACAGACAGGAGAACCAGCCCCAGCCAAAGCAAAGGCTTCTGGGTATCCTCTCTCGGCACTACGACAGCCACCGACCAATCAATATATTCTATCGGTCCATAATATACCGTCGATGGCACACCATCGATCTCTATATCAACCATTCCGCTTTTCTTCTCTTTGAGGTCTCGAATAATGTCCTTATCCTTGATTGGTACACTCTTCTCCACCGGATAGGCAATACAACCACCATCTTTGTTGAGGACAACGGTATAAAAGTCGAACTTCCTATTCATACGATACATATTCAACATATCGTCCTCTCTGCCATCATCGTCAATCTGCTGCAGTTCCTTGGTCAACCATTCAAAGGTCATGTCCGCTCCGCAAACACAGACCAGATGCCCTGCCACGTCGTAGATTGGTTTAACAAAGGTGCAATAATGACCACTAATACTCGTTCCGTCATAGTAATAATATGGTTCAGACCAGAAACTCTTTCCCAGTTCCTTTGCACGTACATACCAGTCAGACTTCGTATAGTCATGACGGGCTGAGCCCACTTGTCGAACAACGAACTCACTACTATCGACATGGTGCACATAAGGCTCAAACCACCTTCCCTTCTGCTCGAAATAGTTGGGTTCGAAGGCAGCAAAATAGCCTCTCACATCAGGGTTCAGACTTGTCTTACTTTCCAAGGCAGCGACCACCGTTTCTGGAGAACTCATGTGTTTCTCTACTTCATCGAATACGTTCTTTGCATTCATCTCCATACCTCTGATGGTTTTGGCAATCTTTTCGGAAGCGACATTCATCATACCTACATAACGGACATGGGACTCTGCTCTTACAGCATGATAGCATATCCTGAAAGATAAGGCTAATACGACTATCATGACTACCAACATTGTCAGTAATACATATCGACTTAACTTATTAACTATAGGTTTGGGTATCTGTTTCACGGATCAATCTTTCTGGTTTATGGCTTTTAGTAGTGCAAAAGTATTGCTTTTTTTTCTGAACACCAACACATCCTCCCGTTTTTTTATATTTATTTCTTCTTAGAGCCCTAGCATCACAAAACTTCTTATAATAATAGTCTGGGCAGCCACAAAAAGGCTGCCCAGAGGAGATCATGATGTTATTAGGTTATTCCATTTAATAACCAGCGTTCTGCTGCCAGTTAGTGTTTGTGTTAAGTACCCCTTGCGGAATTGGGAACACGCGACACTCCTTATCGAAACGAGCCGTTGGGAAGCCCTTGCGATGAAAACCATACTCATCCTCGAAATGCCCAAAACGGATCATGTCGTTACGGCGCCAATTCTCGTCGAACAACTCACGACCACGCTCTGCATAGATATCCTCCAGCGATGGAGCTTCTGTGATCAGTGGCGCATGTACGTAAGAACGGATCTCGTTGAACAAGGTTTGAGCAGTCTGGTCATTTGTGACAGATGCACCACGGGTGATAGCCTCAGCCTTCGTCAGCAGGATATCGGCGTAACGGAATATGGGCAAATCGTTTGACTGATTGCGCCCGTTGATAAAGTCCTCGCGGATTACGAAGTATTTCACCGACTTATAGCCCTGACTCCAACCCTTCACGTCCTTACCCGTATTCAACATGGCACAGTCAGCAGGATAGAGTGACGTGTTCTTAATACCATCCTCATACTCGACATAATGCGGATCACCCTCAGCGTCGACCCATTTCAGACGGATGGTTTTGTCGAGACAAATCTCCTCATCTTTGTACTTATACGGTGTAGAGGTCTTAGCATATGTCGTAGGATCAAACATGTAAATCTGTCCAGCCAGAATATTCTCCTGACGATCATCACTCTCCAATGCCATCAACACATCGGCAAATTCGGGTGAGATAGAGAAGTTTCCACCCGTGGAGTTTCCTATATCAGAGCCGAAATAGCCTGCACCACCATTGCCATCGTTACGTCCCTGACGCCAGATACGCGGACGACAATACTGGAAGCCCTGTGCAGTAATGGCGTCATAAGGCATCGCGTAGATAAAATCCTTCACCTGATAACCATTATTGGGCCAGAACTTCGAACGATAACCGTCGGCACCCTCAGAAAGACTAAACTGACCTGAGTTGATGATATCGTCGCAAAGAGTCACCACATCGTTCAGATGCTCATTATTATAATTGGCAGCATCGTATGCGGTCACATCACTAGCAGTATAGACGGGCCAGTTAATATAAAGTTTCACTAAAAGAGCCTCGGCAGTATAACGTGTCGGCTTACCGTAAGTACTGACATCAACATTCGCAGGCAGCAATGGTATGATAGTCTTTAGTTCGCTCTCAATCCAACGAGCTACCTCGGCACGCGGTGAACGGTTGATCTGCTCACCATCAACAGCCAAGTGATCGAGGATTGGTGTGTCACCATAGCTATCCATCAGAATCCATGAATAGAAAGCACGCATATAACGGGCTTGGGCCGTACCATCTTTCTCCTCACCACCCATGTTCAGAATCACACGGTTGGCCTTAGTGATGCCGGCAGCCACCTCTTCATACCAACCCGTGGAAGCGCTGCTAGGATCAAAATTATGCAGAGAGCACTGAGCATATATTCCACCGTCAGCATAATCGCCATCGAAACTGATGCCCACCCACTCGTCGGATGACAGAGCCTGCGACTCCATATAACGACGTCCCAGAGTACCACGCAGATGGAAATAGACATCGGCCATCTGAGCCTCCACGGCAGCCTCGCTATCGGGATATTCCGTGAACTGTGCCTCGGGGATCACATCCAGATCAGTACAGCTGGCAGTCATTGCCATCAGTCCAGCTGCAAGAAATATTCTTATATTTGTTTTCATATATTATCCTTGTATTTTAGAAGTTAATCTTAGCACCAATGATAAACGAACGTGTGTGAGGATAGAAAGTCTCCCGGTAATCGATGCCGGGATCAAGTCCACCAAGGTTTACCTCCGGGTCGATACCACTATAACCGGTAATCGTCAGCAGATTGTTACAGGTTGCATAGAGTTGCATACTCTGCGCCCATCCACCAAATTCCTTAAAGGTATATCCGAGCGTCAGTGTTGAGAGACGCAGATAACTGCCATTCTCGATATAATTGTCACCAGGAATATGAGCATTGGCATCTGCTTGCCATTTCTTATCGTTCACCATTTCGGCGAGCACGTTCTTGCCACCAGCCAGATGTCCTTGGAAGCTATAGTGAGCCTTGGTGGCATTCAGGATCTTATTACCCAGCACGCCCTGGAAGAAAGCCGAAAGACTCCAGTTCTTATAATTCAGTGTATTGCTCCATCCATAAACGAGTTTCGGCTGTGCGTTGCCGCAATTCGCCTTGTCGTCGTAGCCAGGATTAGAAGTTACCCAGTTGTCATCGGCGTCCTGGTAGGTGTCAGGCTGGATCTTTCCCTCACCGTCCTTGTGTTTCTCAAGATCACCAACATAGAATACGCTATTACCGTTGGTATCATAGCCGGCATGCCTGTATGTCCAGAACGTACCAAGAGGTTCGCCCTCCATGATGCGCTGTACGTCAGCATTAGAGGCGATGCCGCCGATATTCGGGTTACCATAATCCACATAATCAACACTGTATGTAGAATTAGAGAGTTTATCAACCGTATTCCTATTATGAGAGAGGTTCAGCGTTGTCTGCCACTGGAAGTCCTTCGACTTGACAGGAATGGCATTGATTGTGAATTCGACACCGTTATTGGTGATATCGCCCACATTAGCACGAATCCAGTTCAGAGGATAGACGCTTGTTGAAACAGCGTAGTTCCAGATTAGGTCGGAAGTCTTCTTGTTGTAGTACTCAATACTACCATTGATACGTCCACCGAGGAAAGCAAAGTCAAGGCCGATATTCAACATTGACGTACGTTCCCACTTCAGATCGGGATTGGGATTATTCTGTGCCTCAATACCATACATCGTATACTTGGTTCCATCGGGCAAGATATACTCAAACGAGTTGCTGTTCAGACCATAGGTGGCGATAGCATCATAAGCACCAAAGCCCATGGCGTTACCACTGACACCATAACCTACACGGAGTTTGAGTTGATCAAAGACACTCTGATTTTTCATAAAGTCCTCTTCTGTGATATTCCATGCTGCAGATACAGAAGGGAAGGTTCCCCACTTATGATCGGCACCAAACACGGAAGAACCGTCACGACGGATAGTAGCCTGCAGCATATAACGGCTATTAAACGAGTAATTGGCACGTCCATAGAACGAGATATTACGGATGGTAGCCTTGGAAGATCCTGTCACATCAGTGATTCCATTGATATTATTGGCATAGCGGAGATTCCAGAAACCAGTCACATCGTTGTAGAAGTTATTGACAGTGACACCGAACCCATCACCATTGGTTCGCTCCTCCCAGCTATAACCTGCCATCAGACCGAGTTTATGCACCTTGTTAAGAGAGACATCATAGTTTCCATAAGTCTCGAAAGTCTGGTTATGACGCAGGTAAGTATCTCGATGAGCACGACCGTTATAACCTTTTTCCATCTGAGTCTGGTGGGTCTGATACCAACTATAGGTGTTCTGTCCACTATCGTATGAGTAGTTGGCATGCCATACTAGACCCTCCACAATCTTCATAGAGGCCTTAGTGATAAACTGCAGACGTTTCCACTCGTTCTCATTACCATCCTCATAGATCATTGATAGCGGGTTGTAATTAGCAGAACCAACAAACGACTCATACCACGTGCCATCCGCATTCTTCACGGGGTTGGTAGGTGAATAGTAGTTCATGGCATCAAGCACACTCTTACCAGAGTTTGATGAGCCGCCGCCACTCATGGGCACACCCTTATGCTTGCCTTGCATGGCATTCAAACCGACAGAGAGTTCCAGGCGATCCTTCAGAATCTTGGTGGTCAACAATGAGCGGGCATTCACACGGTTCATCCCTGTTCCGCGTACCACACCCTCACGATTCATATAGTTGACAGATCCCATGTACTTGGTTTTGGCATTACCACCAGAGATACTCACATTATGATTATGACTGAATCCTGTTCGAAGAACTTCATCCTGCCAGTCAGTATCACCACCGCCATCTTGCTCGGCACCGATAAGACCAGAGGAACGGAGCTGTGAGGCAGATGCCATATCAAGCGTCTTCAGTACATTGTCAAAAGCAACATAACCATTATAGGTCACGTTCGTTTTCCCCTCCTGACCACTCTTGGTGGTGATAATGATGACACCATTTGCGGCTTTAGAACCATAGATTGCCGTGGCCGACGCATCGCGGAGCACATCGATCGACTCGATATCGTCGGGAGCCACCATCGAAATGTCAACACCAGGAATTCCGTCGATGACATAATACGGCTGCATAGCATCTCCTGTACGCAGTGAAGAGGCACCGCGGAGGGTGATAGAAGGAGTTCCTGAGGGGTCGCCACTAGTGGTTACCGTCAGACCTGCCACCTTTCCCTGCAGCATCGAAGCTGGATCGGTGAACACACCTTTGTTCAGATCCTCCGACTTCACTGTAGTGATAGAGGACGTTACATCTTTTCGTCGCATGGTACCATAACCGACTACCACCACCTCGTTGAGCAACTTACTGTCTTCCTGCATGACAACTGTCATACTATTGGTCGCAGCCAGTGTCTGGGGGGTATAGCCCACATACGAGAAGCTTATCTTTGCCCCTCGGTTGACGGTCAGCGAGAACTTTCCGTCAATGTCGGTCACAGTACCGTTGTTGGTTCCCACTTCCAGGATACTCACACCAATCAGCGGTTCGCCTGTTGCATCCTGTACAATTCCGGACACCTTGTTCTGTGCCACCATCACTGTACTGCAGAACAGGAAGAACACGAAGAACAGCGCCTTCTGTGTTCCTTGTTTCAGATTTAGAATCATTCGCATAGATACATTAATTAAAGTTAGTATTATTACATTAGTTGTTTATTTGTACGTCGGCATTTTCCGTTACAAGGGGTACTGTCTGCCTTATCAGTTCTTCACGTCCCACTTGGATGAATCCCTCACCCTTGCATGGTCGCTTGTCAATTGCCAGCGAATCCGCTTCTCCTAAGTTCAAGTTTACACAGACATGATTAAAAAAGATATCCTTCACCTTTCCTGGCACTTCACCACCTACAAAACAGCCATTCTCACTGTTAGCGGTGATATGGTTGAACCAGATACGGCTCACCTCACCGCAACGCCCTTCAACTTGTCCTTTTGGAAAACGCCAGTTGGCATCCTTATGATTACCATTGGCCCGGGGATAGCTCGTCACATAAATCGGCTCTGCCTTACCCCACCACACATCACTCCACAAATGACAGTCGAGATGGATATTCGAAAAAACGATATCGGTCACTGTTCCTTCGTCACGGTTCTGGATCCCTAAGCCACGGTTAGAAGCAGTGATAATACAATTGTCGACCAACACGTTATAGATAGAATCCATATTCTCACTACCAATCTTAATTGCGCATGAACGCGAGGACATCACACAGTTTGTCACAGTGATATCGTGGCAAGAGCCATACCGTTCGAACTCCCGGCGATTCTTCAGACATATACAATCATCGCCCGATGTGATATGACAATTGGAAATGCGCACATGTCTCGAATGGTCGAGATCGATACCGTCGCCGTTACGAATCTTCAAATTGTTCAGTAGGTTGATCCCGTCGATGACCGCCTCATCGCAACCAATAAGATGCACCGTCCAGTATGCACCTTCACGGATGGTCACGTCACGGATAGTTAGGTTTTTCACGGCAGTCAGGGTCAAAACATGTGGACGGGGGTCAAAACTCTGATCAGCTAAAGGCTTTAACTCGAATGAATCATCCAACTCCGCGCCCATAAAAGCGATGCCGTTGCCATGGATGGTTCCCTTGCCTGTAATACTGATATTCTCCGCATTGTTAGCCCATAGCCAGAGCATCCCCTCGCCTCTGTTCTCGCCAAAGGCACTCAGATGATAGATATTCTCGTTGGGATGAGCTTTCAGAATGGCCGTGGACTCCAGATATAACTCCACGTTACTCTTCAACTCAATGGGACCAGCTAGGAAGGTATGATTACGAGGTAGTAGCACCCTACCGCCTCCATCTGCCGAGCACTGATCGATTGCACGTTGTATGGCCATAGCATCGTCTGTCACTCCATCGCCCACCGCACCTGTGTCTGTCACGTCATAGATTATCTGTCCCCTCCCGGAAGAACACGTCAACCATAGTAAGAGAGCACATAAGAATATCCTTTTAGTCATTAATAATTAGTAGAATTGTATTTAGATTGCAAAGATATACATTTTTCTGAACCAGACAAAACTTTCACAAATATTTTTTCGTATCTTTGTCGCCGGAAAGAAATAACAAACAATCAGTACGCTAAATGACAGATATCTGCTGCATCGGACATATTACCCGCGACAAGATTATCACCCAACGCCCTCCCAACACCGTCTACTGTGCCGGAGGGTCAGCCTTTTATATCGCCTGGGCATTACAAGCCCTTCCGCAAAAAGTCAGTTTTCACATGATCACCTCTGTCAGTCGGGAGATAATGCCCGAGGTAGAAAGACTCAGAAAAGGCGGTATCCGCGTCACAGCCTACGAGAGTCCATTCAACGTGTTTTTCGAGAACACCTATGGTGAGAATATGGATGACCGTACCCAACGAGTACTCGCGAAATCAGATTCCTTTACCCTTGACCAACTGAGGAATGAAGAAGCAAAGGTATTCCATCTCGGCACATTGTTGGCCGATGATTTCGCACCGGAGGTGGTGGATTTTCTCGCAAAGAAAGGTGATGTATCGATAGATGTACAAGGCTATCTGCGCAGGGTGATACCTGACGGGAATGGAGCATGGAAGGTGATCGCTACAGACTGGCCTGATAAACTGCGCCTACTACGCCATACCGCCATCCTAAAAGTGAATGAACAGGAGAGTCTGGCACTCACCGGCCTTGCCAATCCACATACCGCAGCCGAGCAGATTCAAGACTGGGGCGTGCGCGAGGTAATCATCACGCTTGGTAGTGGTGGATCGGTGGTTCTGGCTGAAGGCCGTTTCTACGAGGTACCAGCCTATCCGCCACAAACAGTTGTCGACGCCACAGGCTGTGGCGACACTTACAGTGCAGGCTATCTCTACTGTCGTGCACAAGGAATGGACTATATCGAAAGGTGTCGCTTTGCTGCCGCCATGTGTACACTCAAACTAGAGCATACTGGCCCCTTCGAACACACCATCGACGATGTGCATCGCATCATCAATGGAAAATAAATACCTATGCGTACTGGCGCATATACTGGCGCATAGCCTTACGGGCCGTACCCAGACGATGCTCGACCGACTTATAACCCTCACCAAGACGGAGGGAGATCTCGCTGACCTTCATACCACCATAGACATGGAGGCGGTATACCTCGCGACAATTCTCCGGCAAACGGGCCAATCCGCGCTCCAACCCCTCCATAACCTCACGGACAGAGAAGATTGAATCTGTGGATATCTCCGTACTACACACGCCTTTGATATAGTGCTCATACTCCTCAAAGGTGGCATGTCGACGATAATAGTCACTGATCAGATTACGTGCCACGGTATAGACCAGACACGGCAGGGTCACCTCAGAGATCATCTTATCAGTGGTCAACAACCTGAGGAAGACATTCTGTACGATGTCCTCTGCCAGATCGCTACCGCCGAGACGGCTACTGACAAACGCCAGCAGCTCGTCACGGTGAGCAATATAATAATCGGTTATTAGCTGATGATTCTTCATGGTTTAATGTTCTTACTCGTTCTCCACCTTACGGATGGTTCCATCCTCATTGTAGAACAGACGCTGTACCTTCAACGAGCGCAGATGTGTAACATCGTTGGAAGGAACACAATCGTGGTAGAACAGGAACCACTCACCCTTGTACTCTACAATGCTATGATGGGTAGTCCAACCAACAACCGGGTCAAGCAGCACTCCCTGATAGGTAAATGGTCCGTAGGGGTTGTCACCGATGGCATAGCAAAGGAAATGACTGTCACCAGTAGAATAACTGAAGTAATACTTTCCGTTATACTTATGCATCCATGATGCCTCGAAGAAACGATGAGGATCACCAGCCTTCAGTGGCTTACCTTCCTTATCGAGAATGACTACCTCATGCGTAGCCTCAGCGAACTGCAGCATATCATCGCTCATGCGAACAACAGAACTCGAGAGAGCAGGCACATCGGCTGGTGCATAGAGCTGTGTCTTCTTGTCGGGGGCAGGACCAAGATCGACACCCTCCTTAAGAAGCTTCTCCGGCGACTTGTACCACTGAAGCTGTCCACCCCAGAGACCACCGAAATAACAATATATCTGACCGTCGTCATCCTTAAACAGGCAGGGGTCAATGCTGAAAGAGCCACGGATGGGATGCTCCTGAGGAACAAACGGCCCTTCGGGCTTGTCGGCCACAGCCACACCAAGATGGAACACACCATTATAGTCTTTTGCAGAGAATACCAGATAGTATTTACCATCTTTCTCTATCACGTCATTATCCCACATCTGCTTCTCTGCCCAAGGCACCTGGTCTACATGAAGAATCATACCATGATCGGTCACCTCGCCATTTTCCACGTCATCCATGGAGATAACGTGGTAGTCCTTCATCTGGAAATGTCCGCCATCGTCGTCGAAGGCAGCACCAGCCTCCCAATCATGAGAAGGATAGACGTACAGGCGTCCGTTGAAAACATTTGCAGATGGATCTGCATAATAATCTTTTGGAAAAAGATAACGTGGAAGTTTTGCCATATTTCTTGTTTTTTATTTGTTACTTATCATCCTTTATAGTCTCATCATCCATAGCAGTGTGCTTCCAGCCAGAACATCTCCGGAATACTGCCGGACGATGGCGGATGCCGCCGCATCCTGACCGCCCGACTGTTTCTGGTTCAAGGATGTACCAGTCAGGCTACTCTTGCCAAGGCCATCCTTGGGTTCTCTCTGCGCATTCGCATGCTGAGTGAACAAACAAACTACTAATATAACTACTAACCTATAAAAATATCTCTTTGTCATTTATCTTTCTTATCTCAGTTGTTGTCAACCTGACTGGCCGCATTCCGGCGTCGCGCTGCCAACTCTGCCTGCATGTTTTCGTTGTATTCCTTTGTTATCGGATAGAAATGAAGTGACAAGACACCTATGCTAAAGAGGATAGCAGGCACAATACTCGATACCAGACGAATACCCTCCATCGCACTCTCATTCTGTATGGATACATTCCCAGAGACATAACCGAACATTGAGATGATGATGCCGGCAATGGCACCTCCGAGACCTAGGCCCAGCTTCAGTGCCAAAACGATACCAGAGAAGCAAAAGCCCGTGGCCCGACGATGATTCTCATATTCAATATGGTCGGCCACATCACCAATCATCGCCCATAACAGCGGCACCGTTGGTGCGTAAGCTAAGGAACGCAGGAAATTCAGGACAAACAGGAGACTCACATCCGTCGGTGAGGGAATATAGAACATCGCCGTAAAGAAGGCAGTCATAGACAGACATACCATGAACACTTTCTTCTTCCCATATTTATTTGCCAAATACTGCGACAGACAAATCACACCTATGAACTGCACGATGGCACCCATCATGTTAAAGGCAGAGAATCCAAGCGAATAAGACTCCTGCATATCTGCTACCACTCCGAAAACGCCGAGGAAGTCCTGAAGGGATTTCTGATCGACATTATACTGGAAATAAAAACTCATAGCCGATCCCCACATGGCCAGTGTGATAAAGAGCACAAAGGTCAGCAGCGACATAGAGTTCCACGAGATGTCGGAGACCGTTCCCCTGATATCTTCCTTAATGTCCACCTTCTGCATTGGCGGAGGCTGAATGCGCTCCTTGGAAACAGCGAAAGTAACAATAAAGAACAGCAGGGCTATCACGGCAAACAGGCAAATCGTCCACGACCAGCCCCGTTGCAGATTACCTTGTCCGAAATGTTCAACCAAGGGAAGCGTCAGTCCCTGTACCACAAACTGGGCGATGGTCACCACGACAAAACGGATTGTCGTGATACTGGTTCTCTCCCTAATATTACTGGTCATCACACCGCCCAAAGAGGTGTATGGCACGTTATTCGAGGAATAGACCGTCATGAGCAGGATGTACGACACCGTCGCATAGACAGCCACCATCGCTTTCTCATGGATGCCTGGATTGTAGAATGCCAGGATATAGAAGACACAGAATGGTATGGCCGTCCAAATGATCCACGGACGGAATTTTCCCCATCTGGTTTGCGTACGGTCTGCAAGAATGCCCATGACCGGATCGACAATTACCGCCGAGAAACTACCAAGCATCAAAATCGTTCCTGCCACAGCACCATCCAGTCCGAACACATCCGTGTAGAACTTCAACTGGAATATCATCATCATTTGGAACACAAGATTGGCGGCAGCATCTCCCAACGAGTAGCCGATCTTCTCTCCAAATGAAACTTTCTGCGACAGACTATCCTGCATCTTTCCGTTTTATGATTATGAAACAACGCCCTTGCTCACAACGCGCGTATGGGTTTTGGTTGCAAAGATAAAAATAATCGGCCACTTTCATATTCTAATATGTTACAGATGCTTTTCTAAATGTTTCATTTGACGAGAAAAACACGATTACGCGCCATTTCAACGGAGTTTTTTAGTATATTTGCAACATCAAAAATGCATTTTATGAAGAAACTTCTGTTTTTATGTACGGTACTACTATGCTCTTTTCCGAGCAACGCAAAGGTCTCTCTTCCGCAGTTGTTCCAGTCGGGCATGGTACTTCAGCGTAATAAAACTATACCCGTTTGGGGCAAGGCTGACGTAGGAGAAGCTGTCATTCTTCTGTTCAACAAGAAACAATATACGACGACGGCAGGCGCAGACGGACGTTGGCGTATTGATCTGCCGAAGATGAAAGCTGGCGGTCCTTATCGGATGACCATCAACGAACTGACGCTTGACGATATACTTATTGGTGACGTGTGGCTTCTCTCTGGACAGTCAAATATCGACGTACACATTGAGCGCGTCTATCCCCAGTACACTCAGGAAATCGACTCTTATGAGAATTCTCTTATCCGTCTATTCCGAGTACAGAATGATACCGACCCCCACGGTGTCAAAGACGACATTAGACCGACCCCCACCAACTGGAAACCACTCAACAAACAGAATGCATGGCCTTTTTCTGCTGTAGGTTACTTTCTCGGCAAGCGTATGTTTGAGAAGAATAAGGTAGCCCAGGGCGTCATCGTGAACAGTTGGGGCGGCACTCCCATCGAGGCTTGGATATCAAAGGATTCTCTTGAGCGCGACTACCCCATGCTTGTGAAACGTGCCCAGTTCTTTCAGAGCGACAACTATGTAAAAGCACAGTCGCAGGCTAACATGGAGGCAGAGCGCCAGTGGCAGAAGATTCTGCAAAACACCGATCTCGGCATTCAACAGAACTGGACGACTACCGACTACAACGACTCTGACTGGCAGACCATTGACCAGTGGAAATGGGGATGGCGAAGCACCGGTACTGTCTGGTTGCGACAGCATATCCATATCGACAAGGCGCACGCAGGGAAGCCTGCCCGTCTGCTGCTCGGCACCCTTTTCGATCGTGACGTGACCTACCTTAATGGTCAGCAGATCGGACAGACAGGGTATCAGTATCCCCCACGACGCTATGATATCCCCGAGGAACTGCTCCGCGAGGGCGACAACGTGATTACCGTACGTTTTATCAATAAGTATGGTGTGGCTCACTTTCTTCCCGAAAAACCCTATCTGATCGCTTTTGGCGACGACCGTTGTTCGCAGAACCCCATGCCAAAGGACATCATCCCCCTCGGTGAGACATGGAAGATGCGCGTAGGAACAGAAATGCCCAACTGTCCCAGTGGTGACGTGTCGCTGCAGAATATCCCCACCACACTTTATAATGCCGTGCTTCATCCCTTGGCACCCTACGGCCTCAGTGGCGTAGTCTGGTATCAGGGTGAATCGAACACAGGCGACCCTACTCCCTATGCCGACTACCTAAAGAAACTGATGGGCTGCTGGCGCGACTGTTGGCAGGACCCGCAGATGCCGTTCGTGATTGTACAGTTAGCCAACCACGATGGTCGTATGCAGACGGCATTCCCAAGACCCATCACCGCTCAGACAGAACCCATGAACAGCGGATGGGCTCAGCTCCGTGAGGCCCAGCGTACCGTTGCCAAGGCAGATAACTGGGCTGAACTCGCCGTTATCAATGATCTCGGTGAGACTGTCGACATCCATCCTCTACGTAAGAAGGAGGTAGCAGCACGCATTGGACTCTGCTTCGACCATCTCTTATATAATAATAAGGTGGAGCTCTCGCCCGAGGTCATCGCTGCGGAGGTGACAGATAAGACCATCGTCCTCACGCTCGACCAACCCGTTCAGTCCGGAGAGGTCTTCGAGTTCGAGGTGGCAGACAAAGCCGGCTTCTTTCATAATGCCGAGGCCAGGGCCGAGAAAAACAAGATATACATCCAACAGGGCGACAACATCCCCTCCGCCATCCGCTACGCTTGGAAGGACAATCCTCTCAAGGCGAATGTCCGCTCGCTGAACGGACTGCCCATGAGCTCCTTTGAATTAGAAATAACAAACAATAAATCTAAATAATCATTTAAAATTATGTCAACTACAAACGAAACCAAAGGTTTTTACAAACTCTCATGGCTACAGCGCATCGGCTTCGGAGCCGGTGACCTGGCACAGAATCTTATCTATCAGACCATTTGCATGTATCTGCTGTTCTTCTACACTGATGTTTATGTTCTCGGTGGCGATGCAGCTAAATCAGCAGGACTGGCAGGAACCATGTTCCTCGTTGTCCGTCTCGTCGACGTATTATGGGATCCTCTAGTAGGAACGTTTGTCGACAAGCACAATCCAAGTCTTGGTAAGTATCGCAGTTATCTGGTTACTGGCGGTATCCCCCTTACCATCCTTGCCATCCTCTGCTTCTGGGACGGTTTCGCACCTTCCATCATATATGCCTACCTGACCTATGTCGGCATGTCGATGCTCTACACATTGATCAATGTGCCTTACGGAGCTCTGAATTCCTCACTGACACGCGACACCGATGAGATTACCGTACTTACCTCTGTCCGTATGTTCATGGCCAATGTAGGCGGTCTTGCTGTATCTGCTGGTGTGCCCATTCTGGTAGCCATCTTCGCATCATCAGAGACCCTGCCTATTGAGATGGCACTCTTCATGGGTCTCGGCTCTCTGCCCTCATTTATCTTCATGCCATTGGTACCGGCTATCAAGAAGAAAGTTGGAAAGAAGAACATGTTCTACATCTTCCTTTCTGTGGCCATTATCGGTATGGGTATGCTGTATGTCATCAGCAAGATGGGCACCGTTAAGGAGAATATCACGCTGGTATACATCGCACAGTTTATTAAGTCGACTGGTGTTATCGTAGCCACCGGTTATATGTGGGCTCTTATCCCTGAGGTTATCTCGTATGCAGAATACACCACAGGCCGTCGTATCGCCGGTATTGTGAATGCACTGACAGGTATCTTCTTCAAGGCCGGTATGGCTCTGGGTGGTGTCGTTCCGGGGCTCGTGCTAGCTATGACCAACTACGTGCCCGCCGAAGAGGCTACAACTCTGCCGAAGAACTCTGGTGCATGGTTCACCACGATGCTCATCTACTCTCTCGTTGGTCTCGCCCTACTTATCTTCTGCTTCTCACAGACAAAGGAGCGTGTGGTGATGGATAAGTCAGAGTCTCAAAACGTGAAAGTCAGCGACTTGTGGATGGAGTTCCTGCGTAACCGTCCCCTCCGCATCATTGCTCTGTTCTTCATCACAGCCTTCGCCATGATGTCTGTAGGTAACGCAGCAGGTGCTTACTTCATGAACGACCTCGAACTTCAGTCACCATTGGCACAAGAGGGTATCCGTTGGCTGGTATGTATCATCCCCGCCATCCTGCTCATCGTGGCCATGTTCATCATCTCGAAGTACGAACTGACCGATGAGGTCATCGATGATATCAACAAGAAGATCGAGGCTCGCGGCTAACATTATTCGTTGAGACAAATATCAAAAGAATGCCGAGACGGAATCCGTTTTTCTCCCGTTTCGGCATTCTTTATTTTATTTAAGGAATAAATAACAGAACAACAAGTCACAACTAACAAACTTTTTGTATATTTGCAGCACACAACTGAAGAAGTATACTTTAAGTTATGAGAGAGAGAAAACAATTTAGTCAACTACTACCCGCTGTCCTGATGTGTATCACCCTTCTGTTGTCGGCATGCCATCCGACGACCAGCGACAAGACAGAAGAGAAAGGTGTCAAGAATCTTACGAAACTCGACTCCTTGATGTATGCCATCTATGACGAACGGTACACCTATCCGCAGCATGCGCTGCTGATGACCGATAGTCTGCAGGAGACTGGCGATCTGACATCAAACATGGCAGACGAATGCAGAGCTGAAATCTACGATGCTCTGGGGCAGTCGCGCACCGCCTCTTTCTATGCACAGAAGTCGTTGAAAGACGGACTCCTTTTCGAGGAGGATGCACCAAGTTTCTATGCGGCCTACCGACTGCTGGCACATATCAACATCAATAACCTGAATTGGAAAAAGGCGCTCGATTACGCCACAAAAGGACTGGACCATGCCAAGAAAGACAATAGCCGCCTTGCACAGGATTACATTCCCAAGTTCCTAAGTCAGATCGGTTCTTGCCAGATCATGCTCGGCCGAAAACAAGAGGGCAACGCCAACTTCCAACGCGTCTATGAGACTGTGGAACAGGAAACGAAGAAACGTAATAGCTTCGACCTACACTATAATTTGTTCGCTATCGTCAGCAACTGCATCGAGTGCCATCTCATGGAGGAGAATATAGCTGAGGCAGAGAGCTGGTTGCCACGCATGGAAGAGGCCTATGAGAAGGCATTGGCAGCACCCGACATCAAGGAGGACTTCTCGGCCTACGCTAAACAGTGTCTGGAGATTAACAAAGCGCTGGTACTGGCAAAGGCCGGACATACGGCCGAGGCGGCAAAGCACTACCGCAGTTACCTGGCTTCCACCAGTGAACAGGACAACGACTTCCTCGGTGCCCAGATCAGTTACCTGAGGACCACCGGTCAATGGGCTGAGTTGGCAGAGCTCTCCGAGCAAATCAGCACCTTCCATCAGGCACAAGAGAAGACACCCTCTATGGACTTCCTGCGCCTGGAACTGGCCCCCTTGTTCCAAGCACAACTAAAATCCAGACATACAGGAAAGGCGCTCGCCACCGCAGAACGAATCACCGACCTGCTCGACTCCGCCTATATTCGTACACGCAATGATGATGCCGCGGAGTTGGCTGTCATCTACGAGATTCAGGAGAAAGAAGCGACAATTGCAAAACAACAGGCCGACATCATTGCGAAAAACGCATCCATCACACGGATAGAGATGATGACGGTAGCAGGCATCCTACTACTCTTGGTCGTGTTCCTCATCGTCTTCTCATTCCACCGTCAGCAAGCGGCCAGACGACTAAAGGCCGCCCATGCCGAACTGCAGGAGGCCTATAAGGAACTGGAACAGAAGAACGAGCAACTGACCACCGCCAATGCCCTTGCACAGGAGTCGTCGAGGATGAAGACAGACTTCATCCATCAGATTTCACATGAGATCCGTACTCCCCTGAACGTACTCAGCGGCTTCACGCAGATTGTGACATCTCCCGGCATGGAACTCGATGATGCGACGAAGCAAGACATCAATAACAAGATCACAGAGAACACCGACCGAATCACCAGTCTGGTGAACAAGATGTTGGAACTCAGCGAGGCCAGCAGTCTCACCGTCATCGAACGTAACGACGAAGTGCCGGCGGTACAGATTGCGTCGCAGGCCGTCGAGGAAAGCGGTATCACCCACCTGTCGCACCTCAAATTCGACACACAAGTATCGGAAGATGTGGAGAACATCATGATCAAGACTCATCTGAAACAAGCTACCCGCGCGCTCGTGCTCCTACTTGACAATGCCCAAAAGTTCACCATACAAAAAGAGAAATCCCAGAACCAGGAGGAAACAAAAAAACCGTCGGTTCTGCTTAAGGTTGCCAGAACCGACAGCTTCGTACTGTTTATCGTCGAAGATACAGGCGTTGGTGTTCCTGCAAAGGAAGCCGAGCATATCTTCGGCGAGTTCGTTCAACTCGATGAATACTACGAGGGCACCGGCATCGGTCTCACCATCGCTAGGAGCATCGCCCGCCGGTTAGGAGGCGACATCGTCCTTGACACCAGCTACACTGGCGGTGCCCGTTTCGTCTACACGGTTTGTGTCTAATCGGGTTATCAGGTTCTGATCGGATTACCTGCATTATCATTCAAGGTCATCTCAATCTTGGGGGCAACCTCCATCTTGAAGTTGTAGGCCCCGACATGGTCGAGATCTGTGCGACGAGAAGGACCGCCCATGATGGCGTTCAACTCGTTCTTGCTAAGATTCTTCATAATGATAAGTTCTTAAAATTTGGTTATTAATTTAGTTAACTGTAATATGTTCATCTACAGTGAGTACTGTAGCATGACCATCGAATAAGGGGCAAGATCGAGACTGAACTTCTTGGCGGCCTTGACCGTCTCTTTCTGTGGAGCGATAGGCTGTACCTCATAGTTGTTCTCGTCGTTTGCATTGCCCGAGAGCGTCGTTTTCGTTGCAGTCTTCTTCAGACTCTTAAAGCGGCTAAGGTCGACGTTGACCTTCTTGGTTTCAGCACCGGCATTACAGAGTTTCACAAAGAGTTGACGTGTCTTAACATTGAGCACAACGCTCTGACCGTAGTGTACACCCTCCTGTGGCTGACAGACACCGGGCTCGTCGCCCTCGAACGTGACACAATCACCATAGTAGTACTGACCTGCGCTCTGTCCGAACATCTGCTGCACATAGTAGCTGCAAGTCAGGAACGGGCGCTCGTTGTCGAAATAGATTAGGTCGGGGTTCCAGTTGGTATTGGTCTTTTTGGCAAAGAGCGGTGCATAAGAAGTCATGGCCACCACGTCGCCATTACGCTCCACATGAAGCAGATAGAGTCCTTCGGCCAGGGCATCGATCAACTTCTTGTCCTTGGCGGCATACTCGCCCAGATAGACCTTCGTCTTCCGATCACGTGGATAACTGTCGTACTGACGTTTGTTCAGGAAATAGTCGCGCGGCTCATAGTAATGCTCGTCGATGATGGGCATACCCAACTCGTCGGCCAACTTCCAACCGTTCTCCAGATCAGGATTACCCGCATGTGAGCCAGGGCCCGCGGTTCCCACGATCACGATCTCAGGATAAGCCTTCTTCACACGCTCATAGATATATCTGAAACGTTCGCAGAATTCAGGACTGATCTTCTCCTCATTGCCCAGACCTAAGTACTTCAGGTTAAAGGGAGCGGGATGACCGGCCTCGGCACGCATCTTCGCCCATTTATTGGTGGCAGGATCGCCATTGGCCCACTCGATGAGGTCGATAGCCTCGTCGACCCATTCATCCATCTCATTCATAGGAACCACATCCTGGGCTTGTCCTCTCATCATCCATCCGCCATTGGCACCTTGGCAACTCACGCCACAAGGCAGGATCGGGAGGGGCTGCATGCCCATATCCTCACAGAACTGGAAATACTCGAAATAGCCCAGTCCCATCGACTGGTGATAGCCCCATGTGTTCTTCAGGCCACGGCGCTGCTCCTTCGGACCGATGGTGGTCTTCCAGCGGTAGGTATCCCAGAAGCCATCGCCACCGCCATGCACTACGCAACCGCCGGGGAAGCGCATGAACTTCGGCTGCAGGTCGGCCAGTGCCTGGGCCAGGTCCTTACGCAGACCGTGTCCCTTATAAGTATCCTGAGGCATCAGCGATACCATGTCAACATCCAGATCGCCCGTGTTGAGCACAAGAATCTGAAGGACTGCCTTCTGAGAAGTGGTGTCGGGTGTCAGCACAGCACTGTACTTCTTCCAGTTCTGGTCTGTCACGTCAATCACGACATCGGCCAGGAGCTTCGGCTCCTTGGGCATCCAGCCCTGCTGGGTCTGAGGTTCTAACAGTGCCACGCGCACCTGCTTGGCATCACCGAAGTTACGCATGAAGATAGAGAAATCATACTTCTCGCCGCCCTTGACAGAGATGCCGTCGAAGCCGCCATTCTCAATACCAAAGCCTTTCCAGCCTTTATAATCATAATACTCTTTCGCCCGTTCTGTGTGCAGACGCATATAAGTGGGGTTATTGTCGTTAAGACCATCCGTCATACGTACCTCGAGCAGACCCAAGGAGTGACCAGGACGAACGACGCGCCAGGCGGTGCCTGCTCCCCAACCGTCACGCTCAGAGGGGTTATACTCAAAAGAGCCGTTCTGTACTAGCTCGGCATAAAGACCGCCGTCGGCCGAGCTACTGATATCCTCGAAGAAGATACCGATTAATTCGTCACTGATAGCCTTGCCGCCGGCTGGGGCGGTCATAGGCTTCTGGGCAGAGAGTCCCAACGAGACTGCCAAAAGGGCAGCAATAGTTATTGATTGTTTCATATTTGAAGATTGAGATTTGGATTTATAATTATTCTTCTCCTTTAACAAGTCGTACTTCATAGATTTCGCCAATTTGCTTGTGAGGCTTAGCGACAAACTTCACACGTACCTGTTTCTTGTCTTTCAGCAATTCGGCAGGCACGGGGTAGGTCTCGTACTTGAACTCGGAAATACGGTACTTACCCGTATTGTTCACCTCCTTCACCAGCACGTCATCAACGAGGATATCAAACTCATGACTCTTCCACTCGCCTACACCCCAGTATTTCAGACGGAGACTCAGATCGGTCTGTCCACCAGTCTTCATCAGGTAACTGAAATAGTGGCCATCACTAGCATCACGAAAAAATATATCGTTGGTATTGCCCACCTGCGAGCGATCAGTCTCCATAAAATGGTCGGACTCAGGCTGCTGTTCACCAGGCTGCACCTGATCAACGGTACGGGCCTCCAAAGCCTGACGTTCCTGCTCCTGCTTGGCTAGGTTGTCGAGATAACTCTTATAACTGTCCTCCGAGAGGGCGAGCCAGTACATCATATAACGGGCATCGTGAATCTCGAAGAATGGTTGTATCTCGTTGCGGATTCCGTTTTCCATCTTCGTAGTAAGGGTGAAGTGGAGAGGTTTTCCGACAATAGGCTCCAACTCGTTGGCGAAATCCTCTAAGTTATTATTAATAAGGATTGGTGCCTCGTTGATGGGCAGTTTCTTACCACTGGCATACTGTCCAAAGCGGCTGTCGTCAGCAATCAGGTGATCCAGGTCCTCCGTTCCCGTCTTCATAGCCAGCATAATAGGTCCGCGCATCAAGGCAATGTACTGCGGTTGGTTAGGCAGATACTTCACGCTGTTGTGCATCGGGAAGGTAATGTCCACCACATCGCCCTTCTTCCACTGCCGGTTGATGGCGACATAAGAAGAAGGACCTGTAATGATGCTCACGGGTTTGCCGTTTACCTTCACCTCGAATGATCCGGGCTTCACCCAACCGGGATAGCGCACTAATAAACTAAACTGAGAGTTCTTGGACGAGCCAAGTGACGAAGTCGAGCGATGATGATCAACCTCAGTAATGGTGATACGACTGGTCTCAGCATAGGGGAAGGTGGTCTCTTGACGCAGTGTCAGACCTTTCTCCTTCCAAGTGAGCTCAGAGTTGACAAAAAGATTCACGTAAAGGGCGTCACCAACGTGGGTATAGATGAACTGTCCATATTTGCCGTGATTCTCCATACCCGTACCCACGCAACACCACATCGCCTCGTTAGGAGCCGAGTAGTTACGATAATGACGGGGACGGGCTGGTGTAAAGTACACATAACCACCGTGCTCCGGATGCTGCGAGGAAAGAATATGGTTAAACGTGGCCAACTCATAATAGTCGGCAAAACGGGCCTCTGGATTCCTGCGATGCAGTTCCTCTGTCAGCTTCAGCATATTGTTGGTGTTACAGGTTTCCGGCCCGTCGATATCGTTGATGAAGTCCATGCAAGCCTCCTTACTGGGGAAGTGCTCGCGACGACTGTTGCCTCCGAAGGCCAGCGAACGCTCACCTGTGACGATGTCCCAGAAATAGATACTGGCATCGTGATAGGCCTCGTCGGCCGAGAGTTCTGCAATACGCTCGAAGCCCACCACCTTAGGCACTTGGGTATTAGCGTGCATATTGTCGAGACAGTCCTGACGCTGCGACAGCGGGATTAACAATCGACGATGGGAGAACCGCTTGGCCACATCAAGGTATTTCCTATCGCCTGTTATGGCATAGGCATCGGCCAGTACCTCATTCATACCACCGTGCTCTGTATGGAGTGTCTGCTCCACTTGGGCATCGGAGAGTCCGACTGTCAGGTCAATCGCCCAATCGCAGAAGCCTAAGAATAGCTTTTTCGCCTGTTCATTACCGCAATAGACCCACGCATCGCGCAGACCCGCATACATCTTGTGGATATTATAAAAAGGTACCCACGCGCTATTATAAGCATTAAAATCACCCTTCTTATAAGCCGACCAGATGCGGTCGCTACCAGGCACACCGCCTACATAGCCCTTTCCCCAATCGGGATGGTTCTTGGCATGAGCATCGGCACAGCGTTGCAGTTCGCTAATAAAATACATCATCCGCTCGCGACAGACCTCATCACCCGTAGCGGCATTGATGGCCATCGCTGTAAGATAGTGACCTCCCACATGACCATCAAGACTATCCCAGTTAGGATAGGACTCCGCCTTCGGAGTGAGGCCAGCCTCTTTGAGATATGGCGCCAACAGACGGTCGCAATCATATTGCAACAGCGTCTTGATATTCAGGTCACGCGCCGCCTTCAACGGACCTTCCAACAGGGTGATATCCCCTAAGGGAAACTCATCGGCATAGAGCCGATTCTGTGCTTGGATGCTACCTACACTCAAAAGCATCATCACCGTGAAAGAGAATCTTCCAACGAGCATCATAATTTTATTCATTATTTGGTAGTAATAATAATTCGGCGGCAAAGATAATCAATTTTTTTTTATTTCTTCATTTATTTCAGTTAATAAGTGTAATTTTGCCACCAATTAGTGTAAAACTACATAGAAATGAGACATTTATACATCACCACCTGCTTTGCTGCACGCTTCGTCAGCACCGTAACGGTGCTCTTTTGGCCCTCCTGCCATGCGAGCTCTGCTCACTACCAATGGGACGCAAGAAGTATCAAAGGCGGTCTTTGTAATAGAGCAAAAAAACTGCTCAAAACCCGTGTATTGAAATCGCCGTTTAATGGCGGTGGTTCATACGCGAGCTGTGAGCGTCGCTTAGTTGTGAAAGAAACAGAGTTATTGTTCTGTTTACTTTGTTAAGATACCAGAAATAATAGGGAACAGGGTCTTCTTGTTCTTATTCTCTGGGTTTACACTGTAATTCGGACATTTATCAGCATCCGTACGACGCGAAGGTCCACCCATAATGGCGTTCAGTTCGCTCTTGCTAAGATTCTTCATCGTTGTAAGTTTTTTAAGTTCTTGAATAATCGTTGATTATCCCAATGCTATGATTGGGAGCGTAAAAGTACGAACATTATTTTAATTGTACATTATAAATACTATGACATTTAGCATATTTTAACTCTTTGCGGATATTTATACTATAAATCATCTGTTTATTTTTTACGATTGTCGTACCAACGCTGGAAGCTTTCGTTGATAAGATTCACTCAATTTGCACGACCTTTGGACCTTGCCCGAAGGTACTTACGCTCGAGAAAGCCAAAAAAATTTTTGGTTTTCTTCTCACTTATTCGTACCTTTGCACTCAAAATAGTAAATACGTATTTAGAGAATGGAAAACAAGACCTTTAAGCGTACGACGGTGACGTCGGCGCTACCCTATGCTAATGGCGGTGTACATATCGGTCATCTGGCTGGTGTATACGTGCCGGCAGACATCTATGTGCGCTACCTGCGCCTGAAGAAACGCGAGGTGCTCTTTATCGGCGGATCAGATGAGCACGGCGTGCCCATCACTGTTCGTGCCCGTAAAGAGGGTATCACACCGCAGGACGTGGTGGATCGTTACCATGAAATGATCAAGAAGAGCTTCGAGGAGTTCGGTATCTCTTTCGACATCTATAGTCGTACCACCTCGGAGACGCATCATAAGTTTGCCGCGGAGTGGTTCCGTAAGCTCTACGACGAGGGCAAGCTGACAGAGGAGACTACCGCACAACTCTACGACGAGGAGGCCAAGCAGTTCCTGGCCGATCGTTATGTGACGGGCGAGTGCCCCCACTGTCATAACGAGGGTGCCTATGGCGACCAGTGCGAGAAGTGCGGGCGCGACCTCTCACCCACAGAGCTCATCAACCCGAAGTCGACCATCAGCGGCTCTACGCCCGTGCTGAAGGAGACAAAGAACTGGTACCTGCCCCTGAACGAGTATCAGGAGTGGTTGAAGAAATGGATCCTCGAAGAGCACAAGGAGTGGCGACCAAACGTGTATGGTCAGTGTAAGAGCTGGCTCGACATGGACCTGCAGCCACGTGCCATGACACGCGACCTCGACTGGGGCATCCCTGTGCCCGTGGAGGGCGCCGACGGTAAGGTGCTCTACGTGTGGTTCGACGCACCCATCGGCTATGTGTCGAATACGAAAGAACTCTGTGACCGCGAGCCCGAGAAATGGGGCAACTGGGAGAAATGGTGGCAGGATGACGACACCCGTCTGGTGCACTTCATCGGTAAGGACAACATCGTGTTCCACTGCATCATCTTCCCAGTGATGATGAAAGCGCACGGGAAGTATATCATGCCCGACAACGTGCCGGCCAACGAGTTCCTGAACCTCGAGAACGACAAGATCTCGACCTCACGCAACTGGGCCGTATGGCTTCATGAGTATCTGGTCGACATGCCGGGCAAGCAAGATGTGCTGCGCTATGTGCTCACAGCCAATGCGCCTGAGACGAAAGATAACAACTTCACCTGGAAGGACTTCCAGGATCGTAACAACAACGAACTCGTAGCCGTCTATGGCAATTTCGTGAACCGTGCTCTCCAGCTGACGAAGAAGTACTGGAACGGTGTGGTGCCTGCCTGTGGCGAACTGCTCGATGTTGACAAGGCCGCCCTCGAGGAATTCAAGGATGTGAAGGAGAAAGTGGAGGCCCTGCTGGAGCAGTTCAAGTTCCGCGATGCACAGTTCGAGGCGATGAACCTCGCCCGCATCGGCAACCGCTATATTACTGAGTGCGAGCCATGGAAGGTTTGGAAGACCGATCCCAAGCGCTGCGAGACCATCCTCAATATCTGTCTGCAGCTCACCGCCAACCTCGCCATCGCCTTCGAGCCGTTCCTGCCGTTCTCAAGCAAGAAGCTCCGCGAGATGCTTGCCATCGACAATTTCGAGTGGGAGCAGTTGGGTAGCACAGACCTGCTGAAGGCTGGTCATCAGTTGGGCGAGCCTGCCCTGCTGTTCGAGAAGATTGAGGATGAGGTCATCCAAAAACAGCTCGACAAACTTGAGGCCACCAAGAAGGCTAACGAGGCCGCAGCATACAAGGCTGCTCCTGTCAAGGATACCGTCAGTTTCGAGGATTTCGAGAAGCTAGACATCCGTGTCGGGCTGGTGAAAGACTGCCAGAAGGTGAAGAAGTCGAAGAAACTCCTGCAGTTCACTATCGACGACGGCTCTGGTACTGACCGCACCATCTGCTCAGGCATCGCTGCCTTCTACGAGAACCCCGAAGAACTCATTGGCAAGCGTATCCTCTTCGTGGCCAACTTTGCCCCTCGTACGATGATGGGCATCGAGAGTCAGGGTATGATCCTCAGTGCCGTCGATGCCGACGAGAGCCTCAGCGTGGTAACCGCCACCAAGGACGTCAAGCCCGGCAGTCAGGTGGGATAAAGAACATTCCGACGTTAAAAGTAAGAACTTGAGTGAGAGTCTGAAGGAGAAAACAGCGAAGGGCCTCTTCTGGGGTGGGATGAACAATGGCATGCAGCAGTTGCTCGGCTTTGTCTTTGGCATCATCCTCGGACGACTGCTCTCGCCATCGGACTACGGTCTGATTGCGATGATCATGATCTTCTCGCTGATAGCGACCGCTCTGCAGAACAGCGGATTCTCCACGGCTCTTGTGAACCAGAAAGAACCAAAAGACAGTGACTATAATGCTGTCTTTTGGTTCAATATTTTGATGGGAGGAGGCATCTACCTGATTCTCTTCTTCTCGGCACCGCTGATTGCCAACTATTACCATGAGCCACGACTCATTGCCCTTTGTCGTTATGCCTTCATCGGACTGCTCTTCAGCTGTTCGGGAGTGGCACAGGCGGCCTATCTTTTCAAAAACCTCCGTGCCAAGCAGTTGGCCAAGGCGAGCATCACGGCTACGGTGATATCCAGTAGTGTGGCGGTCGTCATGGCCTGGCAGGGCTTCTCATATTGGAGTCTGGCCACACAGACCAACCTCTTTATCCTCATCTCCACACTGCTACGCTGGCACTATAGCGACTGGCGTCCTTCATGGACAGTCGACTTCTCTTTCATCCGTCGCGCCTTCCCCTTCAGTGTGAAGATTCTCATCAGTGATATCCTCACCCACGTGAACAACAATGTGATGAATATCCTGTTGGGGCGCTACTATAGTGCTCACGACACAGGAAACTATAACCAGGCCTACCAGTGGAACAATAAGTGCACATCACTCATCCAGGGCATGGTGAAACAGGTCGACCAAGCTGTGCTGGTCAGCGTGCGCGACGATCAGGGGCGTCAGTTAGCCGTACTCCGTAAACTCGTACGCTTCGCCGCCTTCATCTCTTTCCCCTTACTTTTGGGGTTCGGTCTGGTGGCTAAGGAGTTTATCGTCCTGGCCATCAGCGAGAAATGGCTGGTCTCTGCTACCTACCTACAATGGCTCTGCGTCTGCGGTGCCGTCCTACCCATCTCAACCCTATTGGCCGACCTGATCATCAGCAAAGGAAAGAGTGGCACGTTCATGGGCTGCACACTTGCCTTAGGTGTCCTGGAGATCCTAGCCATGCTCGTGCTCTATCCCTATGGTATCCGGACGATGATCCTGGCCTATGTAGCCTTGAACCTCGCATGGCTTTTCGTATGGTTCTTCTTTACTAACAGACTAACAGATTATTCGTTCCTCCTGTTCCTGAAGGATATCATACCCTTCGCCCTTGCCGCCACGACAGTGATGCTGTTCACGGGCTATCTCACAGACTATGTCGTCAACAGACTGCTGACCGTCGACGACTACACCGCCCTCTGGCTATTGTTGGTCAGCCGTGCCATCATCGCTGCACTGCTCTACCTGCTGGTCATGAAGGCTGCGCGGGCCACGATTCTTGACGAGTGCATACAGTTTCTGTTTCATAGAAGACGATAACAAAAGACCACATCATGACAGAAAGAAATCCCTATCTTCAGGATATTGAAAGAGGACTAACATCTCTCGACCTAACAGTCCTTGACGGCCATAGCATCCTTATCACAGGAGCCACCGGACTGATTGGCGGTTGCCTGGTCGACGTGCTGATGCACTGTCCTGCCAGCACCTGTCGAGTCTATGCGTCAGGGCGCAACGAAGAACGTGCAAGGAAACGGTTCGCACCTTACTGGGATGACAGTCGTTTCCATTTCGTCCAAGGCGACGTGACAACACGCTTGGACACCAACCAGACATTCGACTATATCATCCATGCCGCCAGCAATGCCAGTCCGAACTTCTTCAAGGAGAAGCCCGTAGAGGTGATCAAGTCGAACATCAACGGGGTAGAGAATCTGATGGAGTACGGTCTCTCCCACGGCATGAGACGTATGCTATATGTCTCCTCCGGTGAGATCTATGGTGAGAGACAACAGATAAATGCGGATGTTGACAACACGGATGTGTTTACAGAGACCGACAGCGGTTATGTGGACTGCGCCATCCCACGAGCCTGCTACCCCTCGTCAAAACGAGCCGCCGAGACGCTCTGTGTGGCCTATGCCGCCGAATACGACGCCGATGTAGTCATCGCCCGTCCATGTCATACCTACGGACCTTATTTCACGGAGAGCGACAACCGGGTTTACGCCCAGTTTATCCGTAACCTGTTGGCAGGGGAGAATCTCGTACTAAGAAGTAGGGGAGAACAGTTCCGTTCTTGGCTCTACGTCGTAGACTGTGCCTTTGCCCTGCTCACCATTCTGTTAAGAGGCAGCAAGGGAGAGGCATACAATGTGGCCGACGAGCGGTCGAACATCACCATCCGTCAGTTAGCAGAGCTACTGGCCGAGGCAGAAGGCAGACAGGTGGTCTTCGACATCGACGAGACGAACGGCAATACGACACCTATCACTCGTGCGGTCTTCTCAACGGAGAAACTCGCACGACTGGGATGGCAGTCCCGTACGCCGATAACCGAAGGACTGGCTCACACGCTGGCAGCCCAGCGCCTACTTCGTTAACTCCGGGATGATAACTACCGAATGGAAATGCCGCTTCTCCACAGGCGGTATCTCCATATAGTTTCCATAGATATTTCGCAGATACTGGTCGGGATCATGAGGAGCAGGGAACTCCGCATCCTCGAACCTGACCGTCGACAACGGCAAAACCGTCGCTTTGTCATGCGTGATGCCATAGCCGTTCATCGTGGGGATATTCGCATAACGTGTCGATCTGCAACAGAGACTAAGAATCTTCCATATAGCCTGATAGACCAACAGTTGACCACCGAACCAGAAGAACTCTGCCACGGCACGCAACGAATAGGTATGGGAATGATGTAGGATAGAGTTGCTCTTCGTGATGCCCTTGGCCAGTCGTTTCGTCCACGACTTCGGGATGTCAGGATGACGCTCGAAAGGGAAGATATCCACATAGATACCCTTTACATATTCGTTCACGAAACTATCACCTTTCTCGATGTAGAGAGAGTTCAGATCACGAATCTTCACCATCTGCTCCTTCACATTCGGATCCGTTGTCGGTGTCTGAAGGAACAGACCGTCGGGCAGCTCACCTTGTGCGATCCTCGCAAAGCGTTTCATATCCTGATAGTCCATCGCGATATCGATATCATCATCCCAAGGGATGAAACCACCATGACGCACCGCTCCCAACAGTGTGCCGCCGTCGAGCCAGTAGCTGATACCATGCTTCCGACAGATACCGTCAATCACCTTCAGAATCTCCAGCTGCCTCAGTTGACAGGCCCGTAGGTTGGGCTGAGAAAAAGCCCGTAGTTGTTCCTGATAGTCCATAACTGTTGCAAAGGTACAAATAAATAATAATTTATCACGAATAATTATCATTTTTATTTGCAGGGCCCTACCCTGCTATCTGTTCTCTTTCTCTGGCGCAGAGAAAAGAACCAAAAGAGACATCCACCCTAACCAAACTTGCCCTTCGGTCGACTTCTGTCACTCTTACATTAAGGTACGCTCAGACCATCAAAGGTCTGGCTTGGTCTTTTTCGGCTGCGCACAGCTTCTTCGAGAACACTCTGCGGTTTTCCCTTCGACAAGCTCAGGGACCGCTGAGGGGAAACTGCTCAAGGACCGCAGAGAGGACAGGTTCAGGGACCGCGCAGCAAAACTCGAAAACACTCCGCACGAGGAGGTCTTTAGAGGGTGTCCTATTTTCGGAGCCATATTGAGTCTTGGCTCGAGGAGCGAGCCAAGGAACGAAATACGAAATGCTGTCTGAGCGAAGCGAGTTCATTGAGTGGCTACTAAAATCGGACAACCGGCCTCCGAGACAGGACGTTTTCGCACTCTTTCTTTTGCTTCGGTTTTCTTTCTGGTGACAGAAAGAAAATGAAGAATACTGACGTTCAGAAAAAACAAAATATTATTTGGTTTTTCATTCACTTATTCGTATCTTTGCAGATATGAAATACGCTGCAAAGAACGATATCGCTGTACTGCTACTCTTCTTCACCCGGAGCGACACCTTCGCTCAGGTCTTTGAGGCCGTGCGCCAGGCACGTCCCTCAAAACTGTTCCTCTATCAGGACGGTCCTCGTGACGAACGAGACATGGCAGGCCTCGAGGCCTGCCGTCAGATTGTCAGTGACGAGCATATCGACTGGGAGTGTGAGGTACACCGCCGCTATCTTGACCATAACGAGGGCTGCGACCCCTCCGGCTTCCGTTCTCATCAGTGGGCTTTCTCTTTGGCCGACAAGGTCATCGTGCTCGAGGACGACGTCGTTCCGGCACAGTCGTTCTTCCCTTTCTGCAAGGAGATGCTCGACCGCTACGAGCACGACGAGCGTATCTCGATGATTGCCGGCTTCAACATCGACGAGACGACCACCGACTGCCGCAGCGACAGTTATTTCTTCACATCGGCCTTTAGCATCTGGGGCTGGGCCTCATGGCGACGGGTCGCTCTACGGTGGGATTCCACTTACAGTTTCATGCATAATCCTGAGACATTACGGAGACTGGAGACCCTTGCCAAGGAAAGGAAGCTACGTAGCGACATGCTCCAAATGTTCCACGACCACAGTCAGAGCGGAAAGGAGTACTTCGAGACCATCTACTGGGCCGACATGCTGCTCCACGACTGCCTGGCCGTCATGCCAGCAAGAAACCAGATCAGTAATATCGGCCTGACCACCGACTCCACCCATTTCTCGGCAGACCTGAAGACCACGCCCCATCGTCTCCGTCGGATGTTTACGATGCAGCGCCATGAGCTGACGTTCCCTCTCACCCATCCCCAGCAGGTTGTAGAGCACACGGCCTATCTCAACCGTCTCTACCGTGCTAACGCCTGGAATCACCCGTGGATCAAGATCCTAAACTCCCTCGAAGAACTATGGCTGAACCTCCGTTACGGCAACCTCCGTAAGATCAGGCAATCTATCGGTCGCCGCCTTCGCAAATGGTGCGGCACCGACAGACATGTTTGATGATACTATCAGAAACAGAAACCTGCACCCACCGTGACTGATGATATCGTATACGCTGTGCTATAACGATTCTTACGATATTCATAATTAGCAAAGAGGCGTAGCGTATATTTCCACAAATCGATATCGACACCGGCACCAGCATAATAACCGAACAAGCCACTATTAAGTTCAACATTATAATGCTCTTCCTTCCCACCAAACTCATAGCAGGTACACAGACCGCCACGAATGATGGGCGACACCTTGCTTCTTGATAAGAAACGATAGGCAGGCCCAATGGAAAACTCTCCCATGGTAAACTTCATTTTATAATATCCGGGAGTCGTCACATCCAATCTCGCACGAGACTCCTTCATATCCCAATGACTCAATAGGACAAGTGCCTGCAGAGAGATGTTCTTGTTAAAACGAGGAAAGAGGAAATCAACACCGACGCCTATCTGAGGGGCTGACGCCGAACTCTTTGGACGATAACCACCTTCATCTAATTTGAACTTTCCAGACAACATACCTGCTTCTATTCTGAAACGCGTCTTCACCAAAGCAGACTTCTTCTCGTTATACCAGTATTCTATGCACTCGCCAGATGATGGACAGAACTCTTCCACATACTCCTTGGTAAGCTTCATCAGACGACTTGGCTCACAGTTGCTCTCCCATAGCTTATCAACAGTCTTGGGACTTTTAGAAAAGAGCTGGACGCCCTCATTCATACCCTCACGCTTAATCCTATTGATCTCTACAAGTGTTCTGTACTTACTCCTATCATCATTCTCATGCGTATCCTTCACCACAGACACCTTGCCTTCCTCATCGACAAAGTAGAAATAGTCGATGCCCTCTTCCGTATGATGGAACAGACTGATGGCGCCTTCCAACAAAAACTCTGCAAAGAAGGTCTTATCCTCTCCGTTCACAGGGAAAGTACGGGTGATGTAATAGATACCACCATCCGCCAGTCGATAGCCTTTGATCTCCTGGGGCGTGTACTTCTTGAAGGCTTGCTCCTCGTCGGCACGGAACATACAGATGTATGCATTCTTTGAATCTCCTCGGTAGTCGATAATACCAGGAATCGTATCATTATGGTTCGTAACGATGTATCCCTTCTGAGGATTCACTTTGGCCACTGCGGCCGTTGCCACAAGAAGCAACGACGACAGAATAACTGTTTTTTTCATTTTGACTTATTGTTGATTAATGGATTGATAATTAGTTGATTCATGTTCAGATGGTTGACTGGATGGGCGACAATAGGAAGTCGACCAACGGGATACCGTTATATAATATAAGGTAAAACGATAACAGCACGATGGTTGCCCGTAACAGGAAGTGACAAATGCCACAGGTGTTCCTGAACAGATAGGCGATGGCAAACGGAATGGTGAAAAGCCAGTGGGGTGCCATGATGAAGATCTCGTTGAGACCAAAGCCTAACACCAGATGAATGCTCATATCGAAAGCGAAACACGATAGCACGAGCCATAGGAAGCGCTGTCGCCTGCCGGCCCACAGTCCTACCAAGAACAACAACACGATGACGCCCTCTATCACATAGCAGACACCCCAGTCGTAACTTACGAAGACAGGACGGAACACCAGCGTGTCGTCCAGGAAATGCTGCCGATGGAACTGGATGGCCTCACCGAAGAGATTCTCGTAGAGAGACCTGATACGCGAGGTGGAAGTGTCGGTCCAACTTAAGAAGCCTACCTTCTTCATGGGCGTGCCCGACTTAGCGGCCTGACGGGCAAGCACCTGCTTGCGCTTCTCCTGCTGCTCTCGCACCATCCGTTGCTGCTCAGTCGACATCGAGGCGATTGCCTGCTCACGTTCCGCCGCCTTTTTCTGCTTCGCAGCAGCACGAGCCTGTTCTTTAGGCCATACATAGGTACGGTACTCCCAACAACTGACTCCCCACATCAGGGCAGCAGGTATCAGGACGCCCAACAGCAGATAACGTAGACGGAAGAAGTGCCTACCGTTGACGAAAAATCCGGCAAGGAATGTCTTAACACCATTGCTCAAGGTGACGCCAGCCGTGAAGAAGAACATCAGCGCACTCTGCCACCATGCGAGTTCCTTGTTTCGCACAAGGCACTTGCCCGACACATAGAGTGTCAGCAAAAGCAGGAACATGGAAATGGTGAAATGGTCGGGAACGATGACCGACAGCATGATATAAGCCATCGAGAAATAGAACACCGACATCAGCGTGGCATCGAAGCGAGTCAACAACAGGATCTCCCGGTGGATACGATAGGTGAACAGATAGGAATAGAGTGAGCACACCACCAGAAACAGCGCCACGATATACTGCACACAATTTACCCCCAGCAGCGCCGACAGTCCGCTGTTCAGCAGATAAAGCGGATAGATAAAGAACGCCAACAGCGGGTGACGATAGACATTATAGACCGTATCCCAATCGGTCACGCCCAGATAGGTGAGCGGATCATAGCCTGAGAGATGCAGCTCACGCTCGAAGGTCTTCCAGTAAGGTCCGAAGCCCTCCTGCATGAACAGGTCGTGCATCCGCCAGATGAACAAAGCGTTCAATACGATGATGAGCACCAGGGCCACCAAGGCCTGTATACGTTCCTCCGGTTTTATCCCAAACAGTTTGAAAGGTTTCATATCTGATATGTTTATCGTTTTCTCGCTATCACATAGATGATGACTGGTGCTCCGATGAGCGGTGTCACAGCATTCAAGGGGATGACCCCATGCTCACCAGGCAGGTAACAGAAGATATTACAGAGCAGCGCCACTACCGACCCACAGAAGATGGTGGCCGGCAGGAGTTGACGGTGATTATCGGTGGTCAGCAGCAGACGAGCGATATGAGGCACCGCCAGACCGATGAAGGCCACAGGACCACAGAAGGCCGTCGTGATGGCAGTCAGCAGACCCGTCACAACAAGCAGCCAGTTACGGACGCGCAGGATGTTCACCCCGAGGTTCTCCGCATAGCGGTCACCAAGCAGAAGAGCATTAAGCGGTTTGATGAGCAGAAGAGCTCCAATAAGTCCGGCCAGTGTCACCAACACGAAAACTGGCATGTTCGCCATAGACACCCCACCAAAGGATCCCATGCCCCATACCATGTACGACTTCACCCCCTCGTCAGTAGCGAAGAAGTTCAATAGAGAGATGGCAGAGTTAGAGATATAACCGATCATGATACCGATGATGAGCAGCATCACATTGTTCCGCACAAGGGTGGAGAAGAAGAAGATGACCGCCATGACCGCCATCGCACCGATGAAGGCCGCTATTAGGATGGCCGCAAAGCCACTGATGCTCACCGAACCGACAGAGAGACCGCCCCCAAGAAGGAGCATGACCAATGCCACACCCAGTCCGGCTCCACTGTTGACACCGAAGATGCTCGGTCCTGCCAACGGGTTACGGAAGGCCGTCTGTAACATCAGTCCGCTGACGGCAAGAGCCGCTCCGCAGAGAGTTGCCGTGATGGCCTGCGGCAGACGCGACTGTAGCACAATAAACTGCCACGACGCCTTCTCGGTCTCGTCGCCCATCAAGATGCGTACAACATCGCCTGCGGGGATCGAAACCGACCCCACCATCAGGTTCATGGCGAAAAGTACGATGATCAATAGCACCAATCCCCAGCAATACAGGACGCCTATATTCATCTTCCTATATTATTTGGCCACAAAGTTACGAAAAGTCGAGCGCAAAACAAAGAAACGAGTTTCTTTTTTTGCCGAGACGAAGTAACTTCGCGGTCGGATGACCGCAGAGTTACAAAAAAACGAGAGCAGTACAAAAGAAATTAGGCAGATTATCAAAGAAAAATGTTATCTTTGCACCCTGATATCATCATACAACAATTTGTGACAATGAAGAAGAACTTATTAATGGCAGTCCTCGGACTGATCAGTATCGGTGCCCAGGCACAAGATACCAAACCCGCCATCCCACGCGACGCGGCATTGGAGGCAAAGATTGAAAAGACCCTTTCCAGGATGACACTCGACGAGAAGATCGGGCAGATGCTTGAGCTAAACCTCGACGTGATGGGAAAGATGACCGTAGAGAATGCCAAGGTTGACCGTGAGAAGGTGCGGTCCGTACTACAGCAATACGGCACCTCCGCCAAAGAGGTGGACGCAGTACTGAAGATGACTGACCAACAGATCATCGACCGCTTTGGCAACTACCCTGTGGATATCTACCAAGGAGAGACCAAACGCGTCTGGAAGCTCAACGAGACCATGCTCGACACACTGATCTCGAAATGGAAGGTGGGCTCCATCCTCAATGCCCCTGGCACCCGTGCCGCCACCGTAGACCAGTGGCAGCAGTGGATCCGACTGATCCAGAAGAAATCGATGAAGTATATCGGCATCCCTGATATCTACGGACTGGACCATAACCATGGTGTCACCTACACCCAGGGCGGCACCCTCTTCCCCCAGCCCATCAACCTCGGTGCCTCGTTCAATACCGAACTGGCACGGACAGGTGCTGAGATCACAGCCTACGAGAGTCGGGCGGCCAACTGTCCGTGGGTCTATAACCCCGTGGTGGACCTGAGCCGTGACCCCCGTTGGCCACGTGTCTGGGAGAGCTTCGGCGAGGATCCCATCGTCAACGCCAAGATGGTGGTGGCAGAGATCCAAGGCTATCAGGGCGACGACCCCAACCATATCGACCGCTTCCACGTAGGTACCAGCACGAAGCACTACTTCGCCTATGGTGCCCCCTGGACAGGTAAGGACCGTACGCCGGCCTATCTCTCTCCGCAGATGATCCGTGAGAAATACTTCGAGCCCTTCAAGCAGGCCGCCCTTGCCGGCACGCTGACGATGATGGTCAACTCAGCCTCCGTCAACGGTGTGCCCCTGCATGCCAGCTATGAGTATCTGACGAAATGGCTGAAGGAAGACCTGCAGTGGGACGGTTTCCTGGTGACCGACTGGGCCGACATCAACAGTCTGTATTCACGTGAGCATGTTGCCAAGGATAAGAAAGACGCCATCCGTATCGCCATCAATGCAGGTATCGACATGTCGATGGATCCCTATAGCGTAGAGTTCTGTATCCTGCTGAAAGAGCTTGTCAACGAAGGTCAGGTGAAGATGGAGCGTATCGACGACGCTGTGCGCCGCATCCTACGTGCGAAATACCGCCTTGGTCTCTTCGACGAGCCGAACACTGGCGGCAAGGGCTACGAGAAGTTCGGTAGCGACGAGTTTGCCAAAGCCTCTCTCCAGACCGCCGAAGAGAGTGAGATACTGCTGAAGAACGAAGGTATCCTGCCGCTTGCCAAGGGCCAGAAAATCCTGCTGACTGGTCCTAACGCCAACCAGATGCGCTGTCTGCATGGCGGCTGGAGCTACACCTGGCAGGGCTCAAGAGCCGAAGACCTCTCCGAGCAGTACAACACCATCTACGAAGCCCTCTGCAACAAGTATGGCGAAGAGAACATCATCCTCGAACAAGGTGTGACCTACAATGAGGATGGCGCCTACTATGCCGAGCATGCACCCGAGATCGACAAGGCCGTGACAGCTGCCGACAAGGCCGATGTCATCATCGCCTGCATCGGCGAGAACAGCTACACCGAGACACCAGGCAACCTCACCGACCTCTGGCTCTCCGAGAACCAGCGCAACCTCGTGAAGGCTCTGTACAAGACGGGTAAGCCCATCATCCTTGTGCTCAACGAGGGACGTCCGCGCCTCATCGCCGATATCGAGCCCTTGGCCACAGCCGTGGTCGATATCCTGATCCCAGGCAACTATGGTGGTGATGCCCTCGCCAACCTGTTGGCTGGCGACGCCAACTTCTCTGGTAAGCTGCCCTATACCTATCCCCGAGAGATCAACTCACTCAACACCTACGACTATAAGGTCAGCGAGGAGGTGGGAACGATGGCAGGAGCCTATAACTACGATGCCAAGGTGTCGCTGCAATGGCCCTTCGGCTATGGCCTCAGCTACACCACCTTCGAGTACGCGAACCTGAAGACGGATAAGACCCACTTCACGGCCGATGATATCATCACCGTGACCGTCGACGTGAAGAATACAGGCAAGACCGCCGGCAAGGAAGCCGTCCTGCTCTACTCGAGCGATCTCGTGGCCTCTATCGTGCCAGACAACAAACGTCTGCGCGACTTCACGAAGATCGAGCTTCAGCCAGGTGAGACGAAGACCGTCACCTTCCAGCTCCCTGCCAAGAACCTCGCCTTCGTAGGTGCCGACGGGCGCTGGACACTGGAAGAGGGCGACTTCATCCTGAAGGTCGGCAAGCGGACAGTCAGTATCGTCTGCGACGCGACCAAGGTGTGGGACACCCCGAATATCTAAACAAAGACGTCAGCATAGAAGAAGTTCCTGGATGCCAATATCCAGGAACTTTTTTTTGTAAGGCCCTCAGTTGGCCGACAATTTCTGGTAATAACGCAACGGCGCCAGTCCCTCGATCTCTGGATGAAGGATCCGGATAATATCATTCAGCAACCAGTCGGGCCGGAAGGGCGACTCCTCATAAAAAAGACTCTGTTCGACGTTACAGCCATAGACCTCCTTTTCGCGGTAGGCCTTGAACTGGTCGTAGCCATGATGCTCGGCCTTCAGCTCACCATAGGTGATCGGATGGTCACTGCTATAACGGAACAGCCACGTGTCGGCATCGCCAGCCTTCTCGAGCACCGACTCGAAGGGCAGGGCCACAGAACCACTGTGTGTGTCGCCGACCCAAGGGTAACTGCCATTGGCATCAGTCAACATCTGTCCGAGCGTGCTCTTCCCACCTGGCACATACCACACGCTACCCGTCACCTTATCGACCAGCACCCGCTTCTGTCCTGCAGCTTTCTGTGCCAGCGCCTTCAGGGCATGATAGCTACTGTCAGTCACCTGGAACAGACTGTCGGCACGCTGCTCACAACCGAAGAGCATACCATAGAAGCGGACCCACTCCGCCCGCGCGAGCGGTGAGGTCTCCATATACTCCGCACACTCCACGATGGGGATGTCGATCTCCTCCAGTTTCCCGTAGCCGCCACTATTCTCAAACGGCGAGAGGAAAAGAGCATCAGGATGGCGGTCGATGATCTTCTCGATGACGGGATTCATACCGTCGCCCACATCGATCATCCGTCCCTGTCGTACCTGTTCCTGTACCCAGGGAATCTTGATATACTTCAGGTCGGCCACCCCCGTGATTGCCGACTGCCTGTCGAACGACATCAGCATGGCACAGTGCACGGTAGAGAAGATGACCGAGCGCTCCAGTGGTGTGCGCACCACCGTACCTTTCGGCAGATGAGGCGGCAACGGCTCGTCCTTAGGCACGAGCACATACTGGTGGAGCACCATCCCCTCCTTCCAAGGGTTCTTCAGTGTCGCTACGGTATAACCGTTGTAGCGCACCACCGTGAGTTGGGTGGCATACCTGAAGGTGACGGTATCCCCCTCGCCTGTGGAGGTCGCCGTCTGCCGACCCCCACAGGAAAGGAGCGATAAGAGAAAGAGCAGTCCTAATACCTGCTTCATTATTTCTCGTACTCAATCACGATATCATCGATACAGATGTAAGTCGGTGTGGTAACACCATAATCGTTTTTCTTGGTACCCAAAAAGCCGAAGCCAAGAGACGTGATATTCTCGAAGGCCTCATAATCGCTCAGGTCGCAATACTGCCAGGTCTTTACATAGTCACCATCCTTAGCCAGATCGATTCCGAGATGAGCACCACCCACGCCCTCAGCAGGTGTGGGATAAACCTCGCACATGAACCAGTCGTCAGCCTCAAACTTACCAGGTGTCATACCGTCACCATTAAGGATGGCGTTGACCGTATAAGAGCTGTTGGTGTACCAGAAGCCCTTCACCGTGACAGGACGGTCGAACTCAATCTTCTCACCGTAAGTCTGAACGACGGCGAAGTTCTTACCACCATGAGCCTTACCCGTGATATTGTTGAACTGATCAGGCATACCCTCTGGTGTGAAGTCACCAACGGTGAAGCCAGTCTCTGTGCGGTTAGAAATCGCATAACCAGTCCAGTAAGAAACGCCGAAGGTCGTGTTGCACTTCACGATATCCTCCTGATAGGCGCACGGATAAGTCATGCCACCCCAGCCATTGTCAACACCCTGTTCGTTGACCTCTCCGCACCAGAAGCCCTTATCGTTGAGCGCCTGGTTCTCAAAGCCGATCGTAGCACTCACGATCTCCGGCTCCTCGGGAGGAAGGACGGGATTATCCACGTTATTACAAGAGGTGAACGACATGGCGAAGCCACAAGCAAGGGCAGCAAGCCCGAATAATTTGTTTGTCTTCATAATTGTTTTGTTTTAAAGGTGAATAATATGTTTATTGAATTATCACTTTCTTCCTGTTACTGATATAGAGCCCCTTCCGTCGCGGCACGACCTTACGGCCCTGCAGGTCGTAGACCACCTGCGGCCCGTTGGTGTCGACACGGACACCCTTGATGCCCGTCGCCTGACGAATGGCCTCCAGCGAAGCCTCCAGATGGATATCCTCGGCACCCATCACCTCCGTGGAAGTCTCCCCCCACCACTCAGGCTGTGGACATTTCTGGTTAAGTCCCGTATACACCCTCACGAAGTCGATGAAGTCGAGAGCTACAGGCTGCCGCTTCTCGTCGACAGCCCAGCCGATATCGATGCCACATCCCTCATAGTTATACGATGTCGCGTCAGCATTATCGGTGAAGTTAGGCAGGTTGTCGGCATACCCATAGCGGAAGCCTACGAGCACAAAATAGTAAGGACTCCAGTTGGCATCCACCTCGTGGGAGAGGTTCACCATGTTATCCGGCAGACGCGTACCGCGGAAGGTCAGGTTGTCAGGCAGCCACAGAGGGTAGTACTCCTGAGTGTGGTAGTGGTTCCTGTCGACGGTGCCACTTGCACCCTGATTGTCAGTCCAGGCGATGTCGCCCATCGGGTTCTGGCGATAAGTCACCTCATAGCCATAGACCACCTTCCCCACACTGTCCACGTCACAGCTACCACTGATCTCGTACCAAGGATCGTCAGGCAGTCCGTTGCCGTTGACATCCTTCGACACCATCACCACCCCAGCCTCGTTCATCCCACCGAACACCAGGTTTCTCATCTCCTGATAAGCATTGCCCCATACGGCAAAGTCGCGCTGTCCAGGGATATTCGCGATAGAGTGGTCGAAATGGAACGTGATATACCCGCCCCAGCCGCCGAGCGCCACGATATGAGCATCAGGATCCGCCGGACTGTGCCCAGCCAGTCGTTCGTTACACTTCTGTATCATCGTCTCCTCCGTGTCGCCCTCCTCGTACTCCGGCGCGTCGTTGACATACTGTCCAGGTGCCGGCCTGTACTCATCGACCGCCTGGATATACTTCGAGTGAGCCACCCCCTCGTCCATCCGTTGAGCCTTTAACGGCAAAGCGGAAAGCAGGCCGACAGCCAACAAGCCCGTCACCATCCACACCTTATAATATCTCATTCTCTTCATTCCTTTTTCTCCTTTCTCAGAAACACCGCATGCGCAGGGATATCCCCCGTCGTCACCTTCCAGTCGAAAGTACCATCCGCCAGGAAGTGGAACAACTCCCCACTCGACGTGTAGTTCTTGGCATCCATCAGATAGAAGTCACGCTCATGAGGGTTGACGATGATGCCATACGGCATCCGTATCTTCCCCATCTCCGGAGCATCCGACAGACTGGTGCTCACCACCTGATGCGTGGCCACATTGATGATGCCATAGGTAACACTGTTCTTCTTCGTGACCTCGTTCCACTGACTCCCGTAGAAATAAAGCGAGTCGCCCACGATGCAGAGATCGCTGACAGGCTGGTCGATCGTACCACCCAAGCGCATCTTGCCGTCGGCCCCCCTCTCCAACCAGTAGATGCTCGAGGCGAGGTTCATATAGTTGCCACGCGAGGTCACCCACAACTGTCCGTGCCTGTCGGCCTTCAGGTGGTGCAGGTTAGGCGCCACCTCGATCCTGTCAGTCTCACGCATCGTCGTCAGATCCACCACGCTCACCGTACTCTCATAACCCTGTCCCGTCATCCCCTGATAGCCACCACTGTTGGCCACATAAAGACGGTCGCCGAGTATCGCCATCTCCTCCGGCTGATAGCCCACGCTCACCGAGTCGGTCTTCTGCAGCGTGAGGGTGTCCACCTGATAGACACTACCCAGCGGACTGTTGCTCGAGGCATACTGCGTACCCACATACGAGCTCACATACGCATAGCGCCCCTTGAAGGTCACATAGCGGCAGTTGGGAATGTCCACCTTGCCGATGCGCACCGCATCGTCGGCCCTTGCCACCTCCACCTTGTTCGAGCAGTTGATGACGAGCCACAGCCGTGAGCCATAGATCTGGATATCGTTGCCCACATCCCCCAGCATCATCACCGTCGTCGGGTTCCGCGAGGAATAGATGTTACGCAAGTAGTGCACGGTAGGGTCGTTGCCCGACAGGTCCAGGTAGTCGAGCGTGGCCCTGTTCGAGCCCATGTTACCCTCGTTGAGCAAGTACATCCCCACGATCTCACCCTTCACCGCCTCTTTTCCCGTGTCGATATCCTCGAAGGGCACCACCATCATGTCGTCGCGACAGCCGACGAGCATCAGCAGGATACAGATATATGGTATGATCCGTCTCATATCTCCACACTTAACGTCAAAGCATAGTTCCTACCAGGCATGGGATAGTTCACGATGACCTCATAGTCCTGTCCCAGCACGTTGTTCACCTCCGCCTGCGCCGTCACCCGCATGCCATAGGCCGCAAACTGATACCTGAGCGACAGGTCGCTCGTGTACCACGGCTCCATATGGTTGTAGAGAATGTTCTCCTGACTGTCGTAACGCTCCCCCGCATAGATGAACGAGTAGTTGAAGTCCCAGTTGCGGTAAGAGAGCCCCACGATGGCCGAGCCGGAATGCCAGGGGATGTAAGGTATCTGGTCGCGGTAGTAGGTTGTCTCCCGATCCGTCACGTCACGCGCATCCTGATACGTGTACTGAGCCCGTGCCGTCGCCACCAGCTCGCGCCCGATGCGGAAGTCGGCCTCGGCCTCCACGTCGATACCCTTGATATGCACCCTTCCGAGGTTCAGCATCGTCCACCGGAACTGCTGCCCCTTAGGATAAGCCACGATCTTATCATGCACCGTGTTGTAATACACGTCGAAGTGCATCTGCGCGTGACGCACGATCCCCTCGAGGAAATGCTTGTTGAGCACGAAGCCCGCATCATACTGCAGCGCACTCTCCGGCGTCAGGTTGGCATTGCCCATGTCGGTATAGTAGAGATCGTTGAATGTCGGCATACGGAAGCTCTTCTTCACATAAGCCCGCATCGAGAAGAAGTTACCCCTGAAAGGATAGAGGTTGACGAAGAGCGCCGGCGTGAGCTTCGACAGCGAATGACTGGCATCCATCCCCGCAAACGTGCCCCGTCGATGCGTCCTGTCGTTGACGAACGAGGCCAGCACCGAAGCCTGCGCCTTCAGATGCCTGTAGTCCAAGGCCGTGGCCAGACTCACCAGATTGGATATCCGTGTCGGATAAGCGAAGTTATAGATGTCGGCATTCAGCTTGTTCCATCTGAAGTCATAGCTCAGCGAGGCACTCCAGTTGGGCAACAGCTCCAGCACGTTGGCCGTCGAGACATACAACTCCTGTTGCCGATAGCGGTTGTCCACAGGCAACTGTGTGGTGTCTTTGTTCACATAATGCGTGTTATAGTAAGCATACTTCGCCAGCCACCTTGTACTGAACTCCCTGAACACACGACGGTCGGCATGCATCACCGACTTGTCGAAGGCCGCCTGCACGAACGTGTTCAGATCCTGCTGCCGCTCCCCGCGCCGCCACACATTGTTCACGATGGCCCCAGGGATACCTCTGGCCGAATGATAGAGATAACCCTTCACCTGCCAACTGCCCTGATAGAGCCGTCCGTACACGTTGGCCTCTAACCTTTCAGCATGAATATCACCGTTCTGTCGGATGGCCGTGGTGTCCCATGCCGTCGACCCATCGGGATAGCGGCGCTGGTAGCGGAACTTGTATTTCCCACTGGCCGTCAGGAAGCCCGCGCTCACAGACGAGCTGACCCGCTCCGACAGGCGCTGCTCCCATAGTGTCGAGAAGCGGAACATATCACTCGAGCCATACTGCGTCTTCAGTCGCAGATGGTAGTCATGCCTCGTACCCAGTGTGTCGTGCCTCGAGAAGTCGGGCACCTTCGTCCGTATATAGACAGAGCCCGCATTCCCGAAGTCGCTGGCGGGCTGGAATATCGCACTCTTCTGTCCGTTGTAGAGCGTCACCTCCTCCACGTTGTCGAGGGTGAACTGCCCGAGGTCGATCTGTCCGTTCTGCGCATTCCCCAGAGCCACCCCGTCGTAAGAGATACCCAGATGGTGCGTACCCATCGAACGGATGTTCACCGTCTTGATGCCCCCCACGCCCCCATAGTCCTTCAGTTGGATACCCGAGAAATAGCGCAGGGCGTCGGCCACGGAATGCGTGTTCAACTTCTCCAGTTGCTCACCCTTCAGCTTCTGACTGGGCACCACCTCGCGCATGGCAGGACGCGACACGACAATGATCTCCCGTATGTGCTGTACGGAATCCAACTTACCCTGTGCTGTCGTCTGAAGACATAAGAGACACGACAGCAACAGTAGCGATGCCCTTTGCATCAGGCGACCCTGTTCGCTTTTCACTTCCTCTTTTCTGTATTCCCACGCCACCTAACCCCAGAGGCAGAGCGGGCGACTTTCCATCGGCAGGTCTTCTGACTTCACCATCCGGCATCAGACGTCTTCCCAAGAATATCAGTGACAATTGTCTGTGCCGATAAAGACGGTTTACAGCAGCGGGACTGTCCGGGATTCTCACCCGATTCCCTTTTCATCACCCAAAGGGTGAACCGATTCGTTTGCAAAAATAAATAAAAACCTTGAAAGTAGGAAATATATTGGAAAAAAAACGACCTATCGCAGCAGTCGGTGTCCCAGATCATGCCGATGACAAGCCGCGACGATCTGCTCCACGACCTCATCCATCACTGGCACCTCCACCCTGTAGTAAGTCGGATAGTCGGGACAGAGCACCACCAGGTTCATCCCCCCCACGCTGATGCCGTAATCCCTCTGGAGCATATAACGATACAGGTTCTGTTGGATGCAGTAGTGATAGAAAGGCGTGTCAGGCAGATGGATACCATTGAAGCCCGTCTTACCGTTGAAGCCCTCCGTCAGAGGCACGCCCGCCGCGTCGACCACCCTCCCACTGCGTTTCCAGTCGTAGATGGTGAACGAGCCGTCATCCTCACGACATATCAGGTCGATCGTCCCTGCGATATTCAGATCCAGGTCGAAGACAGGCCACTCCTGTCGATAAGGCCGGATACGATGATCCTCGACGAAGTGCAGGAAATGCTGCCTCTCCTGTTCGATGCTGACGGTCTCCGTCGCCTCCCCGTCCACGAAAGAGAAGCACGTCTCAAACGAGCCGTCGCGGAAGAAATGCTCCGTCTGCAGGTGCATGAACGTGCCCACCTCACTGGCCATCCGCCGACAGCGGTCCCACCTGTCGAGCGACGCCTCCACGGCCACCCCGTAGCGCTGCCATTGCATCTCCGCCATCCGCAGGGCGTCGAACGCCTCGAAGAAATAAGCGATCAGACTGCTCACGGGCAACAGCCGTTCCCTGCCGTCGTAAGTATAGACATGCTCCTCAGGTGTGAAGTCGATATAACGGTCCTGCTCGTAGCACCCCGCATCCGTGAAAGCACGCATCTTCTCCTGCATCTCCACCGTCCGTGGCAGTGGCGCCACCAGTCGACCAGCCTCACGCTCCCGACTGTTCAAGGGCACGACCGTCGGCTCCAGTCGCGGCGGTTCGCCACAGCCCTCCCGTCTGGCCGCCATCTTCAGCGCCTCGTTGTCCGTCCACCGCCTCACAGGCGACAGTCCCTCTGCGGCAGCCGCCTCAACGACCGCCACCTGCGGCACCAGCGCCCGCACCAACTGCACCAGATACGCAGCACAAGCCATGGGCTGCTCCGCCACCTGTCGCTCCGCCAGTCTGACGACCGTCCACCCATGACGGTTCAACACCCCGTCGCGGTAGTCGTCGCCACAGCCGATGGCATGTATCACCCTGCGCGTCTCCGCCGTATAAGGCTCGTCGATCTCGATGTCGATCCGCACGCCGCCACCGTCATCCGCCACCAGGGCGAGGTCCATCTCCACGGGCGGCTGTTGTGCGGAGATGTTCAGACACACATCCGCGAACACCCCGACCGTCTCGGGCAACCAAGCCCGTAACCGTTTCAAGAGCCCCAGCGCAGCCTCACCCGCCGCCCGCCTACGTCGACGGAACGGATAGACGATCGCCCCCCGCTCAGCGAACCTGACGATCGGATAGCACCCCTCGGCCACCTTCGCAAACGCCTCCGGCACCGTGTAGTCCACACGCTGCGCCAGCCACGGTTCGGCATAGCCCGACGAGCAGTACATCCCGTTCAGATGCCGCTTTCGTTCGCCGAGCCACTGCGCCCACGCCTGTCGCTCCGCCTCGCTGCCCGCCTCGGCCAACGCCTCGCCAGCCTCAGCAAACAAACGCTGCGCCTGCTCTATCCGCGTCGCCTCGGCTTGCGCCACAGCCTGTTCTACCAACGTCTTAAAACGAGCTTCCGTCATCCGTCTCTTCATTCTTTTGCCTACAAAGGTACTATATTTCCGTCAAACCATCAACAATCAGGAGGCAAAAACCATCTTGGCAAAGGGAGATCGAGCATAAAGAAGATACGACGATGAAAAAAATCTCAAAGAAAGAATGTTTTTCGAGAATTCTTTGTATTTTTGTCGAGTCATTCGTGAAACCCACGAACAGCGCTAGGGGTCTTGCGCACCAAAGAGACCTAAAACTTAATAAACTAACAACAATATGAAAAAGATTAGAAAAGAGGATTTCGCAATCCTGAATGAGAGTGAGATGAAAGCAACTAAAGGCGGTATTATGGACAAGAAGCCTATCGGCATTTGTGGTCACATGGAGTTCGCTTGCTGCTACTACAACTACAAGGTAGATATTCCTACCTTTCCTATTGGCAAGGACATTCTCATACCGTAATAGTCTTACGAACAGTGATCATTCGTGTCACTGAATCAGAGATCTATTTATCATGAGATTCGCCATCTTTAATGAAATGGCGAATCTCTTTGCATATATAAATACTTGCACTAAATAAAATAGCCCCCAACCATGATTACTCTACCAGGCCCAATTGCTGTAGTATCGGGAAAATCGTTGCGGCAGACTGGCGCTCTTTCTTCTTCTCGACAGCATGATATTGGTCGGCCAGTTCCTGATGCTCCTTCAAGAGTCCGTCCATAAACGCATCATCCATCAGCAGGATGTTCACCTTGCCTTTCTCAACGTCCGACTCTATCAAGTAACACACCTGATCATCGCCGGCGTCGTGGTGCTGAACCTCTTCTCAAAGATGACCGTCCACTAATCCCACATCATCAAGGTCTATTCTGTCATATTACTGAATACATTGTCTTTCTCGAACATCTTTACCACTTGTTCCTCCATCGGCGTACGCTTGATGATGGTGTTGTCATTCCAGAACTTGGCATTGTAGTCAACAGAGGATATCTTGTTCTTAAGGATATAGGAAGCACCTAATTTCTTTTTCCCTTCATAGTATTTCAGACCCACATTAACGAGTGTTGAATTGATGTTGACAGAAATTCCTTTCTTTGAATACGCTCCTTTTGTAGATACACTCTGGACTTCCGTAAATCCGCGACGATACGTGTATGTCACAGAAAAAGATTCTTTCATGTCATAGTGCTTACCCTGTTTGTCAATAATATAGTAGTTCAAAATCTCCCCCTCATACTTCTGGATTCTGTATGTATCGGCATCCACATAGATCACTCCTCTCACTATCGGTGCTTTTACTTTTGCATGAGGAGTGAACACGATCTTATAAAGCACTTTGTCTTGGACTTTATCACTTAGGATGTCATAGTCCACCTGATACAGATTCTCACTATCTGCCATCATGGGAATAATTAACCAGTTCTTTTTCTTTCTGACTTTTTGAGGCGTATATGGTGATATACACGATCCACTTAAGTAGTCTCCTACATATGAATATTTCTTGGTGTCAGTTTGTTTTAATTCACCATACCTACCATTAATGATCGAGGGCTGACGTAGTGCCACCTCCGAAAAGCCATTTAGGAATGCCTCAATATACTCAGAACACTCTCCGTTGTTTTGAGTCGTCTGACGATAGTAGAAATTTGATTCCTGTTTCTTATAGATAGCAGTCTCAGCTTTAAGTGTCGATACCACTTTCTCCAAAATCGTCTTCAGCGGCAGCACCTTCACCTCACTTAGCTCAATAGCATAAGGACTTAGTTGGATGACAGCACCCACACGCTCTGCCTTTATACTCACAGGCTTATAGCCGACATACGAGATCGTCAGCATCTCCTGAGGCTCTGCCTCTATGACAAACTCGCCATCAGCATTAGCGATGGTACTTTTCTCTGGAGATACACTAATGGTCGCATTCGGCAAAGCACGATGTGTCTCTACATCTATCACCTTTGCTTGAATGGTCACTTCCTGAGCAAATAGCGATATAGAGAATAGGCCGAGAAGAATAAAAGAAAGAATCATCTTTTTCATCATATCATCCTGCGATTGTTGGCTGCAAAATTAATACATGATACGGTATAAACAGCATTTGTTTCGCATTATTTGCGAAGTTTTGCAGATGTTGTGTTTTTTTATCCAAACACAATACCTTGGGACTTTACGTATTGTGCGACAACAAATAGGATACCAAATGAACCAAGCCAAATAATAGCATTTATGACCAGTAGTTTCCACACATTATGTGGCCCTTTCTCCTTAAATCGCTTTTTCATTAATGGGATAGCATCTTTACGAAGATAATAATATCGAATAATGAGTAAGAATAGAATTATAAAATCGGAAAGAAGGTATCTCGTCCTTGGATAATCATAGAGGTATTGAAGTCTCTCCGGAGAAACTATTAACAATATCATATCAACGACTGCAATAAAAAGAAATCCACAAACTACACTACTATTCAAGATAGCTGTGTACTTTGCATCCCAATCTGCATAATGAAACTTACGTAACATCATGTAGCAGCAACACGTGATCCAATCTATCATGTACATCATATGATCTGCGTTTTAATCCCAATATTGTAAACTATCTTCCTTCCATCAAGGTCTACCACCTCAAACCCTTCATCGAGATGCCGAGCGTTGCTGGCAGCTTTTTGATCTTCTTTGTGTTCAGGTTCCTGATATAGCCGCTTCGGAGATAGGCTGGGAAATTGATGATACCCTTTCCGTTGGAGTCAACCACTGCCACACCAATATAGTAAGTATGGCCTTTCTTCAGGATGATCTCCTCCTTCACATCAACCGTTTGCTCGGTAAACTGTTGCTTGTCCGAGAAATTCAAGTATATGGGTTTGTGCTGAATGGGGGAGAAATCCTTGCCTTTTACCTCATAGACGATGATTCGCAACACACACCGAGTATAGGTACATTCCTCAACCTTAAAGTTGAAACTCTTAATCAGATAATCCCTCTTGTTCTTGATGATCGGGCCGAGGTCATGAGTCGCGTATTTCGTATTGCGAAACGACACGTCGCCAGGCATCTTCATCCCTTTGTGCGAGACCGCTTTCTCCTTGAGTTTCTTGTTGGAGACGACAACGTCCGACAGTTCGTAGACATCCTCTTCTAACTGGATATCCAACTGACCTGTCTTATAGCTCTCAAAAGGAATCTGCTTGGTACGATAGCTGATATGATGGACGACCATCTGATCGGTATGCCCTTTCGGCACCTCCAACTCGAAGTTCCCCTCTGCATCAGATACCGCATACAGGCTGTCCACCCGTACGCTCACATATTCGATACCCTGTCCGTAGCTGTTCGATACCTTACCCTTCACCTTTACCTGTGCCGAAGCCGTCACCACCCAGCACAGGATCAGTGCTATAAAACAAATCCTCTTTATCATATCGTCCTGCGATTGTCGGCTGCAAAATTAATACATGATACGGTATAAACAGCATTTGTTCCGCATTATTTGCGAAGTTTTGCAGATGTTGTGTTTTTTTATCCAAACACAATGCCTTGGGACTTCACGTATTGTGCGACAAAGAACCCTATAACAATAGAACCAATCAATATAACAGCACTAGCCACGAACAGAAGCCATCCTTTGTCCCATCCTTTACTTTTAAAAACAGCTTCCATT
>Ga0265298_10000138_pt1 | contig 108746 bp, 77 predicted proteins | sample AusTroGonzalo_MG_3_FD_193486 | JGI IMG/M metagenome (GOLD analysis project Ga0265298, IMG submission 193486) | Bovine rumen microbial communities from tropical cattle in Woodstock, Queensland, Australia - Gonzalo_01 | ecosystem: Host-associated > Mammals > Digestive system > Stomach > Rumen ...
GTTGGAGAGAGTGACGAGTTCAGGAACTACGATTACCTCGGTTCCATCGGGAACGGAGAAGGGGTCGTCAGGATACGAGACGAGATAGCCGTACGGCACACGGTTGCGCAGGAAAATCTCCTCTGCCGCCACGACGCCCTGGTGGGTTGGTTCGGAAAAGAGAATCTCGCGTTCGGGATAGAAGATTCGCACGGGATGGAGCGTAGGGGCTGCGAGCGCATCGCGGTGAGAGGTAGCGAAGGCATTGAAGCGGGCGTGTTGCTTCTTGCGCCGCACAAAGACCTCGCTGTTCAAAAATCCCGGTTCAGGAGAGGGCGCCATGACCGTGCGGTCGATCGGAATGCCGCCATAGACGATGTCCTCGATGAGCGGCATAAGAAACTTCGCTTCGCGTTCCGGGACGACGTTGGAATCGGTGTCGCACAGGGCCACGATGCGCTGATTCCTGTCCTGGGCGAACTTGAGGTCGCGCACGCGGTTGGCGATGGACCCGTCTGCTCGGAGCGACGGGAAGTTCTCGTTCTGCATTATGATAAAGTCGAACGCCTTGCATAGCTCGGACATGTTCTGGGAGCGCGCAGTAAAGCGGGCGCGGCTCCTGTACGGTGACGGGTTGCCGGAAACGATGGCATCGGGCTTCACGCTCTTGATATGTGCGCGGAAGCGCTGTAGGACGCCATTCATCCGTCCGCACCGCCAGAGAGCCCACGCTTGAAGCACAGGGTCCTTTATGTCCGCATGGTGGAGACGCGACATTTCGAGCCGCGGCAGCAGCATTCCCGATAGGTCGTCGAATCCAAAGCGCTCCTCGGGATTTTCGATCTTCGCGAGGTAGGCGCGGAAATCGTTGAGGCACCTCTCGCAGTAGCACGGATAGTCGAAGACATTGTCGAACATGATACCGTCGAAGCCGCCGTCTGTGAGCGCGATAGTGCACATCCGTTTGATGTATTCCTCCCATTCGCGGCACGAGAGGCATGGCATCCAGCGGAAATACTGTCCGTTGTAGCCGCCGAAGAGGTTCTTACGGCCAAGGTAGTCGATTGCGGCCCAGTTTTCGATGTCTGGAATCTCGCGGCGCATGATTTCGGGATAGAGCGTGCCGAACTGCACATAGGCAAGCGTCTTTATGCCGTGGGCGTGGCAGTTCTTTACGAACTTCTGGACATTTGGGAAGTCTTTCTTCTCGACTTCCCAGCCCATGCCTTTGTAGAAGCGGGAATGGATAAAGTTGAGCCCCAGCTCCTCCATCTTGGTCGGAGCGTTATCGTCGAACCAATCGAGCCAGTCGCGCACCCACTGCGCGTTGCCGTCTATGCTGCCTGTGCAGCGGGCTCCGACGCGCCGGTACATCGTGTACGGCTCATGGGCGCCGAACGTCCAGCGAGTGGTTATTGGATCTATATCCGGACTTTGCGAAACGAGCGCAGACGCGAAAAGCAGAGCAATCATGATACGTTCTCCATTGTTGTAAACATCGCCATCGTCATTGTCTAATAGTATAGCACATTTCCGTTAGAATGGACAACCACATTGACATTGCGCGACGGACGCCTCGGAGAGGCGCCCCTACCAGCGGACACATTTGGTAGGGGCGTGTCTCTGACGCGCCCGCCACGAACGCATTGACACGCATTGACTTTGGACGCGCGATATGGTATCCTATTCAACATACCGAGGGTAACTTCGGCCACAACTCCGAAAAGGGGAAAGGGGTAATATGAATCTGCTGTCAATGCGCAAATGTTCATGGGCAATGAGTGGAGCTTTTGTCGCGTGTTTAACTTTCGCGGCGCATGGTTCTGCAAACGTTTTCGACGATGCCGTGTTCTGGTTCCGCGGCGGCAAGGACTGCGTGACGGCGGATGGCTACATGCAGCAAGGCGAGTTCTTCGACGATCTCCATGCAAACGATGCCAATCACAACAACCACAAGATGGGTGTACTACCATACACCAGCCCGACACTCGCTGCCGGATTCAAAGCCAATGCCGTATTCCGTAATGAGACTGTTGTTTTCCCGGCGTTGGGATCGCAGATTGCGAAAAGCATTCCAGTCTTGCATTTTTCTGACACTGTAATCCCGTACAGTGGAAAGAACTATCATTGGCCACAATTTGTAAAGCCTCACAGCGTTTTTTCCAGCAACAACATATCCAATGAATATACCATTGTCGGCAGAATAAAACTGGACGATGATAACTATGCCCGTACGCAGTGTGTTTTTAAAGTTGGCTACGATGCATCTACAAGTCAGGGCATGTGGCTTGGATTTTCGGAACTCGATAAAACAGCAAAGACAAAGTACATAACTGGACGATGCACGCCCGGCAGCGGCAGCAATGATGCCCAATTCGATTTCACCGACATGCGGATTCCTACTAACACATGGTTCGACATTGCGGTTGTTGTCGGCAATGGCAAGTTGCGAGTGGGAATATCCGTCCCCAAGGCCTACGGAGACAACCCCACTATCATTTTTGCCGCAACAAACATGTGGACGGGGAACTGTCAGTTGCTCGGAGCGGAAAGTTGCTATAGACTGTTTAGTTTGACAGGTCAGGAATCTCAGCAATCTTCTGTCGCGTCAATTGATATGACCTTTTTCATCGGCAGCGTCCAGCAGATGGCGATATGGGGTCGGGCGTTGAGCGATCAAGAAGTGATGGCGGCGTTCGGCATGCCTCGTCCAGCCATTTTCAGGACTGGCTTAGACAACGGAAGTTCGAACGAATTCGGCGGTACGAGATCGGGTTCGACGCAGATGATCGACGGGCTTGGCTCTTGGCAGAACGTTGCCAACACGATGCGGGCCGGCGACACTTGGACGGTCAACTTTACCGCCTTGCGCGACGAAGCCGGGCTTGCGCAGATATTCTCCATCAAATCGCTTGGTGGTTCGAAGGCCGCTCAAATCGAGCCCATGCTGTCCAACGCTTCTCACAACATTTCTCTCGGAGTACGACGTGTCGCGGCAAATGGTCGCACGTTTTGGCCGGTGCCAGCAGACATTATCACCGAGGGCGCGAATGCGCTCATCATCAAGCGCATGGATGGCGAAGCGGGCGATTTTCTTGTGGATGCTATGGAACTTGGCGGGTCTCTCGGCGTAGGAATTGAGACAGGAAGCATCACGGATGACCAACGAGTCTCCCCGGAACGTATGAAAACGGGCGTTCCGTCTGCAGCAGATCCGAACACGCAGCATTGGCCCCAGGGACTTTTACCCAATAGTGGCATTACAAATCTTCATTTCCGCGTTTGGATGGATCCGGATGTGGTGGACAAGGTAACCTCTCGATTCTGGACGCATACGAGACGTAAAGAAGCCACACAGGGCACAGAGACTTTCACTCTTTTTGTGAACGGGGAGCCGAAAACTAACTCGCTTTCAAGCGCAAGTTGGGAGGAAACTGAGTTGACATTCCAGCCTGGAGGCCTGAATGGTGGGTGGAACGATTTTGAGTTCATATCCCCCAGTTACCCCACTTGCTACTGGGAATTTGGCTACTACCGTTTTGAGACGGTTCTGCCCAAGGGCTTCAGCATACCGCCGCCTGGAATGACGATCGTTATCAAGTAACGCAGCATGACCCGTCTTATAGCCGCAGTTTTCGCGCTGGCCGCGTCCTGCGGCACTGTCGTCGCAGGGATTTCCTTAGAAGAGGAAATCCCTGCGTTTAGGCAAGCCCTTGACGCATGGCGCATCAAGGGCGATCTACGCGGCGAGTGGACCGACTCGGGGCTTGTGGTTAACGTCTCCAACCGCTCTGGCTTCACCATGGAGTATGACCGCTATCCGGGCATGAAGCCGTTTCGCGGTGCAGATGAAATTGTCCTCGGAATGAAGTTGGACGCACGGGGCAAGGCAACTGCGGAATTGGCGATTTTAGAGTTTCCATCCAAGAAGGGCGCGGAGCCAATGAAGTTCTCTGCGCCCATCTCGGATGAGACAAGGTTCAAGACGGAGCTCTATCCAACGAAGAAATACCAAATCGCTTCGGTCTCCGTCCGGCGCGAGCAGGAAGACGGCACTCCGTGGAAGGTAACTTTCTCGTCATTGCGCGGCGTGTTCACGACGACAAAAGCCGAGGCGCTGCGCATTGAGCCGGAGACGGGAAATCCACTCCACATCGTTCGGGAAGGGCAAGGCGAAAGGCCTGTGCTCGCAATACACAACGTCGCGCAGGAAAGAATCGCCGCGCATGGAACCCTGAAGGTAGAAGGGTTCAGCGGCAACGTCATTGATCTGCCAGTGGACATCGCAATCGACGCAGGAGACTCCATCAAGATTCCCGTGCCAGTAGATACCGCAAAAGGCGTGTGGAAAATACGCGGCGAACTTGCCGCGGACGACGGCAGCGTAGCGTCCGTCGATACGCGCTTCGCCGTCATGGACTTTCACGGCGTCACCCCAAAACAGCCCCGAGGAACTTTCCGACTTGGCGTGCACTGGCACTTCCCGCGGTTCACCGACGGCGACCGCCATCTCGCGTCGTCAGCAATGGTCGCCTGCGGTGCGAAACTCACGCGCGCGGATGTCGCGAATATGGCGAGCATCCAGCCCACTGGTCCGAACAGCTGGGAGTTCGCGCGCACGGACGAGCTTTTGAGAGAACTCGAGAATGACGGCATCGCACTTGACGCGATAATCTTCAAGGTGCCGCGGTGGGCGATGACTCCGCCACCCGGCACGAACTCTGTCTGGAGTGGGCGCGTCGTGCGGCCTCCCGTCGCCGGAACTTTTGGTGCGTTCTGCGAACGTCTTGCCGCGCGGTACGGCACGCGAATCGACTATTACGAGATCGGCAACGAGTGGGATCTCCGCTTCGGCGGCACCTACGACGAAGCCGTGGCAGTACAACGCGAGGCATACGTTGGGCTAAAGAAGGGTTGCCCCGATGCGTGCGTAATACCGAACGGCTGGGCCGCCGCGGGGGACATCCCGAGAAAGGACGGGAAGGGACGCACCTGGATTCATGAATATTTCCTGAAAAACGCCAAGGACTTTTTCGACGTCGACACGATCCACAGCCACGGTGACTTTCCACGATACATGAACTCTATTTCGCGGAAACTATTCCCGCTTCGCGAACGCACCGGAGTGGCCGACAAGCCCTGGTTCTCGAACGAGTCTGCCCTTACGAGCGCGAAGGGCGAACGCGCAGCCGCCGTCGCTGTCTGGAAGAAGATTCTCTGGGCCTGGGCGCACGGAAGCGTCGATTACATCTGGTACAACCTGCGCGCGACAGGGTGGGATCCAAAGAACCCGGAGCATGGCTATGGACTCGTCACAGCGGACTTCTTCCCGCGCGAATCATACGTCGCCTTTGCCGCGCTGTCATCCACGGTCGGAGGAGGCGAATTCAGCCGTGCGATTTTAGACACCGATTCTCGCTTCGTATTCGAGTTCCGTAAAGGAAAGGACTTGGTCCTTGCGGCATGGGATGAATCCACTTCGTCCGACATCAAGGTTCCGGTGGAGACCGACGCCAAACGCGCCTATCGAGTCGATCTCATGGGCAACAGGACCGCCTTGCCCCTGGAGAACGGGCGAACACTGCTGACGATTGCGTCCGTGCCTTCTGCGATAGTTTTGGAAAACGCCTCGTTCGCGTCTGTTGACGCTGGTGTTTTTTGCGCAGAAGGCGAGCGCAATGAAGCGCGTGCAATCGTAATTCCACCGAACACCCTTGGACGTGCGCCAGACTTCGTTCTTGAAAAAACGCAGCAGGTGCATGACTTCTTCGAAGGTGATCCCGCAGAGGTGGAACGGCTCTGGCAAGGACCGAAGGACAATTCGGCGAAAGTCTGGCTGTCCCAGGACGAGCGCGGGCTCCGCATCCGTGTCGAAGTGGAAGACGACAAGCACTGCGAGCCGCCTGCAAACACGGCGCGTAACGAAGGCGACTGCGTCGAAGTGACCATTGCAGACCAGAACGGCAATGGGCAGCAGCGCTTCTGTTTTGCGCCTGCGGAACGCATCGGTACGCTCACGCGCTACAACGCGCTCGTTCCTTACGATGCCTCTTCGGGGTTCACGGCGAAAGCTCTTGAAGAGGGAGTGTGCTTCAACCTGATTGTCAACGACAGCGACAGCGACAGGCGCGAAACCGCAATCGGCATCGCCACGGAATCGTTTCTTTCTGGAAGCACTGCGACCATCCCCATTATACGCTTCGCAAGATCCAGTGCTCCCCTTGAAATCGACTTTGACGCCGAACGTGGGGCGATAAAGCCACTCCACGGCGTGAACAACGCGCCTGTTCGCGTGAACGGTAAACAAAGCCAGGACGAATTCAAGACTGCCGGCATACCGTTCGTGCGCACCCATGACACCGCATATTCCTTTGGCGGCACACACTATGTCGATATTCCGAACGTATTTCCTAACTTCGACGCGGACGAGACGAACCCCGCTAATTACGACTTCGCCTACACCGACGCATACTTGAAGCCGATTGTTGCAGCCGGGTGCAAGCTCTTCTATCGTCTTGGCGTCACGATCGAGAACAACTGGAGGGTCAAGGCGTACAACATATTTCCGCCGAAGGACTACGCCAAGTGGGCACGGATATGCGAACATGTCGTGCGCCACTACAACGAAGGGTGGGCGGACGGCTTTCACTGGAACATCGAATACTGGGAGATATGGAACGAGCCGGAGAATCCGGCGATGTGGCAAGGGACGAAGGAGCAGTTCTTCGATTTGTACCGCGTGGCGGCTAACCATCTCAAGGCGACGTTCCCGCAGATAAAGATTGGCGGCTACGCTGGATGCGGATTCTACACGGTTGACGACGCCAAAAGACGAGAAGAGAGTGCGTTCTACAGGAGTTTCGTCACATGGTTTGAGGATTTCTGCCGCTACGTTAACGCGCCTAAAACGAAAGCGCCGCTGGATTTCTTCTCGTGGCATCTCTATGTTTCGCAGGATTGGCCAGTTGATCGGATTGCGACCCATGCGGCGTATGTGCGCAAGACGCTTGACGCGGCAGGACTGAAGGAGACGGAAAACATCTTCAACGAATGGAACATTTTCCGAAGCGACAGGAAAGACCAGTTTGATGCGTGCAAGACCCATGTCGGCGCGGCAAACGTGGCGGCTGCGTTCTGCTTGATGCAGAATACGTCCATTGACAAGGCGATGTACTACGACGCGTGTCCTACGCGCGTTTATTGCGGATTGTTCACCTTCCCGGGCCATCGCACCACGCCGTGCTACGAGGCATTCCGCGCATGGAACGAGCTTGCGAAGCTCGGTGCGGCATATGAAGTGAATTGCGACGAGAAGGGGCTTTATGCCGCTGCGGCGAAGAACGGAGAACGGCGCGCCTTCCTTGTGGCCAATGTCGGAAACGAGGAAATGTCGATAACGCCCACTGCTGGCGGAGCTGTGTTCAGGATATACCGTGTCGACGCAGAGCATGATAAACTTTCGGACTGCGGCGAATGGCGCACCGGAGCACTTAGCATTCCCGCAAACGGATTCGTGCTTGCCCTCTCCGGATTCTCGCTTGGAGACGCACCGGCAGTAGACCGTGCACCGTCTTTGCCGGCGAATGGACTTGACGGCGCGCCGCGATCACGCGTCACGGGGCGATAGCTGCGTGCCGTAAGGTCGCAAGGGTACGCGTGCGCCCGTGCCATATTTTGGTATAATACACGCATAAGGAAAAGTTCAAATGCAGACAGTAACAGATGTATTTCACGCTGCGGCAGGAAAGTCCAGCTTCATACGCAAGATGTTCGAGAAGGGCATCGAACTGAAACAGCAGTTCGGCGAGGACGCCGTATGCGACTTCTCGCTCGGCAACCCAGACGTGCCGCCGCCAGAGGCCGCGCGCGCAGTCCTGCACAAGCTGGCTGACGACGCGATACAGCCGCTTGGACTCGGTTACTGCCCGAACGCTGGCATTCCTGCAGTGCGTGACGCAATCGCGAAACATCTCTCGAAGCAACAAGGGATTGAGTTGAAGGGCGCCGACGTTATGATGACTGTCGGCGCGGCAAGTGCGCTTGTGTGCTTCTTCAGGGCGACAATCGACGAAGGCGACGAGGTAGTTGTCCCGAGCCCGTACTTCGTTGAATACGGCAACTACTGCGGACATTTCGGCGGCGTCCTCAAGCCAGTTCCGACGCATGAAGACTTCTCGCTTGACGTTCCCGCGATTGCCGCTGCCGTGACGCCGAAGACTCGCGCAATCCTCGTCAACTCCCCCAACAACCCAACTGGCACCATCTATTCGAAAGACGAGCTCACGGCGCTTGTAGATGTCGTAGAGCGTGTCAACGCCGAACGTGCAGAGAAGGGCGAGCGGCCTCTCTTCCTTCTTTCCGACGAGCCCTACCGCGCGTTCGCCTATGACGGTGCGGAAGTTCCCGCGATATTGCCGCTGTCGAAGTTCGCTCTTGTCCTTGGAAGCTTCTCAAAGACACTATCGATGGCTGGCGAACGAATCGGATACATCGCCGTCAATCCAGCGCTCTCCGCAGAAGACAATGGCGCGATGATGACAACACTCACGCTCGTAAACCGCACGCTCGGCTACGTCAACGCGCCTGTCATCGGACAGCGCCTCGCAGCAGCGATCTGCGACACGACCGTCGATCTCGACATCTACAAGCGCCGCCATGACCTTATGGCGAAGGTGCTTAAGGACGCCGGAATCGAGTTCACGATGCCTCGCGGTGCATTCTACTTCTTCCCGAAGGCCCCCGGAGGCGACGATTCGAAATTCGTCGACGCACTTCTCGAGGAAAAGATACTCGCCGTTCCTGGTTCCGGCTTTGGCCGCGCTGGCTACATCCGCCTTAGCTGCGCGGTCGACGAAAAGATCATCGCCCGCTCGGCAGAGGGCTTCAAACGCGCAACGGAAAGGTGCCTGAAATGATTCTTCCTGTTCTCGCCTCCATCGTCATCGCGACAAACTCCGTTACGTTCACCGCCGTCTCTACTGACTGCGGCCTCGACGCGCAGATCGAGTTCCTTTTTGCCGGCCCTGACTCTGACCACGACTACGAGTCTATGTTTCTCACCGAGGACAGCGTGAAGGACATAGCCGCAGCGTTTGAGAAAGCCGGAATGCCACTTGGCAAGCCGGCGTCGGCGAAGGCCTGCAAATTCTGGCCGGTAGGCACGAAGATAAAGATGGAACCCGATTTGTGGTCTCTTGTCCGCGATATGCGCGACGAGCGCAAGCAGCCGATCGTGTGGACAGGCGGCACGAGGGAGCCGGACGGCGCGCCAGTAGCCGCGACAAATATGCCGCTCGCTGTTTTCGCGCTCTACAACCTGCCGCAGTCGCTCATGCAGTTCGACGACGCCCTCGACCAGAGCGCAACATACGGGAGATTTCAACCAAAAGTCAAGATACCGAAGGGCGAGAAACGTACGTTCAAGTTCACGTGGACAGGCGAGACGAACGGCGGCAAGCACGAGATGACGCCTGACTTCCCACCGGAGATGTCGGTCGGCGACGCAATCAAGCTTGCCAGTGCCCTTATGCAGCTCGACTCGCCCGAGACAAAGGTAAACGGCTTCAAGGAAGGGCAGTTCTTCTACCGTGCGTTCTTGCCACGCGAAAGCTGGCGCGACCGCAAAGAGCGTCTCTCGCAGCCCTTTGAAGTGCGGTTTGTCGACGGCAAGCCGTCGCTCACCGTGATAAAGGAAGACTGGAGCGATCCAAACGCGACAGATCCCAAGCTCGTCGAGTTCAACCCGTCCTTCGAGTCGATTGCAAATGACGACAGGACCGATACTTGCTTCATCTATGCGCCAAAGCCAATGAAGCTTGCCGATGTCTATGCAGTCTGCAAGCTTATTCCGAAGACCGTAGTGAACTGGTACGTGTTCGGCGAGTGAGGATGGAAGGGCGCGAGACAGAACCGCTCGCTGCACGGATGCGGCCAACGACGCTTGAAGAAGTCGTCGGTCAGGATCACATACTTGGCGAGGGCAAGCTCCTTCGCCGAGTGATAGGGGCCGACCGTCTCACGAACATAATCCTCTATGGGCCGCCTGGATGCGGCAAGACGACGCTTGCCGAAGTAGTCGCCAAGACTACAAAGCGCAATTTCGTGCGGCTCTCCGGCGTTCTCTCGGGAGTTGCCGACATACGCAAGATATGCGAAAGGGCGCGTGACGAGCTCGGCGGAAGGGGAACGATACTCTTCATCGACGAGATACACCGCTTCAACAAGTCGCAGCAAGATGTTCTTCTGCCGTATGTAGAGGACGGAACGGTTGTCTTGATCGGTGCTACCACGCACAATCCAAACTTCTTCATCAACACGCCACTTACCTCGCGGTCGCTCGTCTTCGAGCTTCATGCGCTTGAGCCCGCAGCGATCGCACAGCTCCTTGAAAGGGCGCTCGCCGACAAAGAGAAGGGGTATGGCGCGACGCCTTCCAAGCTCGATGACGACGCACGCGACTTTCTTGCCGAGATATGTGACGGCGATGCAAGGCACGCGCTTACGGCGCTCGAAATCGCGATGCGCTCTACGCCGAAGGGCGATGCGGGTGTCGTCCACCTGACTCTTGAAGTCATCCAGGAATGCGTCCAGCGGCGCCAAGTCCGCTACGACAAAAAGGAAGACGGACACTATGACACCATCTCCGCGTTTATCAAGTCGATTCGCGGGAGCGACCCGGATGCCGCCGTATACTGGCTTGGCAAGATGCTGACCGCTGGCGAGGATCCGCGCTTCATCGCTAGGCGGCTCGTCATCTCCGCAAGCGAGGACATCGGCAACGCGGATCCGCGCGGCATATCTGTCGCGGTCGCTGCGATGCAGGCGTGCGAGTTCGTCGGCATGCCCGAGTGTGCAATAAATCTTTCACAAGCCACGACTTACCTTGCGACGGCGCCAAAGTCTAACGCGAGCTGCATGGCGATATCCGAGGCGATGGCCGATGTCGAAGCGGGCGCGGTACAGCCAGTTCCAGAGCATCTCAAGAACAAGCACGTCAAAGCCATTGGAAGCGGCGAGGTGACGGAATACAAGTATCCGCACAACTTTGCCAACCATTACGTTAAGCAGGCGTATCTAACGGTGCCCAAGAAGTATTATAGGCCAACTGATGAAGGGTATGAGGCGACAATTTCCAAGCGTTTGGCATCGCTTGGGCGTAGTTGACATAACACGCATTATGCGATACAATCTAGATAAATCCGAAAAATATGGTATAATCTTTTCATGAGCGAAAATCATACTAACGAAAATGCCGTAAGCATCTATGGTCAGGAAGGCCTTGAAGACTTTCCTGTTCTCAAGGCGTTCCAGCAGTACATCGACGCCGAACAAAGCAAAGCTCGCAAGCGCATGGTGCTACTGTGTGTCTTTTTTGGCTTCCTCATGACGGTCGTGATCGTCGTGTTCATGATGATGCTGCGAGATGTCAGCGCAAAGAACCAGACGCTCAATGACAAACTCGTGGAGTATGTCATGAAGGAGCGCGACAGGCAACCAGTTGTCGTCCACCCGCCTGCGCCTGCACAAAACAATGCCGCCAACGATGCAGCGCTCAAGGCCATGACGGACACGCTCTCCGCCCTTCAGAAACAGATGGCCGACCAGCAGACGAAGATGATGGAGCAGCAGGCGAAGTTCGAAGAAAGTAGAGCCAAGATGGCCGAAGAGCAAATAAAAGCCGCTGCCGCGGCCGCTGCAAAGGCCCAAGAAGCCGCCGCCCAGAAGGCCGCGGGTCCATCAAGGGAACAGCTCGCAATCCAGAAGCAGATAGACGAAGACACAGCCAAGCTTGTAAAAGCCAGAGCCCTTCTCAAAGCCGAAAAGGAAAAGATCGAGGCCGAGAAGGAAAAGCTGCGCCGCGAGGAAGTCGAGCGTCAGCGCCGTCGGCTCTATCCCGAATACTACGAGAAGAAAGCCGCCGAGGAGGAGAAGGTCGCGGCCGAGCAGAAGCCAGAACCGAAGAACAAGCCCGTTAGCTACTTTGACGCTTACGACGACGAGCTTGACGACGACGAGCTCGATGAAATCACCGCTCCAGCCGCCAAGCCAAAACCCAAGAACAACCCGGCCGCCAAGCCGGCGACTGCGCCTAAGCCACCTGCAACCGCGACGAAGAAACCGGCGACCCCTTCTACATCCGCAGCCAATCCGCAGCCCAATCAAGTTGCGCAAAAACCGGCGGCGCCAAAGCCGGCTCCCAAGCCCACGACTCCTGTCGAGGCGACGTCAGCTACGAGCGATCGTTACGTTGTTCCAGTCGAGATCAACGGAGCTGATTCCGACTGGCTTATTCCAACGACCTGATATTTTGGCTACGGGCGGTGGCCGAAGGCTCCTCCTCGCGGAACCTCGGCGAATACGCCGTATCCGCTCGCTCGGACCTTCGCTCCACCGCCCTTCGCTACCGCTAAGGTTGTCTTAGCGGTTGGTGGCGTATAGCGGGCCGAAGTTCGCGCAGGCGCGATAGTCAGCGCCAGTTGGATCGTCGCTTGCTCCGAAGAGTCCCCAGCAGTGCGGCTGGAAGACCTTCTCTTCCGGAACGTTGTGCATGGCGACCGGAATGCGGAGCATCGAGGCGAGCGTGATGAGATCGGCGCCGATGTGACCGTACGCAATTGCGCCATGGTTTGCGGCCCAGGCGTTCATCACCGAGTAGACGTCCTTGAAGAAGCCCTTCCCAGTGAGACGAGGCGTGAACCACGTGCAAGGCCATTCTGGGTTCGTGCGCTCCATAAGCGTCTTCTGCTGCTTCGGATCGAGAGTGACGGAATAGCCCTCGGCAATCTGGAGAACAGGTCCCTGGCCCTTCACGATTGAAATGCGGATCATCGTGAGAGGCATGCCCTTGGGCGTCAGGAACGACGACGAGAAGCCGCCGCCGCGGAAGTATTCAACGCCCGCGGGAACCCATTTCGTCGCCTTCAAGGTGGCGTCGATGTCCTTCTGGGTGACTTCCCACCAGTTCTTGAAGACCGACTTCCCCTTCTCCTTCATCTCGCCAGCCGCGTCAAGGCAGCAGGAGCCGGAATTGAGAAGATGTATGATGCCCGCCTTAGCGTCCTTAGGAAGACCCTTCCCCGTCGCGCGCTTCACTGCCGCGTCGCTCCAGTAGGTGCGAACGTCGGCAAACATCGACGCCTTGTTGGTGAGGAGCCACATGAGAAGCATGCAGATGCCGTTGAGCGAGTCGTTCTCTGTCGCGAGGATCTGCGGCATCTTTTTGCCGTTCCAGTCGAACGAAGTGTTGCACATTACCTCGGCGACATCGCCGTTCGGCCAGTGGTCGGTCCACTGACGCTGCCCCTGGAAGCCGCCAGCTATCGCGTTGCGCCCGACGGCTTCCTCGCCAAAGCCCATCTCCTTGAGCTTGGGATTGCCGGCCATCATATCGCGTACGATTATAGCCATCTTTGCGATGAATTCCCAGTCCTTGTCTTTCTCGGCGCGTGACTTCTGGATCTTCGCGGGATTGTAGTCCTTGCCTTCCTTGAGGTTCTTCTTCATCCACGCAAGGGCCTTCTTGTACTCTTCCTTGTCGTAGATGCCTTCCTCGATACGGCGAAGAATCTCGCACTCGTCCATGTTCTCCGGAGCAAGGCCGAGATAGTCCTGCATGAAGTCGATGTCGACGAAGGAACCCGCGATACCCATCGCGGAAGTTCCGATCGAGAGATAGCTCTTGCCCTTCATCATCGCGACGGCGAGGCCCGCCTTTGCAAAGCGGAGAATCTTCTCGGAGACGTCGGCGGGGATTTTAGTCGTCTCGTCTCGGTTCTGCACCTCTCGCCCGTAAATGCCATAGGCGGGCATTCCACGCTGAGCATAGCCCGCGAGCATGCACGCGAGATAGACAGCACCAGGGCGCTCAGTGCCATTGAAGCCCCAGACGGCCTTCGGGATCGTCGGGTCGATGTCCATCGTCTCAGTGCCGTAGCACCAGCAAGGCGTGACGGAAAGCGAGACGCCGACGTTGTTCGCCGCAAACTTGTTCGCGCACTGCGCGGCCTCGAACCTGCCGCCGATTGTCGTGTCGGCGATGACACATTCGACAGGCGTGCCATCGGGATACTTGAGGTTGTCGGAGATCAGCTTCGCGGCGGCTTTCGCCATCGCCATCGTCTGGTCTTCGAGCGACTCCCTGACACCGCGCCTGCGGCCGTCGATGATCGGGCGAATGCCCACCTTTGGGAACGGATTGTTGGTGAATACTGTCTGGTTCATAGGTGTTGGTGTTTTGTTGTTGGAATAGTGGTTATGGAATGGTTGCAGAATCTTGCTTCCCTGCCGTCATCCACTTCGCGGTGTCCGTTTCGCCGGACTCGGTCGTAGCGGAAAGGACGGCCTTGAGGAAGTCGGGCTCGACATAGTAGAACGTCATTGGCAACGCTTCCGCCGATTCACCGTAAACGTCAAGCCACAGCTTCTCAGCGGGGCGTGGTCTATCGAGCGTGCGAATGCGCTTGATGCCGATGTTCTTTCCGTTGGCGACCTTTTTGTCTTCGTCGGCTTTCCACCCATATACCATCTTCTTGTCGCTCTCGTAGAGCAGCCACTCGTCGCAAGTCTCGCCGCGATTCACAACATCCTCGCTCATAACGACAACGTTGCATAGCCCTTTTGTGACTGGCTTAGAAAAGAATGCGGCCTTGAGTTTGCCGAAGTCCGCAAGCGCCTTCACGTCCTCGTCGTCCAGAAGCCCATCCTTGTTCGGCGCAATGCCTAGGTTCATCGTCCCGCCGTTGCCGACAGTGTTCAAGTATCGTTTCAGAAGATAGATCCCGCTCTTCGTCTTACCTTTCTCCTTCGCGTGGTAGAACCACCCTGGGCGCATGGGGAAGTCACACTCGCAGACTCGGAAGAACATCGAATATTTTACTGCACCTTCAAAATTCCGCATCCCTGTGTTGATATGCTTTTTGTATTCGGGGTTTCCGAACTTGCCGTCAACATATCCGCCAGTCGAGCAGATCGTAGCACCGGAATTAGGGTCAAGTTCGCCCTTCTCATTTCCCGGCCAGCGAAAATCCGAATCGTCCATCTCGCCGGCAAAGATGCAGACTTTGGGTTGCAACTCGCGCACGAACTTGAAAATCTCCGAGAAGCGATAGTAGTCGCCACCGATCCTGCGCCGCTCTTTTGCGCCCCCGTACCAGCCGTCGCCGCCGTTCGCACCATCGAACCACATCTCGAAGATCTCGCCGTAGTCACCGGAAAGAAGCTCCTTGATCTGCGCGTGGTATTTCTCGACGTACTTGGGCGTCGCGTAGTCCGCATCATGTCGGTCCCATGGCGAGACGTAGACACCGAACTTGAGCCCCGCCTTGCGGCACGCACGCTCCATCTCCTTCACATAATCCCTTCCCTGACTCCTTCCTCCTGACCCCAGACCCCTCCAAAACGGAGTTTTGGTGATATTGTGCTCCGTCGTCTTCGTCGGCCAAAGGCAAAAGCCATCGTGATGCTTTGCAACGATGACGAGTCCTCCGAGTCCGCCCGCCTTGCAGGCGCCGACGATCTGGTCGGCGTCGAACTTTGCAGGATTCAGCAGCGACGGATCCTCGTCGCCATAGCCCCACTCGCGATCAGTATAGGTGTTGAGGCCCCAATGGACAATGCCGTAGACTTCGCAATCGCCCGCGGCAATGCGCGCGGCAAGCGCGGGCCTCGGCTTCGGGACCGGCCCAAAACCAATGGAATCCGCCATGGCGGGCTGCGATGCCGACAAAAGCGCCGTCGCAGTCGCTGCAAAAAGACAGTTCCCTGTTTTTGCCATGGCATCGCCTCCAAAAGTACTGGCAGACTACTTGGTCTTCTCCACCGTCGGGAAGGACTTCGCGCCCTTCGGAATCGTGATGACGTAGACGACATCGCCCTTCTTCGTCTTCGCGGTCTCGCTACCATCGGCGTTCTTGACAAGGCCGATGCCGTGCGTACCGTAGATTGCATCGCCGTTCGCGCGCATCCACTCGCCGACCTTGGCCATGACCTCTACGGCGCGCGCCGGGAGCCGTCCGGAGCCGTCCGGCCCGATATTCATGAGGAGGTTCGAATCCTTCGCCGCGCAACGGCAGATCATTGCGCAAACCTCTTCGGGCGTACGGAACTTGCGCTCGTTGATACGATACCCCCAGACGTTGTGCTGGATAACGTCGCACTGCTCCACGGGCCTGTCATGTACGACGGGCTGGTCCTTCGAGAAGCCCGCGTCGGAGTTGTCGCCTGGGAGATCGCGCTCAAAGAGCTGGATGTCCTCCTTCTCGCGAATCGGCTGGTGGTTATTGCTCGCGACGAGCGTCTTCTTTGAGTGGATGAAGTCGTAGATGTCGTCGAGCTCCCAGTCGAGGTCGCGTTGCCAGACGCCTTTCTCGCATCTGGCGTGATCCCATTCGCCATCGAACCAGATATTGCCGGGATGGTAGTTATCGATGAGTTCGCCAATCTGGGCGATCATGAACTTCTTGTACGAGGCATAGTCGCCCTTCTGGTTTCCGAGAACTTTCCTGGAAGCGCTGCCCGCCGGATAGTCCTTGCGACGCCAATCCATTTGCGAGTAGTAGAAGTTGAGCTGGAGTCCCGCCTCGTCGCATGCCTTCGAAAGCTCCCCGAGGATGTCGCGCTTGAACGGCGTTTCGGCGATATTGAACCCATCGTCGACCTTCGTGGGCCAGAGCGAGAAGCCGTCATGGTGCCGCGAGGTGATTGTCACATACTTCGCGCCGGCATCCTTGAAGATGCGCACCCACTCCTTCGCGTCGAACTTGGAGGGAAAGAACCCGTCCTTTATGCGTCCGTAGGTCTCGGAGTCCATGCCGATCTGGTGCTGGTACCATTCGCCCTGGGCGTAGTTGGCGTAGATACCCCAGTGGATGAAGATTCCGAAGCGCTGCGCGGCAAATTTGTCGCGGGCCTCAAGATTCCATTTTTCGGGCGCATAGTCTGCGTAAAGCGCAGCTGTGGCGAAGAGAGTGACAGAGGCGAGAACGGCGTTTTTGACCATGATAGCTCCTTGTATATTGTTGATATAAGGGATTCTACCATACAACGAATGCCCACAACTGTTTTTTTGTACAGAAAAAAACTGCGTTTTTGTTCAAGAGGGTTATCCGTGTCGCAATCTAATGCTTTATGGATGCGTAGCAATGTCTGTGCAGTCGTCCTTGATGATGGCGGGGCGGGGGTCTTCACCGTCGACGCGGATCTTCACGTTCTCGAAGCTCACGCCGTCCGCATGGCGGAGGTAGAAGCCGTGCGCGGGAAGCGGAGTTCCGAAGCAGCGGTTCTCGGGATACGACTTCTCGGCCTCCGGAACCGGTTTGCGCCAGTCGTCGCCGGTAATCCCGCCCTTCAGCGTCAAATCGACATTGCGCAGCACGATGCCGCCGCCGATTCGCCTCTCCGGGACGCCCGTGATCGAGCTCGCGATCCAGCTGCAGGAACTGCCGACGACGTTCTCGATGAGTACGTTGCGCATGTTCCAGTCGTTTCCGCCCTCACCCTTTCGCGCGCCGACGCGGAGGAATATCGGCGTCTGCACGCCGCTTTTCATCTCGATGCCGCGCACGACGACGTTCTCCACCCTTCCGCCGTCCACCGCCTCGAGCGCGATGCCGCCGATGCCGCTGATCTTGTCGGTCACGCCCCACACCCCTCGCCGGAACCACTGGAGGTCCTCGAGCGGCGCGACGCGGCAGCGCTCTAAGACGCAGTCGTGGACGTACCAGTTGCGGAACGTCCCAGCCGAGGCCGTGCCGAGCTTGACGAAGTTGCAGTTGGACGCAAGGCGGCAGTTGCGCACCTCCACGTTCTCCGAGACGAACGCCGGGTTGTGTATCTTTCCGCAGATGGCGTCGTCCTCGACATCGATGTCGCAGTCCTCGATAAGGACGTTTTTCGCCTCGATGTCGAATCCGTCGTTGTTGTAGTTGGCGTGTCCGTCCAGCTTCACACCGCGCGCGACGATTCCGTCGCACTGGTGGAAGTAGCACGTCCACGAAGCGGAGTTCTCGAGCGTTACCCCCTCCACACGGAAACCCCTGACGTTCTCGAGTGCAATCAGCTTCCAGCGCCCAGACCTGTTGTTCACGTATGGCGTCGCCGCCTGCCCGCAGCCGTCGACGCTTCCCCTGCCGACAATCGCGATGTTAGAGACGTCCTTTCCGACTAGAAGCGCGGTGCCGAGATTGCTCTCGTCTTTGACGCCCTTCGCCATTTGCAGGAGCGCGTTCGTCTCGCCATAGAGCCGCGCGCCTTCCGCAAGATCGAGCGTGACGTTGTCCCTGAACATGAGGCAGGCGATCGGATAATCCCCTCTCGCGACATGCACCGTTCCGCCACCCGCCGCCGAAACGCGGTCTATCGCCGCCTGCAGCTCGATCGTTCCGGCGGGAGCGCGTACAGTTGAAAATGAAGGCTGTGCACACAGAGCGTCCACACCGACCAGCGCAAAGGCCATCAGCAACACGTGCTTCATAAAAACCTCGCTATCTTTCTTATCGCACAACTGCCTCGTTCGTCATCTGACAACGATTGTCGTTCCGTAGGTCAAATACAGCCCGTCTTCCTTTTGGGCAAGAGAACCCGCCCTCTCCGCCGACAGTTTGAATCGCACGGCGGCGGGCTTCTGCGTCCAGCTGAGGAGCTTCTTATTCTCTCCAGAGACTTTGCGTCCGCCGAACTGTACCGTCACGGTCGCGTTCTCGTAGAACGAAAGGTTCGTACCGTCAAGGGTCCCCGTCTGGGTCGAGAGGTCGAGTGTGGGCGTCGTATGACCCGACGCGCCAAGTGTCACGGCCGGCATAGCATTCGTGCTCGGGCGGTAGGTCTCATACACGACGGCCGAAGCCGTTGCCGGGTCGCCAACCCCCTTCCAGGTCGCGTCGGGCGAGAACATGAGCGATTTTACGTTCGTGAGGTAATTTCCTGCGTTCGAATCGAGAGATCCCGCAACCTCGACATCGACCGCGCCGAAATCGACATTCGCCCCGTAGACCTCGACGGTATTGCTGACGATCAGTCTGCCGGCATCCTGCGGGACAAGATTGATCCAATAGATTTTCGCGGGGCCCGCGAGCGTCAGCGTATGGCCGTTGAACGTAAGATTGTGCGTACCGTTACGGTCATAGCTGAGCGCCCAGACGTTGGTACCTCCAATGGTCGCATCGTTCGCAAGCTCGATATGGCGAAGATAGCCGCTTTCTCCTGAGCCGGCGGGGTTGCTGACTTCAGCGTTGTTTATGAGAGCGCCGCTGCCGTCCGGACCGTCGCCCGCGATGACGTAGTCGTATTTCCAGGAACGGCGGCCGCGGATATCGACCTGCGCGCCAGACAAGACCTCGACTTTGGAATACTCCGCGCCAAAGAGATAGCCTTCAAGATTCGACTTGGACGCTGGGCCTTCCTTTACGACGAACGAGACCGTCCCGTTGCCGCCGAAGGTCTGCGCACGGCGCATCATGAGACTGCCAAGCCCCGTCTTCCACACCTGGAGATTGACTCCGCCGGCGATATTGACATGTTCGACAGTCCGCGCTTCCGATGCGGGAACATTGATTTCCAGCACGCCACCCGCAACCGTAGATGTAAGCGTTGTCGTAGCAGAGGTCGCCTCCATCAACGCGCCGGAAAGCGTCAGGTGAAAGCCGTTGAGATCGACCGTCGCGCCATCCTCGATGCGGAAATCGAACCCCCTGAGATCCATGTTGGACGACAGCTGCTTCAGCGTCCACAGCACGCCGGAAGAAGTAAAGACGGTATTCGTGAGCGCCTCAAACTCTTCCTGCGTCTCAAAGAGAACCTTGATGTCTTTCGTCGGTTCACTCAGACCGCAGGACGCAGTCACATCGACCATGTCGTTGTCGTAGATGTGCCAGCTCCAGGAATTGTCGTTCCTTTTGACCAGTTTGGCGAAAGAAGGCACCGAGGCATCGACCGCGAGCGTCACCGTTCCGTCGACGTTATTAATCGTTTTGAGGCCGAAGGACGTTTCAGTGCCATCGGCGTCAAGGATGAACGATGAACGACAGCGGACGGTAAACTCGGACGGATCAAGATTAGTCCCGTTCGGAAAGGTAATGAGCGGAAGATTGTCCGTGCCGAAGTCCGTCGCACCGGACGAATAAAACACGAGTTTATCCTTGAGCGCAGGCGGAATCGTCGTCGATGAGCAGACAAGCCCCTTCCCCGCCGGAAGAACGGCATAGTCGATTTCAACGAGTACCGTACTCTGCGGGAGACTTTCAACGAAGCCGCCGAACGTATTCGTGCAGTAGAGATAGAATTGTGCGCCATCCGTGCTCGCCGTCGAAGAAACGATCTTTCCCTTGAAGTTTTCAAATGACCCGCTCAGATAGCAGCGCGCCGTGTTCGTCGCCTTGCCCGATGCCGCAAGGTCTATCTTCGTGGTCGCGTCGCCAACCACAGCAGACTGAAGGTCTATGTCGCGCCAGTCTGCAGCCGAACCACTCGTCGTAAAAGAAAGCCGGTATGTCGAGCCCGAATTGATCGTGGTGGGCGCAGACATGTTAAACCGCGTCTTGTCCGTGCCTTGGATCAGTGCACCGTAGTCGTCTATTATCAACGAAGGAATGGTAATTGTACGCGTGCCCGTGCTTGAACTCTTGAGCGTGATGTCCCCCATGCTGTTTTCCGATGTGCCGGAGAGAGTCAGCGTCTTGCCGGCGAACGTGACATTGCCATTTGCCGTGCGCAGCGAACGTCCGGCAGGAACGACATAGTCATTGGCCGAACTGACGGTATGACCGGATACGGCCGATGTCGCATCCGCCGCGCTCGCCCAGCCGATTGATGGACTGTATGTGCCATTCCAGCTGATTTTTCCAGAAGCATCATTTCCGATCTTGTACCAGGTATCGGCCTGGTTCGCTCCAGCTGTCAGGGCTATCGCCACCGCAAGCATCAGTCGTTTTGTTTTCATCGCGCTATTCTCCTATGTTTGTTTAAATCACTTGTCCAGTTTCCAGAGCGGCCACTGCCAGTTCTGCTCCGGCGTCTTCGAGTTGAGCTTCCAGCTCTTGCCCTCGGTCGCCCAGCTGGCCTGGCCGGACATAAGGCCCTTCTTGTTTGCACCGAAGCCGTTGAGCAACTTGACGGGAATCGACACATCGAGCCGGCGCGAGCCATCCTTCTCATCGCACGACCAGACTATTCCCTCGGTCGGCGCATCTGCCGCGAGATTGAGGACGTCCTTCGGGAATGTCGGATTCCCGAGCGTGAGCGTGAACGCCCCGTCCTTCAGCACGGCCTTGAGCTCGTAGTCGAAGTAGGCCCAGTCCCCTATCTGCGGCTGGCGTTCCGGACGCGTCGAGAAGTACAGGAACAGTTTTCCCTTTCCTCCGACTGCGCAGACCGCCGGCAAGTCTACGCGGAAGCGCAACGCCTCCGCATCATGCCAGGCGGACACGGACGGTCTCTCCCCTGCCGGTCCGTACGAAAGCGAAACTGGATTCGGATCGCGCCCGACGGTGAACTTCGGCTCGTTGCCGTCTATGCGGTTGTTCCACCTCGTCTCGCTGAGCTCGCCCGATTTGTCGACAAGGCGCAAGAGCGAGGCGGGTACGGACCCCTTGCCCACGAGATACATTACGTCCGCGCTGGCGCGGATCGTCACCGCTCCGCCCTTCGCATCCACTTTGCGCGCGTCGCCCATCATCCCGAACACCGCGTCCGGAACGACCGGAACCGTCACGTCGCGACCGGCTCCAACGCTCTCGTCCTGCGTCCACACGGCGAGCACCCAGCTCTTCGCGCGGCGGAATAGCATCGAGCCGACACCCGTCTCCGCGCCGGGAATCACAAGATCGCCGACGAATTCGCTTCCGTCGATCATCCGCGCGCATGCCGCGTGCGCGACCACGACGGGCTTCGGCTCTCCGCATAGGCGGAAGAGCCCGAACCAGTGCTCGCGCTCGGACGGATCCTGCTCGCGGTCCGCCATCCAGTGCGGAATCAACGTCTTGCATCCCTCGGCGTAGAGCATCAGCGACTCGCGCGTCGTGCGCTGCGCCTGCTGGCGCTCGCTGCACGAGTGTCCGCGCTTGTCCTTCGGGGCCGTGGGCCATCCGTATTCCGTCACGTAGACGTCGAGCTTGCGGCCCGCCAGCTTCTCGCAGTACTCGCGGCGATTGCGTATCCACGCGCGGATGCGTACCTCGGGCGCGGGTGTGAAGCTGTACGGATGGATGTACATCGCGTCCATTCCCTCGAACCCGCCCGCTTTCGCGAATTCCGTTCCCCACGAAAGACGCCCTGGATCCGCCCCGATCGAGCAGCCCGGACGGATTTTCCTGAGAACAGGCACCGACATCCTGCACCACTCGGCGAACTCCTTCGCCGTCATGTAGTCCCAGACCTCGTTGCCCATCTCGAAGACGTTCTGGTCCTTCGGAAGCTTCGACACCCCCTCGGCGAGCCACCTCTGGTACGGATCCTTCACCGGCACGCTGCAGCGCTGCCAGCCGCGCTTGTTCTTTGTCTCCTTGAACTTCTCCATCGGACCATACCGGTTTTCGTCGTATGCGGACTCCGGAATGCCTTCGATTTTCATCACGCAATTCATCCGGTGATCGTTCACGATTTGCAAAGTCGAGAGCATTCCAGGTTCGTTTTCCTTGGGACCGCGTCCGTTGAACGAATGGCGCGTCCACTGCAACCCCATCTTCTCGCAGGCCGTCACGCACTCATCGAGCTCCCACGTCCACGGTCTGCGCCACCATACGCCCGGATCGCTCAGCATGAAGACCTTGAGTCCGAAGCGGCGTCCCTCCGAGCGGAACTCCTCGGCCGACCGGTCCGCAAACGACACGACGCCAAAGCTCGTCACCTTGCCGCCGTTGTCTATCGCATAATACCCGGGGGCAAGTTTCCCGAGCAACAGCCGTCCCCCTTCGCGGTCGTATGTCGCGGGCACGACATTGCCGTAGTAGTCCGTGACGACAAAACCCTTCTCTGCATCCTTCCCCGGCTTGACGGCGAACGACACTTCCCCGCCGGACGGAAAGAGGTTCATCGGCTTGACGTGTTCGATCGTGCCGTTGGAGTATCCGCCGCCGCACGCGGCAAGCGACGCTGACAAAGCCACCGCAGCCAGACAGGTCTTCATTCCGTGAACTCCATTATCAATCGATTCCGCTTTCATGAGTTCTTCCCTTTACCCTTTGCCGTTCTTGTGCCATCAGTATAGCAGAGAGCCAGCAAAAAGGTCAATGCGATAAGGACTGTTTCGCGCAAGTTAAAAAGACTAATTCACGCAACAGCTCAGCCGATGTGCGCCTTGCGCCAGCGGAGCGGCGTGACGCCGAACTTCTTCTTGAAGGCGGTGCGGAACGCTGCGCGAGAGCGCCAGCCGAGCCGCTCGGCGAGCGAGTCGACGGGGATGGATCTGTCGCGCAGCATATCCGTCGCACGATCCATGAGGACAATGCCTATCTCATCGCATATCGTGTGGCCGGTGTTGCGCAGAAAACGCATCTCGGCCGAACGGCGCGAGCATTTCATTATCTTCGCGACGCCGTTGACGTCGAGTCCCCCCTCGGCTCTACGGCGTATCCCCTCGAGCGCCATCGCGACCATCGAGTCGGCGATACCGGATCCGCGCGTCGAATGGCGTCGCACCACGGCGAGCGGCGGAACGGTCTCGCTGCGGAACCTCTGCCGCGGAGAGTGGATGAGCTCGTCGAGAAGGCGCGCGGCGAGAAATCCTCCCTGTTCGAAGTCGATGCGTATACTCGTGAGGGACGGCTCGACGCGCTCGCAGATGTCGACGTTGTCGTCCACTCCGATTACCGCCATCTCCTCGGGGAGGGAGATCCTTGCATCCGCAGCGGCGATAAGCACCTCCTCAGCCACCGGATCGTGCGCGGCGAATACGCCGCACGGCTTGGGAAGGTTTTTGAGAAACGCCGATAGCTCCCTGCGGCGGCGCGCGGGCGGAACCCTGTTCTCCGGATCGAACCGCGCGCATGGAAGGCCCATCGAAGCGAGTTCCGCGGAGAAGGCCTCGGCGCGGAAGTCAGACCAGTACCGTCCGCCCTGTATGCCGACGAACGCGAACGACTGAAGGTCGAGGTCGGCGAGTTCGGACGCCGCGAGACGTCCCGTCGCAGCATCGTCGGTGTTGACGAAGAAGCCCTTCCCGTCCCAGCTCGTCTTGTCCTCGCAGAGGAACACCGTGGGATATCTGCGAACGTCGACCGTCTTAAGCTCCGGAAACGAATGTCCGCACTCCGCGATGATTCCGATGGGGTTTGCAAGCGCAACGGCCTTGCGCAACGGGACTGCGGTCCTGTCTCGTTCGATTATCTGTACGCGCCATCCGCGCGGAGCGGCGAAGCGGTACACACCGGCGAGCCGGTCACGGCAGCTCAGGCGCGTCGAGGACGTGAGGAAGAGTATGTCCTTCATTTCGTACGTCTCCCTATCTGAAGGCACATGATGGTCCAGAACGCGCCGACGGCGCCGGAAAGCTGGACCTGCAGCGGCAGCGGAAACGCGAAGACGGCGAAGTTCACCGGAATCCATACCGCCCAGTTTGCGAGGAGGTTCGGAAGGTACGCCGACGCCGCGAAGTCGTCGGGCCATTCCTCCCGCGAGCGCCTGAAGGAGAAGTCGCGCGACACCCAGAAGAAGAACATCGCGTTCGCAGGCGCGATCAGCAGCGCGGTCCACACGAACTGGTTGGCGAACGTCTTTTCGGCAAGCGTCAGGAAATCCCTTCCGTCGCCGAACACGAACGAAAGCCCCCTGTAGAAGAAATCCACCCCGATCCCGACGAATGCGCTCCACAGTCCCTGCGCGGCTATCGTCGCCCACAGGAGGCGCGGACGCAGCGACGGAATGGCGACCTGGAAAACGCCTGGCAGAATCCCGTAGAAGAACATGCGGTTCGCCGCAGCCGCGATCCAACCGCTCTCCTTCTGCCATCTCAGCACCGGCTCAAGCGCGGCGGCGAAGACAGGCACCGTGTAGTAGGCGACGGCAAGCGACACCGCAACCACCCACAGCACGAACATCGGCACGACCGTCGCGCGGAGCGAGGCAGTGACGATTCCGAAGACATGCCTGAAGTCGACCATGGTCAAATTATAGCAAATCTGACAAAGTCCCGCTTCAACGTCGCATTTAGGACAGCTGCTGAGGCGGCAGTGGCAATGGTTTTCTCAACACAGTCACCGATGTGTTATGGTATAATCTCGCCATGAAACGATCTGCCGCCAGCAATAAAGTTCGCAAGGTTCTTCTGTCGCCAAAGCTAGAAGGCAAGGCCGGTCGCGAACACCTCGCCGGAATCCTCAGCTTTCTCGACGCCGGGCATGTCTGGGATGTCCAGATCGTCCGCTCCGCCTCCGAGCTGAACGCCGAGACGGTAAGAAAGGCGCTCGCTGACGGCACGGAGGGCTTTCTTTTGAGCGTTGCGGCGGAAGGCCGCCAGAAAGCGGCGCTCGACCTGATTGCCAAGTCGCATCGACCGGTGGTCGTGCTTGACGACCACGGCCCAGGACGTCGCGCGTCCAACTTCGCCTATGTCCGATTCGACACTCCTGCTATTGTCGCAGCGGCGCTCGATCATTTCGAGCGCATCATGCCTGGCGCGGGCGTAGCGTTCGTTCCCGACCCGTCGCATGAGCCCTGGTCGGTCTCGCGCGAAAACGCGTTTCTTTCGATAGTCGCAAAGCGTCGCCTTCAAGGCTCGGTCTTCGGCGGCCGCACGCGCAGGCAGCTTGCGTCGTGGCTTGCCGCCCTTCCATCGCCTACGGGTGTGCTCGCGGCGAACGACCTGACGGCGCTTCTCGTCGTCGAAACATGTGCGGAACGCGGCATTGTAGTTCCAGACCGGCTCTCGGTCCTCGGCATCGACAACGACGAACTCCTATGCGGACACACGCGTCCGCCAATAGCGACTGTAGAGCCGAACTTCGCGGGGGCTGGTTTTCTCGCCGCTGCTACGCTTCAGCAGATGATGGACGGACGCAGGACACGTCGTGAAATCGTCGTTGCCGAAAGCGTAAGCCGTCTTGTCGTGCGCGACTCGGCGCGTCCATGCGCTGGCAAGCCGCTTCTTTTCCGCCGGGCTACCGACCTCATACGGTCTGACGCGGTACGGCTCGACGTCGTCACTCTCGCGCACGAGCTCGGCGTGTCGCATACGCGGCTTGCAGAGGCATTCCGCCGACAGGGGAAGACGGTTGCGGGGGAGATAAAGGCTGCGCGCTATGCAAAGGTTCTCGAATTGCTGCGCGACCCGCATCAGGCGATCGGTCCGATCGCAAACCTCTGCGGGTGGCGTTCGGAGACGCATCTCATGCACGACTTCAAGAGGCGCATGGGTATGACCATGCGTGCCTGGCGCAGACGCCACCCGCACGGCGACGAATAGTCCGGTCCTTGCCGTTATTCCTCGGGCACCGCGTCGAACTGCATGTCCGGGAAGACCGCCTTCGCGCGGTTCAGGTAGTCTGGAAGCTCCTTGACGGCGTTCTTCGCTATCTGCTCTGCGCGCGCAGGAGCCGTTGGATCGTCGCCACAGATGATCTGCATCGTCAAGGCTGCGCCCATCATGGCGTCGGCCCAGGGCTGCAGGCTCAGGCGCTTGCCGTCGGCGAGCTTGCTGACGTTCTTGCCCTTCTCAATGAACTTGACGATGAGCTCGTTCAGGTTGCCGTGGAACTGCTGGTAGAACTTGACCCACGTCATCTTCATCGGGGTCTTGCCGTCGGGCTTTATCAAGCTGATTTCCTTCTCGGTGATGTTTGCAATCTTGAACCGCGCGAGTTTCGACTTTGCAAACTTGTAGTCCTTGCAGTTGGCGATGAACACTTCCTGGACGGTTGCCATCATCTTGACCTTCTGGATGAACACGTCGGCGTAGATCTGGCTCTCGGAGTACTTGAATTCGTCCTTCACCATCGTCAGCTGGCGTGTCGCGCCCTTCCAGTCAAGCTGCTTGAAGACGCCGGCGGTGACAAGGGAATCAAACTTTTCCTTTATCTTCTCGTTGTCCGCAGCTATAGTCTCCAGCTTCTTCCTATTGGCCTCTTCATGGATCTTTATCGTATTTTCATGTTCTTCGATCTGCTTCAGGCGACGCTCCATTTCTTTCGTGGCCAAGAAGATTCGATCAACCGTCTGCTTCACCGCATTCGAGCCCTTGGACTTGATGAAGGACACGCCTTTCTGGATGGCCGTTACGTCGTCTGACGCCTTGATCTGGTCGAATTCGTCCTTAGCCGCCTGGCTGAAGGACGCCAGCTGCTGCATCGCCGCCTCGTCTGCGCCTTCGACCTTGAAGCTATCGATCTTTTCAATAAGCCCGTTGATCTTGTGGCGAATGCGAATTGACGCGGCCTGGCACCCGTACGCGCGCTCCCAGATGATTCCCGTGTCGCGCTTGGCCACCGACAGGATTTCCCTCAACTGAATCTCAAAAGCCGCCTTGACGCCTTCAACGGTATTAAGGTCGGTGGAAACCGGCGCAGACGCAGTCGGCGTGGCTGCCGCTGGCGTGGCGGCGGCCTCGGCGGCTTTCTTCTGCGCTTCGGCCGCCTGTGCCATCTTCTCCTTCTGCTCCTTTTCCCAGGCTTCCTTCGCCTTTATGTACGCTTCGTGTTCAGGCGACGCAGGATCTGCCTCGTCGTCGTTCGGCGGACGGAACTTTGGAATGTCGGCGACCGCAGCTGCAACCGCCGTGGCCATTTCCTGCATTGCGCCAGCCAGCGCCTGAGCAAGCGGAGCCGCAGCTGCGGCAAGCGCATTCGTGTCGCCCTCTGTTGTCTTTTCGACGACATTCGTCAGGGCAATGGCCGCAAGGAGTTCGGGGGTCGGGCCTGGCTTGAGACCTGCGAGAAGCGCGGCGTCGAACTTGCCGGAAAGTTCCTTCATCAACTTGTCAGTCGGTTCCTGGCATGTCTTGAGGGACTTTGCCGCAAGATCGTCACAATGTTCGGCAAACAGCTCGGCGTTTTTCCTTACGTCGGCAATGGCATCTCTCGCCCTGCTGATATTGCTTGCAATCTGTTCCTGCTTCGCCTTCTCTCTCGCATTCTTGTCTGCAATTACGTACCAGACGAGAAGTCCTGCGACAAGACCGATTGCGGCTATGGTTATGCCGATTACGGCAAGCACCTTGCCGGCGACTCCGCCTTCTTCCGGCTCTGGAGGCGGCGCAGAGCGAGTGGGCTGTTGCTCGCCGCCGCCCTCTTCGCCCTCGCCCGATGTCTTTACCTTGAAGCGCTTGCGGCCCTTCATCATGATCTTGCGTCCGCCTACGGACGTGCCCGTCGTCTGCGGACCAGCTGCGGAAGCAGTAAGCCCCGTCGCCATCACGCGCCCAAATTCCTGGAGAAGCGCCTCGAACGACGGGAATCGGTCGGCAGGATTGAGGGCAAGCATCTTGAGGACGAGCGCGTCGATCTGCGGAGTGATGTCTGGGCGTATCGTGCTCGGCGGCACCGGTGCGCCCTCAAAGCGCTTTCGGACTACGGCAGCTGCGTCATCGCCTTCAAAGGGAGCTACGCCAGTGAGCGCATGGTAGATCGTTCCGCCAAGGGAGTACATATCCGCCCTGTAGTCGACTGGCTCCTTCTTCACCTTCTCGGGCGCAATGTAGTAGGGCGTGCCCCAGATTTCGTTAGTGTCCTTCTGCATCGCCGCGAGGCCGAAGTCAACGAGCTTCGCGTTGCCGTTTGCGTCAAGGAGAACGTTCTCTGGCTTTACGTCGCCGTGGACGAGCCCCTGGTCGGCGGCACAGCGGAGCGCCTGCGCAACCTGTTCGCAGATCTTCATCACGCGAGGGATGTCTATCGACGCACCCGCGTTCTTCATGAGCTGGTCAAGCGAACCGCCGGCGACAAGCTCCATCGCGATGTAGGGCATGCCGTCGGCAATGCCGTAGCTGTATACCTGCGCGATGTTCGGGTGGATCAGACGCGCCGCGGCCTGGGCTTCACGCTTGAATTTCTCGACAAACTCCGCGTCGGCACCGTATTCCTTAAGCATCACCTTGACGGCTACGGGGCGGTCGAGCATCTTGTCGCGCCCCATGTAGACGCCGCCCATGCCGCCACGGCCGAGTTCACGTTCAAGCAGGAAGTTCCCGGTCTCGCCGAAGACTCCAGGCGTTGGAATAAGCTGTTCTTCGCTCATCGTATGATCCTCCATCCGTTGAATGGCCAGAAAACAACGCTGCCGACGCCCCTCAGTTTTGAACCGGGAACAGGTCCCCAGTAGCGGCTGTCGTAGCTGTTGTTGAAATTGTCTCCGCAGGCAAAGTATTCGTCCTCGCCCATAGTCACCGTCGTTGGCCTTCCGGCTACGGGATGCTCAAGCACATAAGTCTCGCCGGGTGTCGCCTTCATTCTCTTGATGTAGTGGGTCTCCTGCTGGATCAAGTATCGCTTGCCGTCGATGCCGACATGCATGCCATTCTCCGACGGTGCCATGCCGGTCGTGGAGAATATCATCACGTCGCCGTTGCGTGGCTTCCTGAAGTTCCATATCCAGCGGTTCACGAAAATGAAGTCGCCTGTAACTATCGCGCCCTTCCACAGCGTCTCGCCTGCGCGAAAATGGCGGCCTGCTATAGAGCGACATGCGTCTGTCGGCAACTTGAACGTCTTTGTGCTCGTGCCTACGCGCACATTCGAAAAGCCGTCGCTGCGCTGCTGCACATGCGCCATGCCGGATGCCGGCGCCTTGTAGTCTACGACTCGTTCGCCAGTCCACAGCCACTTCAAGATCGAGAGCGGAAAGGCGTCCCACGTCTTCTGCTCGACGTTCTCGATGGTGTGGTAGCCCCAGAGCGTCTCCTGCATCGAGCCGGTCGGGATGTTGAATGGCTCGTAGAAGTACGCGCGAAACGCCATCGCGACGGAAATCGCGACGACAAGCGTATCAAGCCACTCACGGCCGTATACCTGCCAGCTCTTGGCGTGACTTTCTGACGCCGTCGGCCCGTCCGGAACCCGGAACCCCTCTGTAATTTCGCTCATGTCCTGTAGTTAGGAGCTTCCTTGGTGATTGTGATGTCATGCGGCCTCGCCTCGCGCTGGCCTGCCGCAGTCACGCGGTAGAACTTGCCGCGCTGCTGGAGTTCCGCGATCGTCTTGGTGCCGCAGTAGCCGAGCGACGCCTTGAGCCCGCCGCAGAACTGCGTCATGATCGACTTCACACGGCCGGAGTAGGGAACCATTCCCTCTATGCCCTGCGGAACGAGATCGTCCTCCGCCTCGTTGTCCTGGAAGTAGCGCGCACGCGAGCCCTTGCCGTTCTTGAGCGCGGCCATCGAGCCCATGCCGCGATAGACTACATACTGGCGGCCGTTCGAGTATATCTTCTCGCCAGGGCTCTCCTCGGTGCCGGCGAGGACGGAGCCGAGCATCACAGAATCCGCGCCCGCGGCAAGCGCCTTCGGAACGTCGCCGGAAAGCTTGATGCCGCCGTCCGCGATGACCGCGACTCCGCTACCCCTAAGCGCCTTCGCCGCACTGTAGACGGCAGTGAGCTGCGGAATGCCGACGCCGCAGACGACGCGAGTCGTGCAGATAGAGCCGGGGCCGATGCCGACCTTGACGGCATGTGCACCGCACTTTGCGAGCGCCTTTGCCGCCTCGCCAGTCGCGATATTGCCGGCGATGACGTCGACCTTCGGGAAGTGCTTCACGATGTACTTCGTCATCTCCATGATGCCCTTGGAGTGACCATGCGCGGAATCGACGACAACACAGTCTACGCCAGCATCTGCAAGCTTCTCCATGCGCGTAAGGTCGCCCTTTCCGCCGGAGACCGAAGCAGACACCCTGAGACGGAACTTGTCGTCGCAATTGTAGGCCGCATTCGGGTTCTCGATGATGCGCGCGACGTCCGTGAAGCTGTAGAGCCCAACGACGCGGCCGTCCTTGTCGACGAGGGGGAGCTTGCCGACTTTCGCAGCGCGCATCAGGTCGTATGCCTTCTTGAGCGAAGTGCCGGGCTTTGACGTAATCGGCGCTGGCTGCATGACGTCCTTGAGCTTCTTTGCCTCCATCGGCGCGAAGCGCATGTCGGACGAAGTGATCATTCCGACGAGCCGGTCTTCGTCGTCAAGCACTGGGAAACCGTTGAACTTGAGCCCCATGCGCTTCTTCTCAGAACGGAGGAACGAGATGTCGTCGTTCGCATGGAAGCAGATCGGCTTCGCGATCATGCCGTTGAGGTAGTTCTTTACCTTTGCGACTTCCTTCGCCTGGTCGTCTTCCTCGAGGTTCTTGTGGATCACGCCGATGCCGCCCGCTATCGCCATCGCAATCGCCATCGGTGCCTCGGTCACAGTGTCCATCGCAGCCGAGATGAACGGAATCTTCATCGTCGTGCGGCTCGTGAGCTTCGTCTCGAGCGAAGCGTCGTCAGGTAGAAAGTCGGCATATTGCGTGACAAGCGTCACGTCGTCGTAAGTAAGACCCTCGTAGGGGAAAGTCTTCATGAAAGCGTCAAGATACTTGTTCATATTCACCTCATGCGGGCGCGAGCGTCCTTTTTACGGACATTATACTCTTTTCCGCGCGACTCCGCAATGGCGAAGTCTGCTATAATTGGTGTCTGTGCAACAGCGGGAAAGACTACTTGGCGACGCGGCGGGCGCTCTCGAGTGTGTTCCAGAGAAGCATCGTTATCGTCATGGGGCCGACGCCGCCTGGAACGGGAGTAATTGCGCCAGCGACCTTGGAGCAGCTTTCGAAGTCGGCGTCGCCCACGAGACGAAAGCCCTTCGGCTTCGTGGAGTCGGGAATCCTGTTCACGCCGACGTCGATCACTACGGAGCCTTCTTTAAGCATGTCGCCGGTAAGCGTATTTGGCCGCCCTGCCGCGACGACAACGATGTCTGCATCGCGGGTGAAGTGTCCGACATCGGGCGTCCCCGTGTGGCAGAGGGTGACTGTCGCGTTCGTCTCCTTGCGGGCAAGAAGCGCCGCAACGGGCTTGCCGACGATGTTGCTGCGCCCGATCACGACCGCATGCTTGCCGCGAATGTCCATACCCGAGAACTCTATCAGCTTGATTATGCCGTGCGGAGTGCACGGGAGAAAGCATTCGTCGCCGATCATCATCTTGCCGACGTTGATGGGCGTAAAGCCGTCGACGTCCTTCTCGGGCGCTATCGCGTCGATGACCGCCTTGTCACGGATGTGCTTCGGGACAGGCAGCTGCACGAGAATGCCGTGGATCTCGGGATCGCAGTTGAGCTTCTTCACGAGAGCAACGAGCTCGTCCTCGGTCGTCTCGGCGGGAAGCCGTATTTCACGCGAAAGCATCCCCGCCTCTGTACACGCCTTTTCCTTGGCGGTGACGTAACTAACGCTTGCGGGATTGTCGCCGACGAGAATAACGGCAAGCCCAGGCGTCACGCCCTTCTCGGCCTTCAGCGCGGCGACTCCAGACGCGATCTCGCCGCGCAGGTTGCGAGCAAGCTCCTTGCCGTCTATCAGCTTCATTGTGCGGATTCCTTCCTGTCCCCTACGGGATCTTCCTCCCATTCGACGTAGCGGACGTCCTTGTCCTTCAAGTACGCCTTCGCCTTGACAGAGCGCGTCATCCCCATCGACTCGCACTCGATCGTTATCTCGAAAATCGTCGTGTCGTCGGGCTTGAATAGGAGATAGTTGTTCGCCTCGGTGCCGATCTGGGCACTGGTGCCGCCATAGTCAGAGACGCGCTGCTGGAGATCCTGGAAGTCCTTGTACTGCCACCAGCCAAGCGACTCGTCCACATCGTAGTCTGGTTCCTCGCTCCTTGCGCCAAGAATTGCGTCGATGTTCTCCGTGCTCTTCTCGAGATCCTCCTCGTCTTCCTCGTCGAAAATGCCGGGGACCGTCATGAGTTCATCGCGCGTGCAGTCGTTGATGTAGATCTTTGCGCTGCCAAGTGTGTTGAACATGTCGGCTATGCCGCGGACGTGTATCTGGTCCTTCGGATCCTCCTCGGGGTTCAGTACGCCGCCTGTCAGCACTACAGGGTAGTCGCGGAAGCCACGAATGTAGGAAAGCTCCTTTATGTCCGGAATCGCCCCGTTGCGAGGATACCGCTTGTCCTCGTCGTCGACCTTGTTGTCTTCGTACTCCTCCTCGTACCAGTTGGATTCGGCCCCGCAGTCCTCGCCGTCGACTGACGTAGCATTGTCGTCTGCATCCACCCAGTCGGCAAAGCTCGCGATAAGCAGGTTGATCAGCTTGAAGTGGCTACGAGAATGGTGCTGGGAATCGTAGGCCTCAACCTCGTAATCTTCGGGGATACCGTGGCTCTTAAGAATCATCTCCCACCTAAGCCGCCAGTTCTGGTCGCCGTCTGGCGTAAGTTCGTTGATGTTCAGTCCGCGTGTAATGCGAATCTCGACCTTTACGGTGCCAGACTCCGGGTTCTCTTCGTCGACGAGAATAGGCCCTATCACGCAAGGACGACCGCTCTTGAGATCGCGCTTCTCCTTGTACCAGCGGTCGTCCTCAAATAGCTTTTCGGCATCTTCGTCCTCGGCCCATTCCGGGGCATTCGAGTAGTCGGCAATCACAACCTCCGCAAGTATACGCCCGGCTTCCACAAGGCGGTTTACGCGGTTGCGCTCGCGCACATAGACGTTTATCCCCGTCTGGAGATGTGCCTCGGACGCAAAGGACAGCACCATGATCGACAGCACGGCGATTATCCAAAGAGCCATCAAAAGCGCACTTGCCCGCCTCATCGCATGCCTCCCCCTGGCGGCGCTCCGCCTCCACCGGGACGCATGCCTCCACCCGGCTGGCCGCCGCCTGGCCTGGAGCCCCCGCCTCCAGCGGCTCCTCCGCCACCTGGTTGACCTCCGCCAGGAGGTGTGCCGCCCGCGCCTCCGCTCGTGCGCCCAGACCCGCCTGAAGAAGTACGCCTTGCTCCGCCGCTTTCGCGCGCGGCCTTCTCGGACGGGGGAGCCGCACCATCCTTTGCCTGCTCGTACAGCGGCATTCGCACTATACGCATGATCGGCGCCGTGTTCGAGCGATAGGCGCGACCGTCGGGATCGGCAAGGAAAAAAGTTAGCTCGACCTTGTAGGGCACGGCGTTGGATGTATCCCACTTGTCCTCGAAAAGAGATTCGTCATGCTCGGCTTCGACCTTTTCGTCCGTGGGCAGGACGCGGCAGTTGAAACCCACGATCCCATCCGCTATCAGCACCGGCTGATACATCTCGTCGTTGCCAAAGGAGAAGTCGATGTCGTCGCGGTTGTCCTTTGGGCGGAGCGTAACGTCGGGGCAGTGCCGCGCATAGAGCCCAGTGACCTCGATCGGCTCAATGTAGTCGTGGTTGCCTTCTTCAAGCACCATGAGCTGGACGCGATGCACGGTGTCGGCAGCCGCGCTCTTGGAGCCCACGATTGCAGAACCGCGCTTCGACCACTCTATCACGTCGGAACGGTCAGGATCCTCTCCGTCGCCGTTGTCTGTGAGATAAAAGCCGTAGTCATAGCTCTGCTCGCCGCCATGGGGATAGTACAAGCTCCTTAAGCCCGAGACGACCTGGTTGAGCGCGAAGTCGGTGCGCTGCATCTTGTCAAGATAGTCCGTGGAAACTTGCCAGCCGTGGGTAACGGAGTTAAACGTCGCCATCGTAAGCGCGGTAAGGATGCCGAGGAGAACGACGGCGAGAAGAATCTCCACGAGCGTAAAGCCACGTCTCATTCCTTTTTCCTCCAGAACGTGACGTAGCTTTCCTCCTCGTTTTCACCGCGGCGGTTGTCGCCCCAGCGGACTATTATGCGCACGGTGTAGAGGTTGCCGAGCCGCTTTATGTCTTCCTCGTCGTCCTTACGGTTCAGCGCAACGCGCTCCCAAGTGTATCCCCTGAACTTCTCCTCCTGCTCGCGCGTCATCTTCGGCCCATGCGAACCGGCAATTATGTCCCACAGCTCCGACGCCTTCGTTTCGCTGACGTCGAGATCCTGGTCAGGGTCTTGCACGTCCGAGAGCGGATAAGCCATTTCGCCGAGATCCATCACCTCCTGAGCCGTCTCAAGCGAAGACGAGGAAAGCATCATCTTCTGGCTCTGCGACATCGAAACGAGTATCGCGGCGAGGCCAGCCCCGAGGATTATCGAGGCGAGAAGGACTTCAAGCAATGTAAATCCGCTTCGCATGACGTCAGTCCTCGTCGTTTGACACTATCTTGGCAGCGCCAAAGTGGTCGATCTTTATGCAGAGCCCCTTCTCTGGGGTAGAGCCGTCGAGATATACCCAGACACGGTGCGGGTCGCATCGACCGTTCGCCTCCCACACGACGCTTACCGGCTCCTGGTCTTCTTCGCTGCCCGCTGGAACCGACGACTGCGATTCTGCCGACTTCTCCGCAGCAGCCTTCTCCTCTTCGGACTTCTTCTCCTTGTACTTCCCGAGCAGATAGTCGACATTGGAGAACACCGATATCTTGTTTGCGGTCTTTTTTTCTTCTTGCTCGAACGGTAGCTGTTCGTCACCTATGAGGACCTTGATTCGCACCCCTCGCATGACTTCGTTGGATAGCGGAGCAAAGAGGTAGTCCTCCATCGAATCTCCGCCGCTCTCGTCGAGGAGCTCCTTGGTTTCCTCGTCTGCGACGGTTTTCTTCTTTTTTGCGTCGTCAACCTTGGTCCCGTCGCGCATCACGATCTCGCCGGAAAGGGTCTGCACGGTGTCGGACGAGGCCTTCCCCATAAGCTTCGCACCGTCAACCTTGATCTGGGCGCACACCTCGTCGTCCACATGCGTGGTCGAGTAGGTGATGATGGCAGGCTGCATCATCACGAGCGCCATCGAGCGCGCGTGGCGTATCGACGCCATGATATCTCGCGTCGCGCCCTTTACGCGCGCGGCATCCTGCCCTGCGCGGACACCGAGAACGGCGGCAGTCGCCATTATCGCCATGATGGCGACAACGACAAGTATCTCGATGAGTGTAAAGGCCCTGCGCATCGCAAGCGCGACAGCGGGGACGTCAGTCGTTTCCGCCGGTCTTCTTTGTGACGTCGCTGCGGATGTCGTCGTCGCCGCCGAATTCGCCGTCCGGGCCGGCGCTGATGACCACAAAACGCTTGCCCTTCTTCTCGTACTTGTACTCCGTGCCCCACGGATCGTACAGAGCGCCCTCTCCGCCGTCGACAATCGGCTCGTCGTCGCCAGAGGCCTCGACAAGCGCCTTGAGGTCGTTGGGGTACTTGCCCTTCTCGATATTGTACGTCACGACGGCGCCCTTGAGGTTGTCGACCCCGACCTTCGCCGCCCTGATCTTGGCATTTTCAAGGATTCGAGGAATTCCGATTGCGGCCGTAGTGCCGAGGATGCCGATAATGGCCACGGCCACGAGAATTTCGATTAGCGTAAAGCCGGCGCGCATCGCCGAAACTGCAATTGTCTCTTCTTTTTTCATGTTTCCTCCTGTTGTGGGATATTATACCACTTATTTAGCATCCTCGACAACCGTCATTTGCCGACGGAAGACAGGAATGCCGTGGCATCGGCCATTGCGCGGTCGGTGAGCGCCATAAGGCACCAGCGCTGCATCGAGTTTGCGGACGTCTTGTCGGAACCGGCGGGGCTGAATAGCGGGATCGGGCCCCAGACGAGGGCGGAATAGCGCTCGGAATAGTCGTAGTGCATGAGAAGCTTGCCGGTAGCTACGTCATATATCTTCAGCTTTGCAGTCCACGTATGGACGCCGTAGTCCGCCGTAAGGAGTGAGAAGATGGTCCAGGCGGCTTCGGCCGCGCGCTCCCCGTCGCTCACGAAAGGCCCGTCGAACTTCACCTCTACGCGGTATTCCGGCTTGTCGGTCTTCGCGTTGAATCCATTGAGCTCGAGGATTTCCGTCGCGCGGTCGATGTAGGCCGACGTCGCCCTCGTCTGTGGAACATACGTCTCGGTCATCACGGTCGACGGACCCCAGTAGCCATAGTTACGGCGGTGCCCGTAGTAGTGGTGGTAACGGTAGGACGTCTCGTATCCGTAGAGGATTTCGTATGTCGTGACTGCCGCCTCGAAGCCCGAAAGCTGCACCTTGACGTCGGCATTGCCGGCAGAGGCCATTTCGACGGAAGGATATTCGCTCTCGAATATCGTAAAGCAGCCTGCAAATGCAAGCATTGACAATGTCATTATGGTCTTTTTCATTTTTTCCTTAGCTCCCCTGCTCGTTTGAGCACTTGATCGGACATCTCCTTCTTGCCGAGGCGTCGAAGGCTCATGCCGAATTTTAACACAGCCGACGCATCCGTCGGGTTTATGACAACCATTGTCTCGTAGCATTTTGCCGCGGCAGTGACGTTGCCAACGGCGAGAAGCGCCTCTGCATTGCGCGACAGTTTGTCGAGTCGGTCAAGCAGCATAGGGTCTCGCGGATTCCTAAGCATGGCCCGCGCCCACACTTCGGTGGAGTCGTCCGCCTTGCCTTCGGCGGCAATAAGATCGCCCTCTATGACAAGACGACGCACAACCTGCATTGAACGAATTTCGGCGAGAGTTGCTTTGTAGATGTCATCGTCTACGTCGCCTCGCGTCACCCAGTCAAGCGGCGGGATATCCTTTGTCACGAAAAACTCAGGGCGCACTGCGACCGAGAGATTCGTCGACACAAACGCCCCCGAGACATCGGCAAGATTTCCGACATAGCTTGCAAAGACATCGGAAAGCGCGGTCGCCTTTGCCTCGGCAAGCGCCTCGAAAGCCACTTCGCGCGAAAAAACGTCCATCATCGCATCGAGTTTTATCTTGCGAGGCGAGCGGCGGCCGACAAAAACCCATTCCTCAACACTCGGCATCCAAAGATGCGCCGACTCGCACGGGAAAGACTCTACGGCTGTCTTGAAGTCAGCAGCGCTCATGTCCTTGACTGCAAGGCGCCACGCAAGGACACCGGTCTCCCCTGTGCGCGCAAGGGCTGCGGATAGCTTTTCTGAATCGGCCCTGCCGGCAAGAAAGACGATGTCGAACTTCGATTCCGCGGCGGCCTCCTCGTTCGAAACGCAGATGACTCCGAACGAAGAGAGGAACGGCCTGAACACCTCGGCCTTGACGTCTGCGAGCAGCACGCGCGTCGCCGTGGGCTTCTCGATGGCCGCGATGCAGGCGGTTGTGATCTTGACAGGGCGAAACGTGCTTTCCTCTGGTTCGGCTGGCGTTTTATCGCCGTCGCCACCCTTCCCGCAGCCCGCGACGGAGAGAAGAAGCGCGACGCAGACAAGCGCACGGCGTATTGCCTCGACGCACTTCGGGACGACGCCCTTGCGCCGCTCGACGGCCGCAGCCGCACGTGCGCCAAGCCCATCGTCATCTGCAAAAGAGCTTTTCACGAATTCTCCAAGCTCACGCTCGTCCTTAACCTGACGTATGGCGTCGGCCGCAAGAAGATCGCTCATCACAGGACGGAAGTTCTCGGTGTAAGGTCCGACGGCAGTCGGCTTGCCGCAGAGACACGGCTCGATCATGTTCTGGCTTCCGTGGGCACAGAGTGACTTGCCAACAAACACGACATCGGCTATACCGTAAAGCCCCATCAGCTCACCCGTCGTATCGGCGAGATAGACCGCTGCACGTTCACTTGGTAGGGTCGCCTCTCCGAGGCGACCGCTGTCTACCACCGTTCCACCTCTCGAACGTCGAATGCAGGAGAAGCCGGCGGATTTGATGTTTTCCTCGACGGCGTCGGCCTTCTCGAAGTGACGCGGAGCGATGACGAGCTTGACTTGAGACATGCCGCCCTGCGACTTGGCAATATCGGAATAAATACGGAGAAGCGCCTCGTCCTCGCCAGGCCAAGTGGAACCGCCGAGAAGTATGCGGCCAGAACCAATCCACTCCCTAAGCTCACGTTCCTTCGCCTCGTTGCGGTGCGCGACATCGAACTTGAAGCTGCCTGTCACCTCGACGATTCTTTCAGGGGCACCAGCGGCAATAAGGCGAGTTGCGTCGAGATCTGACTGCGCGAAGATGCGAGCGAACGACGAGAGGACGTCTCCAAAGAACCAGCGGGCGGCCTTGTAGCGCGGCGCGCTGCGGTCGCTGACGCGCGCGTTTATTAGAAAGACCGGTATGCGGTAGCGTCGCGCCGTCCAGATGAAGTTGGGCCAGATCTCGCTTTCGGTGAGGACTACCGCACGAGGACGGACGGTCTTCAACGCGCTCTTGACGAAGTTAGGGAAGTCGAGCGGATTGTATATGAGAACGTCGCACTCGGAGATTTCTTTCTCCGCCATCTTCCAACCGGTAGAACTCGTCGTTGAAAAGGCAAACCTGACGTCTGGCTCGACCTTCCGCCATTCGCGCATCAGCTGACCCGCGACCTGGACCTCTCCGACGGAAACGGCATGAATCCACACAAAGCCGCCTCTACTGAACTTGGTCAATATCTCGTCCGGATAGAGGGCGAACCTGTCGCCCATCCGCGCGGCATATCCGCCGCGCCTCAGCATGCGGACAAGAAAGCCAGGCAGGAGAAACGGATAGACGACGGCGAACAGCAGGTTATAGACAACCTTCTTCAGCATCGCGCCTTTCGCCGTCTCATATCTTGGTATTCGCCGGAATGCTTTCCTTTACGCCGGTGCCGCAGCTAATGACTGATCCGGTGCCGATTGTGATCCAAGACATCGTCGAGGCGTTGGCGAAGAAGGAAACATTGTCCTCGACCTTTACGCCAGAGGCAACGACAGTGCCGGGGCCCATATTCACAAAGTCGCCAAGACGCGCGTCGTGGCCGACAACAGCGTTCGCACCGACTATGACGAAACGCCCGAGCTCGGCTCCGACCTGCACGACTGCACCGGCGGCGATGAACGCGCCTTCGAGGAAGTCGGTCGTCGGGGAAATCTGCGCCTTAGGGTCGATGATCGCCGGGAAGTCATGCCCGCACAGGCGCTTTGCGATGTCGGCGCGCTTCGAATTCTTGCCGACCGCAATGAAGACGGATGCCCCAGGATAGTCGCGCGACGCCTCCTCAAGAGTCCCGAGGATCGGGAATCCTTCGAAGTTGTCGCCCTTCTTCCACTTGGGGTCGTCGTCGGCGTAGCCGATGATGTTCCACTGCGGCTGCTGCGAAAGCGCGTTTATGCGCTCGACGGTCCAGATTGCCTCGCGGCCGAAGCCGCCCGCTCCTACGATAAAAAGGTCTCTCATGGGAATTCTCCTTGCTGTGCGTAAATTATACCATAATTTGCTATAATAGTGCCGTGAAAAGAGTCATTGAATCTCTTGCCGTGATTGTCACCGCTCCGCTGTGGGTCCCGATTGCCGCGCTCGTCACCGTGGCAATTCTGGTCTTCAACGGCCGTCCTGTCCTCTTCAAACAGGAACGCGCGGGCAAAGGCGGCCGCGTCTTTACGATGCTCAAGTTCCGCACGATGCGAGGCGGCGAAGGCACGGACGCAGAGCGTCTTACGCGGCTCGGGCGGTTCCTGCGCGCAACCTCTTTAGACGAGCTGCCGCAGCTTCTGCACGTTCTTTCCGGCAAGATGGCCCTTGTCGGCCCTCGCCCCCTCCCCGCTCGATACCTTCCGCGCTATTCGACCGAGCAGGCGCGCCGCCACGAGGTCCGTCCCGGGATCACCGGCTGGGCGCAGGTCAACGGCCGCAATGCCCTTTCATGGGAAGAAAAATTCCGCCTCGACGTCTGGTACGTCGACAACCGCTCTCTTCTCCTCGACCTCAAGATCCTCTTCCTTACCGTCTTTAAGACAGCGAGCCGAGATGGCATCAACCATCCCGGCTCAGACACAATGGAAGAATTCCTCGGAGAAGGATCCATCGCATCCATATAAACTCCTGAGTTATTTATTCGTCTTTACCGGAGTCCCCGAAAGCGTTGTACGACCTATTGTCACGATTGGGAACAATAGATACTGGTGATCAAGCGAATACTCAATCAGAGCATCAGCGCCAGCAGCTTTTCCAAGTGCCTTGCGATAGAGAAGTCTGCCCTGCGCAGACGCAATGATGTTCTCTGCCATTTCCGTTGTGTCGTTGCTGTCTGCGAAGATCGGAGGAAGGGGGATAAAGAAAATGCTGACATTATACACTGATGAAGAGACTGTATCACCGACTACAGAATATCTTCCCTGTTCTATTGGCTTTGACTTGTCAACTATCGTGCCTGGCACTGACACGCAACCCGTCATGAGCATTGAGACAACTGCAACAGCTGCACATGCTAGAACTTTTACTCTCATTTGTATTCTCCTTTTTAGTTTTTGGTTGAGCCGTCCCACGCAGGACGGCAAATCGCATCACTGGGCAAACTTGACTCTCTTGAACGCAATGTTTATCAGGCCTTCAGCTTCATCTGTTGTGAACTCGTCGAATTCTACATCAAACTTGCCTTCTACCATTCGGTCTTTCAGTTTGTCACGCACAAAGAGTCGCAACTCCTCAGCCAGCGCCTCTCGCGCCCCACCACCCATCCGTCTAATGTCGCCAGTAACAAATCCTTTACCCGCATTCTCGTCAAACGTCAAGACTTTTTCTGTGCGTTCGAACGCCCTGAATTCCAGGCGCAACGAATTGTCACACTCATCGAACTCATGTTTGTCAAAAAATATGCGGACGCGTTCCGGCTCGATTCTTAGCGTCTGCTGAAACATCTGCTTTATCTCCTTGGTAGCCCAGCCTTCTGCCATTTTCATTTTGTAGCTGTTGCATAACACAACACATCGCCCACAATAGACCTTGCCATCCGGCTTATAATCCAGTTCTTTCATTTTTGGGGGCTTAACGCCAATAGCATCGTTATTCCACTTTACAAGAGTCGCCACGGCCGTGCTTATTCGCCAATCACCAAGGAAGTCGTTAACGACTTTTGCAAGCGCGTCATAAAACGAAGGAGGAACAACCGACTTGTCATGCCAAGGCGTACTGCAAGTGACAGAAAAAGTTCTTGAATATCCCTCCTCGCCAGAACCATCCTTCAAGAGCGAAACAACAAGATCAATGTCAACATCCACTTGTCCGCCAGAGTTCATATGCACAGAAACGCGGCCAATTTTGACAACAAACTTCGCCACCGGAGGGATATCTGGTGACGACTCGGCAAAATTTGCTTTGACAAACTTGCTGAATTCACCAGCAATTAGTTCTCCAGCACGGATATCTCCTATCGAAGCATATTCGCCAAACATATTCACAGTTGTCACTGGAGATATCGTGTCCAACGCTGGCGGTTCGTATGCAACAGGTATAGACAGTGTCTTATCTGAGCACGACAGCGTGTAAATGACAGGGATAGATCCTGCCGGCTCACTAAGAATCCCAACAGAGGTGCAACCCAAGAGCAAAGAAAACACCAACACAGAAAAACAAATCAATATCCTATTCATTACATCCTCCGTATAAAACTGTGCTATTGTAGTAAAACACCTCACAAGAATCAAGGACTATTTTCCATTTGCCTCATCAATTGGAATCAATGCGACACGAAAACCAATTTCCTTACTGACGAAGTCTGAAGATGTCCCAAGTTTGAAATCCTCGTTTTCGAAGTAATCCAAACTACTCAGATAACTTTCTCCGCAATAGAAGTAGCTTGAAGCCCCTTCGTTGTCGACACACCATTCACTAACATTGCCAAGCATGTCATAGAACCCAAATTTATTAGGCTGTTTATCCCTGCTACGGACAAATTGCGTCTTCTCTTCGCTATTATCCTTGAACCACGCCACGTTCTTTAAGGTTATATAATTCTTATCGTTGTCATTAGAAAAATGATCAATGCCATAAGGACAATCATTCCCAGCTCGACACGCATGTTTCCATTGGTTTGTAGTAGGAAGGCTTGCCTTAAATCCAGGAAACTCATTTGCAACAGTCGCCTGAATCTTTTCTAGGAATTCCTGACAGGCCGCTAAAGAAACACTCTCGACAGGCCGATTTAGATCACCTTTGAACCACGATGGATTATTAGGCATGACACTTAACCACTGTTTCTGAGTTACTTCAGTCTCTCCAAGCCAAAAGCCGTCCATAATGCCCTTAGTCGGATTTGCTCCAACATAAATCATATTCATCGTCACATTAGTGGTCAGTCTCATCCGACTATTAGTGACAGCCACTGGAAGATAACTTGGTTGTGTAGAATCTTGCCCTCCTTTGCCCGGCTTAGGCTGTGGTACACTATGGCCTCCCGAATCTCCCCCGGTTCTTGGGTCACCCTTTACAGTCTCCAGCGGAGAATTCGTCACCAATATAGATATGCCAGACACATCAGTTGTGGAAGCCCCCCCCTCATTCCCTGATGCTGGATTAGCCGTTATTGGTTCGATAGGCGTTACTTTAGTGTCGGCAGGTATGGACTCATCTACTTTACTTGACGACCCTTGCGTTTCGTTAGTGGACGGTTTAGACTCGTTATGTCGATCCAACCACAACACACCCACACCGCAAAGTGCAGCAAAAAGCGCCGCGACCAGAACCAACTTCAAAAAATTGGCAGGCCGTTCCACTTCCAATGCCTCAACAAACTCGCAGCAATTGGCAAAGCGCTCAGCGGGCTTTTTAGAAAGAGCTTTTTCAAGCGCGCGGCGCACGGATTTTGGGAATTCGTTGGACGCCTTGAATGGCTTGTTCCCAACGACATTCATCATCACCACAGGATCGCCAGTGTCAAATATCGAAGCAAACGGCACCACACCAGTCACCAGCTCATGAAAAAGAACGGCAAGCGAATACTGGTCTGTCGCCGGACCTTGTCGCGCGCCCTCCCACTGCTCTGGCGCCATGTACGGGCGCGTTCCAGACGTGTCGTGTATTTCCCGCGAGACGCGGCCCATCGACGAACGTATTTCCGCCGCAAGGCCGAAGTCAAGGACACGAACGACAACACGCTCACCATCCCTCGTCTCAACCATAATGTTTGCCGGCTTGATGTCGCGATGCAGTATCTTCTGCCCGTGCGCGTAATCAAGCGCGGAAGCAATCTGTCGCACTATCGAGAGAGCTTTGTCAAACGGCACCTTCCCATGCGGGAATTGCTTGCGCCATTTTGAAAGCGTCACACCTGGCGCATACTCCATGACCATCAAAGTGTCACCAGACAGAACACGTAGCTTCTGACGCACATCCTCGGAAGAATAAAACACGTCTTTCGAGGGATGCAGGACAAGCGCCTTGGCAATGTTCGTGTGCGTGAGGCGCGATACAAGGGCAAAGTTGTCGCGGATGGTCTCAAGTTCTTCACGGCTGTTCTTGACAAATGGAGGAAGTCCTTTTACAGCTACCTCAATGCCTGCAACGGTATCCTTCGCGAGGAAGACGGTTCCAAACCCGCCGCCGCCAAGTTCGCGCACGAGTTCATACTGGTCAATGCGACCAAGCTTGCCGCCCTCGTTGGGCTGCATGGTCTTCGCATTACCTATCGTATCGTCAATCATTCAATACCGCTGTCATTCAACGCCCTTTTTGGGCTCGAAGATACTCTTCTCGGGTAAGGAAGCCAGAATCATACAATGCCTTTAGCTTTGCCTTGTCTGCACCCGCGTTTTTGCCTTGCGGCAATTGCCGGTCTACTTGAGCATTTGCAGGCGGCATGATTGCCGATGGTGAATGACGTTGCTCTTCTTTCCTTTCCGCGGCAAGCTGACCCAAGCCTACATCCATTGTCTGATGGTGCGACGTCGCGCTCAACTTAGGTTTTGCATCCGCGCGACGATAGACAACAGATTGCGCAACCACTGGGCGAGCAGGCTCAAACCGAGCAGTTTCTCCACGGTCGGCTGCATGGCGAGACGCACCATGACGAGCTGGCGCTTGGCGTGAACTACTTATTGGCGATGCATCCAACCTAGCAGGCATCGTCTTTGGAGGTGGATTCGGCCTCTGCCGATAGGAAATCGGAGTCTTTGACACTCTATGTGCCTCGCAACCGCAAAGCACAAGCGCAAAGACAAGCGTGAACGTGATGGAAGAACTATTGTACATTTAGCTTCACGGGTGTTCCCGTCACGCGGGTTTTGGTAAATACCGGGAGGGCCGGAAGCGGAAGAAGCGTGGTGGAGATGAAAACTCCGCTTCTACTATATCACGCAACGGAAATTTCGACTCTGGTGAACGGCTACCGGACATCGACACTTTCGCCAAAGTCGCTGCTGGCGCACAATTCAGTAGGTTGAGCGAACACGGGATGTTGTTCGCCGCCATTGAAGGCACGTTGTACGACCTGATGAACACTGGTATCCGCTGCGGCTGAACGAGCGTATCAGGCGTGCTGCACCCGCAAAGAATCACCATCCCAAGCGCAACAGCGGCCAACATCTGATTTTTCTTCATTTTGGATCCTCGTGTCTTAGTCCATCTCAGCAGACGCTATTCGAGCGGCATCGAAAGTATCTTCTTTGTCCAATCTTCTTTCGACAGGAGCCCTGACTCAACAAGCCCCTTGAGCTTTCGCTCTTCACTGTTCTTGGGTGACTCCCAGGCACGACGAAGCCTTTTATCGTCGGCCTCTTTGCTATTAAGTTTCGGAGGAGTCGTGAAAAGCCCCGAGTAGTTGTCGCGATCACTTGAGGGTTTGGCAAACTCGACTGGACCAAACTCGGTGGCAGAACGCGGCACACGTTCGCAGTTCGCACCCTCGCGATGAGCAATTGCGCGCATTACGGCGGCAGCCACCACCTTCACGAAAACATCGCGTATCCTTTCCTGCCGCAACCCCCTCCCAGTACCAATAGTGCCGTCGTCACGGCATTCTCCAACAGCGCCTGGAGCGGGCGGAGGAGAGTCCATGTCGAATCTGGAAAGTCCCATTTGGTGATCCATGCGTATCTGCCCTACGTTGGCATGAGCGACTGCAGCATCCTCACCAAAGAGAACGATGACATCAAATGGCACCGTCTCTGTAAAATGCGCCGGGAATACTCCAAGGGTACAACAAAGAGGCCATGCAACAGTTTCCCAGCCGACTTTTGTCTCGGGCATGGGCGAGATGACGATCTTAACTGCAACAGCACTCGGCGCAGAGTTTGTAAAACCTGTTTCGCGTGCGATGTCGACAAGATACGACGCTCCAGCCATTGTATCCTGTTGCGAGAGCCACTGGAGCCGAGGCGAGACTTCGTTCACCTTGTCGTCTATCGCCGCCAGGCGGAGGAATTCAATGGACTCAAGCGTATAGCTCGCCTGCGGGCGGGCGTTTGGCATGTCATAGGAGTCGAGAAAGCCGCGGCACCGCCATGTCGAGCATCCAGTCAGCGCAAGAGCACCACTAGCCACTATTGCGGCAGCAATCCAATTGCATTGGCTCATTTCTTCTCCTCCGGCTCATCTTCCTTCTCTTTCGTGGTTTTGTCCTCTACTGAAACATCGCGAACAGTGAACTCGATCTTGCCACGCGCCTCCGTGAGCGGCGCAGGCGGTGGGGCTGGTGGCTCGGGCTTGCATTCGGCAGGTGCCAATCCTCCCTCGCCGACAAGATACGCTTTCGTGACCGAGTTGGTCAGAGTAGAAGCCATCACGCCTTTGCCGTTTACGTCTACAGCATGGCCAACCAGCCATTGGGCAACGGCAAGATGGTCGTTCGTCGCTGCAATCGCAAGTTGCGCCGGGCCATACTTAGCCCCCGCCTCGGCAAGAGAGTCAAGGACGTCCCGACTTCCGCAGCGACACGCCTCGTCAAACGGAGTTTTCTTTGCTCCATTGACAATGTCAACCTTCGCCTTTGCCTCGATGAGCGCGTCCACGATTGGAGGCTGGTTTGCACGAGCGGCGTCGAATAGCGGAGTTTCTCCGGCAGCGTTGACTCCGTTGACGTCATTCTTCTCAAGCATGACCTTGAGCATGGCGATGTTCCCGCGGCGCACGGCGTAGTGGACTGCAGTGTCCTTCGCTGCGTCGACGCACGCCACGTTCGCGCCGGCGGCAACAAGGTCACGGACTAGCTTGACCCTCCCGAGCTGTATGGCAAGGAGAAGCGGAGTGCGGGCGAGCGTATCGCGCGAGCATGGTGCATCAACACTTGCGCCAAGTTCCAACGCGCGCTCAAGAACCGCAGGCTGGTCAAGATATACGGCGCCAAAGACCATTGAGGCAAGGCCGTCGGCATCAAGCTTGCCATCATGTTTGAGCATACGCATAGACCGTGCGTATTCGCCAAGTGCTGCATTGGCGGAAAGGTTTCCGCGTGATGCCGGACATATCCGCAGCTGCTTGGCAATTGCATCTTCCGCCATGGCAATCTGGGAGTCGTACGAGATATCCTTGTTAATGTCGGCCAGATGCTGAAGATAGCGCAGGCGCTCCTCGATCTGAGCCAAGTCGGCATCGGCTCCCGCCTTTATCTTCATAAGCACAAGAATGCGCTTTGCGATGTAGTCTTTTATCTTCTCGTTTAAGTCCCATGTCGTGATCGGATCTATGGGCTCGTCCACAAGCATTTCTTTGATCTTCTTCAATATGCTTTCACGGACCATCGCAGCGACGGCAGTGTCGTAGTATTGAGCTATAAACGCCTTTTCGAACGAATCGAGGGCCTTCTGCAGCTGAGAAAAATCAAATCCCTTCTTCTCTGGCTCGTATGTGCCGCCAAGCTTTTCAATAAGGGTTCTCACATTGACGGCGAGCCCGTCTATATAGTCTTTGGCATCATCTGCCTCGACGCCAAGAGCGCCGACTGCAGACGATATTGCGGCATAGGCATCCGCAAGAGCCGGATAGTCGTCGTGGACATACGGATACTCGTCTCGCCATTTTTCCAGTCCGCGGTAGTCGCGGAGCTTCCAGAACTTGACGATAGTCTCATTCGCCTCTGCCTTCCTGGCTTCGAGTTGCATTGGATTCACTATCGTGTCGAGCACTCCAACGCGGGCGGCGGAAACGGCCTGGTCGAAATCCGCATCGCCAGACAGCGCAACATCGCGTATCGCTGCGCGTGCTGCGTCAAATTTGTCTGCTAAGACAAGATTACTGGCCACCCCAGCAACCAGCCGTATGGCACATTTCTTCTTGAGTGCGCGCAAGCGGGCATTGAGCGCATTGGAACCGAGAGAGAAAATGGGGTTGTTCACGTCGGCGCGCAGGCGATTGAACTCCTTGTCGAAGCCATTGCGGATCTTTGCGACGAGCATGTCCGCGTTCGCATCGGTGCAACCATTGCGAACAAGTGTCTCACGGCAATCGGCAATGGCCTTCTCGTATTTCCTCAGTGCCTCGTCTGACAATTGCAGCCCAGGCTGGAAATTGTCTCTGTACCCGTCTTCATAGCACGCAAGATACTCGACCTCTGCGGTGGTGGTTGCAACGTCGAGCATTATGCTTGACGCAATTGAATCTGGAACCCCGACGGCAATTGCCTCCTTCTTGACCGCGGCAAAACGCGTATCGATTTCTGCGTCATACGTCCTGATGTACGGATATGCCGCGAGCCAGGCGACGCCGCCAGTCATGTCGCCGGCGGACAGGCAAGAGTCAGTCTTTTTCAGAATCTCTTTCTCAATGACTCTCCATAGCTCTGGATTTATCTTTGTCAGCAACATACTGCGAGCAGCAGACTTGAGATAGGCCGGAGAGTCCGAGTTTTTGCTCAGAATCTTGGCAACCTTTGCACGAGCAGACTCGAGATCTTCCTTTTTCGAGAGAGAAGCCATTTCAGACTCCATCTTGCGCCTGCGGGCAAGACCCTCGTCCAACTCCAAAACGAGACTGTTCCTGAGATCGTCGATCCTCTTGTTGAGGGCGGTTGCGCCAAGCCGGTCGATGTTTGTAACGACCGTATCGGGCGTGGCCTCTTCACGCGGGAGCTCCGAGACGAGCTTCGCTATGCATTCAAGAAGCCAAGACGTTATCTTTGAAGCATTCGCATCAGTGCAATCATAAGTCTTGAGCGCCTTACGATACTCTTCAACAAGTTCGCGATATCGCGATTCGTCAATCGAGGATGCCGCCTTCCCTGGAATGGTCTTTTCGGACGTCTTATCCACGTTGTCGGCAAGATTGGCCGCGCGAAGCATAAACGCGCGCGTCTTGTCAATGATGCTATCGATTGCCTGTTTAGGCACCTTCAATGAAATAAGCTCTGCAGTTATAGAAGCAACATGGTCGTCGAGTATCTTGGTATACGCACGGACGGGCTTGTATGTCTTAAGTGCAGCAATGCCCTCCTCGAGAGCCCCGCTATCGCAAGCAGACGTCGCAATATAATGAAGTTCTTTTTCCGAAACAAGCCACTCGGCGATGTTTATGCGGGTGTCGAGAAGCTCTATAGAAGCCGCCCATACGGGCTTATACACTTCCTCAACAAATTTCCCGTTTAGTTTCACGTCTACACTTTCTCGCCATGCAATTTCGCGCGCCTGTTCGAATGCCGCATGAGCACGGGTAAATCCATTTGTCTCGGCAGACGTTTTTGCTTCATCGACAAGAGACATGGCCTTGCGCTCGATTCCACCTTTCTTCCAAGTTATCCAGGCTGGATATACTTCTTCACGTATGCCTCGGTCATACTCACGAGCCACAGCATCTTTGATCTGGGAGATCTGCGGCGCAGTGAAGCTGCTTGAAATATATTTCTCAAGCGCCTTGCCCTCAAGCCGCGGCACGGGATTCCCGAATTGCTCGTTTTTGATGTAAGAGGCAATCAGCGCGTATTGCGCAGACTTTGCTTCACTCACCGCTTCGTCGAAACTCATGGACATACACCCAGCAACGACAATCGTTGCAAGTCCCAACGCACAACCCAGCGACCGTGACATTGACATTTGATTCTCTCCGTATCGTTTCTACCTTTGACGATTGGCAGAGCAGAAAAGCACCACCCCATCGTTTTATGAGTTAAAGTATATCAAAAAAATCGGGGCTATGCAAATATGCAAACGGCCAAATAAATCGACCTTCGCGCAAAGTTATATTTGACTACTTCCCCATCATCTTTCCAAGTTGCTTTGCCGTTTTTTCTTTCTTCTGCTCAATTGCAAGCTGTTCAAACTGGCTATCAACTTCCGTGGCTACATCGCGTCGCGTCTCAACCGCTTTAAGTTGTCGCTTGAGGTCCTCCACCTCTGCCTTATGCTTAGGATCTTCACCTTGCTGTGCATGGAATTCTTTTGGAGTATTCTTATTTACTACGGGCGGCGGCTTCGGCTGGCTGCTCGGTTCTGTCTCGATCTTGGGCTGCGATGGCTTCTGCACCGAGGAATCCGCCGCTGGCGTGGATAAAATATGGCAAATGCCGCCAACAAGCAAAGCGAGAAAAGCAACAGCAACAAGGATGGCGGTGGCCGCGATCACCTTTCGTTTAAGACGAGGCGCAACTTCTGCCGCAGGAGAAACGCGTGCTGATTCGGTGCAGGCCAATACCGCAACGCAAGTTGCCGGACGGCCTTCCGGTTTTTTCGCAAGTCCCTTCATGATAGAAGATGCGCAAGGACCTCCTGCCAAGCGTTCAGGCTGGTTGTTAAGTATTTGATGTTCGAGCTGTCCGTGCGAGAACGGCGGCTTCCCCTTTATGCACTCGTAGGCCATTGCCGCGAACGAATAAATGTCCTGACTCGAAGATGGCGGCATTCCGTTCAACTGCTCTGGCGACATGTAAAGGAGCGTTCCGGAAGCTTGGCTTCCAGTAACACGCGTCATCGTTTCCTGAACTTCTCGTGCTATGCCGAAGTCGAGGATATACGGCGTGCCGTCCTTTGCGATCATCACGTTGCCCGGTTTCACGTCGCGATGTACAACACCTCTCCCGTGCGCATAGTCAAGCGCAGCGGCAATGGGCTTAAGAAATTTTATTGTTTCATCTTCGCTCAGCTTGCCCTTCTCCGCAAGATAGTCGTCAAGCGTCTGTCCTTCGATGTAGTCCATCACTAGGAACGGGTTGCCGTTATTCTCTTCAAATGCGCGCAAAGTGACGACGTTCGTGTGCGTCAACTTCATCGCAACAAGCGCCTCGCTCTTCAGCTGGTTGTAAGCGCGCTTGTTCGAGACAAGAATCGACGGCAGCATCTTGATGGCGAACTGCTTGTTGTCGAGCAGCGTGTCCTCCGCAAGCCACACGCTCCCCATCCCGCCCTGTCCAAGCTGTTTGATAATGCGGTAGCGGTTTGCAAGGAGTGTTTTCTCTCCTCCAACCATCGTCACGTCATCGTTTATTGTGTCGGATATCATTTGCTATAAACGTATATATTTGTAGACCAATTTTTGAAATATTATATCAATTCCATGTTTCATGCACAATGCGAAGTTTTCCATACGATTTAACCGCTATGGCAATGCGGAGCAACAAAGGCGGAAACCGCAATCCTCGCTTTGATAGCTTGGGATTTGATGATGCCGTATGAAAGAACGGCAAGATTGCTCGCCTGAAGAATAACTGCCTCCTCGCAGGACCTTACTGCCACCGCTTTTGGGACCCTGCGGGTTTTCCAGCGGCCAGCATGTCGCGTAATAATCGCTTTTATACCAGTCATTGCACCATTCCCAAACGTTTCCATGCATGTCACAAAACCCCCATGGGTTGCTCTCTTTCTTGCCAACCGCATGTGCCACATGGTCGCTGTTGGAGCTATACCAGCCCATTCGTTCTAGAACAGCGACAGCATTTCGATTTGGAGTGATATATTCGTCGATTTTGTGATTTGCATAGGCCCCCAACGTCCCTGCTCGGCAGGCATATTCCCATTCCGCCTCCGTTGGAAGTCTTGCAGTGCAATTCAACAACGGCAACGCATTGACCTTGCGAATGAATTTCTGACAATCATTCCACGAGACATTTGCGACAGGACGGGTTGGGCTCTTGTTATTGTTCTTCATAATGCTTCCCCATTGCTTCTGCGTCACCTCATTCTTGCTGAGCCAAAAGCCCTTTTTCAACGTAATTTGATGTGCAGGTTTATAATCGATGCTTCCATATAGCGATGGTTGCGATATATATCCGCCATTGCACCCCATATCGAACTTGCCTGGCTCGACGTAAATCATTTCAATCGCCGCCCCCTCGGGCAATTCAAGCGTAAATGATTGACGGTGCTTCGGCTTTTTAGGAAAGGCCGTGCCTTTTGTAAACATTTCATCAAGCGTGGTCTTGGCTTTTTCGAATTGCGCTGCAGCTGCATCCCATTTCTTGCCTTTAAACTCACGATCGCCTTTTTCAAATAACTTCTTAGCTTCAAGCCACCTGGTGCAATTCAAGTTGTCGCCAATCGCCTCCCTCACCCTTGCATATGACGCGGAAGCGGCCTCCCATTTATACTTTGCATCTATATGATTCTTCTTTCCGATTTCAATTTCTGTCAAACAAATTGGAGCATTTGTGGAAACCAGTTCAAAACACCCCCTCGCCTCGTCATATTTCGCGCCAAGGCAGGCATCCATCCCACTAGCATAAGCGCCCAGGATTTCTTCAAACTTAGCTTTCGCATAAAACGAGGCTTCAGCCTTACGAAGTTCGTCTAAAGCCTTTTCAGCGACATTTTTCGCAACAGAACACATATTTGATTTTGTCCGAACAACTGCCGCTGCACAATTAAAAAAATCGTTGGTGACAGCTGCGAACGATTTTATTGCGTCGTCGTAGTGAGCTCTGGAAAAGGCGTTCGTTCCTGACGCATACCTGCCCTTGATTCGATCAAAAGCATCGCCGGCATAAGTCGCTGCACCCATCGCAAACAAATTCGACAAACACACCTTTGCCTCTGACTCGAGTTTGTTTGCATTGCCGCACAATGCTGCCAGCTTTGCCTTGTGAGCGACTTCAGATGCCTTTTGATACGCATGCTTCGCCTGTCTGAAGCGGAAGATCGCATTTGTATATGCACCATCTTCAAGCGAATCGTCACCGGCCGCCATCGCCACTTTTGCGCATTTCCATTCTTCGGGCGCAAGTCTTTCGGAGCCATCATCCCAGGCGCGCCGCATCAACTCCTCGCATTCATCACTGGCGGCCTCTGCCATCGCAAGCACATTGTTCGTCACTGCCGAAAATCTCGCGATTGCCGTCTTGTAGTCGCCTATTGAATGGGCAGCAACACCGGAGGAGAAGTCGTTGGTTATCGTGCATTGCAATTCTGCGCATTCAGTTCGCAACAACCAGTCCACAATCTCATTGACCTCAACACGCATCCTCGCACATTCGTTTTTAAGCTGCTCACGGTCGTCGATCGCATTTTTGACATGCTCCTCGAAACCTTCTTTTATCGAATCACCCCGGCTAATGAAGAATAATGGATACGAACGGATGGGTTCGAGGCTCCTGATGGCATCCTCGAATCTGCCCTCCTTGTACGCTGCCATTGCCTCGCTCCAACAAGCCTCATTCCGCCTAACCAAAGCGATTCTCCCAACGATGAACAGAGAGGACAGGACAGCCATGGCCGCCGCAATTTTGATTGACAATGACAATATGCGCTTTTTGTCAGTCGGATGCGCCACTTCTTGACACGGTTTGTCGTCCACCAAACATTCTTCGCTGTCGATGACGTAATGCCTGTCGGGCTCCGGCTCCGCCTCAGCGTCATCGATAGATTCAGTCGTGCCACCAAGACCAAGAACCGCCATGCATGTTGCCGGGCGGGCGGACGGATCTTTTTCAAGCCCGGCCATTACAAGTTCTGAGAGCGAGCATCCTTGTCCCAGCGGTTCTGGTCGATTGTTCGCTATCTGAAACTTGATGTGTCCTCTGCAGAAAGGAGGTGCCCCTTTCAGGCACTCATACGTCATTGCGGCAAAGGAGTAGATATCCTGTGCGGGTGCGGGCGGCTCGCCTTTCAACTGCTCAGGAGACATGTAAGGTAGTGTGCCGCTCGACAACTCGCCCGTTACCCGTGACATAGTGTCTTGTATTTCGCGCGAGATGCCGAAGTCAAGGATGAACGGATGTCCGTCCGCGCGGATCATGACGTTCGCCGGCTTTATGTCGCGATGGACAACCCCCTCGCCATGCGCATAGTCAAGTGCTGCAGCGATGGGCTCGAGGATTTGGACAACCTCAGTTTCTGGCAAACCGCTACTCGTTACCAGGTCCCCGTTCCCCGCTTCCGCCAGATAATCGTCAAGCGTCCGCCCTGCGATGTAGTCCATTACGAGGAATGGGTTGCCATTGTTCTCATCAAAGGCGCGAAGAGTTACGATATTTGGATGAGAAAGCTTCATCGCAACAAGCGTCTCGTTCTTCAACTGGCGATATGCTCGCTTACTTGGAAATAGAATCGACGGCAATATCTTTATGGCAAACTGCTTGTTGTCGAGCTGCGTGTCCTCGGCAAGCCATACCGACCCCATCCCACCCTGCCCAAGCTGACGCACAATGCGATAGCGATTCGCGAGGAGCGCGCCTTCAGCGCCTCCCGCCATCGTCACGTCGTTGTTTATGGTGTCGTAGGTCATTGCAGCATCGCGTTCAGAGGTTAATAGAGAAAGCCAAACATCCAGAGCGGAATCTTGTTGCCGATTCCCAGTTCCACACCGTCGTTGACAACATAGCTCTCCGCCTTGTCTTTGATCTGGGAGAATCCCTTGCCGACTCCTCCGATCTCAAAAGTATGCCGCTCGTTTACGACAAAATCGCCTTTGTCGGGAGTCTTTAAGTCATAGCCAGCGGCACGAAGCTGATTTGCGAAGAATGTCTCGCGCACCGTTCCGGCGTCAGGCGAAGGCACGAGCGCGTTCATGAGATTCGTGTCTCCGAGAAATATCTTCTCCGGGCGCGACAGATGCTTGAGTTTTCCGGCCCCCTGATCGACCCCCGCAAACAGTTCGGCGCGTTCAAGTGCCGCCAGCAGGCGAAGACCCATGTTCCGTTCCGTCTCAAGTTCTCTATACAGCGCCGACATGTTCGGCTGCTGTGGACAGCTCTTGGCCAGCACCATGAGCATCTTGCGCGCCTTCTGGACTGTGGGAGGCGTGATCCCCTCAACGGCCGGCAGGTCAACAAACATCACCGCGTTGACGACCTCTGCGAGTTTTTCGGCAAAATGTCCGGTATTCGCCTTGTAGAACGGATAGTATCCCTCCTTCAGATAGCGGCTGAAAAGCGGCAAAACCTTGACCTTGCTGCAAACATCCATCGCGATGCGCCGGTGACTCTTCAGCAGATCATCCAGTGAAACCGGCGGGAAGTCCGCAAGACCTTCGTACGAAAGAAACTCCCTGAACGACAATCCCTTCAGATTGTACACCGCCTGCCGCCGGGAGAGGTCCGCCTGTCCAGCCGAAAGCTTGAGTATCGACGATCCGCTGTACGCGATGTGCAGTCCAGGATAAAAATCGGAGGCTGTTTTCATCAGCCTGGCCCATTCCCTGTAGTGATGCACTTCGTCTATGAACAGATGCGTGTAGCCATGAGAGTAAAAGTGCTCTATTGCGTCGATGGGCCTGTGGTCGGAAAACCAGATGTGATCAAGGGCGAAATATACAGCCTTGTCGCTCCCCGCGCCAAACTCGTCACGCATGTGCTGCAGAATGAGAGTGGTCTTGCCAGTGCCCTTCGGACCCTTTATGCACAACATGTTCTCGTTCCAATCGACCCTCGGCGCAAGATAGCGCCGAAATTCGGTTGTAACAGCGCCGACCAACCGGTCCGACGCATCTATCAGTATCTGCACTTCTTCGTCTTGCACGCCGCCCTCATTTCTCTAAAAACTAATCCAGCTCCCAATTTCGTTTTTTTTAACACGAACATTATACCATCCTGCTCGGTGCTGTGTCAATCATGCAATCGGCTGATTATCACCGTTTTAAAGCCCGCCGCCTCGACTGCCCCGCTCCGCCGCTCGCGCTAACGCTCCGCTCTTTATGCTCAAGGACAAGGCGAACCTCCGTTCAGTGACTGGGAGCGAGAGCGACGCGGAAGCCCAGGCCGTTGCCGCGGAAGCCTGGGGAATCCCCGACGCGGCGCGCGCAGCGGCAGTAGCGGGCGCAGTCGTTCCAGCCCCCGCCGCGAACGACGCGATACGCACCAGTAGTAGCCCCCGCCGGGTCGCTTACGGAACCATAAGGATAATCGCCGTACCAATCGCCGCACCACTCCCACACATTGCCAATCATGTCATATAATTTCCAGTTGTTCGGACTCCTACCCTTTATCTCACGCACCCAGGCCCTTCCGCTAGGGTACTGCTTCTCCGGCAAACCAGAAGTATCCAATCCGCGCCCGTTGAACCCAACGCTTGAATTACCGCCATACCACGCGATTTTGTCAAGAGCGGGCGCATTGTTCTCACCAAGGATACGGATGTCACATCCGTTTGGCAAGGCCGATGTCGTTCCTGCTCGACAGGCGTATTCCCATTCCGCCTCCGTCGGCAAACGATATTCATAGCCATCGGGGATTCGCCCTGCGGCGCGTTCGCGCTGCGTCAGCCTCCGGCAGAACTCGACCGCCTCGTTCCAACTGACATTGTAAACTGGGACATCGTCCTTCTGGTCGCCGCATCGGTTCATAGGATCGCCATCGCGGGACATTCCCCAAAACTCCCGCAGCGTCTGCTGTTTGCCGGCGATGTTGTACACGGTGTCGTCTCGCAATCCCTTTCGCGCCAGATCGACAACCGTCTCTCCGTCCATCAGTTTCTTCCACTGCCCTTGCGTCACCTCGGTCTCGCCCAGCCAGAAGCCCCTTGTGAGCTTAACCTGATGCTGCCGCTCGTTGTCATACCGCCCCTCCTCCGTAGTCGGACTGCCCATGGTGAACGTTCCCGCCGGACACCACTTCATCGTCATGGCAAAGCCATACGGCTCGTCAATTGTGAACTGCCGCCCCCCCTGCCGCCACTTCGCCCGGCGTTCCCGCTCGGCAGCCTCGCGCGCCTCGCGTTCGCGACGTTCCGCTTCCGCCCGCTGCGCAACCTCCTCGGCTTCGCGCTTCTTCCGCGCCTCCTCCTGCTTCGCCCAGCCAGCCTCCTTTGCGGCAAGATCGAACTGGCTCTTGGCGCTTGCGTAAGTCGCAGTCGCATCGGAAAACTTGAACGCACCAAATTCGCCCCGGCCACGCTTCGCCAGGTCAGTCGCAGAACTGAACCTGACAGACGCATATTCCTTCGCTCCAGCAGACTGAGCAACCTTGATTGCCTCGGCAAGAATTTCAGCGGCAGACTTTGCCGTGTCGCGCGCATTGCTTTGCTCAATGAGAGTCTTGCACTCGCCTACGACATTCGTGAAGGCCAAAGCCGCCTCCGCCCAGCGGCCAAGGTCGTATCCCGCCTCTGCGCGGTCGAACGACTTCTGGCAGTCTTCAATACGGGACTTGAAGCCGTCGGATGGATCCAGCCGTCCGCACGCACCCATCTGCACTCGCGCCTCAATGTAGATCGCATCCACATCCTTGCGGGTAGGAGCAGATTCCAGCGCTCCTTTCGGTTCATCTATCGAATCGCCAGTCGTAGAAGCTGTGCCTCCCTTCTTCCCCGAAGCCCCATTTACCGACTCCGACTCCTGTTTTGCCAGATCGGCTTGCTGCCGCTCCTGCTTCTGATGATAAAGCATCCCACCTACGCATATGGCCGCGACGAGCGCCAACGCCGCGATCACCTTACCTGCGCCGCCGGTCCGCGCGCCGCCATGCGGAACTTCCGACTTCCCCTCCAACGCCGCGGCGAATTCGCCGCATGAAGAGAAGCGTTCCTCGGGCTTCTTGGCGAGCGCGACGGCAAGCGCCCTGCGCACGCACTTCGGGAGGTCTGCGGGAATGGCCGGGGCGTCCGTCGTCACGGCAAGACGTATCACCGCCGGGTCGCCGCAGTCGAAGACGGACGCGAAAGGCACATCGCCGACAACCAGCTCGTAGAACATCGCGGCAAGCGCGTACTGGTCTGTCGCGGGGCCCTGACGCTCGCCCTTCCACTGCTCGGGCGCCATGTAGGGCCGCGTACCGGAGGTGTCGCGTATCTCGCGCGAGAGGCGTCCCATCGACGAGCGTATCTCCGCCGCGAGCCCAAAGTCCAGCACGCGCGCGACGAGCTTTCCGCCGTCTGAGGACTCCACCATCACATTGGCGGGCTTGACGTCGCGGTGCAGGACCTTCTGCCCGTGGGCGTAGTCGAGCGCGGACGCGACCTGCCGCACCACGGCAATAGCCTTGTCCAGCGGGACCTTTCCGCCAGGGAACTGTCGCCGCCACTGCGCGAGCGTCACGCCCGGCGCGTAGTCCATGACGACCATGGTATCGCGCTCGAACACTCGCAACTTCGACTCCACATCCTTCGATGCGTAGCTCACCGAAAGCGCCTGATGCAGATCGGTGACTGCTACGATGTTCGGATGTCTGAGGCGCTTCACGAGCGCGAAGTTGCCGCGGATCGACTCCAGCTCGACCGAATTGTGCTTCACCTCCGGCGGCAGCCCCTTTACGGCAACATCGACGTCGGCAACAGTGTCGCGCGCGAGGTAGACGGTCCCGAATCCGCCCTCGCCCAGCTCGCGACGAAGCTCATACTTGTCGATGCGTCCGAGCGCGCCCTCTGCGCCTCCCGCCATCGTAACAGCGCTGTTTATGGTGTTAGCGTCCAATAAGGCATCTCCATTCTACCATATTATGGGCATTGAGCTTTCAGCTCTATCCCGACAAGATCTTCTAACGAATCATTTGAGTCATAACGCAACACAGGTGCAGTAACAATCCGTATGTTCAGCAACGTTCCAGCAGGGAACTGGTCCAGATACACACGTCCAGAAGAATCCGATTTATATCGCACCCCATTCACATCCACAGTATAGCCATAAAGCTCAGCTTGAGCGACCTTACTACGCCCTGTCTCTGCAAAGTTATCTACAACTTCACGCGCGTTGCTCGCATCCACATATCTTTTAATACAACCGACTACAGCCAACCCCTCTGTCTTGATATCGTCATGATAATCGCGAAAAGGCTCCACAAATATCCCATAGAACGTAGATATCGTAAACATGGTAAAGTAATGAAACATAACCTCTCCCAACGACACTTGGGGTCTTGCAGTGTCTGATATGCCGCGAACGGGGAATATGCCAATGGTCACCGCAGGCACTCCTTTATCGACTCGTATTTTACGTCCTCCATCATGGCGTATAAAATCACCACTTGCTGACAAGCGTAAAACACGACGTCCAAGTCCATTGTCCGCTGAGATTATTGGAGTAACCGCGTCTACTCGAACAGCAGAATACTGATAATATCCTGGCTCTATATGAGTCTCGTATCGTCGGCTGTCAGATGTTTTGATTGTGAAACACCCACCGAGCATGCCACATAAAAGCATTACAAAAGCCGGCTTCGCAATGGTAAAATTCATTTTCTTCACGGTAATATTCCTAAAATTTCCAACCCCTTCAAGTCGGCAAGCCCCTCCTTGCTATCAGATCTTTCTGATGGTGGCTTGACAATTCGTATAACAATCTGACTACCTCTTGGACGCGACGATTTGAAATATATCTTCCCACTATATCCCTCTCCATAATCCTTATCCTCATACCGTTCCCCATCAATTGTAACAACATATCCATACAGTGCGTAACTCGAAAGATTCTGTGTAGACTCGGAGACAAAAGATCCATTGCGCGAACCTCGATAGTATTTGTTAAATCCAATCAATCCTATGTCTGCAAGTTCAAATCTGGCGCTATTTCGTTCGTGATAATCACAAAACGGCTCGCAAAACAGTGTCCATAATGTTGGAACTCCGCATGTAGAGAAATTAAGTAGGACAGAACCTAAAAGCACCACTGCCATATCTGAACTTTCGCGATCGACACATCCAGGCCAAAAACCTACGGCAAGACATGGCATACCCCGTTTCATGAAATACCCTTTGTGATTAACAAACTGGCCCTCCGCCATCAAACTTAATACATACCACTCATCAGCTGGCCATTTCTCAATTTTTGGAATCACTTGCGTAACTGACTGAACCGACAATTGATTCTTCGCCTTTGCTTCAGGGAAAGTTCGTTCGGGTCCCATCTCAAATGAAATGCACCCTTGAACAGCAAAAATGAGAAACAGAACTTGTATAATTCTATATTTCATTTCAACTCAACCTCGTGGACATTATTGTCGAACATCGCTGACGACACCCAAAACTTCGCCGAATAACGTCCATGCGTTAATTTAACACGCTTGGCACCATTTGGCAACGTCTTAGAACCGAGCACGATATAATACTTGCCTCCTTGGTATTCCGTGCGAACATTAATCCCGGGCACTCCTTCAGATGTAGCCTGCACATATTGTCGGCCACCATTCACAATTATGTAAGGAATAATGCGGGTTTCAAAACTAAACAAACGTCTAACAGGAGGTTGTCGCTCTAATTCAGCATTCTTCGTAACCTCATCGCGTTTGCGGCGCTCCGCTTCTTCGTGTAATGTATTTACAGTCAGCCCTCTTTCCTGATCGGCTTTCCGTTCGGTCGCATCACGCGCCGCACGTTCGCGACGTTTCGCTTCAGCTCTCCGTTCCGCGGATTCCTTATCAAGGCTCTGAATGTTTTCGCTTTTAACTAAATCACGCTTGTCCATTTTTTGTCTGGTCGTGGGGGAATACGACAATACATAAACTACTATAACCGTAAGCACGGCTATTACAATCCATATTGCAATCAAATAGCCGCGAGCACTGTTAAACGAATGGGGTGTACCATCCTCTTTATCTCGCGATGTGATATCTTTCCCGCGATAAGAATCAAAATCCGCAAGCGCCCTTCTTTCAGCTTCTTCGCGCTTGAGAGGCTTCATTGAGGCCGCAGCCTTGCGCTCGGTCGTTTCCTCATCTTCTCGTCTTCTGACGATTTCACCCAATTCCAGGACACCAGTGCATGTCGCAGGACGGTCTTCGGGCTTTTTCGCGAGACCGGACATGACTCCCGCCGCCAAGATGACGGCTTTCCCAGTCAGCGGCTCCGGCTGCTTGTTCTTGATCTGATCTTCAATTGCGCCGCGCACGAACGGCGGCTCGCCTTTCAGGCACTCGTAGGCCATCGCGGCGAAGGAGTAGATGTCCTGTGCGGGCTTCGGCGCGTCGCCGTTCAGCTGCTCGGGCGACATGTAGAGAAGCGTGCCGCTCGATAGCTTGCCTGTGACGCGCGTCATCGTCTCCTGGATCTCTCGCGCGATACCAAAATCAAGAATGTACGGATGACCATCCTTGCGAATCATCACATTCGCAGGCTTGACATCGCGATGTACCACGCCCTCGCCGTGCGCATAGTCAAGCGCCGCGGCAATGGGCTTGAGAATCCTGATCGTCTCGTCTTCTGTAAGCTTGCCCTTCTCCGCCAGGTGGTCGTCCAGCGTCTCGCCGTCAATGTAGTCCATCACGAGGAACGGGTTGCCGCCATTCTCCTCGAAGGCACGAAGCGTGACGATGTTCGGGTGGACGAGCTTCATCGCGACAAGCGCCTCGCCCTTGAGCTGACGGTACGCGCGCTTGTTAGAGACCAGAATGCTCGGCAGCATCTTGATGGCGAAGGGCTTGTTGTCCAGCCGCGTGTCTTCGGCAAGCCACACAGAGCCCATCCCGCCCTGCCCAAGCTGGCGACCGACGCGATAGCGACCCGCAAGGAGCGCACCTTCGCCCCCAGACATCGTCACCGCGTCACTAATTGTATTATAGGTCATTATGCACGTCTTAGCTTATCGACATCCCATGTTTCTGCCACTAGTATACCAATTCCACATGCCATACACAATGCGAAAATTTATCAACATTTTAAGCGCTATTGCCGTGCGGCGCAACAAAGGCTGAATCCCCTGTAGAAGTCGGAGCGATAACCGGCGTAGTAATAGCATCTGCCCGCAGACTGACAGTATCGCGCGCGGTCGCCCCAGCTGCCGCCGCGCAAGACGTGGTCACCACCAGGACCATCCTCGCCACACCACTCACAAGCGTTGCCAAGCATATCATAAAGACCAAATGCATTGGGCGCTAACCGCCCAACTGGATGCGGTCCGCTAGCAGGTTCGTGCCACGTCACCTTACCCAACCATGATTCAACAATCTCGGCGTCGTCTTCAAGTCGGCAATAATCACCTTTACCGCCCGCTCGGCAGGCACATTCCCATCCCGATTCCGTCGAGAGTCGAAACTTCAGCCCAGATGCGACCACCTCAGGTAGTGCATTCAAGCGCCTCAGAAACTTCATGCAATCTTCCCAGGAAAGACATTCAACAGGTTTATCCCAATGGTCGCGCCAATATTTAAAGCTCGACGGATTCTCACCCATAACTGCTGCAACTGCGCTTGCGTAACTTCGTACTTGCCCATCTTAAAAGTCCTAGGGAATATCAACAATGTTGGCAATAATGCTCTTGACCGCATCCCTCATCCTTGCGGTCTTTGCGAGGAAGTGGATAGATTTTCGATCAACAGCTTGGACAAGGTACATCCAAGATTGTTTGCTTCATGATAATATGCGATTGCTTGTTTTATGTCTACACCACCACCAATGCCATGTTGATCCATGTATCCAAGTGCGCAAAGAGCCTCTGGCACTCCCGCCAGCGCAGAGTTGTGGAAACATTCACGGGCTGATGGAATATCCCTATTGCAACCACCAAATCCATACATCAAGCATACACCCAGGAAATACTGTATATACGGATCTTTCTCAAATGCTTTTTCAACAGAACGTCTGCCCAACACCCAATTCCGCCTTGCAAATATATCTAGGCTACGCCGCAATCTTTTTTTGATTTTCGTTAACACACGACGCCTAATATAATTTGCTAGAATAGCCATTATGCAGGACAAGAGAGAGGGTAGCCCTAGCCCTATAGTAGCATCAAACAAATCAACATTAAACATTACACTCACCACTACACCCACGGCACCTATTAGACCAACTCCATGCAGAACATAGACAAGACTGGTCATTCTCTCAACAAAATCCGACGAAATCGAAAAAGGATGATCCTTAATCATTACATTCCAGTTATACGGCCCGTCCAAATCAACAAGAAGTGGCTGTTTAGATTGCTTAGTTGAATTGTCGCTTCCTGTGGTACAATCGAAGATTCCATCAATCAAAGCAACACAAGTCACTGGTCTACCTTCAGGTTTCTTTGCAAGGCCAGCCATAATGGAAATGGAAATCGCATCCTTGTCACGCAACGGCTCCGGCAACTTGTTCTTGATCTGGTCTTCGATTGCGCCGCGAACGAACGGCGGCTCGCCTTTAAGACATTCGTAAACCATCGCGGCGAAGGAATAGATGTCCTGCGCGGGTGTCGGCTTCTCGCCATTCAGCTGCTCCGGCGACATATAGAGCAACGTCCCTGATGACAACTTACCCGTAACTCGCGTCATCGTTTCCTGAATCTCGCGGGCGATGCCGAAATCGAGGATGTAGGGATGTCCATCCTTGCGGATCATCACGTTCGCAGGCTTGACGTCGCGATGAACAACGCCTTCGCCGTGCGCGTAGTCGAGCGCGGCGGCGATGGGCTTGAGGAGGCGAATGGTCTCATCCTCCGAGAGTTTGCCCTTCTCGGCAAGATAGTCATCCAGCGTCTGGCCATCGATGTAGTCCATTACAAGGAACGGGTTGCCGTTGTTCTCCTCGAAGGCACGAAGCGTCACGATGTTGGGATGCGTCAACTTCATTGCAACAAGCGCTTCGTCCTTGAGCTGGCGATACGCGCGCTTGTTGCTAACGAGTATGCTCGGCAACATCTTGATGGCAAACTGCTTGTTGTCGAGCTGCGTGTCTTCCGCAAGCCACACCGAGCCCATCCCGCCCTGCCCGAGCTGGCGTACGATGCGATAGCGACCCGCGAGGAGCGTCCCCTCGGCGTTCCTCGTCATTGTTACAGCGTCATTTATGGTGTTTGAGGTCATGATGTCTGCCTGAGCGTTGCCATCAGATCTTATTTGGTGATATAGCGTATGGGGCGGGAATCGTAGCCTTGCGTCGGCCATCGTGGCGGGAGTTCGGTAGAGTTTTTATCTTTCCATCCCTTACTGCCTTTCTTGACTTCCACTACAATGTCTGGCGCGCTAAATGAGAAAATATTTCGGCCTTTACTATTCGTATTAGGAGGCACATGAAGTCCTGGGGCATCACCTTGAAATATCACTCTGTGCAACTTAGGGCAATTTCTGAAAATATACGGGTCAATCCAAAACCCTTGGACGACATCTTTGGGGAATATGAATGTAGTCATTTTATCACAGCCGGCAAATGCGTGCCAACCGAGTTGAACGACCTTATGCCCGTCGATTTCTGTTGGCAATGCAAACACCCCTTCAGGCTTTGGCGAAATGCACGGCTCACTCTCGCCCTTTCCCCAAAGATGAATATAACCATTTTTGTCAATGGTGTAGTTGTACTTGTATTTGAGAGAAGTGAAATATTCTGCAAAGAGAAAGTCAACATCGCTCTTGCACTCTGGGCACCTCTTTATCGCTGAATCCAAAATTGATTTAACGCGTGTCTCACGTGAGCTCATCCCACAGGGAAAACATTTTACTAGCAATGCCGCGCCAATCATCAGTTCTGCATGCTTTCTTGGATTAAGTCTCTTGAACGTATCTTCTTTCAGTATTGCCGCCGCATAAAGCGAGTCAAACACCGCCCTATTATCCAACACTTCACCACGTCCGTACCCTCTGACAACTGTCGCCGCCCCCATTTTAGTAGAAACATTCAACACACTCAGTTTACTGTCATAATCTTGCACAATCCCATTCTTCACAACTGGGAACAACGCCCCTTTGCAATTATTCAATACATACTCGTGGGCATTGCGCATGTATTTCGCTTGCGTAATATACAAGCGGGTTACATCGTTGGGGGCTCTACAACTGCTTTCAATTTCATAAAGTTCCGCTAGCACGATAGGCCATTTAACATTAGGCGTAAGACGATCAAATACAGCCCACGCTTTGATTCTTGCATTATCAGCATCCTCTGCAGATAACTTGCGCGCGCTTTCATCTGCAGCTATTTTTTCTGATTCTGCTCGCACTTTCTCCACTATTGCGGCATTGGAATTTGCCGTTGAAGAAGCTTGCGATGATGAACTTTGATGTTGAACGCGCGGTCCTGCGGAGCAGCAGAGGCGAAAGCCGCAATAGTCGTAACATTTGCCAGGGGTGCGTCCAGAGCGGTCTGCTGGACGGCTGTACTGCACTGGGCTACACCAGCTCCCCCCTCGTATGACACGATCTCTGCCCAAAACCGGTCCTTGCGGATCCAACAAGACGCTGTTTTTGCAGTCGTAATCGCCATACAAATCGCTGCACCATTCAGACAAGTTTCCAATCATGTCATGAAAGCCCCAGGCATTGGCTCGCTTCATGCCAACAACATGCGTCTTGCTACCGCTGTTGCCATCATACCATGCCACGCCCTCAAGGTCGTGAGCTTTCTCGCCAGTCGTTCCCGCCCGGCAGGCGTATTCCCATTCTGCCTCTGTCGGAAGTCTCGCCTTGAAATTGCCTAATTGACTCATCACCGAATTCTGAATCTTGCCGAGAAACTCATGGCAACTATCCCAAGAAACACTATCAACAGGATGATCATCACCATTGAATCTTGAGGGATTGCCTTTCATGACACTTTTCCACTGCCGCTGCGTGATTTCGTACTTGCCCAGCCAGTAGCCTCTCGTCAGACGGACCTTGTGAACAGGAGTCTCATCAGCGTCTCCGATAGTACTACCCATCATAAACTCGCCAGGCCCGACATAGATCATCTCAATCGTCGCCCCACCGGGAAGGGTCAGAGTCTTCGTGGTACCGGTCTTCGCACCAGCGGATTTTGCCGCCGTTCGTGCAAGAACTGGCTGGGCATCGGACACTTCGCGTCCGTCGAGCGAATCGATGTAACGGATGGGACGAGACTCGCCACTCGTAGGCCAGCGTTCTGGCAGATCGGTAGAACCTGGCGACTTCCAACCCTTTGAGCCTTTTTCTACATATATCACGACATCTCGTGCAGCGCCTGATATTGGATTCCTTAGACACCGAGGCGCGTCTCCGTGAAACACAACTTTTTTGAGTTTGGGACTGTCTTGAAACAGTGCGAAACCAACACAGTTTAGACTTTCAGGAAACTCCACCTCCTCCAGGTTCAAACATCCGAAAAAGGCGTAATCATATACAGCGGTAATTCCTTCTGGCACTTTTGCCGTTGTGAACTTCCCGGTAGCAAATGCATCGTTCCTTACCATAACCACGCTAGGCAAAAGCTTTATCACGTCCCGCGCCCTAGGATAATCCTGCAATTCTTTCATGTCTTTTGTGTACAAGACGCCGTCAATTGACACAAAATGTGGATTCTCTTTTGCTACTTCTATGCTGCTCAAGGATCTCGCGCCAGAGAACGGGCTTCCGCCCATGTATTCCAAGGTAGCAGGAAGCACTATCTTCGTCAACTTGTCGCAATCACGAAATGCATCCCAATTTGTCGCCACAACTTTATGCCCATCAACTGTATCAGGGACGACAAGCTCGCCCTCTGGCTTGGGGGTTACGCAAGGTTTTCCGCGCAAACATGCATTGCCATTTTTGTCAACACTGTAGCTGTACTTATAATTTACCCGCGGTTCGGCAATCTGCCGCTTGGTGTCTTCATTCGCCTTACGATTGGCTTCTTCTGTTGCCCTGCGTTTAGCTTCCGCCGCCTCCTTAGCCATACGATCCGCTTCTGCTGTCTTGCGGGCATCTTCTTCCTGCGTAAGCCGCTCTACTTTCGCCTTTAGGTCCCTCACCATCTCTTGCGCATGACGCTCTGCCTCCCTCGCCTCCTCTTGCCGCTGCGCATCGGCCTGTCGTCGCGACGCATCCTCCCGACTAATCACGCCGAACCACACCACGCATCCGATCAGCAGAATCGCTGCAGCCGCGCAGGCGACCATGACCCTCGACAAGGGGAGTTTGAAGGCGCCAAGCAGCTTGGTACGTTGGCCTGCCTGCGATGCGGACTGCTCGCTCTCGGCCGCCGCCTCAAGGAAATCCATGCAGGTCGCGAAGCGCTGCTCCGGGTCCTTCGAGAGGGCGCGACGCAGCGCCGCCTGGCGCGGACAGTCCGCCGGGAACTCGACCTCGCGGTTGCAGACCGCCGTCATCATGACGACGGGATCGCCGGTGTCGAATACGCTTGCAAACGGCACTTCGCCGGTGAGGAGCTCGTAGAACATCGCCGCAAGCGCGTACTGGTCGGTCGCGGGGCCCTGCTTGCGCCCCGCCCACTGCTCCGGCGCCATGTACGGGCGCGTACCGGAGGTGTCGCGCACCTCGCGCGACACGCGGCCCATCGACGAGCGTATCTCCGCCGCAAGACCGAAGTCAAGGATACGGGCGACGATTTCGCCGTCTGGCTTCGTCTCCACCATGACGTTGGACGGCTTGACGTCGCGGTGGATGATGTGCTGCTCGTGCGCGTAGTCAAGCGCCTGCGCGACCTGCCAGACGATCTGGATTGCAACCTCCAGCGGAACCCTGCCATCGGGGAACTGACGCCGCCACTGAGAGAGCGTCACGCCGGGGGCGTACTCCATCACCATCAGCGTGTCACCGGAGAGGACGCGAAGCTTCTGCCGGACATCCTCGGAAGCGTAGCTAACCTCCTTCGCCAGCTGGAGGTGCAGCGCTGCGGCGATGTAGGGATGGTGGAGGCGCGAGACGAGCGCGAAGTTCTCGCGGATGCGCTCAAGCTCCTCTGCGTTGTTCCGGATCATCGGCGGCAGCCCCTTCACCGCCACCTCTATCCCGGCGACCGTGTCCTTCGCAAGATATACAGAACCAAAGCCGCCGCCGCCCAGCTCGCGCAGAAGCTCATACTGGTCGATGCGCCCGAGGGACAAACCTCCGCCAGGAGCCATCGTAACCGCATCACTTACGGATTTGGCGTCAAAAACGTTACCAGCAGCGTCACTTCTTCCAAGAGGCGCCCCTGTTGCCCCTGGCATTGTAACGTCGTTGTCGATGGTGTCGTAGGTCATGGTTTACATATCTTCAAGTGACAAGGATTTGAAGGTGATCGCATAGTCTTCAAACTGCCCCGTAGCGCGCGTGAAGGCCGACGCCTTTTCTCGCAGGGTGTTCATTGAAATGCGTCCGCCATCGCGCTTCACTTCCGCAAAGACCGCCTTGCGCGACATCTCGTCTTCCGCCACAAGGTCGATTTCGCACTCGCCTTTTCTATCCCACCAGGACCCGATACGAGTCCACTTCCTCTGCTCGGCGAATTTCTGACGGAAATAGCGCTCGAGCATTTGACCGGAAAAGACGTTCCAGTCGCGCTTGACCAGTTCCTTGAGCCTGTTGTGCGATCCTATCTCAAGCATATAGCTGTAGCGGGCTATGAACCGGAACCAGAAGAGGAAAAAGTTGTCGCTCAGCCGATAGCGCACATTCTTTGCAAGCGGCTTCGCGAACAGCGGATGGTTGCGCGCAAGAAGTCCGTACAGGTCCGAAAGGTTGCGGAGATATCCGCCAGACTCTCCGCCGCCGATGGCGCTTTCGATCTCGCCGCGCGCGGTTTTCCCGGACGCTATTGCCGAGAGAATCGTAAAGTATGTTCCGTAGTCCTTGCCGAATTCGTCGCTCAGACAGATTCGTCCCTCCTCCAAAAAGGTGGACTCCTCGCGAAACACGACATCCAGCATGGAATCCCTATCAAACGCCCCTCCATCCATCAGAAGCTCCACATATTTCGCGACGCCACCTGTTATGGCGTATAGGGCGAGCAGCGCCTCGTTGTCCGCCGACCGGTCGTGGTCGTGCAGAATTTCCTTCAGGACATCAGTGGTGAACGGAGAAATCTTCAAGAAATCGGTCTGCCGTCCGTAGAGAGGTTCGTGTTCATCGCGAAAGATTTTGTTCATCAGGCGGTTGACGCTTCCGCTGACGACAAGATTGAGTTTCATGTCGCCCTTCAACATGTCCCAGTCCCTCTGAAGGGAACTGTACGCGCCGGGGTCCACGCGGCTCAGCTCCTGAAATTCGTCGATGACAAGCGTGATCGGACGATCCTTTGCAAGGCGCATGACGAAAGTCACGACATCGGAGACCCTTGAAAACTTGCCGGGGATGGGAACGTCCAGCTTCTCCTCGATTTCGCGCACGAAGTTATCGCAAAGTTCCGCCTCGCTTCGTCTTGCGACAAAGAAGTAGAGGTATCCAGTCCGCCCAAAGGCATGCTTCAGCAACTCGGTCTTGCCGACTCGCCGTCTGCCTGTCATGACGGTGAACCGCGCCGACTTCAGGGACTCGCCCTGAATCCGCCTCAAGGTCTCCAGTTCATTTTTTCTGTCGTAGAATTTCATACACAAACCGCAACGCCCATTACCGTAATAGCCGTTACGGAGGGAATTTTATCATATTCTCTTCCCTTCTGTCCAGTGCGACAGCGCGATAACCGCACAATTGTCTTATGACTGCTGAAATGAAAGAGAAATCTATGACATATCTTGTACATCAATCGGAAACTCGCTTGTATATGTTTGGTGCTTCTTTACAGATGCTTCTGCTGGATATGCTGGGCGCACCTTGAAAACTAAAACTAAAACTGTATATTTGTACTAATGTTCCATCCGATTCATATCGAGCACCGACAAGACTATTCTGTCCATTCTTCAAATCGCCAATATCCAATCTTAGTTCAACAGTCCCATCCGGTCGCCACAAAACTTCATACGCATACGACTGGTCAGCTTCCCCTCCACTACTACTATGTGTAACTTTATCATTAACAAACGTCTGCGTATTCCTTTTCTTCACGTGAATGGTTAGGCGTCTCCCAGAGAAAACCCAATCACCTGACCACGTACAGACAGACTTACAACCTACCCCACTTACGTTATAATCAGAAGAAGAGGTGTGGCTAAATGTGCCATCATCTAAGAAATCAAACTCTTTTGTTGTATAAAATATACTTGTCTCACTTTCCCTCTCACTTTCGGTTCTCACCAATCCCCGCCACTTTCCCACTAGTGACCGAGCTTGTCTGGCTCGCTCGGCCTTTGCGTCAGACACGCATTTCTCGAACTGCTCTGCCGCTGATGCAAACGACGTGCCTGACGCGGTGAAGCGCATCTGACCGAACTCGTCACCAGCCTTGGCAATGAGTCTTTCCGCTTCGCGCCAGCGGGTTTCCGCATATTCCTTAACATCGACGCCATCTGCCCTACGCCTTGCCTCGGCAGCTTTATCGCGGGCCGCAATCGCCGACAATCTTTCGTCGTTGAGCTTCTGCAAATCCTCGCACTGAACAACATAGTTAGTGAACCCTTGCGCCGCCTCGCTCCAGTTCCCCACCTTGTCGTCAAAATGGGCTTCGGCACGTACGAACAAGTCGGACAAAGCATTCTTGCGATTCCCGAAGCCGTCGGCATCGGAAATTCGCGCCATCTTGCTTTGCCATACCTTTGCCTCTATGTGAATCTCTATGGCCTCCTTCCTTGCCTTATCTTCGGCGACTATTCGGTCTTCACGATGTTGATCGGGCTGTTGCGAAAGAGAAGATTTAGGAGTTGGAACTTGAGTTGGAGGAGTTTGATTTTGCGCCGATGAAAATTTCTCGTTAAAATGACCATTCATCCACCAAACTCCGCCGCCAGCAAGCGCGGCGAGAAGCGCGAGGCCTGCGAAAACCTTGCCTAAACTGCCATCACTCCGAGACCCGCCGCCATCTGATTCTACACGCTCTACTCGGCTAACATCATCCGACAGCACCGCCGCGCAGGTCGGCGGACGGTCCTCAGGCTTCTTCGCAAGGCCCTGCATGACACCCGCGGCCAAGATGGCGGCTTCCCCAGTCAGACCATCGGTTGGCAATGGCTGAGGCCGGTTGTTGAGAATCTGAAATTCTATCTGCCCCCTGCTGAACGGCGGTTCGCCTTTCAGACACTCATATGCCATCGCGGCGAAGGAGTAGACGTCCTGCTCCTTCCTGGGAGGATCGCCGTTAAGCTGCTCTGGCGACATATAGAGGAGAGTGCCAGATGACAGCTTGCCCGTCACGCGGGTCATCGTCTCCTGTATCTCGCGGGCAATGCCGAAGTCGAGGATGTAGGGCGTGCCATCCTTCGCGATCATCACGTTGCCCGGCTTTACGTCGCGATGAACGACACCCTTCGAATGCGCATAGTCGAGCGCAGCGGCGATTGGCGTCAAGAGGCGGATGACTTCGGATTCGAGAAGGCCGCCAGACGGCGGCCTTCTCGAGGCCGTCCTACCGTTTTCTGCGGGCAGTGGGCTGCCCGCCCTACCGTCGCGGTCACGCGGGACGCGTGACCCTGCCGACTCTACACGCTCTACACGGCCATCATGTTCCGCCAAATAATCGTCCAGCGTCTCGCCGTCGATGTAGTCCATCACGAGGAACGGATTCCCGTTGTTCTCCTCGAACGCTCTCAGCGTCACAATGTTCGGATGCGTCAGCTTCATCGCGACAAGCGCCTCGTCCTTCAGTTGACGATACGCGCGCTTGTTGCTGACCAGGATGCTCGGTAGCATTTTCACGGCAAACTGCTTGTTGTCGAGCTGCGTGTCCTCGGCGAGCCACACCGAGCCCATCCCGCCCTGACCAAGCTGGCGGACGATGCGATAGCGATTCGCGAGGAGTGTTCCTTGCGCCCCTGCCATCGTAACAGAGTCGTTTATGGTGTTGTAGGTCACATTCTCCATAGACCTTACCTCATTATACACAGTCATGAGATTTTTTCTTGAGGCTCATCAAAAATCATACATGTTACTCCTTCGTCCAAACTGCGTTAATGTCCTCACCATCAACTTTCAGCTTAAAATGAAGCAACTGGGCATTCCAATCTGAAGAATATGTCGATCCGGAGAGTTCTTTGCTTCCACACACTAACCGCAGTTTCAGGCGAAAGGCGCAATAGCCAACATCACCGGCAGTCTGAAAAGACAAGAGCATGCGCTCGCGCTCTTCAACCGTATTGCCGAAGTAAAGCACACCAGATCCGAGTTCGACATCTGTCTCATCTATCACTTTCCCTTCAAGCTTGATTGATGGTGCCAATTTGTTCAGCTTAAACAATTGCCCCCTATCCTTCGCCACTGCTATTTCAATTGATTTCTCTCTTGAATCGGCAAAATCAATAGAAAAATCAAAATTGTTCTCTCCGTATTCAAACTGCCGTAACAAGTTGTCAACATGGCATTTAGAATAATTTATCTTTGAAATTTCCCCATTAGAAACAGCCGCCTCAAAGCCACTACAAAACTTTGAGACAGATTTGTCAAGATCTTCAACCGCTCTTTTATACTTCTGCACACCTTTCCTCGCCTGAGTCACCTCTTTGCCATTCGAACAATGAATCTCTGGTCGGCTACGCAGTAGTTCATCAGCGCGCTTCAAAATATCTTTACCAGATTTAATAAATCTTTCACACGAATCACCACTCATATTGGACAAGTCATGAATCTTTCTGCACAGCGTTTCCCGACGACTTGTTGCTACATTTGTCTCTGCATTAAGTTCGTTGTTCATATCATTCGCAACCTTAGACCACTCAGGAAGCCCATTCTTAATCCCATCCAGAAGTTCTTGGGCGTCCTTAGTTATTGCATCAAGCTTCATTTTCTCGTCAGATATCATATTCGTAACTGCTGCAACATCATCGTCCATGCGTATTCTTGCAACCAGCTTATCAGCATCTCTGCAAATGGACATAACCGTCTTCTCATCCGCCATAGAGACAGAAGTCGATATTCTCGTAATCATTTCGTCCACATCCTCACCTATCCGATCACGTTCTTTTATCGCATCAATGAACGTGCTCTTCGCCTTGTTAACAACATTGGTGGCAACCACACAGGATTGAATGAACTTGCGACAACAATCGCGAATAGTTTCCACATCCACAAACTCACCACCATGAAGGTTATATAGATTCTCTGCCTCTCGTTCAGCCATATCTATGTTGATGCGATCAACATTGACTGCCGCAACAAATACAGAGACGGCCTCATCGACAATGTTACTCGCCGAAATGCACTCCGCCGCCAACCTACCTTTTGCAGCCTCAAGTTTTGATTTGTATGACACCTCTATCCGACCACTACCGAACTGCATGGAAAGAAGTTTGCCTGCTGACGTTCTTGCATTGGCATCATAAACTTTTATTTCGGCCATTTTGCCTTCTACTTCGCGCAAAAACGACTCAATGCCTCTGCTAACAACATCGATGTCATTCATCAATCCGACATGGAAGGCAGACTCCTTGAGATGCTCAAGCGTACTGCGAGCCGCATCCACCGCCCTATAATGAAGCCATGGCAGGAGAATCTTTCGCCCATCGGCTTCATCTATCCTAGCTCTATCCTCAGACAATTCATTTAATGTAGAATATGATGATGCCACAACATTGCTGACGGCGATGGCTATAGCATCCATCTGGCTCTGACTTGCCTTGGCAAACTCAATTACATCCTTATTTATCGCATCCTCGATTTCCCCTCGATGGCATGTGTTGGTATAATATATTGCAATACATTCGCGGGCATAAACCTCGTTATCGCGTGTAACGGCAAACGCCTCTGGATCGCCGGGGAAAACATAGTGAGCTGCCTTAAGTTCCTGCCTCACCTCCGCAACAATATCATCAATCGACTTTCTTAAATCATCCACCACACCTCCAGAGAGCAGCTTCTTTTCAAAGTCTATCTCAGAAATGACAACCTTCGCCTCAGCCTTCATATTTTCGGAGTACAATTCAAATCCGCGCCACGCCCCGTATATGCACCCAGCCAAGAGCGCTATCGCGAAAAGCTGCCTTTGTATGCTTTTACGCCGCACATCTGCAATAAGTCTAGGCATGCCATTCATGAATTATCCTTTCATTTGCGTTTTGCGCTCTCAAGTTCTTTGAATTTCTTCTGGTAGTGTTTATCAAGTTCATTCCGACGCGTTTCATATTCGTCACGGAGCTTCGCTTCAAGTTTCCTGTACTTCGACTCAAGGCCCGACTCTTTTTCTTCAACAGCTATCTCGCGCTGGTTAACCGTTTGTTCGTATTCCGACAACGACGCCTGCCGATTCTTTACAGCAGCCTGCAACCCAGCGAGGTTTTGTTTTTCTTCCAAAAACAACTCTCTGTCCTTCTTAAGCGACTTTTCGTCTTCAACTATCTTCTTTTCGCGACGGTCAAGGTTTTTTTCACGCGAGTCGAGCTCGTTAATCCAGTCTTTTTTGCCCGCAGGATCTCTCAAGACTGACGCCCCCCTCAATTTATCTAACGCCGCCTTGGTTGAATTAAGCGATAATTGCAGCTCTGCGACCTTGTTGGTCGCTTCAGCGTGAGCCCGAATGTACATGGCCTCCAACTGAGTTGCCCTACTACACTTACTCGACAGTTTCTCATTATCCTCTTTGAGGCGGCTTATCTCAGCTTTAAGCTCTCTTAACCTATTGTCAGCGTCAGCAGAAGTCCTGCATCCAACATTTGATTTTTCCTTTGTAGTCTTAAGCTCGAGCTCGCGTTTAAGACAATAAACCTGATTTGAAAGGGCAATTATATTGGCAAGATAATTTGTGTTGGCGCACTCAAGCCCCACCAAGATATTTGAAGAACTCGTTTTGTCCTCGGCAAGACGATGCACCTGAGACTGCAAATCAACTATAGACGATCTTGCGTCATTCAATTGCGTCCTTAAGGCATTCCTATCTTTCTCGTCTGACCAGACAACTTTACCTGACAGAATGCCAATTACTCCACCTATAACAAGTCCCGCCGCTATCGTGAACGCCACTCTGACAAATCCAATCTGATTGCTAGATCGCATGGCCGTCTTCAGCTCGTTCTCTTTAATAGAAAGGCGCCTGCATAATTCATCAGTCCGCGTGCTGGACGCATCCAATGCCTTTTTACTGGCCGCCACAACCGCCCGACGGAAGATCTCTTTATCCGGCAGGCCTTCCGCCCTAAACGCCTCAACCAACTTTACAACATCATCTTCGCTAATGCTGGATAAGTCGGGCCCCTGGGAATTAATATTGTTTTCCATTATATGCTCCTTTGCGGAATTTCCCCACAACATCGGCAATAAACATCAAAGCCCCAAAGCCATCCATGCCAGGAACATCTACCGTAGCATTCACGATGCGGGCAAATTGCGCTGCCTCTGCCGCATTCGAAAACTCGAACCCTGCATCTGGCAAGTCTCCAAGAATCCCTGTGTCTGGATCGCACATGCCGCTTTGGGCTTTGACGCCAACAAACGTAAACGTAGCAAATGGAGAATTTGCGACAATCTCCTCTGTCGCGGCAAACGTGGCAAATGAAACAGAATGTCTTAATGCAGGAGGAATGACCCCAAGTGCAGCAGCCATAACATTCAATGAGTTTTGGTTGGCGATGTCAAAAAGGAGAGGCCGTCCTACCGGATTCGACAACCTGTTTACAATAGCCGCCGCAGCAGACGAAAGCCTGGCTACCGACCTCTGAGAAAGTCTGCCCTGCGAAAACACGGCATACCCCGAAAATGCCGGGTTCGATTGCAATTCCGAAAACGAGCTGAATGAATCCAGAAGCGGCGGCTCCTCCCTTGCTCGCTGCCCTTTCATGATTTCACTCGCCTTCCTCTTCAATTCCGCAGGGAAAGACGTCTTGATGTCTGGCGAGAGGAAGAGTGACATAGGGTTAAAGTCTGCTTTAAGCTTCTTAGGAGAATCTTCACAAAACACATGTGCAAAATAGTCATGCCCGCGCGACTCGTCATACCACCTAAGGCCGCAGTCCTGACTCTGGGCGACAATACGCGCACCTTGAGGCGAAGAGCCAGCATACACAAACTTTACGGGATCGCCTACCCCTCCTGAATATCGGAAATACGGCATTAACGACTCGGCTGCCTTCGGACTGATTCCGCGCGACCGCTGGAAGACGGTCCACCCTGGCGCCGTGTACCCCCAGGGAGACCCAGTATAAGTAAAATTCTCAACTGACATATTCTTAGCCCATCAATATTTAGCCTCTAAGCATACACACCTCGGACATATCCATGCTGCCACAAGATCCACAGCAATGGATCCAACACTCTGCGCGGATTTGGCGGCACTCTCATAAGACGCTGGCCGTCCACCGTCTCAACCGCCTTAATCGCCGGACCAAGAGCGTCAACAGCGAAAAAAGAATGATATCGAAAATTACTCGCAACACGAGCAATCTTGTTGTCCCCGTCTTTGTCTTTCATCGGCAGGAATCTCTTCACCGAATCAGACAGCTCTCGAATCTTCGAAAGATTCACACACCCCGGCTTACGCTCAACACCGAAAAGCGCATTTTCTCTGCCTATAATTGGATCGCCATCGGCAAACTGCTTCATAACCGCAAGTCCATCAGTCTTCGTCAAACACACGGCGAGTGGAATTCGTCGCATCTTTCTGATCTGAGGGATTGACAGCACACTCGCCATCGTGGTCTGAACCTTGAGTTCTATACCAACCTCTCCGAACTGACGTTCAAGAATAGGATTTGCAACAATGTTGTCCCTAAGCCCCGTCAACTCTGCCGGGTCAATCAAGGCTATTATAGCCTTTGCCATCCCATTGTCGAGAATAGGATATTTCTCCACAATATCCCCCCACCCGGTATGGGTCAGGTCTTCGCCAGCCGTATCTGTGAAAGCAAGAAGGACCTGCCTTCTTCCATATGGCTCTGTGCCAAAGGCAGAACTTGGCATTTCAAAGGTCAGATGCACAACAAGCGAAAGCGGCATGCGCACCTTGTCATACCTATCCGTCGGCTGAAGAATCACACCGGTACCAGACTGCGGATAAAGGCTTTCTTCGAAATTGAGGAATGCGTCGTCAGACGTGACAAACGAAGACGGCACATAATCATCATGTCGCCGTACGCGTATGACCCTGGTCGAGACCCAATACGACGGCCAAAGGACGTCCTCTAGTAGCTGATGTGCCATGACGGTGAGAAAATGCGTCTTGCCCGAACGACTGGGTCCCACAACGGCAATCGGCAGAAGTTCGCTAAAAAGCGACTCCTCTGGGATGCGACTATCACATCGGCCACAGTATTGATCAGGGAACGTCCCATTAACCGAATCAACGACCCTCATCTTATTGAAACAAAACGGACATGTAACGTTGCGCTTTCCCATACAAATCCCTTCATTAGGACTTTAGTCCAGACATCCTTCTAATCACATACGATTCGCCAACCTTCTTGGGCAGACGGATACTGACACGTTCTCCGTCGCGGAGCAATCCATCCATGGAAATTTCAAGCACACTCATCCCTTCCTGCATCGGAATCCTCATCAATTTCCTATTCCCCGAGAAGTTTTCAGCCAAAACCTCAATTTCTGGAATCTGGTCGCAAGATGATCTTATGACAAGTACAGGAAGTTCTTTGACTAACCTGCGCCAACCTCTCGCGGCATTCACAACACAATATGAAATCGTTCTACACTTGAGTTCAACTGATGCAGGCTCCTTGCTGACAAATGTCTTGTTGGCGCTGTTAAGGACATATACGCCGAACACGACAACAGAGCGTGTTTCCTCGCAGTCTAACCGTGGTGGGACTGACACGCCACCATATCCAGAATATGCGCTGCGAGCAATCCATCTGCGATCTTCCTCTGGAACATCCTCAAGTTTCTCGACTTTATCCTCAACGATGGCCCACATGCATGTCTCCAGGTCATCCGGCCAGTCCCACTCGACTTTAATTACTCCATTTGCGGCAGGCACGCGCGACACACGTAGATTCGACACTGGCGGCGGGGGAAACTTGCGCCGTCTGGGTCGCTTTGACTCGGAGCCAGTTGTCCGATCCATTTCGTCCAAATCCGGATCTATAAGGGCTATGCAACTATTCGGGCGCTCATCAGGAAATTCCGAAAGCCCGCGCATAATAGCACATGTAAAAGGCGACTCCTCTCCAATTGGACTGATCGACGAATGCGGCCGCCAACCAGCTGGATACGGGACATTCCCAGTCACACACTCATAAGCTGTGACTGCAAGCGAATACACATCCATCGCAGCAGACGGCCTATCTCCGCTTTCAGGCGGCATGTACTGTGGGGTTCCGTAAGTTCCGGACGCAGCCACGTCATCAACACCACATGCAATGCCAAAATCAAGAAGGCATGTTGACATGCCATTGCGCCGCATTTTACGAACCATGATGTTCTGTGGCTTTACATCAAGATGAAACACCCCGGACTCATGGGCGTAGTCAAGAGCACCGGCAACTGGCAAGAGCAGTTCTCGGCACATCTCCTCGTCTATCTTGCCGCCGTGCGATTTTAGAAAATCGGCAAGCGTCTCACCCTCGACGTACTCCATGATAAGAACTGGCATGCCGTCGGAAAGCAGAAATGCGCCAAGACATTCAGCAATACCGTCGTTGCGCATATCCGCAAGAAGATTCGCCTCCTTTTCAAACCGCGCGCGTACGCTTTCGTCGTCCCCAAACTTTGCCTTCTGTATCTTGAGAACCACCTTTCTGCGAGAGGCAATAAGAGGTTCCCGATCCTCAGCCAGAAACACATGCCCCATGCCACCGTGACCAAGTTCCCTTTCGACCAAATAGTGACCGCCGACAACCACACCTGGCCGCAGCGATTCCAATCTTGCAGAATCCCTCACGACACGAATCCGGCCATCGTCGCAAGTGTTGGCGCTATTAATGGTATCCCATCCTGTCGTCATCCCGCTAACTCCACTTTCGTCTGGCGTTGCCCGAATCATCTTATTATAACCCGATATTTATTATTGGCAACACCGGCCTCGCGTTAGACTGAATAACGTTGACAAGCCCAAGCTGCACCAGTCCTCTGTTAGCTTTTTCTGCAAAATTTACTACGCCAATCTGGACGCCCTGAGCGCTCTCACACCTGTTGATCACGCCCACCTGTGTGCCATATATGCTTTGAGCCATATTAAATACTGAGATTTGCCCACCATAAACCGCCTGTCCAGTACTATTTGCTATGCTTGAAAGCTGACAGCCGCAGAAATCCTCTTCGCAGATGTTTGCAATGCCACCAATCTGCACTGACCCAGAGGACAGTCCTACCGAGCTAATCACGCCAGCTACCTCAAGCCCGAACAAATTACCATTTACTCTGCAACCAAAAACCCCGATGTCGAGGCCCCATACATCGGCGTTCTCTCCATATATTATGCAGAGCCGCATGCCCTTCACGCTCATATCTACAGCGGGATACTGGGCGTCTTCCAAAAATGCTATGCCATATGGCGACATCCGTTTGTTTGTCTCAGCCAAACACTCGGCCGGCATAACCATAGACATGGCTACCGACAGTCCGATTAATACTGTTCTCAACTTTTTCATTGTCGATCCTTTCTGTATGATTGCATTTATTTGGGGTTGTATAGTTTCCCTGTTGCCTTAGTAGACATCCTTTTCGCCCACCCCCTGCCCAAGCCCAAGCTGGCGCACGATGCGATAGCGATTAGCGAGGAGCGTTCCCTCGCCCCCTGGCATTGTCACGTCGTCGTTGATGGTGTTTGAGGTCATTATATCTCACACAACAGCTTCAGCCAATCAAAAGCACATATTCATTATTGGGAGAAATGGCACAGTCGAGTTATTAATTACGTTTATCGCGCCTATCTGTATGCCAGACATTCTCTCCGCATAGTTTATCGCGCCTATCTGCAAGCCCGTAGCAGAAGTCGCAATGTTCCAGAACCCGAGCTGCATCCCATGCAAATCACCAGTGCGTGTGAAAGTTGCTATCTGCACACCTTCCATACTATTGAATGCGTATGAAAACAAACCTCCAACTTGCAATACGCTTGCCGTTTTGGAAGCTGCGATAATGGCTCCAGCTTGCAGGCCACACATATTCTCGCCGCAAGACGTTCCACATGCTATTTGCAAACCATACATGTCTCTTTTCGCAATCGTATACCCATATGCCACTTGCAATCCATAGACATCTACCACATCAACAGCCATCGCATTAACGCATATCCCATATACAGAATAATATTCTCCAGGAGGAATCGCAAGATAAGATCCCCACGCACCTAAATGCAAAGGTGTCATGTGAACATGATGGCCATCATACGATGACATGTCGTTTTGCGGCCGACATGACGATATATATGTCTGCGTTGGCTGTGGTTGTGGGGTATACGGCGCTGGCTGAACGTAGGTCGGCGCAGGTGCGGAAGGCAGAATTGACTTCGACTTATTCGCGCCACAGTTTCCACAGCGATTGGCTTCGTTGGGCCAATCTCTCGAATCGGGACACATCTGGCATATCCACGCATTAGCGGATAGCGCAAAAGTCAACGACATCAAAAATACAAGCTTCATAATGATTCTCATCGTATATCCTTCACCTCTTTAACCATGGACTAAGATCCTTATCACATCCAGGACAAGTAATAACATGTTTACGATCAATGCCGAGTATAGTATCGCAAAATGGGCAATAGTTTAGATCGAGCGTATACTTCGGCCCAAGGTATATCGTAACAGTTTGATTTGTGCCTCTTTGAACCACATGGCTCGCTTCTCCCTTATACATTATGCCGTCTATTACACCCTCGGCCAGAAATGTACATGTCTCTCCGATCCCCTTCTTGTTAAGACCAACCGTAACAGGCGTCGTACGAACGCGGTCAAGGCCTTCTATTATCGGAATGTTGACCTCCTTGTTTTTTAGTTTTGCACAAACCAAAACACTACGCCGGTTTCTCAAGGCAGACTTTTTTGCCTCATTGTATAGGCGCGTGGCACTATTAATCTTTTCAACATACTGCATGGAATCAATAGCGCCATTAGAATACGCTTCTTCCGCCTCATCCCGGATCTGGCTGGCATTCTTAAAAGATGACGTCAAGACATCGGCACCGATTTTCTTGGCATCCTCGTGCGCATTGTTGCACTCATTCGTTGCCTGACCGACCTTGACCTTTTGCTCTTTCTCAGCCTTTTCCTTTGCAGAATTATATGATTGCACAATTTCTTCTAATTTTTTCAAGTATTCGCCAAAACTAATCGCCCCTTCTGAATATGACTTTTCCGCACCACTCTGCTTGCTCCTTAACTCAACCATATCCGAACTTGCAAAATCATCGGCTCCACTTTTCTCTGCTTCCGTACGAGCATTGTCACACTCTTCCTTAACCTTGGCAATCCGCACTTTCTCGGCATTCTTTCTTGCGTCGCGGTATAGACCTTCAACTTTTGCCAATTCGTTTGTATAATCGTCAATGGAAATCTCGCTGCACGAGAACGATCTAGTCGATTCACCCCGCTTTTTATCCGCCTCACCAAAGTCAGGAACGAGAAGATTCTTCTTCATGTCCTTTTCTATTTCTTCGCGAACCCGATAGCACTTTCTTCTGGCCGCAACAACAACTTGCCGCGCATGTGCTTTTTCTGCTATTTCGTTGTAATCTCCACATGATTTTCTCAACCTCGCGATATAATCATCAAAGCCAATAGTTTTTCCGAAATATTCCAAATCGGCAGATTTCATCTCGCCGTCAGCACCTTGAAGATCTCCTTCCTCAGCGCCCATCTCTACGGCTTTGGAACGAGCCACATTGCATGCTTTCTTTTCTGCGTCAATCTTGCCTTGCCGCTCCATTTCCTCCCGCTGCCTTATTTCCTCAAGCTTCTCCGCGATCTTGCTCTCAACGGTTTCGTCCACAAAACTACTTCGGCTAATGAAGAAGAACTGGTTTCCGCGAACACGATCAAGATTGTTTTTTGCATATTCATAATTTCCATTTTCATACGCATTAGTCGCCGCGTCCCAGTAGCTCTTGTTTTGCCGCACACGACTACTCCTGCCATTGAGGAACAGACCGAAAAGCATCGCAACTACTATCCCTATCCCGATTGCCAACATCAATATGCGGATTATGAGTAGTCGCCGCTCTCGAGCAATCTCACTCTCATAGGCGAGCTGTCTTGCCTGAGCTTTCGCCATCGCCTTCTGTTGGCGTTCAGTTTCGACCTCGTCAAGCCATTTGTAATGCCTTTGTACAAGCTTGCTGAGAGATTCAGACATAGTAGCGACTTCACGCCCCAATGCCTCTATCTGAGGCAAACCACCAACCTCATTTACAAACCAGTCACTCTCAAATGCCGACAACAGTTCCCTATATTTTGAAATGGCCTCGACAACAGATTCCTTCTTGATGTTAAAGCCTTCACCACGCATTGGATCTATTGCGGCAATCATCTGCCTTGTCTTGAGCAGATGCTGCATGCAATCGTCGAGGTCGCTCGCGATTCGCAGACGATACTCATCCAGACACTTTAGAACCCACGCGCTCTCGTCAGCCGCGTCACGCACCGAGTCAAGTTCGTCGCGCTCAAATCCATACAATGCCGCTTGCGTAAGATTGCCGCCAATTGCCGTATCCTTTTTCAATTCGCTGCGCACGGCTTCGACAATTTCCTGTGCAGATGGCACCTTTGCGATATTGCCTGAGTTTGCGCCATCCGCAACCATCTTCGCCTCGCCTATCACAATTCGGCGAAACACATGGTCCCATGCCATGTCGATGGCCAATCTACGCTTCCACGCAGATGCCGCCGATGATACATCTTTGTCCGACACAGTGCATCTGCGGTAAAGGTCGACAACCGAACGCGACAACGATTCCTGCCCTTCGGAATTGACATTCGCAGCATCACCAAGATAATCAAGGCATGCCTTTTCAAATGCGGTCCCGGAACTGGCATACGCCTTGATAAGAGGCAACCGCTCCAAGATCGTACGGCACATCAGCTGAAGATACCTGGTCTTGTCTGCCAGATATCTAAGATAGCAATCCTTTACAACCGCAAGCCGTGCATCTGGAATCATCCCCGCGACGACAAGAAGGAAACCGAAAAGTCCATCAGACTCAATCCGTTCTGGCACCAGGTTTTCCTCGTCCTCTTCGTCAAATCCGTTTGCGGAATCGCGCTCATTTATGGCAGACACGGCGATTACCGGTATGTCGAACTCGGCGACAGTCTGACGCAAGTTTGGGGCAATGCGCCCAAGAAACGCAGCAGGGCCGCCAGACTTCTCGATCTCGGACTGGTGGCGATGCGCCTGTGTCAGCACGACAATCGCCTTTGATCGCAATGATGGCAACTCGTCGAGCAGCACACATATATTTGCGATCCCTTCCTCGTAGTTTCTTACAGCGTCTACTTCCGTATGCCTCGCAGCAGATCCGCCAAGGTCTTGAATACGACCTTTCCGCGCAGCAGCAATGTTGATGAAAAAGCAGATCACCTTTGCCGACAGCGCCAGTTCCCGAAGCAATTCCACAACATCGCCACTTCTAGACTCGGACTGCGCCATGTCGAGAAGTCCATCCTTCTCCCTTTGGTGGATTGCCTCGCTGCCGTCTTCGCAGAACGCCTTTACGAACGACTCCCCGGAGACATCCATTGACGACAGCGTGAAGACCTTGCGCGCGCCGGTAAAGACATCCCATGTCAACGGAGTGACACTACCAGCAACGGTGCTTGCGGGCCATTCACCACCAAGAATCCGAGCATAGTTTCTGCTGACCGCCTCTTGCGTAGAGCGACCAATTGCTCGCATGCGAAATCCAAGCGGCCTCGCATCGCTGTCATCAGCAACAAGAGTGAAGTTGCGCCCAAGAACGGACAAAAACACAGTCTTGCCGCTCGACGGCATGCCGAGGACGAGAACGTCTGCAGAATTGGATACTGAATTGTCCATTATTTCTTCTGCTCTGCGGTTGTGTTGGGTTTTGACTTGCCGCCCGCTACCGATTCTGTCGCCGGTTTATTTTTCACGGCCTCACGATTCTTATCAGCCTCAGCACTGGCGTCATCAAACTTTTTCTTGGCATCTTCCAGTTTGGCTATGTAGACTTTAATATCATACGCTTTGGCATTATTGTACGCCTTTTCAGCTTCATTGAACTTTTGCGGTGCGTAATTTCGCGCTTTTTTATTATAAGCGTCAGCACAAGCTTTTTGGAGATCCTCCAAATGTTTTTTAAGTGTCTCTGCGTCCTTTTTAAGCTGGTCCGCCTTATTGTTAGCGTCAGTTCTGAGCTGAGCCGCCGTTAAACATCTCCAACAGCTACACGGCGAAAAGAGAGACTCAGAATGGATTGCATCCTTATTTGCATCCTTATCATAATCATAAGACCAAGCTGTCGGAGTCTCGACACTGCTTCGAGGTGTCAATCGTGATGCTTCAGAACTCTCTAATGCTTTTACCTTGTCCTTCTCACGTTGTAATGCATCCTGTAACAACTTAGCTTCATTTTCAAGTTCGGTGTTCTTTTTCATAACACTTCTATGCACCTTTATGATTGCAAGAAGGGAATTCTTAGCATCCAGCTTACAAGTATCAATGTCTGTCAACTTTTGCGTGGGCACATTCTCACTACCTGCATATTCACTTGCAGCGCGCGATAAGTACTGCGCAATATCCATGATATCTTTAACATGCTTTTGATGGGCGCTATTTGTAGCCGCAACATAAAGTCGACAATTTCTCTCTGCTTCGGTAAGTTTATCCGCCGTTTTCTTAAGTTGGACTTGATACCATCTATTGCTACTCTCAGCGTTATTGACGCGAATCCCAAGATTGTGATTCTCTATTTTCAGTCTTTGTTTCTCTTCCTGCCAATATTTGCGCGAGTTGTCTAACTCTTGTTTCCCGATATCGATATCTTCAATGCATTTACTTTTAAGCTTCCTGATTTCTTCTTGCAAGCAACGCACGTCCTCATCTCTTTTTGTCTTCAGACTGGAGAAACGCTCAGCAATCATCAATATCGCAAATCCTGCGACAAATGCGAGTCCCACCGTCACAAGCGCATACGACAACCAAGACTGTCGTCCTGATCTTGATCTGGCCCTTCTCGCCGCACATGGTGCCGCATAATACGAAGTGGCAGTCTCTGCATTCGTCGCCGCCCGTTGCACAGGCGTTCTGCGCACATGCGCCGACGCCCTTGCAATAACACCTCCTAGTTCTGCATCTCGTTCTGTCAAATACTCCAAAAGGCCTGTATAGCCAGGCATTTTGTCGATGCGCCGGGTCTGCAGCTGGTTTATAGCGTCCCACAGCTTCATGCTTACCGGATGCTCGTCCGAAATGGTGCCGCGCGACAGTTTTTTTGCGTCTGCATACGCACGTGACGCCTCGGCAAGTGCCGCAACCTCAGGGAACACCCGATAAGAAACCGACACGGAGACTCCCGCAACAGAGCCAGTGTCAGAGGCAAACGAGGCCTGCAAAAGCCCAAGCTGGCATGACTTCGCAAAGAACATCGTGGACGCATCCCTAAGGCCCGCGATGCCGCTGAAACGCATGGTAAACGACTCGTCGCGCCACATCCCATCCTTACGCGCCACACTTGGCAACGCAATATCCGAAAGCGAAACCGAAACCGGAACCAATTCCCCTTTGACTGACGGCGACATCTGCGGCAGTGACATGATTGCGGAAAAATCCGCAGGCCCATATTCCAACGGCACAAACGCAAGCGCGATGAAGAGACTGTCGCGCCCAAATGCATCACCCCTCTCGCGGACTCCGCATTTATACACTGCGACACCCATGCAGTTCCCGACCTGACACGCTATCGCGCCACCATACGGAGGCTCTCGCCCTGGATCGCCAGGAAGAACGCCTGATGCCTCCATGTAGCGCTGAAGACTCGCCGCAGTTGCGTCGTCGCATCCCTGCCACGAATAGCCGTTCCATGCAGTGTAATAGTATATCTTGATCGTGTTCATCTAAGCATCCTCTCTGTCACCGTGCCTTTGAAAGTATGTCGTCGTCGCGGACGAATTCGTATATCGCCGCATCAACCATTGAAGTTATATCGCCGCTCTGCGCACGCACGCTCCAACGCGACCAGTCATTGCGAGTAAAGAGCGGCGTGTAGCGCTTCAGCCCTTTGCGGCAGGCCGCCCGCATCCATTCCCTTGCAATGCGGTCGATTACGCCCGCGACCGCCCGCTGCGACATGTCGCACAGCTCGCTTTCGTCAAGGCGCGACGGCAAGGCGCTCCTTTTGCGCAACTTCGAGCACAGAGCCTCTACAAACTGCTTGTCTTCTTCCGAAAGCGGCTTGTCCCCCTCCACCCACTCCGCAGCTTCGTCCACACTGGGGAAGTCAGGGGCGGGCATTGCCTCGGCGCGACCACTCGCTTCGAGACTGTAGGCGGATCCGAGAACTTCCATGCATGTCTCAGGACGCTCGTTTGGATCCTTCGCCAAGCCAGCCATTATGAAATCAGAAAGCGCACATTCGATCGGAAGCGGCGAAGGTGCGCTATTCACGATCTGATACTCTAACTGTCCCCTACTGAACGGCGGCTCCCCCTTCAGACATTCATAGGCCATAGCCGCAAAAGAGTAGACATCCTGCTCCTTTTTCGGGGGCATGCCGTTCAGCTGCTCTGGACTCATGTAAAGAAGAGTTCCTGACGACAGTTTCCCTGTAACACGAGTCATCGTCTCCTGAATTTCACGCGAAATGCCGAAATCTAGAACAAACGGGACGCCGTCCTTGCGCACCATGATGTTCCCTGGCTTTATATCGCGATGGACAACACCCTGTTCATGAGCATAGTCTATTGCAGCGGCAATCGGCTGCAAGAGCGAAACCGTCTGCTCGTCAGACAATGTTCCCCATTCTTCCAGGCAATCATCTAAAGATGAGCCGTCTACATAGTCCATCACGAGGAAAGGATTGCCGTTGTTCTCCTCAAAAGCGCGAAGTGTCACAATGTTGGGATGCGTAAGCTTCATCGCCACAAGCGCCTCGTCTTTAAGCTGCCGGTACGCACGCTTGTTCGACACAAGGATCGGCGGCAGCATCTTGATTGCGAAGGTCTTGTTGTCGAGCTGGGTATCCTCAACAAGCCAGACTGTTCCCATCCCGCCATGCCCAAGCTGGCGGACTGCGCGGTAGCGGTTAGCAAGGAGCGTCCCATCGCCCCCAGCCATCGTCACCGCATTGTTCATGGTGTTTGCAGTCATGTCACTTGTCTAGTTCTTCTTTAGCGGCCTGATAGCCCTTGACCGCGGCCGACTTGACCTTGTCATAGGTCTGCTTCGCTTTGTCGGCAAGCGACGGCTCTGGCGGAGGCTGGGGCGGACTGATGTGCAGTTCGAGTCGTTCGGACAACGCCGCAAGGTCACTCGCCTGCCGTGCGCACTTCACATGAAGCCAAATGGCATCTGCAAGGAGCATCGCAATCAGCACAATCGCCACCGCAAGCCCCATTTCATTTGCATCGTCGCGTCTCATAGCATCATCTCCTTGTTTGGTTAGTTTTAGAACCTATGTTGGCATCATCTGCAGACGGCAAGATAAGCGCTCCAGCCTGCGCTGCTGGAGCATAGATTTGCAAAAACCTTGGCAATGCTCTTCAGCCGCATACGCCGCAGCGGATGCCATCGGTATATCGCCCGTGCAACGGCGGCTCCATTCTTCGCAAACTCGTCATTGCTGGCCTTGAACTGCTCTGCAGAACCGTCGCTGTATGCCCAGCGCACGTCATGTATCAACGCAACGCATCGGAGAGTCGGCAGCAGCCCGTCTATTGCCTGACGTATCGACGGCGGGAAAGAAGCCGGCCCTATCCCGTTGTATGCGGCCGCCATCTGCTCTTCCGTCATTGAGTCAAGGACGTCTACGCCAAGCAGCCCGTATAGTCTTGCCTCGTCGCGGAGCCGCGCTACTCGCCTAAGGTCGTCATGCGAGAAGGCGAATGACCGACGCCGTCCAAGAGAATCGCCAGCCGACACCCGACTGCCAAGTTCCGCGCTTGTAAACGTCTCCTTCATCTGCCGTTCTCCTTGTTTCCCGGTTTTTAGAACCTCCGCTCGTTGAATTCCTCGTACTGCCTGATCATCTGAGGCGTAACCGAAGAAGGTATCACCTTAAGCGCGGCCTCGAGGTCGGACTCAAGCACAATCGGCATCTCTCCCGTCTCTATGCTCCGGCGGAAGGCTATCTGTCGCGCCTTCTTTGCAAGACCCGTTATGTCGCTGCCAGTGTATCCGTCCAGCCGTGCCGCCCACGCCTGGCAATCGACCGACGGCTCGCATGCGACGCCGTCAAACGCACGCGTCAGCATCCCTTGGCGCGCAGAGGAATCGGGAAGACCTATGTATATCTTCTCGTCGAAGCGCCCGGTTCGAAAAACGGCCTCATCAATCGCCCACGGCTTGTTCGTAGCGCCGAGGATGAGAAGCGTGTTGTCGCTCTCGCGAAAGCCACCCACGTCGGCAAGGAACTGCGTTACGATTCGGTTGTCGACGACGGATGAGCTTGCCGTGCGGCGAGGAAGGAGCCCATCAATCTCGTCGAGGAAAAGGACGGCAACAGGACGCGACGCGGCCGCCTTCAGGAGACGACTCAGGTTCTGCTCGCTCTCACCATGCCATTTGGAGCGCAACTGGGCACCCGACGCATAGAAGAACGGTGCCGCTATTTCATGCGCAATCGCCTTGCCGAACATCGTCTTGCCGTTTCCAGGCGGGCCGTAGAGTATCACACCCCCTCCCGGCTTGAGCTTCAGCGCCCGCGCCTTCTCGGGTTCGCGCATCGGATAGATGATCATCTCCTGGATAGACGCCTTGGCTTCGTCCATCCCGGCAATGTCGTTGAACGACACGTTGGGTGTCTCCGCCACCTCAAACGACTCGCCGCCATCGCCCCCAACATCAGTCTGTGGCGCAGCAGACGATCCTGTCCGCGTGTCGCGCGCCGCCGCACTTCGCTTTGGCAGTTTCGCAGTGGCAAGTTTCTCTGCGATTTCAAGCCATCCTTCCGCCGTCGTGACATAGCTTGTCGAGACTGGACCGGTCGTCTGTTTTGCGAGCGCAAAGCAAAAGTCGGCAGCTTTGGCCGCGTGATGGCGCGCAAGCGCCGCGTCCCCAGCGCGAATCGCCTCTTCGCACGCCTTCTCGTGCTCGGATTTCGTATCTGAGAGATATCCCATGTCCAGACCTCAGCTAAGCGCCTGCCTGTCACGAAACGCGTCCGTGACCTGCGGGCTTTCCACCCATTGAGGATCCTGCCGCCCCCGACGCAGCGTGGGACTTGCGAACGACATGTCGAACCACTGGCGGTAGGAACAATCCTCGTTGCGCGCATACACCTGTTCCAGCGTATTGATTAGCGCCTGCGTCCATGTCCCACCGGCAAGTCCGTCGATGCTCGTCTGTTCCGCACGGCAGCCAGCAAACTGTATCACCATGGGGAACTTCGGTCCGTTCATCGCGGATTCGGCGTCCCAGTCTTGCGGCCTGCCGTCTTCTCTACACAAAAGGGCGAAAGCCGCAAGCCCGCCGATCAGCCGCGGCTGGAAAATGCCTCCGCTGTGGCACTGGTCGTTGATAACAAGTATTCGCACACCGGGCTTGAATCGGGAGAACATCCATAGAATGTCGTCCTTCCACACTGCGCCGTCGTAGAGACACCAGTTCTCCTGCTTTGTACCTTCGTGCAGTTCACGTCCTCCGTGTCCGGAAATATGAAAGACGAACAAGTCGCCGGGCTGAAGGACCTTGGCAACATCCCGCAACACGCCATGGACTGCAGCGCAGGTCGCCTTCTCGTCCAAAAGGGATATCGCCCGAAAGCCCAGTCTCTCCAGTACGCACATGAAACGCTGGGAGTCGACGACGCATCCGGAAAGCGGAGGGACGCTATATCCCTGATACGCCGCAGGATTGACCTTGTTCAGTCCGATGCTCACCGCAAGTCTCCGGGAACCGTCCTTTTCACCACACGCGGCAGCCACAAGATCCGACGCCTCGACCGCAGAATGCAGCAAAGAAACTATTACCCGCTGGTCACCTGCCACCTGACCGGTGCGAGCCGACGTCTGCATACAGTCATTCGCGCTTGACGATCCGATCTTGGCGTCTATCTCCTTGATGCGCGCATCGATGCGCGCGTCGATAGACTGCATCTGCTGATCCACCTTGACATCTATTTCGTCAATCTTGCCCATGCGCAACCTCACTTTCCGCCAAGCAGTTCTTTTACGCGCTGCTGACCGGCGGCGATGCGGTCATCGATCGCCTTCCCGGCCGCGGAAGGCGCCGCTGCGCCGCCCACTTCCGCGGCAACCTGCTGCTCAAGCTCGGCCGACATCTCCTCCATCGAAGGTATATGATCCTGAAGCGCACCGTTCGCGCCCGCCATTTCGCTCTCGTACATCTTGTTCCAGAACCGGTCGGCGTCCACCTGTTCGCCAAGCATGTCTTGCGCGGCGCCAAAGACATCTTCGACATGTTCGGGGTCGATACGTATGATCTTGTTGATCGCTCCAAGCGCCTCGGCGAACTGATTGTCGGACTGCGCGACCTCCATCTTTGTGAGATACTGCTCGAAAACCCAGCGCTTCTGCTCGAGCTTCATGGCAAGGACCTGTGCCGCGCGTGCTGCCGTCAGCGCACGGTTTGCGGCGGCCTTCTCGCCGTTCTTCAGCGCCTCTCGCGCCTTGTCCCAGCTTTCCTTTGCCTCTTTCTCGAGACGCTTCTGACGGTCTATCACGTCCTGCTTTGCGTTTTCGGCATCACGAAACGCATGACGGCGTTCGCGACGCTCCATACGACGCCGGGCGGAGGGAAACATGAAATATTTGAGGAATGACATGGCAGTGTCTCGCTTTCGTTATTTGGTTTTAGGCAATCAGAAATCGGCCAAGGGATCGACCGGCCTGGGTGATTCTCCTATCGCAGACGTCGGCGAAGCCGACTCTTCCGGCGTCGGCTCCGGCAACTCGTCGCCAAAGGCGGCAAGTGCATCCTCGAAAGAACCGTCTTCGCGTTCGCGCCTGACGCCCGCCTTGTCGAGATCGCCGATCGCACCATCGAGATCCTCCGCAGAATCGGCGGCTTCCTCGATCTTGTCTGTCAACTTGTCGATCTGGGATTCGGAGACGGACTTGAGATTCATGGCGATTAGTTCGCACATCCTCCCCTTGACTTTCGTCAAGATCGTCTCGTTCGACAGATATGCGGAAATCTGTCTCTCAATCGACTGATACTCGGCAATCGCCCCTTTGAGTTCAAGTTCGAGAATCTTCTTTCTGGCCGGCGGAGCGGACTGGTAGAGTTTTTTCTTAGCCACTATCTCGCGATAGAGTTCGTCATAGCGCTTCGACACCGGCTCGCGTCGTTCGCGGTTGGCGGATATCTGCGAATCGATTTCCGAAAGAGCTTCGTCGGTTGACTTGATTCCGCTCAGCTTCTTCGCAAGCACGCCCGTCCCCTTCCCAAGCGCGACCGCAAAGCTGCCGATCTGCTTCAGGATAGAAGATTTCTTTTCCTCCGAGAGGGCCTTGTCGGCCCGCTCGCAAAGTTCCTTGGCCTCGTTTTCTCCATCCATGTTCTTTTCCTCTCTTTTTACGGGCTCAACGTCGTCGACACGCCAGCCGTGTTCTCGGCAGAATTTGTTTCCTTTGTGCCAGTGCAACGCGCAAAAAGCCGCGCCGCAGCCGTCCGCCTCGCAGCGTCCGGCCACGGCCCAGCGGTTGGGAAGCTCCCTTCCGCAAATGCAGCAAGTTTCACGCGCCCCCTCCATGTCACCTCACCCTGGTCATCGCCCCAAACAGCTTGAACAGGACTATCAGTCCAAGGATCACTGCCAGCGGTAGCCAGACGATGGCCGCGGGATGATCTTTAAGGAATGGGAACAGGTGGCAGAGCTTGTCCCACCATCCGTGCGGTCCCGTCGTAAACTCCTTCGAGAACTGGAGCGTGTCGCTCCACAGTATCTCGCGTGTCCCACCCTTCTCAATCCAAAGCTGGAGCTCCATCAGCGCCGAGTACGTCTTCTCCCCCCAAAACGTTTTCTTGGTTAGCTTTGCCTCTATGTCGCGAAGTGACCCATAGGCAATCGCGTCTGCCTTGCCGGGGCCCTCGCGGAGCGCGAATCTCGCCTCGGCACGTGTTGTAACGTCGAGATTGACCGGCGTGACGGACGATGAGGAAAGAACGTCGCGGAAGAGTCCTTTGGTATACTGGTCGTTATCTCCGGCAAGTGGGAGGATCGCCACCCGCTTTACCGCACCGAGTCTCGAAGACTTGGCAATCGACTCCGACATCTTTGCGCGAATGCCGTCGATAAGAGCTACGCGTACATCCGACGGAATGTCCAACGCGCCCCTGGGATCAGCATCTGGGGCATAATGACGACGGACGAACGACCCTCCCCACACGTGCTGTTTCGTCGCTATGCAAGAGACATGCAGTTCGAGCTCAATCAGCACATAGCGCTCGGAAGACGCAAGGCGGCGAACGCTGCCGTACAGAAGATACTGTGCGGACTTGAGTTTGCCCAGTTTGTCCAGCGTCGCAGGGTCGAGGATGTCCTCCTTGCGCTCGTCCCACTCGATTTCCTTGAGGATTTCATCCCACATCGGATCTTCCTTGCCCTCGACGCACGTCTTGCCGGCGTTTGTCAGGGCGGTCTTCAGAAGACCCTCGACGGGGCCAGATCCGTCGCCGCCGAGCGGAAGGATCGCGATTGCCCGGTCGGCCGGCACTTTCGACGCCGCGATGGACGCCTGGGCCTCGTTCACCGTGTCCTTCAATGCGAGGTTTGCAAGTTCGCCTGCGTCAATGCCCGAGTACGAAATCGACACCCAGGCAACTGCCAGTGCAAGAGTCAGTAGTTTCATTTTCATTGTATGTTTTCCTATCTTGAGTGTTAATAGTGTAGAACGCGCAAATCAGTTCCCCGCCGCCTCGAAGTCGCTGTGCTTCGCGAAGAACACATGCGGCTCCAACGTCTCGTCGACCCATTTCCGAATCTGGCCGGAAAGCTCATAAGACAGGTTCTTGATGGCCTCGCTCATGCCAAGACCGCGCTTCCCCCTGGCCTCGAACGTCTTTTCGTAGAGAACTCCATCGCCGGTCTTGGACGCAAGTCTGGCGCGGGCGACGCCCTTGAGAATGACATACTCGCCGGATTTGTCGAACACCTCCTGTGCGAATAGCGAGGAGAGCTCGAGGTCGACGATTCCCTCGGCGTCAACGCGGTAGCCGTATCCAGCAACCTGGTTGCGAACCATTGTCGCCGCGAGCCCAGCTATAGGCGTCGCGTCGTCTTCTGCCGCCGCGAACGACACCTTTACGTTGTATTCAGATGGATCAGGCCAGAGACGCCCCGATGCATCGACTGCGATATCGGCGGTCCAGACATACTGTTTTGTCTTCACTTCGTAGGCGAGGAGGTTCAGCTCCGCGACAGCGCGGCGCTTCCTGCCGCGGCGGAACAAGTCAAGCCGCGCTTCAATGAATATCTGCGTCGACTTCAAGTGTCCGAGCTCGTCGGCCGTCGTTGGATCTATAGACTTGAGCGTAGTCTGCGCTTCGTCCCACTTGATCTTCTCCAGTATCTTCTTCAAACGCTCGTCGGTATTCTCGTTGTTCGAGGTGACGCAGGTTTTCTTCGCATTCACGAATGCACCGATGATAAGGGGCTCTGCAAAGCCGTCCGAGTCCCCGCGTATCGGAAGGAGCGTAATCGCCTTGCCGTCCAGAGCCCCCGCGGACTTCAACCTGGTCTCTGCTTCGGACACGGCTCTGCGAACGGCGTTCCGCTCATTTTCGTCAAACGCAGCGGAAACCACCAAGACTACCATTGCCACAACGGCACAGACTGTGATCTTTGTGTTCATTTTGACTCTCCTTTACTTTATTTTTCAACGTGCGATTTCAAGCTCGACGTTCCCGCCAAGGTCGGGACGATCCAGGACGATTGTGTTAAGAAGCCCTCCCGGAAACGCCTGCGGTTCGTACACGACACTGAACGTAAATGCGCACCGAGGCGGATCCTCGCCGACAAGCACGCATGACACGACGCCGGGATGTGCGGCAACCGCGTCCATGAACCGGCGCTGTACGCGAAGCGCGTCAAGGGGCTTCCCCGACTGGTCCTTGGGCATGATTGTAAGCATCGCCCGACCGTGCGGCGCCGCGCCTGGGGGAAGTGGCACCTTGCGGCAAGGAAGAGTCGTCGAAAGCCATGCGGCAATCTGTTGCACAAGCCGATCCTTTAACGACGCCTCGGCCTTTGATTCGTCAAGAGCCCTTTCACCTGTCGCCTTGAACTCGCTACTGGCAACAAGCCTGCCAGACGCGGCTTCGCTTATCCTGGCGTCGGCTGTTCCCTCGTAGACTCGCCAGTCCGAAAGACGAGCGGACTCGCGGCGAGAGACGGCGATGGACACGATAGAGTCTGCGGGACGCTTCGAGACCACGTCAAAACCTCGAGACGCAAGCATGCCCTCGGTCGCCGAACGTACCGTCGATGCGAGGTTTTTCGCCGAACCATCGGCGGAGACGACTTTTACCGACACCGCGGGATTACGCATCGCAGTACTTCCCGACGCAGGGGCGGGAGGCGGCTCTGGCGCCGATTCAGACACGCGGTACACAGTTGCGCATCCGGACATTGCCGTCACGGCGACAAGTCCAACTGCTTTGATCAGCATGTGTTTCATCTTTGACTTTCCTTTCTGTTTCAGTTAAGGTGTGTTTTGTGGAATGGTTGTACTTGAAAATGCCTTCCCCCTATGGACACCGCGGCGCCTATGACAATTGGATGCAGTTCGCCAGAGCTGGACATCATTGCCCAATGGCTGCCATTCCAGATTATCTTCTCTGCCGCAGAGACGGAAACCTCGCGCCATACCGTGCAGATACGGACGTCTGCACCATCTTCCCTGTTGATCATGACTCCAGACGGACGTCCCCATCCATCACGGACGAAGCGAAGCCGCAGCTTAAGCTCGACGTCTTCGCGACCTACGCCGATAACAACGTCCCTGTTCGACTCAATGCGACAACCTCCTGTCGCAGGCACGCTTTCGCCGTCGATCCGCGTTCCGTATGCGGATGGCGACACGGCCCCTTCGCAATCCTTCGCCGGCGGACGGCCTCCATCCATGACGAGGCAGTCGCATTCAGTCCGCGACAACCGGAAGTGGAACCGCGATATGCCCTTGCTCGCGTTCTCGTCAATTTCTCCGCTGGGGCCGAATATGCGCAGCGGAACGACATTGTCGCGATTCCGCCCGAACGACACGACGTCGTCTGACAGCAGTTGCAACACGCCCGCCCCTTCCTTGAGCGTTAGGCGCGAAGGACTCTTGCGCAAAGTCGTGCAAAGCGGCAAGAACTTCGCGGGCGTTTCGTAACGTGCCGAATTCTCATCAACCGTAATCTTCAACCCGCCAAGGTTGACATTGACGTCTCCGCCTTTCGTGTCCCCCGCACGATCGGAAGTCTGATTCTGGCTTATGTTGAAGACGGGGCTGAAAGCCGCCTGGCTCTTCCTGTCGTCCACGGCAACGTCAAGAGACACCGTGTGTATCTCCTCGTCACATCCGAGTCCAACACGGCAGAGTATATCAAGCGCAACCCTCGCGGCTCCGCACACCCTCGGCGTGACGGGAAGCGAAACTTGGTGCTCGACGGCAAATGGTCGTCCATTGCAACATGGAACCCGAGCAAGCTCGTCGTCGCCGTTGCGCAGGACAAACTCAACGGACTCGTATATGTCAGCACGCGCACGGAAACGGACGTGTACCAGGGAGCGTCGTCCTACCTGCATCGCCTCGGGAAGCGCGGCGGACACTTCGAACGGCGCAACATCGGCTGGAGCGCCTTGCGATGCCGCGGGACGATGTTCCGATCCGCACGGCGCAGACGGCACCGCATGCGAAGGCTCGGATGCAAGATCCACGCGCTTGCCGCACGACTCGCAGAAAATCGCCCCCTGAGACAGGGTGGCGCCGCAATTCTGACATTTCGCCATTCCGTCCATCGACATTCGCTTCAGTGCTGCATGTTGGTCACAGGGGCGGGAGGGACGACAGTCGTCTGGTGTTCAACCGCCTTGTTCGCGAGGTCAAACAGCCTGTCCTGCATCTTCTCGTCGTGCGCGAGGCGCTCGGCATCTTGCTTCCTGCGCTCGTCAAGGACCTGCGAGGCGGCCTTCTCCTTGGCCTCGGCAATGCGTGCAAGCGCCTGGGCGGCATCGGCTGACGATCCGGCCTGCTTCGCAAGCAGCTGCTCTGGTGTCATCTCGGATTCCTGCCTCAGTTTCAGCTTGGCGAGTTCCTGGTCGAGAAACGCCTGCCTCGCCTGGGGATCGGCGATATTTAACGCAGCAAGCTCAAGCTCGCTCTTGCCTGCTAGAATGTCCGCGCGCTCGCGAAGCTCGGCGTTCTTTATTCCGTCTTTCTTCTTTCGAAGATCCAGGTACTTGTCTTGCTCCCATATTTCACGGGCAATGCGGATGCGTTCGATTTCGTCCTGAATCTTCGCCTGCGACAACTTCTCGCCGACAACCGTCGTAACGAGCTTTTCGTCCTTCAGTCGCTCGTCGCGCCCGATCGCCGCAAGCTTTGCCTTGTTCTCTGCATCGGCAATCAGCTGCTCGCGGTCATAGTTCTTGAGTGTCAGGTCGAGCTCAAGCTTGTGGGCGAGCGCAGTCATGTCCTTCGCGTGATCCTCGAGCTCGCGTGCGGCCGCGAGTTTCGCCTCCGCGGCGGAAATCTCCCCCTTCGACACACGCACGGCGATCGCGAGCTCCTGCGTACGCTCAAGTTCGGAAAGTTCCTTCTCCTGCGCCAGCTGTTCGAGGTATTCCTTTGTCTCCTGGTCGCGCTGCGCGTCTCGCTTGCCGGCGGCGGCGTCCTGATCGGCCTGTGCGGCAAGAACCTCCAGTTGTGCCTTGCCAAACTCCACAAGACGCCGCGACTTCTCGAGCTCGCCGTACTTTGCACGCACTTCCTCGTAAGCGGGGCCATAGAACTCAACCGCGCCCGCACGGACGATTTCAAGCCCCCAATCCTTCATGCTGTCGCGCAAGGCACGCGTTATCGCATCCTCAAACCGCTCGCGGCGCTCAGGATCCTTTACTAGGTCCTCTATCTTCGACTGCGCGCAAAGATCGCGAACCGCCGAAAGTGCATTCTCGTAAATAAGCGCGCAAACATCCTTCGTCGACACGCTACGCGATTCCTTCATCACGTTTGCGACAAAATCATCGGCCCTGCCTGGCACAAAGCGCAGCGTAATCTCGGCGACGCAGCCGACTTCCAGCTCCTCTGCCGAACGGAGCGGCGCAGAGGCGACATCGCCAACGCCAGATGTCTTGCCGGTAAAGTCGACACGAAATACGCACTCGCCCGCATCAACCATCACAGCCGACCGCGGCGGCGGGTTGCCAAACCAGTTTATGGTGCGGAGAGTCCCTGTAGGATGGTGACGGCCAGGACCAAGCTCCTTGACCTCTTTGCCACCGTCAAGAAGAACGGCCACAGTTCCCTCCTGGACCATGAGACCATTCTCCTTCATAAAGCGGACGTCGTCCAACTCAAAGCGCCGAGCAAACTCTCCTGGTTTTCTTGCCCAAACGCCACCAGCAAGATCGATGCGGTCTTCCGGGAAAAGCGGATGATTGCAATGCGGGCAGAACTTTGAATCGTTTCCTACCCACTTGCCGCATTGCGGACACTTTGACCATCCGTCTGGCGCACCACGCCCGCACTTCGAGCAAAATCTCGCCTTCTTTGAAACCTTATTACCGCATTCCGGACATGTGTCGCTGAAAAGACCCATAGGATTACTCCTTTCTTTTTTTATTTCTTTGACGTGTGCTTTGAACATTTCCGAATGCCAAGCCGATTCCAGCAATCAAAACAGATCGGCTCCTCGCATCCATCGGTCGTGCAGCTCTGCCGCAACGATTCCCGTGATTTGTAAACTGTGCCGCAAACACTGCAAACGCCGCCATGGGACGACGAATTCTTGCTCTGGGTAAGATAATTATCCAGATCCGTCCTAGACACGCGATACAACTTGCCCAGCCGCACAGCAGGCAACTCACCAGATCTAACCAATCTATAAATGAGTTGATAGGTCACGCCCAATATATCGGCAACCTCTTCAAGACTCAAGTATTCTGCATCAACAGCCATCTTTTCTCCTTTTTCGAGTTGACGATGAGAAGTTTATCAGATTTTCTATTTGGTGTCAACTGGGTATTTTTATTTATTTTATTTTATACCATATTCATTCTGCAATCACACAAGATCCAATAAATCCACTGCTATGTATTTAGCGTTGCGGCGGCTGGGGGCGCGGAGGAATCGCGAGGCCTGGCTGCAGCTTCTCAAAGCAAAGCTCGCGCCATTCAACCGGCGGCTTCTGCGCCTGCTCTTCCTCGGCATTCTCTCCCTCCGGCTTCTCGCCTTCTGGCGCTACGACCGCCGGAGGAAACGCAATGTCAAGCCGCACATCGTAGATTTCGCTTGACGCCGCCGCACCCATGACGACATAGCCAGATGGAACCTCTTCACTCACGGGTTCGCTTTCAAACGCAACGCCTGTCGCAACGGCGAGCGCCGCGGACTTCTCCTTCCAGAATTCAATTTTGTTTGTCACCGAAGCCGCATCGCAGGTGCCGACGCGGATGTACGCCTTGCGCCCGTCCTCGGACTCGAATTCGCGTCCTCCATCAAGAAGCGCAAGACCTTTTTCCGCGCGGATCTTCTCTACCGCCGCGTGATTCGCCTCGAGCACCTTCGCCTTCTCGGCCTTCCATGCGACCATCGCCTTGCGGTACTTGTATTCGGCAAGCCGCTCGGCCTGCGCTTCGACGGGTTCCCACTGACCGCAGCCAGCGCGGCACTTGTCGTTGATGTCGAGCATGCAAGACCACGTTCCGTCCGGCTTCTGACCGACGAGGCACATTACGCGCAGGCGCAGATACTCGGCGATCCAGCACCTGTCAAAGTCGTGGAACCTCTTCGGCGAGAACTTCTCGGAGATAATCTTGCGAGTCTCTGCAAGCGCTGCGAGTGCGCCGGCCTCGTCGGGATAGTAGGACGAAAAGTAAGTCTCGCTCGTCTCCCACACGTTCTTGTCCTCGTTCCAATGAGAGATGAATCCGTTTACGCCCTTGCGGCCGAAGTTCTCGGATTCTTTCTTCCACATGGCGAACCAGGGCTCGTCGGTGTCCTTGACATAGCCCTCCGGCACCTTCTCAAGGGGCTCGCCCGGCGCTATGACGCCAGCGGCTTCGATAATCGCCGCCTCGTCCGGACTCATTGGATATTCCTCGCATACGCTCAGGACGCGTGCGGGAACCCAGTTTGTGACTGTCGGGCTAGTCGTAAAGAACATATTGTCGTCATCGGCAAGATCTGCGCCCTTGTAGCCGAAACGTTCGGCTTCGTTCTTGGCGCATCCCGCGACAAGCGCCGCAACCGCGGCTACCATCATCAGTTTCTTCATTGTCTTTCCTCCTTAGGTTAAAGAACCTTCTTGAGTCGCTCGACCGCCTCAAGTACGTTCTCGCGCGAATTGAACGACGAAATCCTTATGTATCCCTCGCCGGCACGGCCGAAGCCCGCGCCTGGCGTCGTGACTACGTTTGCCTTTTTGAGAAGCTTGTCGAAGAACTCCCAGCTGTCACCCTTCACATTGACCCAGAGGTAAGGCGAGTTGCCGCCACCGGTCACTTCGTAGCCGAGAGCCAAAAGCGCCTCCTTCATTAACCGCCCGTTTTCAAGGTAGAAGTCTATCGTCGCCTTCGTCTGCGCCTGTCCTTCTGGCGAGTAGATCGCCTCCGCGCCACGCTGGGTGATGTAGCTTGCGCCGTTGAATTTCGTAGTCTGGCGCCGCGTCCACATCGGCCTAAGCTCGACAGGCGAGCCGTCCTTCGCATACGCGACAAGCCCCTTGGGGACAACCGTATAGCCGCAGCGGACGCCGGTGAAGCCGGCGGTCTTGGAGTAGCTGCGGAACTCGATTGCGCATGTGCGCGCACCTTCGCACTCGTAGATGGAGTGCGGGATCCCTGGAGTCCTTATGAAAGCCTCGTAGGCGGCGTCGAACAGGATGAGCGACTTGTTCGCATTTGCCCAGTCGACCCACTTCTGGAGCTGCTCCTTCGTGGCGACCGCGCCAGTCGGGTTGTTCGGGTAGCAGAGATATACGATGTCCGCGCCCTCGGCCGATTCAGGACCAGGCACAAAGCCGTTCGACGCATCGCATGTGAGGTAGACGAGCCCCGCATACCGCCCGCCGTCGTTCGCGCCAGTACGGCCGGCCATCACGTTCGTATCGACGTAGACGGGATAGACGGGATCGCCGACCGCTATCTTGACATCGTGCCCGAAGAGCTCCTGTATGTTGCCGCAGTCGCACTTCGCACCATCGGAAACGAATATCTCGTCGGCCGCGATGTCGATGCCGCGGTCCTGGAAGTCGCACTTCGCGGCCTTCTCGCGGAGGAACGCATAGCCCTGTTCAGGGCCATATCCGTGAAAATTATCACGCGTCGCCTCGTCATCGACGGCCTTGTGCATCGCCTTTACGACTGCATCGCAAAGCGGCTCGGTAACGTCGCCAATGCCGAGGCGGATGATCTTCGCATCGGGATTTGCAGATTGATGGGCGGTCACGCGATGGGCTATTTCCGTGAAGAGATAGCTCGCCTGTATCCTTGAATAGTTTTCGTTGACGTGCAGCATATGAAGACTGTTGTGTGTTTAGAGTTGTGAGTTGCAAATCTAGATTATGAATGGCGACTATGCTTTTTGATCCGCGGTAGGAAGCCGTCCATCGCGGCGAGCGACACGAAGAAGAGCGACAGCACGGCAGGAGACCTGAAGATGCAGTCGCCAAAGGCATGTATAATCGTCGCGACGGCGGCCATCACGATGCAGAACACGGGAGCCGGCACAACAAATATCTGTATCGGCTGCGGCGGCTGCTCCTTGGGAGGGGTGAACCGATAGGCATTGATGAGCTGTTTCCACACCTTGCCAATCGGCCATACTATCATCAGTATCACGGACAGGAAAAGCCCGAGCCCCACGACGCCGTGCTCGGCTAGGAACTGCAGATAGTCGTTGTGGACGTTTGCACCGCCGACCTTCTGTATATTGCGAAGCTCCTTGTCCGTCATCAGCTGGAGGCAGAAGTGCTTGTAGCCCCACCCCCCGACGCCGAAAATAGGGTGTTTCTTCCATATCTCGGTCGCAACGCGGACATGGTATTGACCCTTTCCCGTCACGCGATCGAGGACACCTGTCGTTTCGATTGTGTCGACCTCCCTCTGCAGGTCGCTTGGCATGAACGTAACGGCGCAGAGGGAGATAAGTGTCAGCACGACGGCGCTGAACACCGTCGCCTTTACGCGCTGGGCCTTCTTCATTTTCGAGAAGAGGCACATGAAGGTATGAAGGAAGAACAAAACCGCCAGAGCGGTAACGAGCATCACCGAAGCGCGCGAAAGCGTGTCGAGCGCGCAGAAGAAGAAGATCGTCGCCGGGATTAGATAGTAGTGCTTGTTCCAGAAGGATACTGTCTTTCTCGCCCCCCGCGAATGGCCATGCGAATGGTGGTGATGTCCGTCACCGGAAACTTGTCCTCCTTCCTTGCTCACAGACTTTCTCTCTGCTGCGGCCTTTTCGTCGGCATGGGCGATGGCGGCGTTCATTTCCGACTCCTTCCTCCGCATGTCCTCGAGATGCCAGCGCCACAGGCCGAAGGCAATGGCGAAGAGCGTCGTGAAGTAGTCGCCCGCCATGTTCGGATATCCGAAGGTGGAGAAGAAATACGCCTTCTGGAAGCACTCTTCGACCCACAGCGGCCCTTGAGCGTGCGTGACCTGTTGGACGGCGCCGACGATGCCGAGGGCAAGGCCATTCCAGACTACGAGCTCAAGGAGCGTGCGCTTTCCGCGCTTGAGCATTGCATGTTTCACGGCGATGACTGCGACGAGCGAAGGCACGAACCACATGACCACGTTCAGATGGTGCGAGCGGTTGACGCAGAACGGAAAAAACGGAATCGTGGGAGCCGGGTCTGCTCCAGCCGCTATCGCGGGATAGTCGCACACGGGACAGAGCCCGACATTCAGGAACGGAACGAACAGAAGCACGATAAAGCCAAGAGCCGTCCAGACGAGCGGATCCTTCTTGAGTGCGGACCACACCCTCGACCTCGCCTCGAACGACGTCTCGCCATCGTGCTGCTGGGGAAAGCATATCATGGCCTCGACAAGAACCGCCGTAAGCCACGGCATGACCGTTACGATATACTCGGCGCGTGTGCCGCCAAAAAGCCACGCGAACGCGGCAAGGACGAAGAACACCGATAGGACAACGACGTTATCGTAGAGATAGCGCATATTCAATCACCTTTCCTGGGGCGTCCTCCTCGGACACCTTGCAGACTTGTTCACCCTTTACGTACAAAAGAAACTCGCCGTCGCCGCCGCAAAGCGCGACATCCGCGCCCTTCGCCTCGCCAGGACCGTTCACTGCGCAGCCCATGACGGCGACGCGCGGCAGCTTCACGCCGTCCTTCGCGAGCGTCTCAAGCGCGATCTCGACCTGGGAGGCGACATGCATCAAGTCAACTTTAGTGCGTCCGCAAGTGGGACACGACGTTATCGCGGGACCCGGCTCCCTAAGGCCAAGCGCGCGAAGAATTTCCATCCCAACCCTGACTTCCTTCTCGGGTTTCGCGGTGAGCGACACCCTTATTGTGTCTCCGATCCCTTCGGAGAGAAGGATACCGAGCGCGACCGAGTTCCTGACAGCGCCGGGGATTAGCGTGCCCGCCTCGGTGACACCGACATGGAGCGGGCAGTCTGTCCTTTCCGCGAGAAGCCGGTAAGTCGCAAGCGTCTCGAGGACGTTAGACGCCTTGGCGGAAATTACGACATCGCGGAAGTCCTCGCCTTCAAGCAACTTCAGATGTCCGAGCGCAGAGCGCACAAGCGCCTCGGGAACGTCGATCTTCCCAGTATCGAGTTCTTCGCGCAAGCCCTTCTCAAGAGAACCGAGGTTAACGCCGATGCGGATCGGGACCTTCTTTTCCTTCGCCGCACGGGCGACTGCCTGAACCTTGTCGCGCGAGCCGATGTTGCCGGGATTGAGTCGAAGCGCGTCAGTTCCCGCCTCGATGGCGGCGAGTGCGCAGCGGTAGTCGAAGTGGATGTCGGCGACGAGTGGAATGGGCGATGACTTCTTCACCACGCCGAGAACCTTTGCCGCCTCGACGTCGGGAACGGTCAGGCGAAAGACATCGCAGCCAAGCGCCGCGCACGAGCGAACCTGCTCGACGAGCGCCGCCGCATCGTGCGGGTCTACGTTCGCCATGGTCTGGACGCTCACTGGCGCACCACCGCCAATGGCAAGCGTTCCGACCTTAATTGCTCGTGTTGTCCGTCTCATTCGTGACTGTCGTAACCGTATTCGTCTCTGCCGTCTCCTCGGCCGGCGGCTTGTAGGTGTGGATGCGCCAGCTACGCTGCGCGTCGCGGAAGATGAGTATCGCCATCGCGCCGAGAAGAAGGACCATGAACGTCATGGAGAGCGTGGAGACAATCTTCTCGGGAACGCGCCGCCGGAAAACAAGCGCGAAAAGCGCGAACATGATTAGCCCGCCGTCGAGAACCGGTATCGGCAGGAGATTCAGTACCGCAAGATTGACGTTGAGGAACCTGAGAAAGCCGACGCCATCCCAGAAATCGCGGCGAACGGACTTGTATATGTTTTCGACAATCATCTGCGGCCCGCCGAGCGCCTTTGCCGTGTTCTTCATTTCCTTTGGAGTCACAAGCCCTTTGAGGACACGGAAGATCGCGCCAGCGTCCCACGCAAGCTGCTTGATCGGGCTCCGATGGGGCATCCAGCTCGCAGCCAGATTCTCCTTTGGCAAGCTAATCGCCTGGATGAAGTACGCGCCGCTGACAGGGTCCTGTTCGGGCGTTACCTTGACGGTGCGCTCCACGCCGTCCTTGTCGCGCAACACGACGTCCGTTTCGCGCGCGCCGACGATCTGGAACTCGACTTGCATCTCCGTCCAGTTTGAGACCGATTTTCCAGCAACCGAAAGCACTGTGTCGCCTTTGCGAATGCCCGCCTTTTCCGCAGGGCCGCCCTCTATGGTCGAGGCAATCTCGGCCGGAAGCTCCCCAAAGCGAACCGACGGAATCGCAGCAAGAAGAAACGCGAGTACTACGGCAAGGACGATGTTCATGCCAGGACCCGCAACAGCGACGGCGATCTCCTTCCACGGAGAAATCTTCTGTTTCCCCGTTCCCCGTTCCCACCCCTCTAGCGACCGCTTGCGCGGCTCGCTTCGCTCGGGGGATACGTTCCCCGTTCCCCCTTCTATCGCCTTCGTACCCTCTGGATCGATATCTGGAATCATGACATAGCCGCCAAGCGGAATACAGCTAACACGGTATTCGACGCCCTTCCAAGTCTTCTTCCAGATTGCGGGACCAAACCCAATCGAGAAACGTTCAACCCTGAGACCAAGTTTTAGTGCGACGATAAAGTGCCCGAACTCATGGATCGCAATTGCAAGCGAAAAGAAAACAATGCAAATCGCGATATAGCCGATTGTAATTAAAATCTCCATATGATTTACGTATTATACCAAATACTTGACTTGAGATGGGAAATAACCCAGTCATTTGCCGCCCAGACTGCATCAAGGGAGTCGCAGGGGATTTCGGGTGCGCGCTCAAGGCAGTCGGCGACCGTGGCCGCGATGTCAGTGTACTTTATCTTGCCGTCAAGGAACGCCTGCACCGCAAGCTCGTCCGCCGCTGCGAGAACGGCCGTGGCGCATCCGCCGCGCGCGCATGCCTCCTTCACGAGCCGCAGACACGGGAAACGCACGGGATCCGGCGCGCGAAACGTAAGAGAACCGAGCGCGGCGAGGTCGAGCTGTTCGCGCTTCGACGCAAGGCGGCCAGGCCAAGTTAGCGCGTACTGTATCGCGACGCGCATATCGGGCGGCGAGAGCTGTGCAAGCGTAGCGCCGTCAGAGAATGTGACGAGAGAATGGACAATCGATTCGGGATGAACGACGACGTCGATCTTCTCGACAGGCACGTCGAACAGCCAGCGCGCCTCAAGGATCTCAAAACCCTTGTTCATCATCGTGGAGCTGTCGATCGTGACCTTTGGCCCCATCTTCCAGCGCGGATGGTTGAGCGCCTGTTCAACAGTAACTGACGAAAGATCAGCAGGCTCGTCAAGAAACGGTCCGCCGCTCGCCGTCAGGACAAGCCGCTCGACTGATTCGCGCGGCGACCCCTGCAGGCACTGGAAAATCGCCGAATGCTCGCTGTCAACGGGAAGAAAGCGCACGCCCTTTTCCCTCGCACGGCGCGTGACGAACTCGCCCGCCATCACCATGACTTCCTTCGTGGCAAGCGCGACGTCCATGCCCTTCTCGATCGCTGCCATCGTCGGCTTGAGGCCTGACATCCCAACGGTCGCAACGAGGCAGATGTCTGCATCGTTTTCTTCGACTGCGCGAACCGCGGCGTCTTCGCCGCAATACGCTTTCGCGCCAAGTTCGCGAGCAAGTTCCTCGCATTGTTCGCGAGAATTACGCACAGCAAGCGCAACAACCTTGAATTCATCAGAATGAGACAGGGCGACGTCAATCGCATTTCTGCCGATCGACCCCGTAGCGCCCAAGATGACAATCCGCTTAGCCATGCGCCCGCACTTCAGACCTTCTACTTTGAACTTTAAACTTTTAACTTTCAACTCTTCTTCGTGACACTCTGTCCATCACGGGAGTCTTTTACCGCCCAGCCGAGCGCGGCGATTTCATCGCGGAGTCGGTCGGACTCTGCCCAGTTCCTCAATTTCCTTGCCTCGGCGCGGGCATCGAGAAGTTGCTTGACTTCGGCGGGAACCTCCTCTTGCTTCTTCTCGTTCTCGAAGAAGATAACGCCAAGCACTTCGTCCATGCGCTTGAACACGCCAAGAACGGCATCCGACACCTCCTTGGTCATCGTAGCCGCCGCACCGTTCGTCTGGCGCACGAGGTCGAAGACTGCGGCAAACGCACGCGGCAAATTCAAGTCGTCGTTCACTGCTTCAGTGAATTCCGCGAGGCACTTCTTAGCCCACTCTGGCACCACAATCTGCCCAGCAGATTCTACACGTTCTACATGTTCTACACGGCTACCCGAAATCCCCTCTACGCAGCGATCGATCTTGTCGAGCGCCTTTCTCGCGTCTTCGAGCGCGGAGAAGGCGAAGTTGAGTCCCGTGCGGTAGTGCGCATTGATAAGAACGTAGCGGATCTCGCGCCCAGTGTATCCCTTTTCGAGCAGGTCGCGGAGCGTGAAGAAGTTGCCCGCGCTCTTCGACATCTTTTCGCCGTTCACGCGCAGGTGCGCGCAGTGCATCCAAGTCCTGACGAACTCCTTGCCTGTCGCGGCTTCAGCCTGGGCGATCTCGTTTTCGTGGTGCGGGAAGAGATTGTCTATGCCGCCGGTATGAAGGTCGAACGTCTCGCCGAGATACTTCATCGACATCGCGGAGCATTCGATGTGCCAGCCGGGACGACCGCGTCCCCACGGCGAATCCCAGCCAACTGGGCCGTCAGACTCCTCCCACGCTTTCCAGAGCGCGAAGTCACCGACGTTCTCCTTGTCGTATTCGTCCGCCGCGCAGCGAAGCCCGGTACGCTGGTTGTCGAAGTCGATGTGGGCGAGCTTGCCGTAGCCCGGGAACTCGCGAACCTTGAAGTAGACCGACCCGTCCTCGCTCTGGTAGGCAACGCCCTTGTCCATCAGCTTCTGGACGAGCGCAATCATCTCGGGGATGTGGTCCGTCGCCGCGGGATAGACCTCGGCCGGCTGGATGTTGAGCTTCTTCAAATCGGCGAAAAACGCGTCCTTGTACGTCTTCGTGTAGTCCGTAAGCGCGATGCCCGCGGCATTTGCGCCGCGGATCGTCTTGTCGTCGACGTCTGTCAAGTTCATCACTTGGCGGATCTTCATGCCGTTGAACTGGACTACGCGGCGGAGAATATCCTCGAACGCGTAGGCGCGGAAGTTGCCGATATGCGCAAAATTGTAGACGGTGGGACCGCAGGTGTAGAGGCGGATTTCGTTCCCCTCAAGGGGTTTGAGCTCCTCGACCCTGCGCGTCAGCGAGTTGTAGACATTCATCATGGCGCATATTATACCAAACTGATGCGCCCCTTTGCCATCGCGCACGACGTTATTTGTCTTTGATGGTGCCCTTCAGCACTGCGATGAAGGCGGACTGCGGGACGTTGACGTGGCCGAACTCCTTCATCCTCGCCTTGCCGCGCTTCTGCTTCTCGAGCACCTTCATCTTGCGCGTCACGTCGCCGCCGTAAAGCTTTGCGAGAACATCCTTGCGGAAAGGCCTGATATCTTCGCGCGCTATGATTTCCTTGCCTATCGCGGCCTGCACAGGGATCTTGAACTGATGCGGAGGAATCGTGTCGGCAAGCGCCTTGCACATCTGCAGCCCCCTCGCTCGCGCCTTGGCGCGGTGTACCATCGTCGCAAACGCGTCGACGGTCTCGCCGTTGAGGAGAATATCCATCTTCACGATGTCGGAAACCTGATACCCCGCGGGCTCATAGTCCATCGAGGCATAGCCATGGCTCACAGACTTCAGTGTGTCGTGGAAGTCGATAAGTATCTCGTTGAGGGGGAGCATGCAGTGAAGCATAACGCGCTTCGCGTCAATCGTCTCTGTTCCCTCGACCTGCCCGCGGCGGTCCATCACAATGCGCATAACGTCGCCTATAGATTCCGACGGCGTGATGATGCGCGACTTTAGGATCGGCTCGGATATTGTCTCGAGCGCGGAAGGATCAGGCATCTGAAGCGGGTTGTCGAGATCCTTCTCCTCGCCGTTCTTTAGCTTCAATTTGTAGACTACGCCGGGAGAGGTCGAAATTATGTCGAGACCAAATTCGCGACGCAAGCGCTCCTGGACGATCTCCATGTGGAGAAGCCCGAGAAAGCCGCAGCGGAAGCCAAAGCCAAGCGCAAGCGAGCTTTCGTGGTGGAACGTAAACGCCGAGTCGTTGAGGTGAAGTTTCTCAAGCCCCGCAGAGACCTTCGGGAACTCGTCCGTCGACATCGGGTAGATTCCGCAGAACACAGTCGGATGGATGTCCTGGAACCCGGGAAGCGGCTCCGTCGCGCCGAGCTTTGCAGTAGTCACCGTGTCGCCAATCTTGATCTCGCTCGGGTCTTTCACCGTGCCGACGATGTAGCCGACCTGTCCGGCCTCGAGATGGTCGACTGGCTTTTTCGTCGGGGAGAAAATGCCGACCTCGTGAACAGTAGTCGAGACATGGCTCCCCATGAAAACGACGCCCTGCCCCGCCTTCAGTGAGCCGTCCATGACGCGAACGTAAGTTATCACGCCGCGGAACTCGTCGAACACGGAGTCGAAGACGAGCGCCCTCAGCGGAGCGTCTACGCCAAGCGTCGTGGGCGGCGGTATGCGGCGGACGATCGCCTCGAGGACCTCTGGGCAACCCACACCCGTCTTCGCAGATACGAGAAGCGGGTCGTCCATCGGAATCGCGAGAATGTCCTCGATCTCGCGTGAAACTTCCTTAACGTCGGCGCCCGGAAGGTCTACCTTGTTGAGAACGGGGACAATCTCGAGCTTCGCGTCCTGCGCGAAATATGTATTCGCAACGGTCTGCGCCTCTACGCCCTGCGCGGCGTCGACAACGAGAAGCGCCCCTTCGCACGCACCCATCGAGCGGCTGACTTCGTAGGCGAAGTCGACGTGCCCAGGTGTATCGAGGAGATTGAAAAGATACTCCTTGCCGTCCTTCGCGGTGTAATGCATCGAGACGGGGTGCGACTTGATCGTGATGCCACGCTCGCGCTCGAGGTCCATCGCGTCGAGAGTCTGCTCCTTGAGCTCGCGCGCGGATATCGCATGCGTGAGCTCGAGGATGCGGTCGGAAAGCGTCGTCTTCCCGTGGTCGACGTGCGCGATGATGCAGAAGTTGCGTATGTTGTCGAGGGTCACTTCGTCTCGGTCGCCTTGAT